>ENA-UPSB01000194-UPSB01000194.1-bioreactor-metagenome-genome-assembly--contig:-NODE-194-length-110601-cov-26.288405_pt1 | contig 110601 bp, 109 predicted proteins | sample MGYA00238182_ERZ773286 | MGnify/ENA primary metagenome ERZ773286 (study PRJEB29026, sample SAMN07631240) | bioreactor metagenome | isolation source: Switchgrass digestor | place: USA: Dartmouth... | reverse complement strand
TTTTAACACAGGATGACTTCCTTTTCTATTTACACAAAATATTTTACACTATCAATAAAGTAATATATAATATATTTTTTTATCAATGAACATATCATGTAACCATACTATTTATTATACTTCTCCTAGAAACTCATTAAGTCAAACATATTATCAGAAATCAGTGAACTAATGATAAAAAAAGCCACCAGACTTAAATTAATCAAAAGTGGCTATCATTTTTTATATCAAAGTAAAGTTGCTTGGTTAATGTCCCTCTTAATCTCTCTAAATTGATTTCACTATCCTTATTAACAAGTAATAATCCCTTTACTTCGTTATTCTCTGTAAAGATAACTTGTTCTATTATAGTTTTGTAAACAATCCATACCAGTCTTTGCTTATCATCTGTATAAACTTTATATAATTCTAGTTGATCAATCGTCATACCTGTTTCTTCATAAAACTCTCTTTTGGCGGCTTCTTCTAATGTTTCACCTAGATTACGATATCCTCCAGGAAAGGTGATTTTACCTTCTTCTTTTCCTTTCAGGATAACCATTAAGAATTCATCATTCTTATTATAGGCAACAACAACACACGAGATATTAACCCAATTATCCCAGTCGATAAAATTACATTTTTTACACTTATTAACAAGAGTCTCATCAATAGTAGTTTTAATCAATACGTTACCGCAATTAGGGCAATAATTCATTAGCACACCTCAATTATTACATTTTTTGATTATAAGAGGATATTATTACTTATCTTCTCCTAATCAGTATAACATAATCTAACAATAAGACCTAGATAAATATATGTATAAAGACGTAATTAATAAAAAAAATACACCTTAAATATTTTTAACTGAGCATTTATATCAGTTTATATATCTTCTAAATAATTGTGAGATTAAGGAAGTTGGATTTTACTATTACATTCAGGAACATTAATACAAAAGGTTTGAAACATATTGTCTCAAACCTCATTTTATGTGAACATAAAATAATATGTATAATGACCAGTAGGTCATTCTATTGTCTTTTTGTCGCAATTTTCGGACTTATATTTAAAGCATCAACTGATTCTTTTATCATAGTTTCAGTTGACTCTCTACCATATTTATCTATCATTAACATATCACTATTAGAATGACTTAACGCGCAAGGTCCACCTATACAACCATTTGGACAAGCCATTCCTTCAAGGAAATTTCCTTGAAGCTTACCATTTTTGGCTTGTAGTAATGCTGTCCTACATTGATCTAACCCGCTAACTTTAACTGATTGAACAACAAAATCACTGTTAAGTTCTAATAAAGCCTGTTTAACAGCTTCTGATAATCCCCCACTGCGCGCAAATATTCTGCCAAAATAAGAAGCACTCTCTAATGCAGATTCTGGTAAGTTTTCTAATGCAATATTGCGAGCTTCGAATAAAACTGCTAATTCTTCAAATGTAATAACACAGTCAACATATGGCGCTACATATGGATCTTGGATTTCCATCTTTTTCGCCATACATGGTCCAACGAAAACCGTTTTAGCGGTAGTGTCATGCATTTTTATATATTTCGCAATAGTTGCCATTGGTGATAGATTATTAGAGATTTTATCAACTAACGTGGGAAATTCTGTTTTGATATATCTTACAAACGCTGGGCAACAACTAGATGTCGCAAAACCTTCTTCAGATAAATCTTTAGCTTCATTTAAAGCAACGATATCTGCACCCAAAGCGGCTTCTACCACATGAGTAAACCCTAATTCTTTACATCCAGTAATAACTTGAGGTAATGTTGCCCAATAAAATTGTGTCGCAATTGATGGCGCTATTAGATTCCTTAATAATATCAATGCATTTAGTAATATAACTTTTATCCATAATTGCGCCAAATGGACAAGCATATGAACATTGACCACATCTGGTACATTTTTGTTCATCGATCTCCGCAATTCCATCTTCACGGGGGTGAATGGCTTTAATCTTACAGGCAACCTCACATGGTCTTTGACGGTTTGTAATGGCATGGAAGGGACAAGTACGTGCACATAAACCACAATTAATACAAAGACTCTTATCGATATGTGCCCGTAAATCAGAGCCAAAACTTACCGCATTTTTCGGACATATCTGAGCACAATGATGCGCTAAACAACCTCTACATAAATCCGTTACTTCAACTCCACTATATGGACATTCATCACAAGCAGGTTCAATAACTTCTAAGATGTTTGGATTGTCTGGATCACCACCTAATGCTAGGTCTATACGTTCTTGTACAATAGCTCGTTCTTTGTAAATACAACAGCGCATTGTTGATTTTGGCCCTGGTGAAATGATTTTAGGAATTTTACGGCGATTTTGTTCAAGTGTACCTTCCCAATAATTAAGCGCTACTTCTTTTAAGACTCGAAACTTAAGTTGTTTTACTACTGTATCAAATTTAATCATGGAACCCTCCAGAGCATATTACTTATACATTTTCAAAAAAAATGATCTACAGAACTTAAAGGTTAAAAATCTGTAGATCTATATACAACTATATAAATCTAAAAAAAGAAAAAATGATACTTATCGTATCAATCATTAGCATATTATGGTGCGAGCGGGGGGACTTGAACCCCCACGGCTTTAGGGCCACATGCCCCTCAAACATGCGCGTCTACCAGTTCCGCCACGCTCGCATAATTTTGAACTGGATTAGTGAGGGGTACACTAAAATTATATATAATATTCTGATATTGTCAATAGTTATTTTCTTGGAAAAAGTTAAAATGTAATGTTTAATATTATCAAAAAGTGATAATCCTAATTATATGTAGATAATTAATTTAGTATAATTAGGAGGTTTTTTATGAAATCAGTATTAATATTATTCCTTGTTTTTCTCATTCTAATAATGGTTCCTATGATTTCTTGTTTTATAATGAGCAGTAGAATTAGTAATGCAGAAAATTATGATGAAGTAAATAATATAGATATAAATAATTAAAGGCTGTATTAGTTTTGATACAGCCTTTATTATCTTACTTCTTTTTCTTATCTTTACTTGGTTTATTAAATCCATATTGGGTACTAATAGCTCGCATTGCTTGTCTGACTTGTTTTTCTGATGGTGTTCTACCCATTTGTGACATTAATGTTCTGACGATATCTTCATTAATTGGTGGGTTTTCTTGAATATACTTTATCATGTAACGACGGGCAATGAGAAATCCTAATATTATACCAACTAATATTGCGAGTATTAGACATACCACGAAGATCCATACTTTTATCATGTTAGTGTCCTCCTTTAAACATCCTAATAATACCTAATTATTTGAGGAAATGCAATACTACATTAGCGATTTGAAGGTTTTTACGACATTTTCCACAGTAAATCCATAATCTTTAATTACATCACTTGCTTTACCAGACTTACCAAATGTATCAATACCCATTACTGCACCATCTAAACCAACATATTTATGCCAACCGTAAGTAGTGGCCATTTCAATGGCTAGACGACGTCTGATATTTTTAGGTAAAACATATTCTTGATATTCTTTGCTTTGTTCATTGAATAATTCCATAGAAACCATGCTTACAACACGAACATGGATATTTTCTTGTTCTAAAACTTTTTGTGCTTCTAAAGCAAGCTCAACTTCAGAACCACTCGCAATGAGAATACCATCAATATCGCCTTTAGCTTCACTGATAATATAAGCACCCTTCTTCACTTCATCATATACTTTACCAGTAACTGTCGTTAGATTTTGTCTTGTTAAGACAAGGGCAACAGGATGATCTTTTGAAGTTAATGCCACATTATAACTTGCACTTGTTTCATTACCATCACATGGACGTAAAACAATCATATTTGGTATGGATCTTAACATTGCTAGTTGCTCAACTGGTTGATGTGTTGGACCATCTTCACCTACCGCAATACTATCATGAGTTAATATGTAGATTACAGGTAGTTTCATTAAGGCAGCCATACGTATTGCTGGTTTAAAGTAATCGGTGAATACAAAGAATGTAGAAACAAATACTTTTAACCCACCATGCAGAGCCATACCATTACCAATGGCAGCCATCGCAAACTCTCTTACACCAAAGAAGATATTTCTACCTGAAGGATTTTCTGGTGTAAAGGCTGGTTCTCCTTTAATAATTGCTTTCGTACTAGCCGTTAAATCAGCTGCACCACCGATGAGATAAGGTATAACAGCACTAGCTTTATTTAAGCATTCATAAGAGTAGTTACGAGTAGCGTTCTTATGACCAAGTTCATAAACTGGTAAAACTTCTGTTAAGTCAACAGGAATTTCATCATTAACATATTGCATAAATTCTTGATACAATTCAGGATATTTAGTTTTATATGATTCTAAATTGTTTGTCCAATCTTTATAAGCTTTATTACCCCGCTTAATTACTGTTTCTTCAAAGTGATGATATACTTCTTGAGGTACTTCAAATTCATCATATGTCCAATTATAAGCTTTTTTCGCAACTACGCCACCATCTTTACCTAATGGCGCACCATGCACACTAGAAGTTCCTTGTTTTTCTGCACCATAACCGATAATTGTTTTAATTTCGATGATTGAAGGTTTATCTGTCACGTTTTTAGCTTTTTCAATGGCATTATTAACCGCTTCAACATCAAAACCATCTTTTACTAATTCATAGTGCCAACCCATCGCTTCAAATTTACCTTTGATATCTTCGCTAAAGGAAAGGTGTTTTTCTCCATCAAGAGTTATATCATTAGAATCATATAGAACGATAAGTTTTCCTAATTGTAAGTGTCCCGCGATGCTAGCAGCCTCATTTGTAACACCTTCCATTAAATCGCCATCACCACATAGAACGTATGTATAATGATCAATAAGTGTAGCGTCTTCTTTATTAAACTTAGAAGCTAAGAATCGTTCAGCGATTGCCATACCCACTGCCATAGGAATCCCTTGACCTAAAGGACCACTAGTGGCATCAACGCCTTCAGTGTGTAAATATTCAGGATGTCCTGGTGTTTTGCTGTCTAATTGACGGAATGCTTTAATATCATCCATTGTCACATTAAAGCCACTTAAATGTAATAAAGCATAAAGAAGCATTGAACCATGTCCAGCTGCTAAGACGAAACGATCACGATTAATCCATAATGGATCTTTGGGATTTACATTTAAATGTCTTGTCCAAAGGGTATATGCCATAGGAGCAGCACCTAATACAATTCCCGGATGGCCACTATCTGCTTTATTAGTTGCATCAATACCTAAAGCTCTTATTGTGTTTATCGCTAATTCAGTAATCATTATCAAAACCTCCGTATTAATCTTATCTTTAAAATTATATAATACTTCTGTCATTTTTTAAATAATTTTACAAATTTTTCACAAGAAATCTTTTATTTTACTAAAAATATGATAAAATTAAGTCGAAATCAAAGAAGGAGGAGAATAATATGCCAAGAAGAATTACTGATCTTTGTATCGCATGTGGTACATGCCAAGCAGTATGCCCAGTTGACTGCATCAGTGAAGGTGACATTTACAAAATTGATGAAGATAAATGCATCGATTGTGGTTCATGCCAAGAAGAATGTCCAACAGAAGCTATTATTGAAGTAAATAATTAATGTAAACAATAACTTCTTCCATTATGGAAGAAGTTATTTTATTAAACAAATGTTTGATTTTATAATTTTATTGTTATATAATGGGAATAAGAGGTGATAAGGTGAAAAAACTAACCAGAAAACAACAAGAAATCCTCAGTTTCTTAAAAGATTACATTGAAACCAATGGCTATCCACCAAGTGTTAGAGAAATCGGTAAGGCAGTTGGTTTATCCTCCACATCATCGGTACACTCCCAACTTAATAACCTTGAACAAAAAGGATACATAAAGAAGTCAGCCGAAACCTCGCGTGGTATAAGTTTAATCATCGATGAAAAACCGCAATTTACAACGATTCCGATGGTTGGTTTAGTAACTGCTGGTAATCCGATTGAAGCCATCGAAAATGTCACCGAATACTTCCCTATTCCCAACAATTTAATACATAAAGACGATGTGGTCTTTGCGTTAAAAGTTAGCGGTGACAGTATGAAGAATGCTGGTATTCTTGATCAGGATACAATAATTGTCCGAAAAACTGATGTTGCTCACAACGGCGAGATTGTCGTCGCCTTAACTGATGATAATGAAGCTACGGTAAAACGATTCTATAAAGAAAAAGATTATATCCGTCTTCAACCAGAAAATGAAGCGTATGAACCAATTATTGTAAAAAATGTGAGAATTGTCGGAAAAGTAATTGGTGTCTTCCGCAATTTGAGTTAAAAACCTTGTTTTTAACTCTTTTTTATTTTGGAAAATCATCTACATCAAGAATCATCAACTTATCAATATGTTCCTGATTTAAATATACTTTTAAGTCATGTTTTCTAATCATTTCTTCACAAATATTACGGACGAAACGACCATTGAATTCTAATTCAGGATGGTTATTCTTCGCTAATTCTTGCAGATAATCTCCAAAGCGTTTTTCGAGGGATTTGGTAAAAGAATATCCTCGTACTTTTAGTGTGGTTTTAAATATCTCTTTTAATTCGTCTAGATTATAATCTGGAAAAGTTATTTTAATTGGAAAACGGGATTCTAGTCCTTTGCTATACTTTAACATCTTCGTTATCTTATCTTCATAACCCGCCAATATTACAATTAAATCGTCATTGTTATCTTCAACAAACTTCACAATTATATCGATGGCTTCGCTACCAAAATCACTATAATCTTCATTATACAAACTATAAGCTTCATCGATAAATAATACCCCACCCTTGGCTTCTTCAAGAATATTTTTAGTTTTTATCGATGTCTGACCTACATATTCTCCTATTAAGTCACTACGATCAATTTCTTTAAGATGACCTTTACTTAGAATCTTAAGATCATTAAACATCCGTGCTACTTTTCGTGCTATTGTCGTCTTACCAGTACCAGGATTTCCCATAAAAACCATATTTAATGTTTGTTTGGTTGGAGGATAACCCCGTTTTATTCTTTGTTTACGCATCTCAATAGAGGCATAAATACCAAAAAAGGTCACTATAATCTTATCTAACCCCACAATATCAGGAAAATACTTTTCTTTAAAACGTTTATATTCCTGATGATTAATAATCTCCCAATGATTCATTCTATCACACTCATACATTAATACTATCTATTTTTATATTACGACAATTAATAAAAAAATTGAGAAAAACGTACTAGACGTTTTTCTCAATCTTCATCAACACTTAAGACAGCCATAAATGCTTCTTGGGGGATTTCTACACTGCCAACCGCTTTTAAGCGTTTTTTACCTTCTTTTTGCTTCTCTAAGAGTTTCTTCTTTCGGGAAACGTCTCCCCCGTAACATTTTGCCAAAACATTCTTCATTAATGCTTTAATATTGGTACGGGCAATAACTTTTCCATTAATCGCTGCTTGAATTGGTACTTCAAATTGTTGGCGGGGTAGGATGTCTTTTAATTTACGACAAATAACTGAGCCCCGTTGATAAGCGAAATCGCGATGCACAATGGTACTTAATGCATCAATTACCTCATGATTAATTAAAATATCCATTTTTACTAGTTTTGATGGTCGATAACCAATTAGTTCATAATCTAAAGATGCATAACCTTTCGTACCCGATTTCAACTTATCAAAGAAATCGTAGATAATTTCTGCCAAAGGAATATCATAATGAATATTAACCCGATTTTGGTCAATATATTGCATGTTCACAAATGTCCCCCGTTTACGTTGACAAAGTTCCATTATCGTGCCAATGTAATCACTAGGAGTAATAATTGTCGCTCTAACAAAAGGTTCATAAATTTCTTTAATTTTTTGTACTTCTGGCATATTCGCGGGGTTTTCTAATTCCATTACTGACCCATCTGTTAACTCAATCTTATATATAACTGATGGTGCTGTTGCGATTAAGTCTAAGTTGAATTCGCGTTCTAATCGTTCTTGTACAATATCCATGTGTAACAAGCCTAGAAAACCACATCTAAATCCAAATCCTAATGCTTGCGATGTTTCTGGTTCAAATATTAATGACGAGTCATTTAATTGTAGTTTTTCTAAAGCATCCCGCAAATCATCAAATTTCGCTGCATCAACTGGATAAAATCCGCAATAAACCATCGGATTTAAACGACGATAGCCAGGAAGTGGGTCCTTAGCTGGGCGCTCAGCATGAGTAATCGTATCACCTACATGAATATCTTTAATTGATTTAATTTGGGCAGCGAAATACCCAACATCACCAACTGTTAAATACTCCCGTTGAACTTGTTTAGGGGTATATACACCGACCTCAGTTACTTCATAAACAGCACCCGATGACATTAGTTTAATTTTATCGCCCTTCTTTAATGTACCGTTTTTGATACGAATTGTCGGGATTACGCCACGATATGAATCAAAATAGGAATCAAAGATTAAAGCTTGTAATGGTGCTTCGGGATCTCCTTTAGGTTCTGGCACTTTATGAATGATTTGTTCGAGGATTTCTTCAACACCAATTCCCATTTTGCCACTACCAAGTACTGCTTCACTCGCATCTAGTCCAATCACATCTTCAATTTCATGTTTTACCCGTTCGGGATCACTACTAGGCAAATCTATTTTATTTAAAAATAAGAGAATCTCTAAATCATTATCTAACGCTAAATAAACATTCGCTAGCGTTTGGGCTTCAATACCTTGAGAACTATCAATCACAAGGATTGCCCCTTCACATGCAGCAAGTGACCTACTAACTTCATATGTAAAATCGACATGTCCTGGGGTATCAATTAAGTGGAAGATGTATTCTTGGCCATCCTTGGCTTTATATGATAGTTGCACCGCGTTCAATTTTATAGTAATACCCCGTTCACGCTCTAAATCCATCGAATCAAGCAGTTGATCCACCATTTCGCGTTTATCAACAGCACCAGTTATTTCTAAGATGCGGTCAGCTAAGGTAGACTTACCATGATCGATATGAGCGATGATGGAAAAGTTGCGAATATGCTTTTGTCTTTCACGTAATTTGTTGTAATCTAGTTGGCTCATAATATCACTTCCTCTATATTTAACAATAAAATTTTACAATATTTCGCTAATTTACGCAAATGAAAATTAATCTAAATAAAAAAAGCCCGAAGGCTTTCTATGATTCTTTCATACCAAAGATTAATCTTAAGATTTCATTAGCACCATCTAAGATTAAATCTAATCCCTTCTTTAAGATATATTCCCCATCTTTCGCAAGACTCGTAAATAAATTATGTTCTACTTGAACAACAGGATACTCATCTTCATCTTCTATATCTTCGATAGGATTAAGAGGTTCAAAGTCATTACCAGGTTTTGTAATGATGGATTCAAAAGTACTAATCTGTTTATTAAGTCCACTTTTACGATTTTGATCATGATAATCAATTCCCATCGATAAACCAACAAAAAAGATAATGACAACTAAGATATAACGAATGAGTCGTTTTTCCATAAATCCTCCTATGTTATTAAGGGATTGATATTTTTAAAAAAACTTTCTAAATCATGTATATCGATATTAAAAATAAGTTTTAAGATAAGCGTTACTAAATACTCGATAATATTATTATTGGGTTGCAAGTCATTCATAAACAAGACCAAGGAATTCATAAGCCTAATATTAACTAAATGGATTGAACTTGTTTTTATAATATACCATATTATCATTATTAACATAACTAAAACACTAAATATTTTTAACCAATCAAGATACTTACTTATCATCCCATCCCTTTTCTAAATAATATTTCTGTTAATTATTATATTTGAACCAATGAGCTAATTATGTCTTATTTAGTCTCTTAATTAATATTTTTATGTAAAGCTAAATTTATTCCTCTGGCGATTATATGTGTCAAATCCGCTATATTGGTGTCGATTTCCTTGGTAGTAACCATATAATTTAGCCCTTGTGGTGTTAATACTTCATAAATAAGTTTTTGTTTCTCTTCGTTTGAAAGTAATCCCAACTCACCAAACAGGCTCTTTCTTACCTCTTCATCAGGTAGTTCAACATTTTCTAAATCCTTTTTACCACTCATATGGACAGGAACTAAATTGTTCTTAGGATCATCATTTTTTAAGTTATATGCTATATGGCGCATGAGTAAATCTAATGCATCACTGGTAATTGTCACAGCATCTACAACGGTAGGAACACCAATTGATATTACTGGTATACCTAGCGTATCTTTACTTAACTCTTTCCGTTTATTACCTACACCACTTCCTGGACTTATTCCAGCATCAGAAATCTGAATGGTCTTATTAACTCTGTTTAACGAACGACTCGCTAAAGCATCCACTACAATCACAAATTTGGGTTTAACATCATTAATAATGGCTTTTACAATTTCAGCACTTTCTAGACCTGTGTTACCCATAACACCAGTTTGAATCGCTGCGACAGGGCGAAAACCGTCACGATCGATTTCTTCTGGATGTAAATCAAAAAGATGTTTGGTGACAAAGATTTCTTCAATAACACAGGGTCCTAAAGCATCTGGAGTAACATTCGCATTTCCTAATCCAACTACTAGCGCTAGCATATCATCAGTAATTTTATGTTTTTCCATTAGTTTTGTAATTTGTTTAGCGATTTGTTTTTGAATTTTTAAAAGTGCTTCATGGTCATTTTCAACAATCGCGCTAGTATCAATGGTGATATAAGTTCCTGCTTTCTTTCCAAAGGATGCTTCTTGATCTTTTGTGACAATAGCTTCTGTAATCTTCATGTCATCTTCTGTGTATTCGTTAATAGTGATTTTTGCATCTTTACCACTTGCTTTGGAAACCTCTATACTTTCAATAATGAGATCAGTTCTGATTAAGTTTTCTTGCATATTGCTCCACCTCACACAAGATTTCATTTATAATATTAAAAAGATTACAAAAAATATACTTAATTACATTTTATTATTGAAATTTCTTAAGTATTTTGTTAGAATAATATAGTCGTATGAATTATGGAGGTGAAACAGTGCCAAACATTAAATCACAAATTAAAAGAGTAAAAACTAATGAAAAACGTCGTTTATTAAACATGTCTTTCAAATCATCAATGCGTACTGCGATTAAAAGAGTAGAACAAGCTGTACAAAATAACGACTTAGAAGGTGCTAAAGAAGCTTATCGCTTAGCATGCAAAAAGTTGGATAAAGCAGTCGCAAAAGGAATTCAACATAAAAACTTCGCTGCTAGACAAAAATCTCGTTTAGCTAAAAAGATTAATGCCCTCGCAAACAATATTGCTTAATTTAAAACCTACTTGTGTAGGTTTTTTTCGTAACTAAAGTAAAAGTCCTTCCTTTATTATTTAAATAAAAGAAGGACTTTTTTTACATATTGATAATTAATAATTCAAAACCTAAAATCTTATCAACTTTACCCGTTTTTAAATCAATATCATATTGGTGAAAGGCTTGAATGTTTTTAACGATATCAGTTTCGCTTGTTTTTAACGCGATTGGATAAAGCATTTTTAATTGGTATGGGTGAATATTAATTAAATTCTTAATTTGATATTCAGCTAAACCTTGCTTTTGAAAATACTTAATTAAATATAAATAATGGAAGTTTCGGGCTAATATACTTAAAAAGACCAAAGGATCATGGAAAATGATTAATTGATGATATACTTTTAATGCTTGTTCAATATTACGGTCTAAAAAGTAACCAGTTAATTTAAACACATCTTGTTCAAGTGGTTCTGATACTAATGCTTTTATATCATCAATAGTTATTTCAGTCACATTTTCTAAATAAAAGGATATTTTTTGTAACTCGGAATATAACCTAAAAGCATCACATTCTGTTCTTCTTATAAGTTCATGAATTACATCATAATTAATCTTAACATTCTTTTTGCGGAAATAATTTATGATTAACTCTTCAGATTCTATTTCCGTTAAATTATCGAATTCTACTACTTCAGCTTTTTCATACAACAATTGGTTGATTCTTCGTTTCATATCAAGTTTGATGTCGCAACAGTTAATGATTAAAACCGTTGAAGGATTAGGGTTATTAACATAATTTATAAAACGTTCGATGTTATGTTCAATCTTACTTTTTTCTGTCGATAAAAACACAGGATTAGTGATAATTACTAGTTTTTGTTCACCAAAAAATGGCAAAGTTTCACAGTCGTCAATAATCGCATCTAGCGTTACTTCTTCACTATCATATTTAACTAAATTTAGATCATCAAAATTACCATCACTTATTAACTCTCTAATCTTATCATCAATCGCTTGTTTATTCTCGCCTACAAGTAAATAAATGTTTTTCATTACGTCACCTACTCTCAACTTACTACTATCATAACATATCTTTTATAATTATCCAACTTTTTTCCGATAAGGAAAAAGGACTTATTATCGCTAATAAGCCCTTTTTCCTGGTAGATCTATGTGAACATTAAACACCGAAGTGTTTAATGACGCCAATATCAATGTTGGTATATTGGTCGGAAGAAGCTTTTCATCCGCTTAAACCGCAAATAATACCTTATGATGATTGAGCCGTCAACATCGGTTCTATAAACCTTAACGTTATGTTTAAGCAGGATATCCAAGACTTCTTGAGAAGGATGACCATAATTATTTATACCAACTGATATAATGGCGTTTTTTATTTCCACCGTTTTAAATAAATTATCATCAGTTTGATATTTTGAGCCATGATGGCTAATTTTCAAGTAGTCAATAGTTTTTTCTTTACCTAATAATATTTTATCAGATTTGGCGTCGCCCGTAAATAGATAATTATCACCATTAATATGAACAAAAATAATCAAAGAATTATCATTACTATTAGCGTATTGATGATCGGGATGAATAATAAAAAAAGTTAATTTTCCACATTCTACTTTATTATATGCATGGATACGTTTAATGTTAATGGAACGCTGCTCTGCTAATCTCGTGATACTTTCTACAAGTTCACCATTATCATAAGAACTTAAAATGATATTCTTCACTTTTATATTATTGACAAAAACATCGACATCATTCGCATGATCTAAATCACTATGGGAGATGAATAAATAATCAAGTTTAGCTATCTGTATACTTGATAAATATTTAATCGTGGTATTACCTGGTTTATAATTACGAGCTCCACCTGTATCAATTAAGGCGCGACAGTTATAAGTTTCAGCATTTATAAATGTGCTATCGCCTTGTCCAACATCGAAGAAAATTACTTCATCAACTAATATTAATTTATGATAGAAACTAATGTTTATTGTTAATAAGATAATTAATAAAATTGGTTTCTTTTTGTTTTCTAACATGCGAAAGATAAAAAATAAACAAACATAATAAATAATGTATCTAGTTTCCGTAAAAACACCAACATTTAAATCAAAATAAGTAATTGTTGCTAACTTTAAGATTATTTGGTCAAATATACTAAAACCATAATATAATAACTTACTTAATGGTTTAATAAGTAAACATATTAAGGTAAATGGAAAAATAACAAAGATATAATATAAACTGAGAAGAGGAGTTAATAATACTGAAAGGACATTAAAATGAAAATCAAAATTAGCTGTAATGGGAAGCGCAAACAACTGACAAATTATATTAACGCGATAAATACTAATAATATATGACCTCTTATGCATGAGTATGATCCGACTTAAAAAGAGGATTAAAGTAATTAAATAAGATAAGACAAAGCCACTATTATACATGACAAAAGGATTAACTAATAAATTAATTAACCATATAATACTTAAAATATGGATGTTATCGATTGGTAAATGCTTTTTATTTTTTAACTCAATTAAGATTATTAACATAACCGCTCTAAAGATTGAAACCGAAAAACAATTAATAATTAAAAAAAGAATTATAATTATTTGACTAATTAGTTTACTAGTTTCTTTAGTAATATGTAGATACTTCATCATAATGTGACATACTAAATACAAAAAAGCAACTTGAAAACCACTAACCACAAATAAATGTGAGATATTGAGAAATTGCGTAGCTTCATTAAAGTCATTATCTAAAGCATTTTTGTCCCCTAGGATAAAGGAGAGTAAATATCCTTTGTTTGGTGTATCTTGATAATAACTATGTAAGGTGTTGATTAGTTTAAAATCTATCCTTTTATTCATCCTAGTAATTTTTACATCTTCAACATAATTAACATATTGAATTTTTTGTGACAATAAATATTTGCGATAATTAAATTGATAAGGAATGGTATTATTTTTTACTAGTTGGAGGTTATTTTCAAGTTGAATAACTGTTCCTAAAGGCATATTATTAGTAATACTTTTATCATACACTAGATATTTGAAGTTTCTACTCTTACAATAAAACTGGGTATACTTTTCTTTTTCTTGCGGAAAAGATACAACTGTACATGTAATAATTTTATCTTTGTCATATTTAAGTAATCTTTCAAGTTGTAACTTATAATTTATTAAATAGATACTTCCAACAATAATTAGAATAATTAACGTTTTAAAGCGATATCTTAATAAATATAAAATATACAATACCAAGAATAAAAGAATTAAAGGATGATGATTATCTAAATAAAAGAATAACCCACAAACACCAAATAAAACATACAGCATCTCATTCGCAACAGATATCATCTTTTATCGCCTCATATGTCTTCTCACCAATACCACGTACTTTCATAATTTCTTCAGTACTTAGAAATGGTCCATATAGATTGCGATAATCGATAATCGCTTGAGCTTTGACTTTTCCTATTCCTTTTAGCTCCATTAACTCTTCTAGGCTAGCTGTGTTAATGTTGATTTTACCATTAATCTTACCATTACTTACATCGTGAATCGATGGTATGTAATACTTGCGTCCATCTTGTAAACTCATAGCTAAATTAACTAGTGATGAATTCGCTTCATCTGTAAATCCTCCAGCTAGTTGTACTAAATCAACTAATCTCTTATCATTTTCAATCTCATAAACACCAGGATTATTGACCTCGCCACCTATTTCTACGACAATCTTTGTATTAATATTCTCATTATTGTTTGGTTGATTCCTCTCAAGTATTAAGAAGCAGATAAAACCAATAAAAACGATATTTAATAAACCTAAAATAATAAATACGAACTGTTTTGGTTTAACTTCTTCATCAAACATAAAAATCCCCTCCATAGATATATACTTTCTACAGAGGGGATTTTCTTTAGTTTAAATTATTTCTTTTTAGTCTCTTCGCAATTAGGCACCTCTTTTGCGAATTCCACATTTTCTGTTTTCTTATCGTTCTTCTTGTTCTTTAAGGTTGTAATGTCTGTACTACCTAATGCATATTCTTCCTTGTAGTCTTTGTTTCCACTAAAATTGTTGGTCTCTGTGTAATTAGGAGATGCGGAATTTGAGAAGGCATTCGCGATATTTTCCCCGCGCGCTAAAGCAGAATTCTTGAAATGTTGGTTACTTCGCTTTAACTTGTATCTTGCCATAATGCCTCCTATAGATGATAGTTTGAGCGCTCATTAGTATTTTAAGCAAAAAATGCCGCTTTATGAGCGACATTTTTTACTAACGATTAATTTCCGTTTACTACCATCTAAGAGGAAATCGTCAATTATATTAACGATTTCAAAACCATTTTGCTGAAGCAATTCTATATATATATTTAAAGGAAAGATCACTTGTGTATGGAACTCTTGTTTCTTTTCATATAGATAATTAGTTTTAGGTAAAAAGAAAGTTAATTGATGATAAACCGTAAGTATTTGATTATGTTTTTGAGTATTGGTTTGCCAGATGTACAAACTATCTTCCATCTCATCTACAAAACAATAATTAGAAAACATCTTTTTAATATAATTTTGATCAGGTACATCAAAAAGAAAATACCCATCTTGAACTAAAGCGTCAAATACACCTTGAAAAGTATTATCTATATCAATAATGTTAGTTAGATAATTTATCGAATCTAAGAAACAATAAACTAATTGATAGTAACTATTTACCTTTAGTTCTTCCATTCTCCCTAAATGCAAAGAACTGCTTAGATGTTTGGTTTGTAGTTTATCTCTTGTTACCATCAACATTTCTTCGCTTAAGTCAAGTCCATCAATAAGGTAACCTTCTTCAACTAATGGTACAAGAACCTTACCTGTACCGCATGCAAGATCTAAAAGCACTGCGTTTTTATCCGCATATTCCTTAACAACATTAATAAAACGGTCATAAGGTACATGACTCATCAAGGAGTCATAAACCTTATATAATAGTTCGTATGCCATAATTATTCAGATTCTAATACTTTTTGGACATCAATCCGTGGAACTTCGCCCCAAATCCGTTCAAGGCTATACTTAATACGTTCATCAGGTTGAAAAACATGACAGATGACATCAAAGCAATCGATTAATACCCATAAATTGCGATTAGCACCTTCAATGTGTTTAACATTATAACCATTTTTATAAACTTCTTCTTTGACCTTATTGACAATCGCATTAACTTGCCGATCCGTTCTACCTGAACAAATAACCATATAATCAATTAGGGGCGAAATACCTGTCATATCCAGAATTTGGATATCCTGTGCTTTGAGATCATCACATGCCTTGGTAATGGCTTTTAATAGATTCATATCTTTCTCTACCCACTTTCGCCAAAAAATGTTCGTATGTTAGTTGTGTATATGGATGAATTTTCTTTTTCGGTAATGTGTTTAAATAATTGTAGATGCCTTCACTACAACTTAATACACCAACATCGAGAGAAATGTAACATGCATAGCGACAAAAGTCAACCCCTGGATGTTTACGGGTTTCTTCGGTATAATCCGCAATATAAACGACTTTCGCATAGTCGTTCATATCCGGATGCCCTGTAACATGGTATCGAACGGCATCAAGAATATCTTTATCAGTGATACCTAATTCTAACTTCAATAAGATACTGCCTGCTTCACCATGCCAAATTTCTTCATCATATTTTAGAATATTTACATCACCATATTTTGTGATGATTTCTTTTAACCGACTCTTATTTTCACCTTTGGCATAATCATGCAAAATCGCCGCGACACTGCATTTCTTATCATCTAAGCTATAGTATTTTGCGAGCAAACGTGCTTGCTTAAAGGTCCCGAGAATATGGGGAAAACGAACAGGGTCTTTTTCTTCAATAATACTTAAAGCCTTGTCGATTTCCATATTACGGTAATAATATCTTATCATTTTTATTCTCTTTCATCGATTCGCGATAAAAGAGAATTTGATTACCAATAACTTGAACAAGTTCGCACCCTGTTTCTTCGCAAAGTGCTTTGCCAATTTCCCCTTTTTCATCGAGACAACTCTTAAGCACTGATATTTTAACTAACTCATGATCTTCGAGTGCTTGATTAAAATTTTCGATGAAGTTAGGTGTTAAACCGTTCTTGCCAACTTGCATAATGGGCTTGAGATTTTGCCCGAGAGAACGCAAATAGGATTTTTGTTTACCAGTGAGCATTCTTACTACTCCTTTCTAATTCCTTGTACATTACATCTACATTTGGTGCTAAATTGAACCATAATTCAAAACTCTTAGCAGCTTGATAGATTAACATATCTGTACCATCTATGAAAAAAGTATGCTTTTTCATATGCGGGGGAATAAAAATACTATGTTTTTGATAGTTGATATCGATAATTGTAGCCTGTGGTTTAATTTTTGGTAACTCTATTGCGACATCTGGAGTTACGCAATTAATGATTAAGTCGAACTCACCACTATAATTTGCTAAATCAGTGAAGGGAATTACTTGTTTTGTTAACTGTAAGGCTTTAGAAGTAGTCCGATTAGTGATATAAACCTCATGCTCAGTATATTTCTGTAAGGTATAATAAACTGCTTTTCCTGCTCCACCACAACCAATGATTAAAACTTTTTTCTTATTTAAATCTAGTTGGTACTTTTTTAAGGTTTGATATATACCATAACTATCTGTATTATAACCTCGAAATTTGTCATTTACAACTACTACACAATTAACTGCACCGATTGTTTTTACATCTTCGCTCATTTCATCTAATAGTGGCAAAAACGCTTCTTTATATGGTACCGTAATATTGAATCCTGTATACCCTTTTAATAATTCAAAATGCGTTAAATCATCGATATCAATGAGATCATAATGCGCATTAATCCCTAAAGATTCAAAATGCGCATTATGGATTAATGGGGATAAAGAATAAGAAATATGTTTCCCAATCAAACCAAAGCGCTTCATATTAAACTCCTAATATAAGGATGGTCTAATATAAACCCCAACATGTTTGGGAGCATGAACAACAACTTTGAGGTTTTCATCTTTTAATGAGATAAATCCTAAGCCTGAAATAACGATATCAGAACGTTCTTTTGGTGTTTTAAACTCGTATTTAACATATTTACCGAGTTTTTCATATTCTTCCTTTGTGGGCGGTGAAAGTAGCTCACCAAGGTGTTTAGCGAACAGATTATCCGCATTTTCTAACTTAGTCCGATGGATTTTCACCGCATTGCTGAAGTGGCATACAAAACTGGTACGTTTACCACTGACAAAGTCTATTCTTGCTAAACCATCGATAAAGAGGGTTTGGCGTGGATTCAATTGATAAACTTTCGGATTAATTTCGCGGTCAGGTAAAATATGTTTTAAATGGTTTTTGTCGAGAAAAAAAGCATATTGATGATGATTAATAATTCCTGGAGTATCAATAATAAAATGATTATCATCAAGAGGAATTTCGATTAATCCCAAGGTAGTACCTGGATAGATACTTGCGGTAATAACATCTTTAGTGATGGGTGTGAATCGTTTTATAATCGCATTGATGAGTGTAGATTTGCCTACATTTGTACAACCAATCACATAAACATTGCGGTCTTTCCGATACTTCTCAATCGTAGTAAATAACTCATCAATTCCGTCACCACGTTTACTACTAATTAGTATAATATCCTTTACTTGATAACCATAATCACTGATAATTTTTCTTATCCAATTCTTAATTTTATCGTTGTTAATCGCTTTTGGTAAAATATCTCGTTTATTACCTACAAGAATTAAATCATTATTACCGATATAACGATGAATACCAGGTATTAAACTACCTGTTAAATCAAAAAGGTCAACCACATTTATAACTAAAGCATCTGTTTTCGCAATATCATTTAGAATCTTGACAAAATCCTCATGATTTAACTCGATATCTGGTAAATCCCGATAATGTTTTATGCGAAAACAACGCTGACAAAGGATTTCATCCGCATCTTCCGTTAACTTATGAGGTGGTATATAACCTACCTGATTAGAATTTTCTGTTTGCAGAATGCTACCACAACCGATACATTTAAGTTCTTCCATGCTTGTCTCCTTTAATTTTGAATTTTTTGATAATTATTCGCTCGAAGAAGCGATTAAATTTTGTTTTCCAAGATTCCGTATTATAATCTATTGCATCAACAAGAATGGTATAAAAACCCATACGATTGCCCCCCACGATATCCGTAAGAATTTGATCACCGATGATAACGACTTCATCAGGTCGATAATCCATCGTTAACATACGGTAAGCTCTACGAAATGGTTTTAGCGCTTTCGCAAGATAAGTAACACCTAATTCATCCGCAAAGTGTTTAACCCGTTTTTCATTATTATTCGATATAATTACTAATGTTAAACCTATTTCATCACATTTTTGCTTAAACAACCTGATTTCCTCTGTAGGCAATGGCTTCACATATGAAACCAAGGTATTGTCTAAATCTGTAAGAATTAATCGCTTGCCACTTTCATATAATTTTACTAAGTCGATATCATGGATCGATTTGTGGTATTCATTAGGAATAAAGATACTCATTTTATCACCTTAAACTTTTTTTGAAGGGGGTATATGTTGATTGAATTATTAGCTTATCTATTAAGAATCCTACCCTTCTTAGGAAGTATTAAGTCAAAAACCTTTAAAGATGTTCTCTCTCCTGAGGAAGAACGAGAACTTCTAATCCGTAAAGAACAAAATGATATTGAGGCTCGCAATAAACTCATTGAACATAATCTAAGATTAGTTGCGCATATCGTCAAAAAATATGAAAATACCTACGATGATAAGGATGATCTATTGTCAATTGGGACCATTGGACTAATCAAAGCTATTGATACATATAACGATGATAAAGGTACAAAACTGGCCACTTATGCAGCTAAATGTATCGAAAATGAAATATTAATGCAACTACGAATGAACAAAAAGATCCGCGCAGAAGTTTCTTTAAATGACCCAATTGGTTATGATAAAGAGGGGAATAAAATCACCCTTATCGATGTTTTACAGGATGAGGATCATTCAATCGAAGATCATGTAGTATTTAACGATGCTATAGATAAGGTACGTAGTCTACTTCCTGAATTATCACCACGCGAGTATGAAATCATCACCAGAAGATTCGGATTAAACAACCGCAAACCTGAAACTCAAAGACAAATCGCAAAATCTTTAAAAATCTCGCGTAGTTATGTATCGCGCATCGAAAAACGTACTTTAATGAAATTGTATCGTTTACTTACCCAAAAAAACAATAAGGAAGATTAATTGTTTAAACAGTTAATAAGTTCATAGACAATATCGCTAGAAACTTCAGCTGCCTGTTCTAAATACTTATCAAAAGAAAGATGACTAGCTTTGCCTGCTATATCTGATAAAGAGCGAATGACAATAAAACGTTTGTTGTATATGTGACAAACATGACTAATAGCAGCTGCTTCCATATCTAAGGCGATGCAATCGGGAAAATGATGTTTAATAAGATTTCGTTGGGTATCTTGATAAACAAAGGTATCTCCTGAAACGATTAAGCCTTTATGATAACGTAAATTTTTCTTGTTGAGGATTGTTTCAGCAAGTCCAACAATCTCTTTATCTGATATAAAATATAACGGAAAACCAGGAATTTGTCCATATGTATAATTAAAACCTGTTACATCAACATCATGATAACAAACTTTATCTGAGATGACAATATCTAACACTTCAGCAGTAGGAATCATACCACCAGCTGTACCAATATTAATTACACAGTCGACAGGAAACATTTCAAACAGAAGTGTAGTACCAACAGCTGCATTAACTTTACCAATACCTGATTTCATTAAGACTACACTTTTACCGTTAATCTCCCCAGTATAATAATTAAAGGAAAAGCGGGTTAATTCTTGAAGATTATTAATCCGCTTTTTTAATGCTTTCACTTCTTCATCCATTGCACCAATAATCGCAATCATAACAGACCTCCTAATTAAAATAGTCACAGAGGAAAAGCTCTTGTGACATTTTTACTCGGTCATAACGTTAGTTATTTTTATTTTATAAGAACCCGTAGGTAAGATGATGTCAACGATATCACCCTTATGTTTACCCTTTAAAGCTTGAGCTACAGGTGAAGCAATCGAAATCTTGTTTTCAAAAGGATTTGCTTCTTCACTACCAACGATGGTATAACTTATTTTTTCACCTTCTGGCAATATTTCAATTTCAACCGTTTTACCAATACCTACAGTATCAGTATTATCTGATTCAATAATGCGGCTATTCTTAATAATATTTTCCAATTCGGCAATACGGGCTTCAATTTGTGCTTGTTCATCACGTGCAGCGTCATATTCAGCATTTTCTGATAAATCACCCTGTGCTCGGGCTTCTTGTAAAGCTCTAATATTTTCTCTTCGCTTAACCGATTTTAAATATTCTAGTTCTTCTTTAAATTTTTCTAACCCTTCTTTTGTTAGATCATATTTAGACTTGCTCATAATTAGGACCTCCAATTGATATATTCTATCTTATATTTCATTTAATGCAATAATTATACTATTTGCGATTGATGATTTGTTTAATTTTCGAGACGATAATATCGATTGCTACTTCATTGTTGCCACCTTCTGGAATAATTAAATCAGCATATCTTTTCGAAGGTTCAACAAATTGATTGTGCATGGGTTTCACATAGTTTAAGTATTGACTTACCACCATTTCGATACTTCTTCCACGTTCCTTTATATCTCTTAATAAACGTCTTATGAAGCGAATATCATCATCAGTATCGACATAAATCTTGATATCCATAAGATTGCGTAAATCTTCATCCGCAAATACTAAGATACCTTCAATAATAATAATCTTGGTAGGATAAATGGTTTCTTTTTCTTTTGACCTTGTATGCATTGTAAAGTCATATATAGGCTTTTCAATGGGTTTACCATTCAATAATGCGGTTAAGTGTTCATATAGTAATTCATTATCGAGTGATAAGGGATGATCATAGTTAGTTTTCAAACGCTCTTCAAACGGTATATCACTCTGATCTTTATAATAATCATCATGGCGGATAACGGTGACACAATCAGATTGAAAATTTTCGACGATTTTTCTCGTAACTGTTGTTTTTCCACTGGCTGTACCACCAGCAATCCCAATAATTACTGGCTGCATAAATGACTCTCCTTGTTTTTCCATAGATAATATTATATACGATTTATATGAATTATTCAAAATAATTTTACAATAATTTCATAACTAATATCTATATCATATTTTTAACCGCATCATTTCCTTAATACTTAATATTAATTGAAAAACGGACTAACCTTAAGGTGAGTCCATTATCTTACTTTTCTTATCAAATCATAAGGTTCCACTTTGAATGGTAGTTTTATTTTCAAGATTTGGCGTGGATGTCGAGCTGCATCAAGTAAATTAAATGATTCATCATATATAGCATCTATTATTGTGTAGTTTTTCCGCATTTTTGGTCCATAAACTTCAATCTCAACACCTGGTTTAAAGTGATTGCGTTGTTCAATGGTCGCAATTTGCGTATTTTCATCATAATCTAAAACCATGGCTAAGAACTCTTGGGTTGGTGTATCACTTCTAACATTATAAAGTTGTTCTTGATATGTAGGTTTACCTGCTAGTGCACCAGTAGAAGTTAAACGACTCTCTGCTTTGGCTATTTCTTCAACATAAAAGTTAGTAACTTGGAAATGTTCAGGGTCTTCCATAAAGTCATCAATGAGTTTACGATATACACTAACCACCGTCGCAATATAGTGGATAGTTTTCATACGACCTTCAATCTTCAAACTATTCACACCAGCACGAAGTAAATCGGGGATATATTTTACTGCCATTAAGTCTTTAGAACCAAGATTGAAAAAGCTATTTTCTGGTGTTAGTAGTTGATTATTTTTATTATATAACCAATAATTCCACCGACACGAATGAGCACAACCACCACGATTGGCATCACGATCAGTCATGTTATTGCTTAGGGTACAACGTCCTGAATAAGAAACACACATGCCACCATGGATAAACACTTCTAAATCAGCCTTAGTTTTTTGGCGAATTTTGGCAATCTCGTCTATCGATAATTCTCGTGCTAATACGACACGGTGGGCGCCAAAGTCGTACCAAAAATTAACAGCTTCAGAGTTTGTAATTGATTGTTGCGTACTTATATGTATTTCCATATTTAAGTTTAAATTCTTAGCGGTAGAAATTATAAACGGATCAGCACAAATAATCGCATCTACACCAATGCTATCAAGTGCTGTTAAATATTCATCTAATCCACGAAGATTTTCGTTATGAGCGATGATATTAGTCGTAACATAGACTTTTGCCCCATGTTCATGTGCAAACTCAACACCTTCTCTAATATCATCTAGCGTAAAATTGCTGGCGCGAGCTCTCAAACTAAACTCTTTACCACCAATGAAAACAGCATCAGCACCATAGAGGATTGCGACTTTGAGTTTTTCTAAATCACCAGCTGGAGCTAAGAGTTCAGGTTTTTTTAGATTATTTGGAGCCACTGTTTTCATCTCCTTTATAGATGGTTTTCTTAAACAAGAAACCATCATTAAATGGACGAATCCGAGGGATATTCTTCAACAGATTTAGATAATGTTCTTTATTTGATTTATATAATGATGGAGCATCATAATAATCTTTAATAGCTTTCTGGTAAACTTTCACAATTTCTAGTAAAGTATCATCATCTTTAAATAAACCATCTATTCTAATAGCAGTGATGTTATTTTCAATAAAATCATCTAAATAATTAACTGTACATAAATCATACCCAGAAAAAACATGTGTTCCATGTTCATCTTCTAAAATGGGATATTTATCAGTACGATGTTCTTCAATGAGATACAACTCTTGATTGCGAACTTCTTCTAGATTAGCATGCTTTAAAAAACGATAATAATTCGTCAATAAGTCCCGATAGGAATGGAACATATTCATGACACCATGACCTAATACTTCAATTTCTAAACGATGTTTACTTCCGATTAATTTAATATCATCTAAAGTGATTTCTTTAGCTAAACATACTCGTTTAATCCCATAATTAGAAAAGAAGCGCACTGTTTCATAATTTGTTATTAGGGTTTCGGGATTATAAATTAATTTCTCGACAAGGTTATATTTTCTAGCCAACCTTAAAACAGCCAAATCACCAAAGATAATCCCATCGATATCTAATGACCGTATTTCACTTAAATATTCATCAACTTCACTTAAATGATCCTCGTGAATAATTCGATTAAGAGCTATATAGACTTTTTGCTTGCGTTTTTTAACGATGGGAATAATTTCTTTTATTTCAGTTAAAGTAAAATTGGCTGCTAATCTTAAACCAAAATGCTGCTCGCCTAAAATAAACGCATCACAATATTCACATCTATCAATAAATTGTTTACTTGTTGGACTTACTACTATCTCTAACATGTTCTTCACCTTTAATGCTCACCGCTATACCATCACCGATATTAAAGAAGTAAGTATCATAACCTTCCATATCTTTTAACCATTCATTGAATGCTTTAATTCTTTGAATTAAACTTCTAGTACGACGATTCTTAATATAATCTTTAAAAAGTAAATCATGGAAAACGACATTATCAATAATAATTAGTCCTCCAGGTTTTACTAATGGCGCATACTTTTCAAAGAAATTTCGATATTGACTCTTAGCTGCATCGATAAACAACATATCATAGTCTACTCTTAATTCTTTAATATCAAGTTCTAATGCATCTTGTTCAATGAGATGGATGCGATTTTCTAAGTTAAATAAAGCGATATTTTTTTTCGCTTCCGCAATCATCAATGGATCACGTTCAATCGTGTCAATATAAATATCATCACTTAAAAGCGCAAAATTTATCGATGAATAACCAATTGCAGTACCGATTTCGAGAATTAGCTTTGCTTGTTTTGTTCTAATTAACATTTTGAGAAAATCTAATCCTGTTTCATCAATAATAGCCACATTATGTTCCTTGGCATATTGTTGAAGTGCGATAATGTTGTCATTTTTTGATTTTTTATTCAAAGATTCAATATATATTGTCCTATTCATAATAACACCTTTATTTATTGGTTATTGACTATAACTTCACCCTTACACATTGGACAGTACTTAATGTCCTTATAATCTTCATAAGGTATTTTAATTAAGCGGTCACAACAGATAAATTCGAATTCCATTAAATCATTTTCATCGAGAAATTCATCGATTCGATATTCAACAATATCAATATCTACTTCATCTGCATCTAGACTATCAAAGAACTCTTCAATCTTTTCGATATCGACATTTTTGCGAAAAGCAACTTTTTCTGCTTCTTCAAAGGGTATATCAAGTTTTTCTTTACATAATAATTCTGTAAAAGTCATGAGATTTCCTTGTTCGCTACAATATGGGCAAAAGAAAGCATCATCGACATTTAAGTCTTTTGGATTTATTAAAAAGAATTTACCACAATGATTGCACTTCATTAAATGATAACCTTCATGATCGGGAATCGGGTTTACGACTGTTGATATGACTTTCATACAACCATCCTTTCACTTAACATAACTATTTTAGCCTATAATAGAAAGAAAGTAAACTAAAAAGGATTTCGTGCCGAAATCCTTCGTATTACTTATCACTATCACCTGATCTGATTTCTGGTGTTGGTACATCAATACCGTAACGACTGTACCCATACTTAAACATATTCAATTGATCGACCCAATCATCAGGGGCATTGAGGGTTACCGCGATTAAGGGAATATTATTTGCTTCAGCATAACTGATTAGCGTTCTACCTGATGCGCGCGTAAACCCTGTTTTCCCTGCCTTAACGTAATCTACTTGTTGCACTAAGCGATTCTTGTGATCAAAGCGATAAGGTATACCTAACTTACTTGTAGTTTCATAGGTTTTTGCACTCGCAATTCTACGGAAAACATCATTTTGCATCGCGTAACGCATAAGTTGGGCTAGTTCGCGTGCAGTTGAATAATTTGGTGATGGTTCACTTAAACCAGATGGATTAGAAAACTTTGTGTTAACTAAACCTAAACTTTGTGCTTTTTGATTCATTAACTTCACAAAATTATCAACATTACCACCGATATACTCAGCGATTGCCCACGCGGCATCATTACCCGACTCGAGGATTAATCCATATAATAAATCCTCTAATGTTAAACTATCACCAGCTTGTAAAGGTAATGATGAAGGTGGTTGATTAGCTGCTTCATTACTTATCGGTACTTGTGCATTTAAATCGCCACTCTCAATAGCAACAATAGCAGTCATAATTTTAGTTAATGAAGCAATTGGTAGTACTTCATCTGCATTTTTAGTAAAGAGAAACTCCCCAGTATCAGCATTCATTAAACTCACCGCTTGAGCACTGACACTTACTTGTGCAACAGTGATAATGGGTTTTAGAACATAACTAAAAAACAATACTAAACAGATTGATAAACCAATAATCCGTTTCATAACAATCACCACCAATAGTTTCTACGTTTAATGCTCCAATTATTACACCATTCTTATGACAATTTATGGATAAGAAAAAGGGACAGGTAACTGTCCCTAATCTTATTCTTCGTCATCATCATGACAACAACATTCGTCGTCATCATCGTGATGGTGATGACCACAACAACAATCATCATCGTCATCATCATCAAAATCTTCGTCTTCATCATCTTCAAAATCGTCATAGTCTTCATCATCAAAATCTTCGGTTATATAATCACCGAATGTTTCATCGAAGACTCTTTGAAGCATTTCCCATTCTTCATCTGATTCGATTGGTAGTAATTCACCGATGGAACCATCTTCAGCTGGTTCATAAGCGTAACATAAGACTTCTACTTCTTCATCTTCATCTTTTGTTTCGACTGGTACATAGAATACGTAAGATTTGTTGAATTCTTCTGATCTGAAAGCATGGAGAACTTCGCAAAGAATTTCATTGCCGTTCTCATCAACTACAGAAAATAATCTTTCTTCCATTTTTCCACCTCTTTTAAATTTATAAACTATTTAAATAGCTTTGTAGTATTACTACAGCTGCCATTTTATCAATGATTTTTTTGCGTTTTTGACGCGAAAGGTCCGCATTAATCAAGACCTTTTCTGCTTCAAGTGTGGATAAGCGCTCATCCCATAAGACTACTTTTATTTTTAGGGAGTTTTCAAGCATATGCGCAAAGGTTTCGCTAGCCTTCCCTCGTTCACCAATCGTACCATTCATGTTTTTAGGATAACCTAGTACGATTAGTTCTACTTTATATTCTTCCACAATTTCTTTTACTCTATTTAAAGCATGTTTAAATTGGTTTTCTGGAAAGGTAAAGGTCTCTATGCCTTGCGCAGTTAAACCCAAAGCATCACTAATAGCTATACCAAGCGTCTTACTCCCTAAATCTAGTCCTAATATTCTCATTGCTAACATCCTTTTATAATAATACCACGAGGCTAGGTTTATTATACCATTAATTTACTGGATTTAACTAGCATTTTACTTGTTTTTTAAATATTCTGTCACATAATTTAATGCTTTATCCGTGTTTTGAATATTTTTGGCACCTGCTTGGGCGAAATCAGGACGTCCGCCACCACCACCACCGCAGATTTGAGCAAGTTCTTTTACTAAATTACCAGCATGAATACCTTTAGCGACATAATCAGTAGTAACACCAGCCATAAAGATTACTTTATCATCAAGTATATTAGCTAATACAACTACAGCACTCTTAAGTTTATCTTTAAAGTTATCAACCATGTTTCGTAATGCATTAATCTCTATATTTTTAACTACCGCAGTTAAAACATTATAACCATTGATGACTTGTGATTTGTTCAAAAGTTCATTTGCTTCAATATTAGCAAGTTTATTATGTAAACTTTCTAATTCTTTTTCTTGTTGTCTGTGTTCAGCTACTAATGTTTGTACCTTTTGGACGACTTCACTAGGTGTACCTTTGACTAATTGCGCTATGGTGTCAACTTTATCGACGAACTCATTTAAATATTCTATCGCTTTAAGGCTAGTAACTGCTTCAATCCGTCTTACACCAGCACCAATACCACCTTCTGAAACTACTTTAAACAGCCCAATTTCAGCGGTATTCTTGACATGGCAGCCACCACATAGTTCTTTTGAATAATCCTCACAGCTTACTACCCGAACAACATCACCATATTTTTCTGTGAATAAGGCTACTGCACCTTGTTTCTTCGCATCATCAAGGCTCATATATTTATACGTAACTTTTAAGCCACTCGCAATCTTTTCGTTTACGATTCTTTCGATTTCTAACAGTTCTTCTTTTGTCACTGGAGCGAAATGCGTGAAGTCAAATCTTAAACGATCACTTGAAACTTCAGAACCAGCTTGGTTAACGTGATTACCTAAAACTGTTTTTAAAGCTTTATGTAATAGATGGGTAGCAGTATGGTTACGTTCAGTTAAAATACGCGCAAGTTTATCAACTTTAAGGGTAAAAGTATCCCCAACGCGTATTACACCTGATTTTACCAAGCAATGATGAAGGTTTTGCTTATTAGGAGCAGTGGATACATCTTCAACTTCTATATAAGCCTTATCGTTACTAATAGTACCTTTATCAGCTACTTGTCCCCCACTTGTCGCATAAAATGGAGTTTTATCAAAAATGAGTTGGACATGCATGCCTTCCGTAGCTTCTTCAAGTAATTTATCACCTTGCACAATCGCAAGTAACTTCGCTTCAGTTTCTAGCACTTCATAACCGATAAATTCACTTGGCACGGTTATATCCATCAGCGTTTTATTTTGGGACTGCATTGATTGCACTTCTTCTCGTGCTTCCCTTGCTCTACGTCTTTGTTCTTCTAATAAAGCTTTAAACCCTTCTTCATCGACAGTAAAGTCCTTTTCTTCCGCATATTCAATCGTAAGTTCAATGGGGAAACCAAAAGTATCATAGAGTTTAAAAGCTGTTTTCCCATCAATAACTTTATCTTGACTGTTATTCATGACGTTATATAGGATGGTTAACCCTTCATCTAATGTTTCATGGAAGCGCGTTTCTTCTTTTTCTAGTATAGTTTGGATATAACCTGTGTTAGCGGTTATTTCTGGATAATAGTCTTCCATAATCTTAGCGACTACAGGGACTAAATATTTCATAAATGGTTCTTTAATATCTAATTTTAATGCATACTTAACAGCGCGGCGAATTAATCGTCTGATGACATAACCGCGACCTTCATTAGATGGTAAAGCACCATCATTAATCGCAAAGATACATGCACGGATATGGTCAGCGATAACACGGAAACTAATATCTAATTCCGCATTTTCCCGATATTTTTTCCCTGATATCCGTTCTACTTCATTGATAATTGGTAAGAAAAGATCAGTATCGTAGTTAGTTTCAACTTCTTGGATTACGGAAGCCATCCGTTCTAATCCCATGCCAGTATCAATATTCTTACTTGGTAATTCAGGGTATTCAGAGCGCGCTAATCCTTCTTTAGCGTTATATTGTGAGAAGACCAAGTTCCAAATTTCTAAGTAACGTTCGTTTTCCCCACCAGGATAGAGTTCTTCTTGTGGTGTATCATAATTAAACGCAGGTCCACGATCATAGAAGATTTCTGTATTAGGACCACAAGGTCCCTCGCCAATCTCCCAGAAGTTATCTTCTAATCTCACAATATGAGTAGGATCCATACCTACTTCAACCCATAATTGGAAAGCTTCATCATCATCTTTATAAATAGTAGCATATAAACGATCTTTATCAAAAGCAAACCATTCATCGCTTGTTAATAGTTCCCAAGCAAATTGAATCGCTTCTTTTTTGAAATAATCACCGATGGAGAAATTACCTAACATTTCAAAGAAAGTATGGTGACGTGCGGTCTTACCTACATTTTCAATATCATTAGTACGAATCGATTTTTGACTATTGGTAATCCTGCGATTTTCTGGAATGAGCCGACCATCAAAATACTTCTTTAATGTCGCGACACCTGAGTTTATCCATAATAAGGTCGGATCATCGACAGGAATTAATGATTGGCTAGGATATACTTGATGATTTTTAGATTTAAAGAACTCGAGAAACATACGACGAATCTGAGAACCAGTCAGTTTTTTCATTATTTCTACCTCCTTAACTTAATTGCTTGATCTAATAAAAAAACCCTTACTGTAAACAGTAAGGGACGTTGTCAAAACGCGGTACCACCCTAATTCTAGATAAAAATCTAGCACCTCTACAGTTATAACGGAACTACCGGTTGGGTTACAACACTCGAGAGTGGCTTCGACTATCCTAGAATGAAATCCCTCTCAGCCTAGGGGACTTCTCTCTGTGAATCATTAGATAATCTACTCTTCTCTCTCAACGTTCGGTATGAACTTAACATATATTGTATTATATCTAATATTATCCATCATTTCAACTATTATTATGTAAAAGTTTATTTCTATTTCTTGCTTTTCGGAACCTTATATATATCTTAATATACTTTATTATTAACATAATAATGGAAAGAAGAGGAATCGCAAAAACCATTCCTAAGAAACCAAAATAATGACCAAACACTATAAAGGAAAGAATTATCCATAAAGGATGACAGGAAATTGATTTGCTTTGGATGTAGGGGGTAACAATATTAGATTCAACTAACTGTACTATAACAACTACAAGTACAGCCATCAATGCCAGTCGCCATGATTTTGTTAATGCAAATAAAAAGGCAGGTACTCCCCCAATATAGTTTCCAATAAGAGGAATCGCATTGGTATACCCAACGATAAAGCCAAATAAGACGGGATATTTCAAACCAATTAAGTAAAAACCGAGAGAACTGGCGATGGACATTAAATTCATGACAAGAATTAAACCGCGAAAATAGTTACCCACTCCTTCATCAGCATCGCGAAGAAAATGGTATAAGAGTTTTTGGTTTTTTCTTATCAAGTATTTTTTAATACTAATCTTAATATTATTGTAATCATAGAGAAAATAATAGACAATTATCGGTGTTAAGAAAATCACACTAAAGGAATCTAGGATACGATTTAAATGTTCAAAACGAAACCTAAATTTCGCAAAGTAAGATGAAATCCATTTCTCTAAATCATCCAAATTAAAACGATACTTCTCTGGTACAAAGTGGAATTTCTCCCATAAATTGTCAATAAAATTTTGGAGTGACTTATATAACTCAGGTATTTGTTTTTCTAACTCACTAATCTGACTATAAACGATGGGAATAAGACTGGAAATAATATACACTAATAAGATTATAAAAGTAACAAAAACCAATAGGACCGCAAGAACTCGATTTATGCCTTGTTCCTCAATTTTATCAACGACTGTATGAAGTAAATACGCAATAAAAAAACCAAAAATAAAGGGATAAAAGAGTTGAATAATTTTCATTATTAACCGAAATATGATTGGTAACGCTAGATTACCCAGAATTACAACAGTAAAGATTCCGAATAGTATGGCTAAGATGTAAATTAACTTGAGTTCGCGTTTACTAATCATAATATCACCTTATGTATATATCTATTATATGCATCTTAACCATATAATATAAAAACTACACCAGTTCGTCTGGTGTAGTTAAAAGATTTCCCGTATTTTTCGGAATGTTTTACTATTATGTTTCATCATTTTTTTCATTTCTTTTGCGAGTTCTTCTTGATGCTCAAGCATTTTTTGGACTGCTAAAGTGCCTAATACACCTATAACAATGTAAGTTAGTTGTTTCAAGTTATCACCTCAGTCTTATTGTTCACCAGATATCAAAAAAATATAAATACTATTTCTTGCCAAATACTTACTCAAGAAAATCATAAGGTGATAACTTCTTTATAGGTTTATAAATAAACTTATAGTCATCAATAGTTATGATGCGTCGATTAAAGCGCATTTGTAATCGCTCTATTAAGGTAGTTTGGCGCATGATTTCTTGATCATTTTGGATAGCTAACTTATATGCATCAGGGTCACCAAGGAGTATTAGCGATTTTTTCGCTCTAGTAACGGCAGTATATAAAAGGTTCTTTCTTAACATGATATAGTAACTTTTCGATAATAATACGATTACGATATCAAACTCACTACCTTGCGCTTTATGAATCGATATACAATAAGCCAAGGATAAATCATTTAGATCATTTTCGGTTAAATCAACGATATTACCATCAAAATCAACTGTTAACCTAACGTCATCATCACGACTTTCCTCGTCATAAATATCTTTAATAAAGCCGATATCACCATTCATGATATTTAAATCGGGACGGTTAACTAATTGGATTACTTTATCACCTGTGCGAAATACTTTATTTAAATACTTAAACTCCTTAATATCTCCACTCTTAGGATTCAACCATTCTTGGAGATAACTATTGATGTTATCGATACCAAGATTACCTTTATACATTGGTGCTAAGACTTGGATTTCTTCTAATGTATATGCTTTATCTAAAGCATTTTCCATGATGAACTTCAAATTTTTTAATAATGTATCATTACTACAAATAATAAAGTTACGGTCCTTTTGCTTAATTAACAAATCTTTCGAAATAATTTGCTTATTAATATCATGAGCTAGACTAACAATGGATGAACCCTCACCTTGTCTATGTACTTTATCAAGTTTAATAATCGGTACTACTCCACTCGTGATTATATCTTTTAAAACATTTCCTGGTCCTACCGATGGTAGTTGATCCACATCCCCAACAATGATCATCTTCACATGATTTCGTAGAGCTTTAAGGAGTTGACTCATCAACACGACATCAATCATTGATGCCTCATCAATGACGATAACATCGCAATCTAAAGGATTATGCTCATTAAAGGTGAATTCACCTGATAATTGATAACCTAATAATCGATGGATTGTTTGCGCTGGATAATTAGTCGTTTCATTCAATCTTTTCGCTGCTCTTCCCGTAGGAGCAACTAACGCAATGGATTTTTTGCCAAAGAGTTTACGATAAGCCCGTAAAAACCCTTTTACAATCGTTGTCTTTCCCGTACCTGGACCACCAGTTAAAACTACTACTTTTTTAGTCAAAGCCATTTCAATTGCTTTAAACTGTGTTTCTGAATAAGTGATATTTAATTCTTTTTCTACTTCATTAATTACTTGTATAACTTCTTCATCACAAACTTCATTCTCTTCTTCTTCAAGTAAGTTTGCGAGTTTTTCCGCAATGCTTACTTCTGCATAATATAGAAGTGGTAAATAACAGCGATTCTCTTCAATTAAAATCTTACTTTCTTTAATAAGATTATTAATATTATCAGTGATTTCCGCTTCTGTAATAGTAATATCATGATTATTTAAAAAAGCTACTACTTTGGGTAATAACTGGTCTAATGTCAAGTATGTATAACCTTCATTAAAACAATACTCTTCAAAAACGTATCTAATTGCAGCTTGAATACGAAAAGGACTCTTTAAATCAAAATTAAGGTTAATCGCAAGATTATCGGCTTTTTTGAAGCCGATATTTTCAATCTCGTCGATTAACCGATAAGGATTTTCTTGTAAATATATTAAGGTGTTTTCTTTATAACATTTATAAATCTTTGTCGCTAAACGGGTACCAAAACCATTTTTTAATAAAAAGTGCATAATTTTTTGAGACTGATAGTTTTGTTGGAGCACTTCATAAATTAACGTCTTTTTCTGATCATTTAATCCAGGCACTAAATCTAATACCGTCATATCATTAACAATTTTGTCGATACAATCAGTGCCTAAAATGTCGACAATTTTCGTGGCTGTTTTCTTTCCAATTCCTTTGAATAGACTGCTAGAAAGAAACTTTATCAAACTCTCTTCATCTTTCTCTTGAACTAGTTCAAAATCTTTGACATCAAATTGCGTTCCATAATTATTATTAACGATGTTTCCAACAAACCGATATATTTCATCTATTATAAGTTCAGGAAAATAACCGATAACTGTAATCGTGCCATCTATATTTAAGAATTGTTCATATTGAGGGATGTTACTGTCTTTGACAATAACCTTTGCGACATGATAACTATTATCAGCATTATAAAACACTTGCTTCTTATAGATACCCGTTAGGACATAATCCATTAACTACACCTCAAATCTAATACATGCGTTTTTCTCCTTGATAATACGCACTGTCGATGAAACCACCACCAAGACACACTTCACCATCATAAAAGACAGCTGCTTGTCCTGGTGTGACCGCCCGCACTAATTCACCAAATTCTACTTTCAAGGTAGTATCATCTAGCCATTTTAATGTCACATTAACATCCTTTTGACGATATCTAAACTTTGCTGTGCAAGTTAACTCATCATTGAAACGATGAGGACTAATCCAGTTGACATTAGTCACAATACAAGAGTCGGAATAAAGATAAGGATTTTCAAATCCTTGACCAACATATAAGATGTTATCTTTTAAGTTCTTTCCTAATACAAACCAAGCATCGCCCCTACCACCAATGCCTAATCCTTTCCGTTGACCAATCGTATAAAGCATTAAGCCATTATGTTTTCCTACTACTTCACCATCAAAAGTCATCATTAAACCGGGTTGGGCAGGTAAATAGTTTTGTAAAAACTTAGAAAACTCCCTTTCACCAATGAAACATATACCAGTAGAATCTTTTTTCTCCGCCGTTGGTAAATCAGCTTTCTTCGCAATTTCTCTTACTTCTCTTTTCGTTAAGTGACCTATTGGGAAAAGCGACCGTTTAAGTTGTGCTTGATTGAGTTGACAAAGGAAATATGTTTGATCTTTATTTTGATCTACACCACGAAGTAAAAAGGCTTCATCATTTTCTACGCGTACACGGGCGTAATGTCCCATCGCAATGTAATCACAATTTAGTTTTTCTGCATATTCTAAAAAGGCTTTAAACTTGATTTCTTTATTACAAAGAATATCAGGATTAGGAGTACGACCTTTCTTATATTCATCGAGAAAATAAGTAAAGACGCGATCCCAATATTCTTTCACGAAATCGACCCGATGAAGTTTTATACCTAACTTATTCGCTACTTTAAGCGCATCTTGATAATCTACTTCTTGAGGACAAATTGGATCATCTTTAGTGGGATTACCTAAAATGTCATTATTAACAGCGGAATCCCAGTTACGCATAAATACAGCTTCAACATCATAACCTTGTTCTAATAATATATACGCACTAACGGAAGAATCAACACCACCACTTAGTCCGAGTATTACTTTTTTTGTCATAGTATCACCTATTATTTGACTTTATCCAATCTATTATACCATATTTTGTCCCAAATATTAATTATAATGTATTATTCTTATGACGTTTCCTCGTGCGATAACCTAAGAATCCTGTAAAAAGTAATAAGAATCCCATTCCCCCCACTACATATAAACCCAAATCTTTATCATTAAATCTTTCTTTCTTTGTATCTAATGGTTCAACAATCAATTTACATGTTACTACTTTTTTGTTTCCATGTGAATCCTTTGCTTCAATTGTAAGTGTATAATTCCCCACCTTACTTGTATCTATAAAACCCTTAACAATAAAATCAGTTATTTCACCATCATAATTATCATAAACTTTTATTCCCTCTTTAAACTTCTCGACATCAAATTCTTCATTAAGTTTAATAGTAACATCTTTAACACCTATTATCTCTGGTGGTGTCGTATCAACTACCGTAACCATTACTTTTTCTGTAACTTTATTGTTACTAGAATCGATAACAGTATAGGTTATCTCATAAGTGCCTAATTTGGTTGTGTCTAATTTAGATAAATCGACAGTTACCCAATTAGTAATATCACCATCAATATTATCGTAAGCAGTAATATCCTTTAAAAAGAAAGTTTCATCATATGTTAAATTTACTTCAATGGTAAGATCTTTAAGCCCGGAAATGATTGGCAAATCAGCATCATAAACTATAACATAAACTACTACAACTGTATAATTACCGCTAGAATCAAATACAGAGTATTGTAGCGGATACGTTCCCACTTTATTTAAATTAACCAACTTATCATTAACAATAATTTTGTCCGTCAAATTGCCATCAGTTTCATCAATACAACTGACATTAGCTAGATAATCAACCGAGGTTGTCCCAACAGGAACACGAATATTTGTCGCATTTATGATTACGGGATAATCTTCATCATAGATACGAACATTAATCATTTTGGTATCATAGTTGCCACTTGAATCCGATAAAAAATACATTACTGGATATATACCAGGTTTAGTCACATTTATATGATCGTAGTACACTTCAATATCATTTATGGTAAGATGTTTATCATAATTATCATATACTTGGAGATGTTCAATGAACATCCACTTAGTTAATTGCGTATTAACTAAAAATTTTAAATCTTTGGTGTACTTAATTTCAGGCGCTTTGGTATCCACGACTTTAACTTTAACATTTTTTCGTGTTTCATTCTTAGCTTCATCACGAACAATATAAGTTATCTCGTACTCACCAATAATGCCAATATTTAGTTTACTGCGGTCAATCTCCTTGCTGATATAACCATTACTATTATCTTTTACGATGATATCTTGCCAAAAATCATAGTTGTTGAGATTCGTATTAACTTCAATAATCAAGTCATGGAGATTTTCAATTTGTGGTGGAATTGTGTCAACCACATTTACTTTCACAGTTTTAACAGTTTCATTTCCCCGTGAATCTCGTACACGATAAGTTAAATTGTAGGTTCCTAACTTTTGATAGTTAACCTCTGAATCATCAACTATTATTTCATCCGTTAAATCTTCATTAGTATAAACATCAGTAGCGATTACACCATCAAGATAATTGGGTGGATTATCGTTTATTTCGACATTGAAATTGCGCACACCCTCTAACTTGGGAATATCCTCGAATACATATACTTTTACTTCCACACTTGTAAGTTGTGATTGATAGTATAATGGATATACTCCCACCTTATCAAGATGTACCCACTTATCATCAACATTTATCTTATCAGTGGATAAAATCATGCCACAACTATCTTTTAAGATAATTCCTGTCAAATAATCAGGTTTAGGAGTACCAATCTTGTAATAAATGTCCTTCGCATTTTCAATTACTGGTTTATTGTCTGGTATACATACATCCTCTCCATAAACAGTAATTCCCTTATTTATAACAATAAACAGAACTAACAATAGGATAAAATAGACAATTTTCTTAATCATGCCCCACCATCACTTCTTTCTTAATCTATTACTTTATCACTATTATAACGGTGAATATGCATCTAATAATAAGACAGTAGGAAATCTTACATTTTTTTTAAGATTTATCATCCAAATTTAGGTTGAATAACAGTTTTTCACTGTTTTTTCTACTAATGTACGTCGAAGAATTGTTAAAGACCTTTTTTTCTCGTATCTTGTCAGTCCAACTTAAGCGTGTTATAACAAGAAAACATCTTATTAATCACTTTATAATTGATTATAAAGTTGCCGAAAAGATATATAATTTTGTATCATATGTCGGAAAAAATTCCTACTCACTTACGATAATATAAGTAATTTTCTTAAACATAGTAAGCGATAATTAAGAAACCGCGAACTAATGATTTGTTCGCGGTATTTAATCTAATCGATATAGTATATATCACTCGGCATGCGCCAGTCGGACCGTGGTGATAAGGATATTGAAAGTACTTTCGGTCCGTCAGGTAAAACGGAGCGCTTAAATTGTTGGGAGAAAAAGCGTCTAAAGAACGTTTTTAGGTAATTTTTACGCTCCTCAGCACTTAGTTCAGGAAAAGCATAGTTCATTAAGTAATCGATCCGTTCCTCACTATCACCAGCGATTAAGAAGCGATACATAATGAAATCATGTATTTCATATTTGCCAATGATATCCTCAGTCTTTTGGTCCTTACCAGATAATTCAGGTGAAATAGGAGTATCAAGAATATCCGATAAGGTATCTTTCAATAACTCATTAACATTTTGTTCATATTTTAAGAAACCATTAACCATAAATCTAATTAAAGTCTTTGGTAGACCTGAGTTAACACTATAATTGGACATATGGTCACCATTAAAAGTACACCATCCTAAAGCTAATTCTGATAAATCACCAGTACCTAAAACGAAACCATTTAACTGATTAGCTTTATTAAAGAGAATGCTTGTCCGCATACGTGCTTGAGTGTTTTCGTATGTAACATCTTTATTATTAAAGTCGTGCTTTAGTAATTCTAATTCTTTCATTACAATTTCTGTTATCTCAATAATTTCAATATCTAACCCAAAACCTTTTGCCAGATTACATGCATTCTTTAATGTTCTTTCACTAGTTCCTGGTCCAGGCATGGTGATGAGTTTAATTCCTTGTTTATCCATATTTAAGTACTCAAATGTTTTGTAAAGCACGATTAAGGCTAATGTAGAATCAAGCCCACCTGATAACCCTAACAATACATTTTTGGCGTTCACATGTTGTATTCTTCTAGCTAAAGAAGCAACTTGAATGCTTAATATTTTCTTATATGCTTCTTCGTGATTTTCTTCAGGGATGAAAGGTATACGAGATATTGGTGTTTCAAAAGTAAAGGAGTCATCAGTAAAATCACAATTAACGCTTTTACTTAAGACATTATCAAAATAGAGTTTTAATGCTTCACGATTAGTCGCATCTTTACGTTTTAAGTATTTTATTTGACCTAAATCAATATCACCTAATAGCGTAACTGTATCATTATTAAAGAGGGTTGATTCATTTATTATATTACCAAGCGAACTAATAATACAATGATTAGAATAAACCGTATCTTGAGTAGATTCAAACCGTCCACTAGAAGCATACACATAGGCACATTTATTCCGTTGCGTAAAACTCTTGATAATATAGCGTCTAGTCTCATCTTTATCTAACACTTCATTACTTGCGCTTAAGTTGAAGATAATTTCTGCCCCAGCCATCGCAAGATAAGTCGCTGGTGAAATTGGTGCCCACATGTCTTCACATATTTCTACTCCAAATGACACTCCTTTACTTTGTTCATAGAAGAGCTGCCGTCCAAAGGTAGTTTCATAATCATCGACATTGATAACACCATCACCTAAAATAGCCCCAGAAGCAAACTGGCGAGCTTCATAATACTCCTTATTATTAGGTAAATAAGTCTTAGGTACAATACCTAATACTTGATCTTTATATATAACATAAGCACAGTTAAAGATGTTATTGCGATGGACGTAAACAGCACCCAAAATAATGATACCATTATAATCGTTATGCTTTAAAAAGTATCTAATTGCCTTATCATTTTCTTGAAGTAAATATTCTTGAAAGAATAAATCACCACAGGAATACCCCGTTACACATAACTCTGGTAAAACAATGAAATGTGGATTACTTTTTTTTAACTTGTTAAGTTCAGCTAAAATAATTTTTACATTTTCCATTGGTCTGCCCAATTCAATCCGCGGTGCGAGACTACATGCTTTAATAAACATGTTATTCATGATATTCACCCCGACCATATAGTTTATGTTCATAAATATATTGATTGATTTCCGCTAAGCACACATCATCCCTACCCAAATCACGATAATCAGTTGCGGCGATATCGATTAACGGTGCATCGCTTTCGATAATGAACGAGTCTTTAAATGGTGCTAAAGTGGTAGTAATGAACTCCTCAATATTAATACCATTTCGCTGTAAGACTAAGAAACGGAACTCTTTTAAGAGTTCCTCATATTTTATCCATTTAGTAATCATTAGTAGATTATCCGCTCCAATTACATATACAATCTCTTCATTAGGATATAGACTTTGAAAATACCGAAGAGTAGTAATTGTCCCTTTATACTCAGGTTGAGCTTCGTAATCAGAAACAATCGCATCCTTTAAGTGTTGGCACATAATCCTAACCATTTCAAAGCGATGTCTAAATGGTGCTAAATTACTTTTCCAATTATACCGATCACCAACAGGTATAAAGATAAATTGTGTTGGCTTATACTTTTCAATTAAATATTTACTTAAGCGATAATGAGCGATTGTTGGAGGATTAAAACTACCACCATAGAGGATAATCATCACTGTCACCTATAAGAGTTATTTATATCTAGATTATAACATATATACTATGAAAATAAACAAAAATCGACATGAAAAACTAGCGTTTACCAGCATCATAAATTTCTCCCAATGCCCTTGGCCCTTCGCCTTTACTTGATGATAAACTTAAGACAATTAAGGTCGCAATAAAAGGTATCATACGATAGAATTCACTCGGAAGCCTTAAACTCGCAAGAAATGGAATACCAGAGTAAGCAGACGCAATTGTTTTCATTAGCCCAAAGAATAACGAAGCCAGGAAGATGCGCAACGGTTTCCATTCACCAAAAATTAAAACTGCTAATGCTAAGAAACCATAACCAGAAACCGTGGCATTATACTGAGTGCTGGTGGTAACGATGAAAACATAACCACCACATCCAGCTAGTATACCAGAAATAAGTACACCTAAGTAGCGCATTTTCATTACACTTACGCCTGCACTGGCTGCACCTTGGGGATGTTCACCACAAGCTCTTAGTCTTAAACCAAAGCGAGTTTTGTAAATAATGATATAACTTAGTACCAATATTAAGAAACCAATAAAGGTGGTAATAAATGCTTGTTGAAAGAGAATTTTACCAATAAAAGGGATATCACCTAAGATTGGTACTTTTTTAATGAGAAACGCTTTTCCACGAAAGTTAACTTGTTGGGTATAATTAGTGAAAGGAATACTCCGGGCAATAAAAATGGATAAAGCTGGCGCAAAAAGGTTTAGTGCAGTACCAGAGATAACTTGGTTAGCTTTCATATTAATTGACGCATAAGCATGTAATAATGCAAATAAGCCACCAGCTAAAGAAGCTACTAAAAGTCCAACTAGAAGTACTAATTGCTGTTTGGCGATGTTTTCTATTACTTCTCTTCCTTGCATATCTTGAATATACTTAACCATTAATAAACCAAAGAAAGCTCCAAATAACATGATTCCTTCTAAAGCGATATTGACGATACCACTGCGTTCTGAAAACATTCCCCCTAAAGCGACGATAAGTAAGGGAATCGCAAAATACAACATTTGTTGTAGTAAAAAGTACAGATTATCCATGAACATTCCTCCGTTTCCCTAGCTTTTCGAGAAGCGCTTTAAACAACATCACAAGGGCACTAAAGTAGATAATTGAACTAATTATGACATCAATTATTTCCGGTACAAAATTATAAATTTGCATATAAAAACCACCTAAAGTGATATATGACATAAATAATCCAGCAAAGAAGATGCCTATAGGGTTATTTAATCCAATCAACGCAACTGGGATGCCTAAATAACCTTCATTTGGTAAAACATCTACAACTTCTAGGGCTCTACCGATATTATTAAGATAAATAACCCCACCTGCTAGTCCCGCTAAAGCACCTGATATAACTAATGATAATATGATATTGCGTTTCGCATTCATGCCCGCATATTGAGCAGCATGATGATTAAAACCTACAGTCTTTAACTCATAACCAAACACTGTGCGTGTCAAGATTATATGAAAAATAACGATAATTAATAAGGCAATTAAAAATCCCCAGGAAATTGTTAGATTTCCTAACTTAATCGAAGGAATAACCGCATTGGCATGGACATATAATGATTCATTCTTTTCCCGATTATACACTACTAATTTGACTAAATAGACTGCTAAATATAAACCGATATAGTTCATCATAATGGTACTTACAACTTCATTAACATGCCGATAAGCTTTCAATACTCCTGGAATTATTGCCCATAATGCCCCTGCGATTCCTGCTAAAATTAGTGCGATCAACCATTGAAAAGCACCTAAAAAGGTAAAATGAACTCCAGCGATAATGGCTACTATCGCTCCCATAATTAATTGTCCTGGAGCACCAATATTAAAAAGACCTGTTTTAAACGAAAATCCCACTGATAAACCGGTGAGAATTAAAGGTGCTGCATCATAAAGCATTCTACTAATACTAACGAAACCTTCTTGAAACCCACCAGTCAAGATGGTAAAAAAGGCACTAAAAGCCTCGCTAGGATTGGTAAAAAGCATGATGATAAGTCCTACGATTAAACCACTAATAATCGCACATATTGAAGAGAATAAACTTATATTTTTGTCAAAAAACTTATGCATTACTAATATCACCTCGTTTAGCACCAGCCATATAAAGGCCTAACTCATTTTCATCAGTTTCATCAGTCTTCAAGCAAGCGACAATTTCTCCTTCATACATTACTAGAATTCTGTCCGCTAAATTCATAATTTCATCAAGTTCTAATGATACAAGTAAAACCGCATTTCCTTGATCGCGATGTTTGATAAGTTCTTTATGGATGTATTCGATTGCCCCAACATCAAGTCCTCTAGTGGGTTGCACCGCGATTAATAGTTCAGGACTACGGCTTACTTCACGGGCAATTATTGCTTTCTGTTGATTACCACCTGACATGCTGCGGACGATAGTATCAATACCCCGTGATGCCCGAATATCAAACGTTTGAATAAGTTTTTCAGCAAAATTGCGAATGAAGGTAAATTGGAAAAAACCTCTGTTTTGAAAGTTCTTTTGATAATAGGTTTGTAAGATCAAATTTTCAGCTAAATTATAATCAAGCACAAGTCCAAACTTATGACGGTCTTCTGGTATGTGACCAATACCTAAAGCAGTACGTTCGCGAATACTTCTATTTGTAATATCGAAATCTTTAAAATGAATCTTCCCTTCATAATCATGATTAAGACCTGTTAAGCAATACACTAATTCGCTCTGACCATTGCCTTCTATCCCCGCAATACCGACAATTTCACCCTTACGCACATGAAAGTTAATGTTATTTAATAACAAGCGGTCATGTTCCTTACTAACAAGGGAAAGATTCTTAACTGTTAGGATATTCTCCGTTCCTTCATTTATCTGTTTATCGATGCGGAATAATACTTTTCGCCCTACCATCATTTCCGCTAGTTCAACTTCTGTAGTTTTATCAACATCGACAGTTCCGATGCACTTTCCCTTTCTTAGTACCGTTACCCGATCAGCAACTTGTTTAATCTCTTTTAATTTATGGGTTATAAGAATAATGGACTTTCCTTCCTTAACTAAATTCCTCATAATTGTCATTAAATCTTGAATCTCTTGGGGTGTTAGTACAGCTGTGGGTTCATCAAAAATGAGTATTTCCGCATCCCTATAAAGCATTTTGAGTATCTCTACCCGTTGTTGCATCCCCACAGATATATCTTTGATATAGGCATGAGGATCCACCTTCAACTTATAAAATTCACTTAATTCAACGATTTTCTCAATTGCTTTTTGTTTCGTGATGAAACCCCATTGGGTATCCTCTTTCCCGAGAATGATGTTTTCCGCAACAGTAAAATTATGAATTAATTTGAAATGTTGATGTACCATCCCAATCCCATAATCGTTGGCATCATTGGGATTTTTTATTTTTACTGGTTTACCCTTTATGCGAATTTCACCTTTATCAGGTTGATATAAACCAAAGAGAATCGACATTAATGTCGATTTTCCTGCCCCATTTTCTCCTAACAAGGCATGGATTTCCCCTTTTCTTAATCTAAAGGTTACATCATCATTGGCAACAATCCCTGGGAAAGCTTTCGTGATATTAAGCATTTCGACAACATATTCCATAATCTCACCTCTTTTTGCTTTCGCTTATAGTATTTACCACTCTTAAAAAAATCATAAGACCAGGTTTACTGGTCTTATGATTTTTAACTTATGACAGTTACTTGTACTTTATCAAGGTTAAAGAACTCTTCAAAGGTGACATTATCTGGCTTTAAATTTTTAGAAACTGTTACTTCGCGATTTTTTAATTTCGCAAAAATCGCATCATAATCTTGTTTTGTAAAGCGTTTATTAGGGAATCGCGAAAAGTCGCTCGGTAATCCAACACCATCGATACTTGCATCAAGCGTCATTTTTTGTCCTGCTTTATAAATGTTTTTATATTCACTATTTTCGTTATAGATAACATCTAAACATTGATATACACTTGTCGCAAGCATTTTGACAGCGCTTGTTATTACCGTATCGCTTTCTGCTGATTGATCAACGTCAACACCAATAACGTACTTGTTTTCCGTAGCCTCAGCTGCTTTCATAACACTGCTACCAGCACCACCAGCAGCGACGAAGATTACATCGACGCCACCCGCATACCAAGAAGCTGCCATCGTTTGTGTTTCAGGTGTTGGTTCAAATTTACCTATATAATGATACTTGATGGATATCGCATCGTTATCTAAACCTAATTCTCTCGCTGCGTATTCCGCTCCTTGTACAAATCCATGTCCAAATCGTACAACCGCGGGCACAGCCATACCACCCATAAATCCTAAATTGCGGAAGCCATCTTTCACAACTGCATACCCAGCAAGGAAACCAGATTGCTCCTCAGCATAGAAAAGTGAGTATACATTATCCTCAATTCGCTCTTCGCCACTAATTAAATTGCCACTTTCATCATAAGTAAAATTATTGGGAGCACCATCTATCAAGATAAACTTGACATCGGGATATTTATCCTGGACTACGTAGATGGCAGGTTCGAACAAATATCCAGGTGTTACTACAACCTTAGCTCCCCCTTTGATGGCTAAATCAATGGTTTTTATATAATCTTCTGTAGATTTACTTTGTGGTTTGTAGTACTTGTGGGAAATATTGCGCTCTTGACCAAACTTTTTAACACCTTCCCATGTACCTTGGTTGAAACTCTTATCATCAATAGTACCAACATCAGTTATCATCGCGATTTCATACTTTTGTGCGCGACAACCAAAGCATACAAGTACGGCAAATATAAGGGCGATTAATGGTAGAAGACGTTTCATCGAATACTATTACCTCCTTAGTTAGACTAATTCATCGTTTTCTGTAATATTTACTACTTGCAAACGGATACTTGTATTATCAGTGCGATTATAAATGATACAATCCCCATCTTTTAATAACTTCGTCACATCATCCTCAAGATATTTGAATGATGTTTCTTTATTGTTGATATGAAAGGCAATAATACTTGAAAAATGAGCTAGTAAAGTGTGAGTTAGCACTTTTTCAGTTAGATTAGTAGTTGCATAAATTAAATATATTTTGGCTTTTGCACCATAAGTAAGCAAGTAATTTAAATATTTTAGATATTCAGGTTGACTTAAATAGAAGTCGACGAAATCATTAATAATCACAAGTATGGGTATATATTCACCCTCATTACTATCTCGTAAGTTTAACCGTCGTTCGCACTCAGTATATAGTTTGATCGCTAATGCCTTCATACCAACATCATCATATACATACTGATAAAATAAGTGACTCATGTTCTCATAACGACGTAAATCATACTTCGTTGAGTCGCAAATTACTAACTGAAATTCTTCCGGGGAAAACTTATAATAAATTACATTTATAACTGTTTTAAGTAGTAACAGTTTTGAATTTATGTCACTACTTATCACTAATATATTAGACATTTTATCTAGATTTATACAAAAAAGCTTCCCACAGTAATTTCTTCCAATCGGAAGATCAATTTTTGTGGTGTCTTCTTCTAATACTTCTCGTAAACTTACCAAATAGCGATATTCATGAGGAAGTTCAAGATAAACTCTTAAACTTTTTTCATAACGTTCATAAATTCTTAGTTTATCATTTTCAAATAAAGTCATGATATCTTTAGCATGATTTAAAAGTTTTTTACTACGAAGACTATTTTCTGCTTCAATAACGAAAGTAGTAATTGTTGGGCCTATAAAAATTTCTGTTATTTCCATATTGCCAAATTGTGTTTTTAAATATTCGTTTAATTTTCGCCCTTTTTGAATAGTTAATTCTTTTTGTTTATCGAGATTATCTTTATTATCGTGATAACTTAAAGTTTTCAAGCTTGGTTTCACATATTTATTTATATTCAATTTGGTTTTATCAATATTTAGATGTTCTGTGGTTACTTTGATTTCGGTGAAAGGTGACTTGTCCGAAATTGTTTCCGCAATAACTTCATTCGTTTCACTTTTTATGTTTTCTGATGCTTCTTTCATTTTGATAAAAGTAGAGCTAATGACTTTTTTGACTTTTTGGTAACCCTTAATCGTACCATAATATACGTCGTCGATAAAATCGTATACTGTTTTCTCAAAAAGATACGCTATTCCTGCGATTAAAAAAACAATTGCTAAGATCTTCGTGGCTATGTCTCCTAGTAACGCATGACAAGTCCAAAACAAAAAGGCACCAAGAATCCCTCCACCATATGTTCCATTTTTAACTCCTTTATCTAAATAATCTAGATATAAATGATATGTTTCCGTCACTATATTTGAACCATTTAATCTAGTTGATAGAGCTACATAAATAGGAAAGTGACTATAAATTAGTAAACCTGCACTTATAAATAAAAAACCTTTGATTTTTATCGAGGAAAAGGTGATAAACTCATGTCGAATTATCATCATTATCCCATAATAAAACAAAAAGAGGAGAATAAGCCAATACCAATCACCAAAGATCATTTTGACTAAAGTATTTAAACTTCTACCTACTAAGCCTAACTGAGAAATAAGAATTAAAGAAATTAAAATAAAAAATAGACCCCATATCTCAAAATAGACCAACCCCTCTTTGGTCTTTTCATCATTGGTTTTTCGTTTCTTCTCTTTTGACAAGATATCACCTTCTTTCTTATCTAATTCTAACGAAGTAGATATCAAAAAAATGGCGAATTCTCGTAGAATAAATTTTTTTTTACAAATAAAAAAGCATGGATTTTATCCATGCTTAAATTTCATTTATAATTGGCATTACAATCGGTTTACGTTTTGTTTCTTTATATAAATACTTACTAATCTTATCTTTAATATCATTCTTAAGTTTATTCATATCAAGAGTGCGTGGATTAGTGGTGCCTTCAGTTATCGTTGAAACCATGATTTGGGAGATTTCATTAATCATTTCCTCATTATCCTTGACATAGATAAAACCGCGGGAAACGATCTCAGGACCAGCGATAATCTTCTTGGTTTTCGCATCTAAAGTAGCTATCGCTAAGACGATACCATCTTGGCTTAAGAGCACCCGATCCTTTAATACCACGCTACTGATTTCGCCTACGCTTAAGCCATCAACTAAGATTTGGTCAACCTCTAAATCTGCGCTAATACTTACTAACTCCCCTTGTTCAAACTCAGCTACCATACCATTATCAAGGATTATGATGTTTTCCGAATCATAGCCCATTTCTTCCGCTAATTTTGTGTGAGCATACTGATGACGATATTCACCGATAATGGGAATAATGTATTTGGGTTTAAGTAAGTTTATCATTAATTTGATATCTTCTGCGGAGGGATGCGGTAAAGGTAAATAACTCTTGTTGATCGTGATGACTTTAGCGCCTGTCCGATAAAGAATGTCAAGAGTACGAGCTGCTTTGATTTCCGTACCAGGTACAGCAGGACTAGCGATAATAATGGTATCAGTAGGTTCAATATTAATTAAGCGATCAAGTTTACGACTCATTCTTATTAACGCATCAAATGGCTCATGCCGTTCACCTGTCGCCAGTACTACCAAGTTTGGTAAATTATTGTCGTTGGTCTCATCGATATATTTTAAATTAACTAGCATTCCAGGTGTCGGAAACTTAAGATATCCCATTTTGACAGCGATATCAACAATCCGTTGCATCTTGCGCCCAATAATCGCAATCTTTTTGTTGTGCTCATTCGCTACATTTATAATTTTTTGAATCCGTTGTAAATCCGATGAGTATACTGAGACAATAACCCGACTAGGAGATTGTGAAATATATTTACTAATTTCATAGATAAAGAAACTTTCCCCAGTCGTATGTCCCACATTATGAGCAGATAAACTGTCCGATAATACAGCTAAAACACCTTTTTTCCCTAACTGAACAATTTGTTCATAACTCGTCTGATAACGTTTTTCTACGGTTTGTTCAAAAGTATAATTCGAAGTATAAACAACTGCACCGTCACTTGTATTGATGCTTATACCTATACTGTCAGGTATACTGTGAGTGGTACTAAAAAATGATACAGTTACATCATCAAATTGAAGCACATTAGTGTGCTTAATCACATTCAATTTATATTTACTTACATCTTCACCCATTTCACGTAAAGCATCTTCAACCAATGCCATAGTAAAACGAGTAGCATAAACAGGAACATTGACCTCTTTTAATAAATTAGGTACGGCACCGATATGCTCTTCATGAGCATTTGATAAAAATAAACCAACGATACGCTCTTTATTTTCAATTAAATATTTAAAATCGGGTATTACCGCATCAACTCCTAGTAAATCTTCACCAGGATATTTTAAACCAGCGTCTAAAATAAAAATTTTGGAATCAACTTCAACAATGTAATTGTTTTTTCCAGTTTCACCTATGCCACCTAACGCAAAGATTTTAATTTTAACACTTTTATCTTTACTCACGTGGAAAGTCCAATACGGACTTCACCTTCCTTTCTATTTCTTGCTTTATATAGTATGGATTAAAATCATTTCATGTATTTTATTATATCTTACTTTCGGAAAAAAATAAACTAAAAGGAGTTCTAAAGTCTTGGTTTATACACCAATAAACCTTAATAACTCCTTTTTGGCAATATTATGAACCTTAAAACCTATACCAATCTTACTTAAAGCGGATTTGAATATGTTTGATTTATTTGAATGATTTTCTAATAATGTAAATCGTGCTTTATAAATGAAGAGCAAGTCATGAGCTAATTCATATTCCTTCATTTTTATCAGTTGCATCAATAAATGAATAGTATCACCATACAAATTACTCATAGGTGTTACAATACCATGTATTAATCCAGTAAACATGAATTCTGGCTTATTAATGTAGATATTAACATCAGGAAATTGTTTCTTATATCTTGTGATTAATGTTATGTTTTCTTTAGTAAGAATAATATGCTGTATCTTATATTTATTAATCATGTTTAAATCTGGATTATATATCATGAATGGTTTATTGTTTATCTGTTTTATATCTTGTGGATTATTTTTTACAATATATCCATCTATATACTTATCGATTTTATCTAGAAATGTGTTTTTTCGATCAATAAGATATAAAATCTTCATTTTAGCACTTTTTAAAGCAACAACTTTTTTTACAAATGCTAGTTTATTTTTATATGTTAACTTGTCAAATTCGCTCAATTCACCATTAATTATTAACGAATCGGTATAATTCTGAGATAGATAACTTAAATAATCCTGTAATACATCTAAATCTATATCGTTACACGAAGTTAAAGGGGTCAGCATTTCAGTAATGATCTTACCGAACATTACCTCACCCCTTTAACACATACTTATAGTGCAATTCGCGTAGTTTTTCTTTTACTTGACTAGTTTCAACAAAGAAATGAGTAATTTCCTTAGTAGAATCGTATTTAATTAAAGCAATTTTACTGTAACCTGAAAAACGCTTATATGCAACATTCGCTTCATTTAATAGTTTTACTAACTTAACTTCATTATCTTGATGAACATATAAATAATCTTGATCCCGATAAATCTCATCCTTACTCTTTATATTAATATCATCTATATCACCAATAATTTCATATTTAATGAAATCATTCTTATAAGAAAGATTAGTGACTATCACTTCTGAATCTTCTACTTCGGTGAATGAGTTATAATCATCAATCCCCACAAACCGTAGTTTTATACGATGATTTTTGGCCATTTGAGCCCCTTTTACATGTAAAATCCGGGAGCCGTTTTGTGTCATATCTACTAACACATCATAGTTTAGTTTAGGTATTTTAATCGCTTCTGGAACAATGCGTGGATCTACAGTAAACACACCTAACACATCGCTTACAATATCTACCCTTTCGGCATTTAAGGCATATCCTAACGCGATGGCCGTAGTATCGCTTCCTCCTCGACCTAAGGTAGCGACTTCATAATCCACTGTGAGTCCTTGGAAACCAGGAACGACAACAACATCATATAGGAGGAGTTTATGCATGATAATTCTTTTATCAATTTTAATAATATCCGCATTCGTGAAGTTATTATTAGTAATAATACCAGTTTCTTTCACTGATAAACTAGTAGCATTTATCCCTTCTTCAAGTAAGTAATCAGCGAATACGACACTCGTAATAATTTCTCCAAGGGAAAGCAAGCGGTCTTGTTCCTTTTTCGAAACATTATTCTTGATTAAATTTTTTAAGGTATCAGTCGCATAGGGATCACCAATCCTTCCCATCGCTGATACCACACACACAACTTTATGGTTGAGTTTAAGTTCTTTTTCAATATGCATTTTTGCTTTCGCAAAACCATCTTTGGTACGAATGGATGTTCCCCCAAATTTTTGCACGACTAGCTTCATAGTCTCACCTTAGGTATTACTCCTCACGATAATGATTGGTTGAAGTTGTTTATTCATCAGTGCATACCGAATTGCTTCTTCGGTCTTACTGAAGTCAGAGGTCAAACTGTTAGGTTTATCAGTAGGATTATCTTGACCGAATGGTACAAAGTATATATTTTTGCTCACTAACAATTTCATCAAATTAGCACCATTCAATCCTAAAGCATCGTTACTGGAGATTCCTAAGATGATGGGACGATTGTTCCGTAAAGTGGCTTTTGCAACCATTAGTACCGCATTATCTGTAATCGCATTTGCTAGTTTGCTCAATGTATTACCTGAACAAGGTGCAATTAGCATGCAGTCGAAATATTTGCTTGGTCCATATACTTCCGCTTCTTCTATCGTATAAATAACTTGGTGATTTACCATTTCTTCAAGGTCTTTAACTAATTCTTTGTGGCGCTCAACCATTGGTGTTCCAAAGAGTTTAATCTCATATCCCTTAAGCAACATGTTGCGGATTATCGGTTTTATTTCTTTTATCTTTTCGAGTGAACCCGTAATACCAATCGCAATTTTCAGCGTCCCTTTCTCCCCCACATTATTCACCCCCAATAATCTGTTTATAGATTGTTTCACCTAAAATAAGACCACTTGTCTTTGGAGCAATCTTACCAGGTATCCCGGGAAGAAGGAAGGCTTTAATTTGATTCGTTTTCGCAAACTCATGATCTAACCCAAAGGGTGGACTACTTACATCGATAATCGTCGTCTCTGTACCTATCAAACTAGCTAACGTATCATTAGCTATAACTTTATTGGGTACAGTGTTAATGATAAAGTCATATTCTGTTATTCTCTTGGCAAATTCAGAATAATCTAGAACAGCAAAATCATATATTGACGCATGAAGACGGTCTTTATCATTACGTGCTACTACTGTAACTTGCGCCTTCATGTTTTTTAACACCTTAGCGCAGATAACACCTAACTTCCCATAACCTAAAATGACAATCTTACTACCATATATCGCTTTATCACTATGATTAACGATTGTTTCAATTATACCTTCAACAGTAATATAGTTATTTTTGATGGCAAAATCATTAGTTAAGTAACTAACAATTCTAAAACCATATTGTTCTGCAAGTTTTTCCAGTAATGAACTTATTAGTCCGGTATAAATCACTTTTCCTGTAAATTTTGGTAATATAGCATCATGTATAACAATATCTGTACCATCAATATACCCTGTATCGTTTACCCCCCTGACTGGTAATATAATAAACTTCCAATCCTCATGTTGAATACTATTGATAAACTCCTCCAATGTTTTTACAGGCTCGATGGACAGTTTACTTTGTAAAAAGGTGTAAGTATGGTTAAAGCGACGGTCTTGATTTAAAATAATTAGTCCCCGTGTCATCTTTCCACCTCTTAATACTTCATAAATAGTTTATGTATGCTAAGATGACTCGGTTACATGTAATTTATTAATTATATCTATATTTTTTGTACTTTCGCCTATCGATATTTGCCTATAAAATAAAAAAAGAGGTCAAACTTAACCTCTAATCTAACGAATTTATTCTATTTTCTTATTGTTGCATGTACCTTTTAAATCTGTTTCTTAACATCAAATTTCCAAATACAGTCATCGCTAAACCAATAAAGATATTAGTTACTACTGGTTGGTTTTCTTTCGCAAAGAGTTCAGCAAGATTAATTTGCGCCCTGATTATAATCACAACAATCACCACAAAAAGCACTAAGAAGTTGGCTCCCATAATTTCATTAACCAAATTCTTCGATATCTTTCCTTTAAATGCTTGATGAAACCGAAGAGCAATAGTTGGTAGGAAGAACATGAATAAAGCAGGAATTAGCCCTTTTTCATAGAAGATTGCCCATAAAACTCCAAAGAGCATACTACCTATTAATGCTCCAATGAACCCATTGTAAGACGGTTTTTCCTGTTCTTGGGCTAATTCTTCATTTTCTTCATCGATTTCTTTAAGAACTTTATTATAACAATTACGATGATAATAGTATTCTATATTCGTAATTTTAATCGTTTCATAAGCTCCATCATTACCACAGATAATACAAGTTTTTCCGGGACTAATGTTATTGTCTTTAATATAACCGATGATGATATCAAAAATTTGTATTAATTGATTGAGCTTTATTTGGACAAAGGGTTCCTTGATTTTTACAACTAGTACACGGTTGTCAAAATAAGCATATGTCCTTGGTAAATCCTTTTTGCGGAATTTTAAATAATCAATTAATTGTTTCTTTTCTGTATCAGTGATTTTAGGAAGGGGAATTATAATCATCTTATATTTAATATCTTGATAAAGAGTGATTAAGTAATCATCTACTTTACCATAAGCGATGTTATTATGAATCTCATAGTCATATTTCTTCGCAAATTCATAAAAAGAGTTATTAGCCATAATTTCACTCCTTAATTAATGAAAAAAGCATATGTGTGTGTCATATGCTTACTCTCCTGATAATGCTTGCTTTCTGGATAAGTTAATGCGATTCTTCTCATCAATATCCGTAACTTTAACAAGAATTTCATCGCCAATCTTAACGACATCCTCAACTTTTGCGACACGATTCTTATCAAGTTGTGAGATGTGTACTAATCCCTCTGTACCAGGGAAGATTTCCACAAAAGCACCGAATTTTTCAATTCGTGTTACTTTTCCAGTATAAACAGCACCGACTACAACTTCACGAACGATATCTTCAATTATCTTGATGGTTTCATCGATATTCTTAACATCTTGATGCATGATATAGACTCTACCATCTTGTTCAATATCAATCTTAACACCAGTCTTATCGATAATCGCATTGATTTGTTTGCCGTTAGGTCCGATGATATCACGAATCTTTTCAGGATTGATTCTAATGCATTTAATTTTAGGAGCGTATTTCGATAATTCTTTGCGTGGTTCCGCAATTGTTGTCATCATATGATCTAAGATTTGCATGCGACCGCGTCTTGCTTGTTCAAGCGCTTCTTTAAGGATTTCTCTCGTAATACCTTCAATCTTAATATCCATTTGAATTGCGGTAACACCTTTTCTTGTACCTGCAACTTTGAAGTCCATATCACCAAGATGGTCTTCTAGACCTTGAATATCAGTGAGTATTGTGTAGTTCTCATCTTTCTTAACAAGTCCCATCGCAATACCAGCTACAGGTGCTTTAATTGGTACACCAGCTGCCATCAATGCGAGCGTTGATGCACATATCGATGCTTGTGATGTTGAACCATTTGATTCTAATACTTCTGATACTAAACGGATTGTATAAGGGAACTCTTCTTCATCAGGGATTACATATTTTAATGCCCGTTCGCCTAAAGCACCGTGACCAATTTCCCGTCTACCTGGTGAGCCATAACGACCTGTTTCGCCTACAGAGAATGGTGGGAAGTTGTAATGGTGCATGAAGCGTTTCATTTCTTCTTCTTCAAGACCATCGAGTTTTTGATATTCGCTAATTGAGCCTAGTGTACAGGCTGATAAAACTTGAGTTTGTCCTCTTGTGAATAAACCAGAACCATGTACTCTGGGTAAAACATCGATGGCACTTGACAAAGGCCGAATTTCATCCAACTTACGACCATCAGGACGAACTTTTTCTTCAGTGATTAAACGACGGACTTCTTCTTTAAGAATATCATGGAGAACTTCTTTAACTTGTTTAATCGTCGTTTCGTCTGCTTCTTCACCTTCAAAGATTGCGACTACTTTTTGATTTATTTCTTCAATTTTAGCTTCTCTTTCGAGTTTATCAGCGATACGAATTGCTTCTTTGAGTTCTACTTCAGATAGATTACGAACACGTTGATTGATTTCTTGAGGAACTTCGTATAATACGACTTCCATCTTTGGTTTGCCAACTTCTTGAATGATCTTTTCTTGGAACTCAATCAGTTTTTGTAGTTCTTGATGACCGAACATAATTGCTTCTAGCATATCTTCTTCAGGTACTTGGTCAGCACCTGCTTCAACCATGTTTACTGCATCTTTTGTCCCTGCAACTGCTAGATCAATGTCGGAATGTTCTTTTTGTTCAACTGTAGGATTAATAATTAATTCACCATTAACTCGACCAACATATACACCAGCGATCGGTCCATTAAAGGGAATGTCACTAATCATTAATGCTAGTGAAGAACCAAACATCGCGGTCATTTCTGGTGAACAATCGTGATCAACTGATAAAATCATGTTGACGACTTGAACTTCATTCCGAAAACCTTCAGGGAATAATGGGCGAATTGGTCGGTCAATTAATCTCCCAGCTAAAATAGCATGTTCCGTGGGACGTCCCTCACGTTTGATAAAGCCACCAGGGAGTTTACCGACAGCATATAAGCGTTCTTCATATCCAACAGTTAACGGAAAGAAGTCTAAGTCCTTGGGCTCTTTTGAGCAAGTTACTGTTGATAAAACAACAGTATCACCATAACGGACCAAAACAGCTCCGTTAGCTTGTTTTGCAAGTTCACCATATTCAACAACAAGCTTCCTACCTGCAAACTCAAGTTCATATACTTTTTTCTCGCTCATGTTTTTTACTCCTTATCCATATTATTACGAGATAATAATACCATAAACTTCGACGTTTTTTTATATTTTACCTCATTTTTTTGTTTAAATAAACTAAAATTAACATGAACTAAATTAATAAAAAAGCTATATACCAAGTATATAGCTTTATCAGATTAGTGACGAAGTCCTAATTTTTCAACTACATTACGGTAACTTTCAAAATTGTTGACCCGTAAGTAGGTTAATAAGCGCTTACGTCTACCAACTTTCTTTAACAATCCACGACGGGTATGAAAATCTTTAGGATGATTCTTTAAATGTTCATTGATACGATTGATTTCATGCGTTAAAATCGCAATTTGAACTTCAACTGAACCAGTATCGCCTTCGTGAATTGCGAAATCTTTAATAATTTGCGCTTTTTCTTCTTTTGATAAAGCCATAATATATCCTCCTTTTCTCAAAATTGTCGCAATTATCGAAACCTACGTCGGAGCTTCGTTAAGCTTCGATAAAAGCCAATAAATATTTTATCTTATATTAAGGAAATAATCAAGCGTTATTTATATAATCCAACGCATTTTCTTTGTCTTGTTTTAGTTGTTCAACTAACTCATCTACACTATTAAATTTCTTTTCATCACGCAGGCGTTTAATCCATGTGATCGCAATTTTCTCATTATAAATTTCTTGATTAAAATCAAAAATATGAACTTCTACACTTTTATTACTATTTTCATTAAACGTCGGATTATTCCCAACATTACAAATTCCCCAATAATCTTTGCGAAAGACTCTTACTTTGACAATATAGACACCTTTTTGTGGTAATAAGTAATTATCGACAGTAGAAATATTAGCGGTAGGAAAACCTAACTCACGACCACGTTTAAAGCCATGAATGACAATTCCTTCCGTAGTATAATATCTACCTAAATATTTAACACACTCGTGAACTTGTCCAGTCATAATAAGTTCACGAATACGACTTGAACTAATCTTTTCGCCATCGATGCGTTGTTCAGGGATGACTGTAATGCCAAAACGGTGCTCACCATCTTCCATTAAGGTGTTGATATTCCCTTTACCCTTATAACCATAATTGAAATCAAAGCCTGTAACGACATGGCGTGTATCTAATGGTAATAAGAATTTCGTCACAAAATCTTTATGAGACATTTTCGCTAATTGTGCATCAAACTTTATCACAAACAAATAATCAATACCCATTTCAACTAAAAGATTTACTTTCGCATGATGTGGAGTAAGGAGATACTCTACACTTTGATGCCCCAAAAAGGTTTTGGGATTAGGTTGAAAGGTTAAAACACCGCTTCTAGTTTGATTTTCTTTCGCTATTTCAATGGCTCTTGTAATTAGACGTTGGTGAGCTAGATGTAACCCATCAAAATATCCTAGAGCTAATGTTATACCATTTTTAATGGGGAGTACGGTGCTATTCGCATTTAAATAAACTACTTTCATCAATGCCACTTCCTATTCTACATGAAAAACGCGAGCTGGTTTAATATAACCTGGGTTTTTATCATCCTTTTCATAGATTGCCAATACCCGCTTAACTATATCATGAAACACAATAAATGTAAAATCATTTGCGGTATATTTGAGTTTTTGACCGTTTTTAATTCGCTTCTGTAAATCAGAATCAGCAAAAACTCGTGGATACTCACTTAAAGCATCATACATACTTATAAGCGAAAATTTACCTATCTCGATGTCGGAAAAAGTTACACAATCTTCTAATCTAAACTTACCTGCCTTAGTGCGTATTAATGTCAACATATGACTTGGTATACCTAAACATTGACCAATATCATAAGCTAAAGTTCTTATATAAGTACCTTTACCACAAAGTACCCTGATTTGAAAATCAATAATTGTACCACTAAATATTTCTTCATTTGATAATAATTCAATCTCTTTAATATAAACTTTACGCTTAGGTCTTTCTACTGCTTCATTGTTAAAGGCATAATCATATAATCGTTTTCCATTGACCTTTACTGCTGAATAAAGTGGAACAACTTGTTCTATTTCACCTATAAATCCCTTTAATACGCTCAATAGTTCTTCTCGTGTGATTTGCTTATAACTTTCATCATGATTGATTATTTCTCCCGTTGCGTCATCAGTATTCGTACTATAACCTAAACGAACTGTAGCAATATATTCTTTATCCGTGTTTTCAATAAAAGGTATAATTTTCGTTGCTTCATTAAGACAAATAGGTAAAACACCTGTCACCTCTGGATCCAATGTCCCGATATGACCAACCTTTTTCGTATGGAAAAGTTTACGTACCTTTTGAACACAATCGTGACTTGTTAATCCTTTAGGTTTATTAAGTAACAAAATTCCCTGCATCTTCTCACCTAAATTCCGTAGGACGCACAATACTCCATAAATACTTCTGCAGTAAGAGGAATATCGCGGTATTTATCAATCATATCATAGTAACTACGTAAATAATTATCTAATTCTAACTCATTAAAAGTCACATCGGGAACGATGTTTTCTTCGAAAAATTCAAGGATTTCATCAATAATCTTAATATCTCGCTCTTTCTCATCTTGGTCAATATCACTAACTTTATCAATTTCTAGTTTTAGTTCTTCTAAATCAAAAACAACTTTAATATAAAAAGCCATCTTATCGAGAAGTTGATAATCATTGTTTAATTGGCGTAAATACAACTTGATTTGCTCAATATTTTCAAACAAATAATTGACACCAAATTGAAAAACATCCTCAATTTCTTTATTTACATCTTCATCTTCTTCAGAAATCTTATTAAGATAATATAACGCCTTAATTATAGGTCCTACATAATCATTTAATACCGATTGCGATTCATCTAAATAAGTTATTAACTGATGGTTCTCATTCACGTAATTAATAAAGTCATTATATAGTGAAGGGTTAATCATTGTCATCACTTCCTATTACATTTATCACTATCATTATATCAATTTCAACAAAAAAATATAGATTTTTTTTTCATTTCTTAATAACATAAAAGGATTTGATTGCTCAAATCCTTTTATGTTTACTTATTCGCATTAATCCATGCTTTTAATTGTTCTTTGGGTTGTAACCCCATAGTTTCCGCTACAGCTACGCCATTCTTAAATAGAATTAATGTTGGAATACTCATAACTTGGAATCTTTCAGCTAAAGGACGATCATTATCAACATTGATTTTCACAAATGTCACATCTGTCATTTCTTCGGATAGTTGTTCAATAATCGGCGCAATCCGTTTACATGGTCCACACCAATCAGCGTAAAAGTCAACTAAGACCGTTCCTTGGGCAATTGTTTGATCAAAGTTTGATTGATCAGCATACATTACTGCCATCGTATTAACCTCCTAAAGTTTTCTACAAGTTTATTATACGAGTAAACTAATTAAAATACAACCCATTTGCCTGAAAAACCTCAATTAGCTGAGTGTTACAACAGTAACACCTACGCCACCTTCACCTTCTCCTCCATAACGAAATTCTTTCACATATGGACATTTTTTGAGATAATCTTGCACACCTTTTCGTAATGCTCCTGTACCATGTCCGTGGATAATTACAACTTGCGAAATATTATTTATCAATGCTTCATCAATAAACTTATCAAGTTTTATTATTGCTTCTTCGTATCGTTCACCACGTAAATCTAACTCTAAGTGAGCTGTACTTTTCTTAATAACTCTTACCTCTGCTTCTTTTTTACGTTTCTTTTCTGCATCACTAGATTTTACTAATTCTAAATATTGCTTATGTATACGAGAGTTGAGATTACCAAGGCGAACTAACCATTCATCTTCATTAACTTGTTCAATTAACTCTCCTGTTCTATTAAGAGTTAGTACTTTTACCACATCACCTGGTTTTAAGATATCAGAAGTACTAGAAAGTTGTTCATCCGTATCTTGTTCAATCAGATGTCTTAATTTACCCTTCAATTCACTAATTTCATGATCTTTTACATCTAATACTCTTTCTTTCTTTATCCGCTTTAACTCCTCAATTATGAGATTTGCTTCTTTTTGCGCTTTTCTTACGATTTGCCGAGCTTCTTCATAAGCCTTTTCTTTTAATGTATCTTTTTGATTAGCTAACTCATTGTTTAATAATTCATATTTTAATATTTGACTTTGAAGTTCTTTTTTTAGTGCTTCATTTTCATTAATTAGTTTATCCAAGTATAATCCTTGATTCTCTAGTTGCATTATCAACTTACTGACATCTGTTTTTTCTGTTTCAATCCGAGAACTTGCTTGTGCTATAATTTTTTCATTTAATCCTAAACGCCTAGATATCTCTAACGCATTACTGCGACCAGGAATGCCAATTAAGAGTTTATACGTGGGCCTTAATGTTTCTACATCAAACTCTACCGAAGCATTTATCACTTTATCAGTGTTATATGCATAAGTTTTTAGTTCAGAATAGTGGGTAGTCGCAATAATTCTCGCACCGCGTTTTAAAAGATAATCCAAAATACTTTCTGCAAGTGCAGCCCCTTCTTTTGGATCAGTACCTGCGCCTAACTCATCTAGTAAGACTAAACTATTAATGGTAATATTGTTAGTAATATTGATGATATTCTTCATATGACTAGAAAATGTTGATAAAGACTGTTCAATGCTTTGTTCATCACCAATATCCGCAAATACATTATCAAACACTGCCAATTGAGATTCTTCGTTACAAGGTACGAGTAAACCAGACTGCATCATTAATGTTAAGAGTCCGACCATTTTTAAGGTAACTGTTTTCCCACCAGTATTTGGCCCTGTTATAATCATCGCTTGATGCTCATCACCTAAAAACACATCATTGGCGACAACTATTTGAGGGTCAATTAATGGGTGTCTACCCTTAATAATCTTAATTACTCCTTGATCATTTAATTTTGGTCTAATCGCATTTATATCTAAAGCAAACCTAGCTTTCGCATAGATAAAGTCCAATTGCTTAACAATCATCACGTCTTGTAATAGTTCATTTGCTACGTTACTTACTTCTTCTGAGAGTTCTCGTAATATACGATAGATTTCTTCATTTTCTTCATGTTTCAAGGAGTTGACACGATTATTTAGTTCTACGACTACTTTAGGTTCAATAAATACAGTATTGCCACTTTGCGAAATATCATGGATAATTCCTTCAAAAGTGTTCTTATATTCTACTCTTACAGGTACTACAAAACGGTCGTTACGGATTGTGATAATCGTATCAGTTAAATAACTACTCTTAGTACTTAAAATTTGGTTCATCTTTTCTCTAATACGTGCTTCTAATACCTTAATTTGCTGACGAATATCTTTTAATTTAGGTGATGCATCATCGAGAATGTTGCCATTATTATCTATACAAGCATCAATTCGTTTACGTAAGTTAGTCAATGGGATAAGTTGATTTATATATTTACTTATATATATTGAACCAATTCTTTCACTGTTTACGCGATCTAAATATAGTTTTATTTGATTTACACCATAAGCGAAACTACTAATATTTACTAATTCCTCGATCGATAATACGCCACCGATTTGTGCTCTTTTAACCGCTTGTCTGATATCGCTAATCCCACCTAACGGTATATTACCGATACGCACAATTAGTTTTAATGCTTCATCCGTTTCATCTAACTTATTGTTAATTTCGTCAATATCGGTGCTAACTTTCATTTCGTTAATAGCTTCAATACCTAAAGATGTACTAGCATATTCTTTAAGTTTCTGCAGTATTTTATCTAGTTCGAGCGTTTTTTCAACAGTTTTCATAACAAAACCTCCACATTATTTAATTTTACCAAACATTATGGTAAAATAACAGTAGTTCTATTTAAGGAGTGCAATATGAATAGTATAACTTTACATGTCACTGACGAAATTATAGAAAAAATGAAGTCGTTTTATCAAGATTTTATCATTAAAAGTAATAACCAATATGTTCTGTTTACCGCAAAAACTGCCAATTGTGTAATAACTGCCTACACAACTAATAAAGTCCTCTTTCAGGGGAAAAATGCTGAAGAAGAAGCTAGTATTTGGATGGCACTTACAGATTCCAATTTTTATTTAACAAGTATTGGTAGCGATGAAGTAGGCACAGGAGATTATTTCGGTCCTGTAGTTGTTGTTAGTTGTTACTTAAGTGATGAAAAAAAGGAACTTCTTCAAAAGTTGCATATTCGTGACTCTAAAGAATTATCCGACGATGTAATCCAAAAAATAGCACCTATATTATTTAAAGAATTGCCCTATTCACTCCTTGTAGTAAATAATGAAAAATACAACGAGTTAACTATAGACGAAAGAATGAACTTAAATCAATTAAAGGCTAAACTCCATAAACAAGCAATACAACACCTTTTAAAGAAAATCAACACAAAACCACCCATAATTGTTGACGAGTTCACCTCAAAAGAAAACTTCGCAAAATACACCAACGATCCACTTTTTACTTCGCAATTAATCTTTACCATGAAAGCAGAATCAAAATATGCGTCTGTCGCTTGTGCTTCAATTATGGCCCGTTATAAGTTTCTCTTAGAACTAGCTAATTTGAGTAATAAACTTGGCATTACTTTACATAAAGGAACTAATGATATTGTCGAAGAACAAGCTATACAGTTGGTAAAAAAACATGGTAGTGATATATTAAGAAAAGTCGCTAAGGTACATTTTAAAACTACTAATTCTATTCTTAAAAAAGCTAATAGTGTTTATTAAGAATATATCTATATTAGTATATTATCTAGATTATTTATATCATCTATATTTAAAATAAAATTGCGGGGAAACCCGCAATTTTATTAATGGAAATTAGGATTAGTGATTATTACCTGATAATTATTATCTAATCTTCTTAACGTATCCTCATAATAAGATAAGAATAAATAACCACCAGCAATATTAATCGCATCAAAGCCATATTGTCTAAGAATTAAACAAGCACTGTAAGAACGCGCTCCTGTACGACAGTGTACATAAACCGGTTTACTCTTATCGATTTCCGCAATTCTTTCACGTAATTCACTTAAAGGGATGTTTCTCGCACTAATAATATGTCCTTTTTCAAATTCATGTTTTTCTCTAACATCAATGATTTGGGCATTACTTGTCACTAAATCTCTTACTTTTGTAAAAATGATTTGCTTATAGCGTTCTTGATTTAAGTTTGCACCTATATAACCTGCGATATTCACAGGGTCTTTCGCTGTACCATAAAAAGGTGCATAACCTAGTTCTAAATTCTGTAAATCTCTAACAGTTGCACCAAGCTTAATGGCAACGCTCAAAACATCAATGCGCTTTTCGACTAATCCTTTACCGATAGCTTGAGCACCTAATAATTTTCCTGATTGCTTTTCATAAATAACTTTCATAAAGACAATATTCGCACATGGGATAATGCTAACACGATCGCTTGGAGCTAAATAAATCACATTATATTGATAATCTAGTTGCCGTTTCTTTATATAGTTTTCGGTAATTCCTGTCACGCTAGCTGTATAGTCAAATATTTTAATGACATTGGTCCCAATAAAACCACTATTCACCACATCTAAACCGTTAAGGTAATCCGCTACTAACCTCGCCTGTTTAACAGCTGTGCTTGCGAGTGGTAATGGTTCATATAGGTTAGTGAGTGCATATCTCACTTTAATCGCATCGCCAATCGCAAAAATATTCGAATCACTAGTTTGATAAAAACCATTAACGATGATATAGCCCCTATTATCTAACGCTATACCCGTATTTCTTAGAAACTCCGTGGCTGGTCTAATACCTATCGCAAAGACAACCCCGTCGGTGTTAATGGTATCACCATTATCTAGTATTAAACTTCCATCCACAATTTCCTTAACCATTGTGTTAACATATAACGAAACATTATTATCTAATAGAACTTTATGAATAATCTGTGCCATTTCGAAATCAAATAAATTAAGTACATGTTTTTGACTTTCAACTAATGTAACATCAATTCCTCGTGTTTTCAGTGCTTCGACGACTTCAATACCGATAAATCCCCCACCAACGACTGTTAAGTGATGAACTTCTTTCTCATTGATAAAATCCAAAAGTCTACTTAAATCGATAATGTTTCTAATCATAAAGTAAGGTAGTTTTTCCTTGCCAGGTATTTCTGGTTCAATCGCGTTAGCACCTGGGGCAAGAATTAAGTAGTCATAGTTTTCTTCATATACTTTTTTATGTATATGATCTTGCACTAAGATAACCTTTTCCTTAGGATTTACAGATATAACTTCATGATTTGTTCTAACATCAACATTATATTGCTTCTTAAAACGTTCAGGAGTCATTAAGATAAGTTCTTCAAAATGTGGTATTGCTTTACTAAGATGATAAGGTAGCGAACATGTAGAATAGGCAATATAGTCCGTCTTTTCAAAAATAATAATCTCCGCAAATTCATCAAGACGTCGTAATCGTGTTGCACAACTTAAGCCACCTGCGTTTCCCCCAACTATTAGGTACTTCTTCCGCAAAGTCTCACCTTCACTCTTTCAATATAACATTATACTAATTATATTATAATATAAAATAATCATTAGATAGAATGTTTTTTTATTTATATAATAAAAAAAACGTTGTCATTAGACAACGTTTGTCATCATTAGAAGCCTTTTTTTCCTCTAGCTTTCATTTTTCTGCTTACACTAGGTTTTAAGTAATATTGACGTTTGCGGGCCTCAGAAAGGGTACCTGCACGTGCAACATCGTTCTTAAAACGACGTAGTGCATCTTCTAATGATTCATTTTGACGTACAATTGTTTTTGCCATTATTTTTCCCTCCTTCCGCACACAAACAAATAATACAAAAAGATTATACCGTAAAATATTTAATAAGTAAACTATTTTGTTTATTATTTGTTAGATTATTTCTCCCTCTGCCATAGGATAAGTAGCTTTAGTAATTAATACTGGTACTTCTTGGCCTATTTTTGTTTCATCATATTTAGCCTTAACCTTGATATAATTAGAAGTATGACCAACCATAAATTCATCATTTTCTTCGGTTATTTTCTCTTCAAATATTACATCCAAAACTTGGTCCTGAAACTTAGCGACATATTTTTGTGCTAATTCATCAGATAACGCAAGTAACTCGTTAACACGTAATGACTTTATTATATCAGGTACCTGATTAGACATGCGTGCTGCTTTCGTTCCCGAACGTCTTGAATAGGGAAAAACATGAAGGCTACTAAATCCGACTTTCTTAATAAACTCATAGGTTTCGCGGAATTCTTCTTCGGTTTCGCCAGGAAATCCTACAATGACATCCGTAGTAATCGCAATATCAGGAAAGTGCGATCTAATTTCTACTATCTTTGCATAATAATCCGCTGTTGTGTATTTACGATTCATTCGTTCAAGTACAGTGTCCGATCCTGACTGTAAGGGGATGTGTAAGTGATTAGCGAGAATGTTGGAATTCTTCATGACATTAATCATTTTATCCCCTATTTGTGATATTTCAATGGAACTAATTCTCAATCGTTTAATTCCTTTGACATTCTTTTCAATATCGCTGATTAAATCAGCTAAGTCATAGTTTTCAAAGTCGACACCGTAACCACCAGTGTGAATACCAGTTAAAATTATTTCCAGATGTCCGTGTTTCACCAGATTTTGAATTTCATTAATGACATCTTCAGGTTTCTTCGAACGCATTTTACCACGTGCGAAAGGAATAATGCAGAAGGTACAGAAGTTTTGGCAGCCTTCTTGAATTTTTAGATTGGCTCGCGTCCGTGATTCGTAAAACATAACGGGTAGATTTTCAAATTCTACATCACGAAAAAGATTCTTAACAAAAGTAATAGGTACCCTTCTTTTACGGTAATCTTCTACTAAATCAACGATTCTTTCTCGACCATTCGTTCCAATAATAATATCAACACCCTCTATTTGTGCGATTTCATTTGGTTTAGTTTGCGCATAACAACCAGTGACGCATATAATCGCATCAGGATTTCGGCGAACTGCTTGACGAATCATTTTCCGGCTTTTCCGGTCACCTGTATTTGTCACGGTACAAGTATTTATAACATAAACATCAGCTATATCCTCAAAATCTACACGGGTATATCCTGCATTTTTAAAAAGTTCACTTATTGCTTCTGTTTCATAATTATTCACTTTACATCCAAGCGTGTAAAACGCAATTGTTGGCACAATTCATCATCCTATTCTGTTAATATTTGTCTAAGTTCAATTTCATAAACAATAGCACTCATCACAAATAGTGGAGCAGTTTCTGTCCGTAAAATTCGTTTACCTAGCGAAATAATCACAAATCCATTATCCTTTAATAAGGAAAGTTCCTTATCAGAAATTCCTCCTTCTGGACCAATAAAAATAAGTAAACTTTCATCTAATTTCAATTCTTTAATGATGTTGGGTAAGTTCTTATATTCCTCATCTGAACTAGCCTCATAGGCAACACACTTTTTAGTAAACTTTCTACTATAAGATATTAGTTCTTTTATAGTCATAAATGGTTTTATTTCGGGAATAACGATACGTTGTGATTGTTCGGCTGCACTTTTAGCGATTTTTTCAAAACGCTCAAGTTTTTTATTTACGTTCTTATCATCAACTTTGATTAAAGAACGCTCGCTTAAAACCGGGATTAACTCTTTTACACCAAGTTCAGTTGCTTTTTGAATAACTGTTTCAAATTTATCCGCTTTTGGCATCCCTTGGGCAATTGTTACATGAATAGGTAGTTCACTATTATGTCGTAATTCATACTGTAGTTCAACGATTACACTATCATTTTCATAATCTTTAATTATCCCATAAAAAGCTTTTCTTTCATTAGATACTATAATTTCATCGCCAATTTTCATCCTTAAGACATTTTTTATATGGTGATAATCTTCTTCAGTGATGCTTACATACTTATCTGTATCATTAAAACAAGCAAAATATCTAGGCATTATCCTACCTCTTTTCTTACCACTAAACTACACCAAATATCTTCAGATATCATTTCCACTAAGGTAAAATGATTCTTTGTTAATTCTTTTAATACCTCTTCACTTTCAGTTTTTACAATACCCGATAATATCCATAAACCTTGATGTTGTAAACGGTCATAAACGGTTTTCATACCAGCTAGAAGAACTTTTTTCACAATATTACTAATTATTAAACTAAAAACACCATTTATCGTTTCAATACTTCCTTGAAGAAGTTTGACAACAACTTGATTTAAGTCAATATTAACTCTTGCATTCTTGAGGGCTAACTCATCGATATCAAGGGCAGTAACAGACCTAGCACCTAATTTTTTAGCTGATATCGCCAATATTCCTGAACCAGTACCCCAATCAAGCATTACATCTTCACTCTTAATATACCTTGATAAGAGTTTTAAGGCAAGTTTCGTGCTAGGATGACTACCAGTCCCAAAACCTGTTCCTGGTAATATCTTAGTTACTATCTTATCTTCACTAACATTTTCAATCCAACTAGGAACTACTAATAACCTATCATCAATACTGATGGGTTTGAAATATTCTTTATAACTTTCTCCATCGATATTAGAAACTTTACTAATTTGAACATCACTTAGTAATTTGAGATTATGGGTTTGGAGATATGCATGAAGATGGTGAATAATCTTACTAGATGCAAAATAAGCAATCACAATTACTCCTTCTTCTGGGTAATCCTCATCATGGAGGGTATAGAGTTCTCCATTTATATCATTTAAATCAGGTTTTTCAATTAATTCGCATCCTATACAATCATGAGCAAAGAAGAATTGGGTTAATTCTTCTTCATCATGCTTATTCAGATGGCATTTAATCATATAATAAATCATTTTAACTCACCTATTATATCTCCCTCATAATTATAATTGATTTTTCTAATATGTAAAGCAAAATAAAAAAATCAGATATTTTTCATTTTGAGGAAAAATATCTGATTTGTACAATCTATTGTTTTTTCTTGAAAACATTTCTTAATCGCTCGATGATAGTATCATTAGTATTTTCAATTTTCGCTAATTCTTCGAAAAGCGCTCTTTGTTTCGCTGTTAAATTCTTTGGGGTAACAACTCTAACAGTAACATATTGATCGCCATAGAGATTGGTACGTAGGCTCTTTACACCTTTATTCTTTAACTTAAACTTAGTACCTGATTGTGTTCCAGCTGGAATAGTAAGTTTTACATCCCCATGGATAGTTGGTATTTCTACTTCAGCACCTAATGCAGCTTGCGAGAATGTAATTGGTAATTCAAAATAGATATCGTTACCTTCACGTTTAAAGTACTCATGAGGTGTAACAGTAAAGTAAATATATAAATCCCCACTCGGTCCACCATTGATACCCGCATTACCTTTACCAGCTAAGCGTATTTGTTGCCCATCATCAATACCTTCTGGAATCTTAAACTTAATAGTAGAGTTTTTATGGACTTTTCCTAAACCACCGCATTCCGTACATTTATTCTTAATATATTTACCCGTACCACGGCAATCAGGACATTCGCTTTGTGTTTGTACCTTTCCTAATATGGTGGTTTGAATAGAAGAAATTACACCTCTACCCTTACATCTTGGACATGATACGATGTCATCACGTGAGCGAGCACCCGTTCCAGCACAACGAGTGCATTCTTCATCACGCTGAATATTTATCTCTTTTTCTGCGCCAAATACTGCTTCTTCAAATGATATTTTCATTTGAATGCGGATATCATCGCCTTTGCGGGGACCAGTTTTAGTCCGCGTAGATGTTCCAAAACCAAAAAATTGTTCAAAGATATCGCCAATATCACTAAAGCCACCAAAACCAAAATCAGCGAAACCACCTGTTCCGAAACCAGTACCATCGACACCAGCCTGACCAAAACGGTCATAATTAGCACGTTTATCGGGGTCTGATAAGACTTCATAAGCACGCTGAATTTCTTTAAACTTTTCTTCCGCATCTGGTGCTTTATTTACATCTGGGTGATATTGCTTGGCAAGCCTACGATAGGCTCGCTTTATTTCATCTTCTGAAGCGTCTCTACTTACGCCTAATACTTCGTAATAATCGCGGTCGCCCATTTGCTCACCTCCGTATCAGAATAAAAGTCAAAGCCATCGGGACTTTGACTTTTGAGGGGGAGTATTTTATTTAACGTCTTCGTAATCGGCATCAACAACATCATCATTGCCGTTTTTCTTATCTTGTGATTGTGAATATTGTTGACTATTTTGTTGATATACTCGGGCTGCTAGATCTTGTGATAATTTTTCAAGTTCAGCTTTCTTACTTTTAATAGTACTAATATCATTGTTGTCGATAGCGTGTTGTAATTCTTGTGACAAGCGTTCTACTTTTTGTTTTTCGTCTTGAGTTACATTAGCACCTAAATCATTAACTGCTTTGTTGGCAGCCCAAATTAATTGGCTTGCTTCATTTTTGAGTTGTGCTTCTTCAGCTTTCCGTTTATCTTCTTCCGCAAATTGTTCTGCTTCTTTAATCATCCGTTGAATTTCATCTTCGGATAAGCCACTACCAGATTGAATGGTGATGGATTGTTCCTTATTCGTGCCTAAGTCTTTTGCCTTAACGTGCACGATACCGTTGGCGTCAATGCTGAAAGTAACTTCAATTTGTGGAACTCCTCTTGGTGCTGGTGGAATACCTGTTAATTGGAACCGTCCTAAGGTACGGTTATCAGCAGCCATCGGACGTTCACCTTGAAGGACGTGAATATCAACAGCTGGTTGGTTATCAGTTGCAGTTGAGAAAATTTGTGATTTGCTTGTTGGAATAGTGGTATTACGTGGAATAAGTATAGTGTTAATACCACCTAAAGTTTCAATACCTAATGATAGTGGTGTTACGTCAAGAAGTAAGACATCACGAACGTCACCAGCTAAAACAGCACCTTGAATGGCAGCACCCATTGCAACTACTTCATCTGGGTTAACACCCTTGTGTGGATCTTTACCTAATTCCCGTTTAATCAAGTCCACAACGGCTGGCATCCGTGTTGAACCACCAACAAGGATTACCTTATCTATATCATTAGCAGTTAAGTTGGCATCTTTTAACGCTTGACGGATTGGACCAACTGTTCTTTCTAGTAAATCATGTGTTAATTCTTGGAATTTTGCCCGTGTTAAAGTCGCTTCCAAGTGAAGTGGTCCACTAGATCCCATAGAGATAAATGGTAAGGAAATTTGGGTTTGCATGACACTTGATAATTCTTTCTTAGCTTTTTCTGAAGCATCCTTTAACCGTTGCATTGCCATCTTATCAGCTGATAAATCAACACCATAATCACGTTTAAAGTTTGCGATTAACCAATCCATAATTCTTTGGTCGAAGTCATCACCACCTAATCTATTATCTCCAGCGGTTGAGATAACTTCGAATGTACCATCAGCAATTTCAAGAATGGATACGTCGAATGTACCACCACCAAGGTCATAGACGAGGATGGTTTCTTCTTTACCAGTCTTATCAAGACCATAAGCTAATGCTGCGGCAGTAGGTTCATTTATAATCCGTTTTACTTCTAATCCAGCGATACGACCAGCATCTTTTGTAGCTTGACGTTGCGCATCATTGAAATATGCTGGTACAGTAATAACTGCTTCTTTAACTGGTTGACCTAAATAACTTTCAGCAGCTTGTTTTAAATATTGAAGAATAAACGCGCTGATTTGTTCAGGTGTATATTCTTTACCTTCAAGTGTCACACGATGCTTTGTACCCATGTGACGTTTAATTGACATAACTGTATTATCAGGATTGGTGATAGCTTGCCGTTTTGCTACTTCACCAACTAATCTTTCGCCATTTTTGAAGGCTACTACTGAAGGAGTTGTACGACCACCTTCAGGGTTTGGAATTATTGTAACTTCACCATTTTCCATGATAGCTACACAAGAGTTTGTTGTACCTAAGTCAATTCCGATGATCTTTCCCATTGTTCACTCCTCCTTAATTTACCAACTCTGAATTGTCTTGAGTTTCATTATTGTTCTTATCTTCAGAATCTTCCAATTTTTGAATAGGTTTACTAACTTTAACTTTTACTGGTTTGATGACCCTATCTTTATATTTATATCCCTTTTGGACTACTTCAACGATACGATCCTTTTCACCATCTGTTTCGACTAATTCCGTTACTTCATGATAATAAGGATCAAAAATATCGTTTACATTAGTAACGATTTCTTCCAAACCATCAGATTTTAAGGTGTCAAGAATGAGATTATAAATCATTTCAAACCCCTTAAGAAAGTTCATGATGGCTTGATCATCACTTTGATATTTAAGGGCACTTTCGAAATAAGACAGGGGCACCAATAGTTTCTTTATTAAATCAACCGCCGCGTATTTCTTTTCTACTTCTAATTGCTTGCCGCGATTAATCACATCAGCTGCGGCTCTTTTAATCTTATCGATTTCACTTTCATAGGTTTTTATTTTTAATTCTAATTGTTCAATGATTAAGTCTTTTTCATCTTTTTCAATTACTTCTACTTTTTCATCTTGTTTTACTTCTTCTTGTTCTTTCAGGTTAACATCTTGTTGCTCTTTAGTCTGATCTTTTTTATCCAAGAGTCTGGCACCTCCTATTTATTATTATTGTATAATTTTGAAATACTCTTGGCGATGTATTCCACTAACGGTATTACTTTGGAATACTCCATACGGGTTGGTCCAACAACCGCAATCGTGCCATACTCATTTTCGGATACCCGATAAGGCACAGTAATTACCGTACAATCTTGCATCGCGGCGATATGGTTTTCATGCCCAATTCGAACCTGTAATCCATTTTCACTAGCTTGAATTATTTTCAAGAGATGTGCATCCTCGAGAACATGCATTAATTTTTGTAACTTTTCAACATCTTGAAATTCAGGTTGATAGAAAATATTGTTTCTACCCGTTAAATAGTAACGGTCTTGTACCAAGGTTGAGAATGCCTTCAAGATGGAATCAATTAGTTTATCATAGTAATCCATAAACTTGCCAAAATGAGGTTTCAACTCATAGTTTAACTTCTCTGGTATTTCTGATACTAAGCAGTTGACCAACGTCTCATTCATCAAGTTTACCACTTTTTGCACTTCACTCATATTAATTCCTTCAGGCATAATTAAATTCTTACTTTCCACATGACCCTTATCAGTAATCAAAACTAATACTGCATTGCGATCTGATAAAGGTACAAATTCAAACTTCTTTACACGGCTAGTGCTTGCGGACGGTCCTAAGACGATCGAAGTATAGTTTGTAATTTCCGATAAGATACGTACAGCTTCCTTAATTGCTTCATCGCGTTCAAGAGATTTATCAGTAAAGATTCTCCGAATTGGATAAAATTCGGTTTCATCATATTGACCATGTTCTTTTATATAATCAACATAAAAACGATATCCCTTTTCACTAGGTACTCTACCACTTGATGAATGTGTTTTTTCTAGATATCCCATTTCTTCAAGATCAGCCATTTCGTTACGAATTGTCGCTGGTGAGTATGGTAAATGTTCCATCTTTGATAAAGTCCGCGAGCCAATTGGTTCAGCTGTCTTTACAAACTCTTCGATGATAGTAATTAGGATTTTTATTTGTCGTTCTGTTAATGTATGCTTGTTGGATGTCATCAAATCACCTCTTTAGCACTCAAATATCTCAAGTGCTAATAGTATTATAATCATTTATACTAGCACTGTCAACAATTGAGTGCTAAATTTTCACATTATTTTATGTAATTTTTTACATTTTCATACTTATAATATCACTTCATTTCGATATCCTACAATTAGTAAGTTATCTTTATGTATTAATCTTTTTATATTGTTTATTTCTTTTTAACAATATTAATATCAGTCTTATTATCCCTCATATATTATATAATCTCAAAACATTAAAGTAACATTTACACACTGTTTTCTTAATTTATTAAACACTAAAAAAGCAGTTATTTAATAACTAGATAACTGCTTATGTCATTTTGGTTCTATCATAATTTTCTATTTATTATCTTTGCTATGTTTTAATTCTTTTCTTATTTCATGGATAACAAGTAAAATAGCTCCAAAGGTAATCGACATGTCAGCTACATTAAGAATACCTGTTCTTAGATTACCAATGCCAAAGTTTAGGAAATCCGTTACTTTGCCATCATTAAAAATACGGTCTTGAATATTTGCTATCCCTCCAGCTGCAATCGATACAATATAGGCAATCGCGTACTTATCATTTTCTTTAAGTAAGCAATAAATGATTCCACCTATACAAATAAGGAGTGGTAATATAATAAAAACTATCACCTTGACAAAGGTAGGTAAGTTACTTCCTGCACCTAAAAATGCCCCTTCATTTTCCACATAAGTTAAAACAATAAGTTCACCCAAGAATGTATAATATTTACCTTGAAGGTATTTGATAGCTATAATTTTAGTAATCCGATCTAGAAAATAATTAATACTAAAGACAAGCACAATGAATGATAATTGTTTTGATAACTTCATGGTAACTTCCTTTCTTTGTCATAATCAACAAAATAATACCATACTTCGTATAAAAACTCCACCCTAAATTAATTGTAAACATTGAATTATAAACAAAAATTTTTTATAATCAATTTAAATATTAATAATCAGAAATGAGGTAAAGTAATGAAAGCTAATCTTACGGATAAGTTCTTTTCAATACCTTATCGCTCTAAAAGTCTTAAAACCCTACTCCAACAAACACCTAAAGATAAACTAGAACTAGTATATTTGCTTACTAATCATGAACGATGGATAAACACGAAAATTGAGTTAATTAATTATATATTAACACATTATCAAGATATTTTGCATATTTTCTTTAGTTATTTTACCACCGACATCTGGAAGTTTATCGAGTTATTGCTTAAAAAGAATGGCGAGTTGACAGTTAAAGATAGTGGTAATGTTGAATATATAGTTCTGTTAAACATGTATTTAATCGCCTTTCCTGTGATAAAGAATGGTGAGCGTACACTTATCGTACCTCATGAAACCCTCGATTTCTTGAAAAAACTTGATAAAACTGATTATATTACTAATGTAAAATTAAATGACACCATTACCACTTATACAAGAGCTCTTCTTGAATACTATGGCTATTATGAAATCGATGTTTTAGAAAAATATTTAAAGAAATATGAAGATATTGAATTTGCCTTTGATAAATATTTCCCAATACTAAGTAATGACAGTCTTATATATGGTTATTATGTAGAAGAAAACTGTGTCTATTTACCTACCATTGAAGAAAACCCTACCTTTTTTATGACTCGCAAGCAAATAAACAACATTGATTATTATCCCTTGACAAAAAAAGATATCTACTCTTATACTCACATTAGCAAAGAGGAAGTGGATTTGGCTAACTTTTTCATAGATCATTTTGAAATTGATGAAGATGATTTAGCTAGCACAATCCTCGCAATTAAGTTATGCATCCAAATGGATTTTTCAATTAAGGATATATTAGAAGATTTAGATTATCTCGAACTTTCTCCTTATGAAATGAAACAACTTGAAAAGTGTCTTGTTAACCTTCAAAATAATACGCGTCTATGGTCGTTAAAAGGTTATACTAAAAATGAATTAAAAGTTCCTAAATTAATTCGGTTTCCCAAATCTCTCAATTAACAACAAAACCCGCTAATGCGGGTTTTTATTTAGATGAAATATGAAAAAACTTCATTACCATAAAACAAACCTTTATGGGTTAGTTTGATATTTTCCCCTACTTCAATTAATCCCTGTTGTAATAACTCAGAAAACTCTTGTTGAAAATACTTCACCACATCAATCTGATATCGTTCATTTAACTCCTTAACATTAACGCCATCAATTAATCTTAATCCAAGAAGTAATGCTTCTTTGATGATTTCATCTTTTGTTAACTCATCTTGATGCATGATAGGTAATTCTGAATTATTAACTTTTTGAAGATATTTATTAACACGGTCTTCATTATAGTATCTTACATTATCTAAGTAGCCACTAGCCCCCATGCCAAAACCGTAATAATGTTCATTTGTCCAATAGATCTGATTATGCTTTGATTCATAATTAGAATAAGCAAAATTACTTATCTCATAATGATGATAGTGCTTCTTTAGTGTACTAATTATTTCTTCATACATTAGGGCTTCTAACTCATTATCTAATAGAGTAATTTTTCCTTCATTTATCCAGCGATTAAAAACTGTGTTTTCTTCTAAAATTAGTGAATAATAAGAAACATGTGGTACATCAAGGGATAAAAGGTTATATACATCATCAATAACCATATCCATGGTTTGGAAGGGTATCGCAAACATCAAATCGATACTGATGTTTGTAAATCCTTCCTTTTTTAATAAATTAACCGCATCGATAACCATAGTTTTATTATGGTTACGGTTAAGTAGTCTTAATAGTTTGTCATTAAAGGTCTGTACACCTAAACTTATACGATTGACACCTAACTTCTTAAACCACTTTAATTTATCTGGTGTTATATGTTCTGGGTTACACTCAATTGTAAACTCGTAATTCTTTGAAAAAGTAAACTTGTTAACTATATCATTTATAATTTCAAACTGTTCATCATTTAAGATACTTGGTGTTCCTCCACCAAGATACAAGGTGTCAACTGTATTTGGTACATCATACATTGCGATTTCCTGTCTCAACGCTTGTAAGTAAGTGGTTATCTCGGACTTTTTTCCCACCTTTTTGGGAAAATCACAATAGAAACAAATCCGCTCACAAAATGGAATATGGATATATATCGATGTCATAAACCACCTTATGCTGATGCTTTTGTACGTCTCTTAACCCTTACGAGCAATACAATGACAAGAAAGGCAAAATAAGCAATTAAGGCCAAAACGGTTATATACTCATAAATCTTCAAACCTTGTGAATAAGCAATGGCAGGAAAACCTAATACAACCATCATGGGAATACCAATTGGTGTCGCTATCGCACTACCTAATACTATCGCATTATCACTAGTATCCGTTTCTAAATTAGGATCAACTCCTCGTAATAAAGCAAGCCCTGTGGCAGCTACCCCCGTTAACATCCCAAACATCGCAATACTATAATGTATCGGATTATGCTTAAAGACATATCTACCAAGATAATGACACATGACGAAGGTGATAATAGTACCTACAATTATTAGTAATATCAATGGTAGTAAGTAATTCTTAATCATTTGAATTTGAATCGCCATAATTGAGGCAGTAATCATTACATTTAGTGAAAATGAAGAAATATTATTCATCATATAATCATCAATTAACACATTAGCTCGATGTCCCCGTTTATCAAGAAATCGTAAGAAACCTCGTAATCCCATTGCGATAAAAATCCCAAAGAGGAAAGCAAATCCTAAAATTAAGTTACTTATCGTTTTACCGATTTCTCCTAATGGCTGCATCAGATTATAAAAAACATATGATACGATAAATGTTAATAAAAGAACGATGCTAATCCACACAACTTGTACTAATAAATTATCAAAAAAGTTAATCTCTTTTGGTGTAGTAAAACGCACATCTTTCGATTCTAAACCTTTTAATTCTCTTAATTTAATTGGTCTTAAATTATATTTGCGAATATAATAATTTAATAAAATAACACCAATAACCCCACCAACAATCATACCAGCAGCAGCTAGTGTTAGACCAAATTGTTGAATATAGTTTAATCCAGTCTGAGTATCCATACTCTTACCAATAGTACTAGCTAAACCAGCACCTTGTCCAAAAGCTAATGGTAGTAATAAGCCAATACCGCTAAAATAATCTTTACCAGACCAAATTAATAAATAAAGTACAAATAAACCCACTATACCTTGAATTACATAGGTACTTACAATGAATAGACCTGAATCAACACTTACTCGATTTTGCTTGAGTTGTCGTTCTGTTAGTGTTAGAGAAACAAAACCAATTATCATAAAGTAAAAGAGCACGGATTCATAAAAATCATAATCATATTGCAACCCCAAAGGGATGGATAAACTACCAATATTAACTTTTACACTACCTAATACCCCAGGTCCAAAAATCATTCCTAAGAATCCAGCTAATAATGAAGTAGGAAATACAATTGATTTAAAGATTCCTAGTTTTTCTTTTAATAACTTTGCGATAAACATAAAAAAGAAGATATAACCAAACATCAACACATAATGCCAATCAGCACGCATTATCTTTTCCTCCTCAACAAATTAATGACTTCTTTTATATAAACTATACTTGCATTGTTATGTAAGTATGGTTCTATAACCATCTCATAGCGTGTTTTATCATCATAGAAGATAATGGTATTTTTAAATGTAATGCTAGGTTCAGAAATAGTATTATAATGTAAGTCTAATGTTTCACTCTCAAATTCAATCTGAATCTTCTCCTGAGTAATGATCACATTACCTAAACGTTTTTTCTTATTACCTAATTCATCAACCCATTTAACACGTACATCATATAGAGTAATAGGATCTAATGTGTTATTTTCAAGATATTGACGGAGGAAATCCATTTGATAATGGTGCCAATCAACCAAGTTATCAAAAGGAAAATCTCCTTCAAGGAAACCATATTGATTTACTTTTCCTTTTGCGCCACAGGCTTTACATTTGAACTCATCGATTTGTGACATAAAAGTATGAATTCGTTTACATTTAGGACACACAAACAGGAGTCTCTCAATATACTCTGCTCTATCTATCCCTTTAAGTGGTACCATTACTTCACGTTGGTATTCATAATCATTATGGTATAACGCTTTTGTTAAAACTTCGAGAATCTCTTCCGTACTCATGCGTTCAATATCTTCTTCAGTTAGGATTTTTTCGATAAAAACATCAATACGTCCTTTATATAGATGTTTTCCCCAACGGGGGCTAGATACATATGCTCCTTTTAATTTTTGTGAATAAACACGCAAACCTAATAATTTAATGAGTTTTGCGGTAGATGCGATGAGTTCATCTGTTTCACCATGCCAAGTTCGCCCACCTTCTGGGTATAAACCTACGGCATTCCCTGCTTTTACTTCATCAAGCAAGCGTCTAATAGTACTTACGTCAGTTGCCCGTTTTCTAATGGGAATTACTCTTGCGAGTTTAAAGAAAAACTTCTTAATCCAGTTATCGAGGTTTGCATCAGCCGCTACAAACTTAACTAATGGTTTAACATAAACTAAAGATATAATCGGATCAAAGGCGGTCACATGGTTTCCTGTTATTAAGAATGGTCCTTTATCATCCTTAGCATCATTTTGTACAAGGTTGATATTTAACTTAGCTTTTAAGAACCATTCAACTGGTTTGCGCAAAACTTGAAAACCATAAAAAGTAAAGTCTTTTCTTTTTAACTTTAATTTACGCAAATTATCATCCCCTCTTGTGAAGCCATTCTTCTACCTTACATATAATCTCCTCATCAGATACATTCTCACGATTAAACCAATGAACTGGTAACTTGTTGCGAAAATAAGTAAATTGCCGCTTAGCGTAACGACGGGTATTCTTTTTAATCTCTGCGATTACTTCAGTTAGAGATTTCTTACCTTCAAAATAATCATAAAACTCTTTATAACCAATCGCATTTACTTTAATCCCTTGTTTATACAATGAATATACTTCTTCAAGTAGGTTATCTTGCATCATTTTGTCAACTCGTTGATTTATCCTATCATACAACTGTTTGCGTTCCATATCAAGTCCGATGATAAAAACATCATATAATGGTACTCTTTGTTGTTCAGCTAAGAGTTCTGTTTTAGTCTTATTGAGATGGGCATGGATTTCGAGCGCCCGCAATATTCTGCGACGATTATTAGGATGAGTTTTATAAGCTTCTTCAGGATCAATCCTTCTTAGTAACTCATGTAACTCTTCATTGGTTAAATGGTCATATTGTGAAGTAAATTCGTCGTTACGGCCAGGGTCTTCAAAGCGAAAATCATATAACGCAGCCTGGATATATAAACCAGTTCCGCCAACGATTATAGGTAGTTTACCAATACTTGTAATTTCGTGAATCTTTTGCCGAACTAATCTCTGAAAATCAGCAACGGAAAAAGACTCCGATGGATCTAAAATATCTAACAAATGGTGAGGGATACCATCCATCTCTTCTTTTTTTATTTTAGCACTACCGATATCTAACCCACGATAAACTTGCACCGAATCGCCATTAATTATTTCACCATTAAAAACTTTCGCAAGTTTTATACTTAAAGCGGTTTTCCCTACGGCAGTAGGACCAATAATCACCAATACTTTATCCATAACTACCACTTCCTATAATGTTCGTTTAAACATTTGTTCAAGTTCATGTTTAGTGATATGAATGATGACAGGTCTACCATGTGGACAAGTATAGGGATTATCACAACGTTCTAAGTTTTCTAATAATTTTTCGATTTCATAATTATTTATAAAGTGATTAGCCTTTATCGAACGTTTACAAGCAAGGGTCGCAGCTAAATCTTTAAAAAGCTCCGCATTGGTGGGTTTCCTGTTTGTTAAAATGAATTGAAAAATGGTATTCAAGATTTCTTTTTCATCACCCTTGCTAAAGTAATTAGGGATTCTCGTAACGATAAAACTCGATAATCCAAACTTCTCGATATCAATTCCTAATTCATTAAAGAGGGGAAGGTTTTGTTCAATGATGAGTGCTTCTGACAAGGAGAAGTCAAAAGTAAATGGGACTAATAACTCATAAGTTTCATTAATAGGTTTACTTAGATGACGTAAATAGCGTTCAAAATTAACGCGTTCTTCCGCTGCATGTTGATCAATAAGATATAATCCATCTTCATTTTGCGCCAAAAGATAAGTTCCTAAAAGTTGTCCAATATAATATAACTTAGGTAATTTTGGTGTTTTAACTACTGCTTTTTCTTCTCTTATTTCATACTCTGGTTCACTTCTTATGTATGAGGTACTATTATTAGTATCCATCTTAATGTCTGTTTCCTTTAGTGTGAATTTATCAGTAAAAAGTTCTTTTACTTCATCTCGTTCATTATTTTGATTAGTAAAATCAAACTCTTCCTGTTTCACATTAACTTCCTGTTTCTCGATAAATGGTTCTCTAATAACTACCTTTGGTACATACATTAAATCTTTTAATTTCTTTTGAATGAGTTCAGTTATAACAGTCTTGATATGTTCTTGATTTGAAAGTCGCACCTCTAGTTTGGCTGGATGAACATTGACATCAACTAATAAAGGATCAACAGTAATATCTAACACCGCTATCGGATAACGATTGATAGGTAAATAAGTTTCATAGCCTTCTAATACCGCTTTAGTTAGTTCATTATTCCTTATTAAGCGTTTATTTACAGTTATGGTGATATAGTTTCGTGTGGTACGATTGATTTCTGGTGTAGTGTAATAAAGTTTTAATGTGAATAATCCATCTCGATAATCAATCACATCAATCATCTTGGCGACCTCTAAACCATATATATTAGCCAAGACTTGGATAATATTATTGTTTCCGTAGGTTTCAAGTAAAATGCGGTTATTATTAACCAGTTTAAAGGCAATATCTGGGTGCGCTATTGCCATCTTATTTATGTAATCAATAGTGTAACTCAATTCAGTATTTTCCGCTTTGAGATACTTTAAGCGTGCTGGGGTATTAAAGAATAGCGATTTAACTGTTACTTCTGTACCCTTTTTACTAGCTGCAGTACCTGTTTCCACTAACTTACCCGCACGATAATGGACAAGAGTACCGAGATCTTCGCCAGTACTTGTAATAAGAGTTACATCACTAACGCTCGCAATTGATGGTAAGGCTTCACCGCGAAACCCAAGTGAGGATATGCGGAAAAGGTCTACTTCAGCTCTAAGTTTACTTGTGGCATGACGTTCAAAAGCTAACAAAGCATCTTCTTTAACCATACCCGAACCATTATCTATTACTTTAATTGAAGTAATACCTGCTTGTTCTAAATAAATATCTATTCTAGTACTACCTGCGTCAATCGCATTTTCCACTAGTTCTTTAACGACACTCATCGGTCGTTCCACAACTTCTCCTGCCGCAATTTTATTGGCTAGGCTTGGGCTCATGATTTGAATCACGCCCATTTACATCACCTACTTTTTCTTTAACTTAAGTTGAAGTTTGTATAAAAGGTTTAAAGCATCCATCGGTGTAAGTTCAAAAAAGTTAGTTTCTCTGATGATATTTAAAACTTCTTGTTCTTCTGGATTTAATAAACGTTCTTCTTTGATATTAAAGTCAAAATCAAAGAGGTTATATTGAGTATCAATGACAATTTCTTTTTTGTTTTGTTCAAGTTTGGCGAGGATTTTTTCTGCCCGTTTGATTAAACTTGGGGGTAAATTAGCTAATTTCGCAACTTGAATACCATAACTCTTGTCACTTGGTCCATTTTCAACCTTATGAAGGAATATTAATTCTTGGTGTTGATCGACTGCTTTAACATGAACGTTCTTTAATCGTGTTAAATTATTCTCTAAGGCTGTCAACTCATGATAATGGGTAGAAAAGAGTGTCTTCGCATTAATTTTATCATGTATATATTCAATTATTCCTTGGGCAAGCGCCATACCATCGAATGTAGCAGTACCCCTACCAATTTCATCAAAGAGGATTAGACTATTATTTGTGGCATTTTGTAAAGCGTTATTGGCTTCCATCATTTCGATCATGAATGTGGATTGACCGCTAATCAAGTCATCAGTTGCTCCAATTCTCGTAAAGATCTTATCGAAAATAGGAATATTACCTTCCTCACAAGGAATGAAACAACCTGCTTGCGCTAAGATTGCGATTAAAGCCATTTGCCGCATATAGGTTGATTTACCAGACATATTAGGACCAGTAATTAAGAGAATGGAGGTATTTTCATCCATATAGATATCATTTTCGACGAACTTATCTTCGAGTAGTTTTTCAACAACAGGATGACGACCTTTTTTAATATCTATGATGTGTTGATCATTTAGTTTTGGTCGAGTATACCGATTTTCCATACTAACATTCGCAAAGGAAATTAAAGCATCAATTTCCGCAATCGCCTTGGCTAGACGTTGTAATGCTGGTATATATCTCTTAATTTCATTGCGAATCTCAACGAATAATTCATACTCCAGATTAATAGCTTTTTCTTCTGCATTTAAAATGGTATCTTCTAACTCTTTTAACTCATTAGTAATAAATCGTTCGCTATTAGTAAGAGTTTGCTTACGAATATAACCATATTCATCTTTCAATAATGGAAGATTACCTTTAGTGATTTCAATGTAATAACCAAAAACTTTATTATACCCTACACGTAAATTCTTAATTCCCGTCCGTTCCCGTTCGCGATTTTGTAAGTTGGCAATATATTGCTTACCGTTACGGGCAAGTTCTCGATAACGGTCTAACTCTTCACTATAGCCATCTTTAATGATGCCACCTTCTTTAATTGTAAAAGGTGCATCTTCATTAATACTTCTTTCTAATTTATCAGTTAACTCAGAAAAGGTAGAGAACTCATCATCTAACCGCAAATTGTATTTCGTTTTTAATGTTGTAATATGATTTTTTATAAGCGGTACTTCTTTTAATGAACGTTTTAATTGTAATAAATCCTTGGCATTCGCATTTTCAAAGGCAATACGCGCTACTAATCGCTCTAAATCATAAACATTTCTTAATGCTTGTTTTAACTCAGCTGTGATTAAAAATTCTTTTTGTAAACTTTCGATAATATCATAACGATAATTAATATCTACACTATTAATTAATGGTTTGTCCAACCAATGCTTAATCATTCTAGAACCCATAGCAGTTTCTGCTTTATCGACAAGCCAAAATAAACTACCCTTACGGCTAGCTGTACGAACAGTTTCAAAAATCTCAAGATTACGTTTAGAGTAGATATCAACTTGCATGTATTGTTGACTATTATAAAGATGGGCTTCTTGTAAATGACTTAATGAGCGTTTTTGCGTCCTGATGAGATAATTAATCAAACGATTGATCGTAAGTTTAAGACGTGAATCTGTGATATTTTGACTGATATAATTATACTCACTCATCTCTTTGGTTTCATCTTCAATCGATATAGTAACATGATAATTATTAACTAAAGGTGCTAAGACTTCTTTCGGAAAATCGCTACTGATAACGACTTCCTTTGTTTCTAAGGCAATTAATTCATTGATTAGTAAAGTATCATCTTTAGCTAATTCTACACAACATACTTCACCAGTAGAAACATCCGCATAACTTAAAAAATAATTGGTGGCAGTATGGGATATACTTGTAATATAATTATTCGCTTTCGCATCAAGAAAATTCTGATCAATTACTGTTCCAGGTGTAATTAGCCGTACCACATCGCGTTTAACAATCCCTTTTGCCTCTCTCGGGTCTTCTACTTGTTCGACAATCGCTACTTTATACCCAGCATCAATGAGTTTTTGAATATAACTATCAACAGCATGATATGGTACCCCACACATTGGTACGCGGTCTTCAACACCTGCATCCCGTCCTGTTAAGGCAATTTCTAAAATGCGTGAAGCGACAATCGCATCATCAAAAAAAAGCTCATAAAAATCGCCTAAGCGGAAAAACACCAGGCTATCCATATATTGTTCTTTAATGTCAAGATATTGCTGCATCATGGGTGTAAAAATTGATTTATCTGGTAGAGAGTTCATTTGGCTTCACCTTTTTTTCGTTTTTCTTAATTTTAACACAATATTCGACAGTTTTACAATAATAGTGGATAAATAATAAAAAGACTCTGACATAAAATGTCCAGAGTCTTAACTACCTAAAAGATTTTTTCGCGAATAAATTTAGGATTAATTTGTTTTTCAATATCTTCTAAATCATCGTCCTCATCATCATTATCATAACTTGGTATTTGATCTAAGACCGTAACTCTAATCTTCGTTTCACCAATTACTTCGACACTTACTTCAAATACAATTTCGACTTCAATCGCATTATCAACAACTTTCACATCACTACATACTGGTGGTTGTAAAATGCGAGCGATGATATCGACATTATGGCTTTCATATTCCTGAACTTTACGTTTCGTTTTGATTTCCTGTTGATAATTTACCATTTGTTTCGCGATTTCTGTTTGCGAATTATTATTAAAAGCATACCATATATTTAACTCAAAGACTCCTCTTACTTGTACCGCATCTTGTGTCTTTTCAGCTTGAAAACTATGATTTAAAACCCAGCATCCTAAGACACTTTCAACAGGATTAGGTGTTCTTACCTTCTCAACAAAGCGAATTGTTTTTTTACCTTTTTCCACGATGGCTTTTGTGACGATTTCACGAATTTCGTTCATAACGACCCTCCTCTATAGTTAATTTATTCAAATACAAATGACATGTTACTAATATATTAATATAAAAAAAGGGGATGAATTATGACTCATCCATCCCAAATACTTCGCGATTAATATCTTTATTAAGTTCTTGCTCAATGATATTAATGATATCCTGATACAAATTATTGATCTCTTCGAGAAGAAGCATGTACTCATTGTATAACGGTATTTCTAACAACTCATTATACAACTCGTCATAGTGCTTTTGTGCTTCTTCAGGAACTTGATTTCCTTTGGCTTCGTAAATGACCATTTTTTGTTGGTATTTACGAAGTTGCGTAATTTTATCGTTAATTAACTCATTTTGTTCCATCGCTTTTACGATTTCATTAAAGCGAGTTATTTCAGATTGTTTACTAATCAAATCGATTAGTTCATCAATTTTGACTTTAATATTATTCATTAACCTCTTCCCCTAAAAGATGCCATGTTTTACCTTCTGTTATGCGCACCTTTACGAGTTTGCCGATGTTATTATGATCACCTTTAAAATTTACAAGTTTATTCGTACGCGTATATCCCGCAAGTATAGTTTCATCATTCTTGCTTGGCCCTTCACATAAAACTTCAACAATTTTACCTTCATACTTTTTATGAGCAGCTAAGAATTTTTCATTGATCTTTTGATTTAAGCGTTGTAAGCGGTCGTGTTTTTCTTCTTCTGTAACATTATCAGGGAATTTTGCCGCTGGTGTACCTTCACGGGGTGAGAAGATAAAGGTAAAGGCACCTTCAAAATCTGCTTCATCGACTAAACTTAATGTATCTTGGAATTGCTCTTCAGTTTCACCAGGGAAACCTACAATAATATCAGTAGTAATCGCAACATCAGGAATTGCTTTTCTTAACTCTCTAACTAACTCTAAGTATTCTTCCCGTGTGTATTTGCGATTCATCTTTCGTAGAATTTCATTATTTCCTGATTGCACAGGTAAATGCACATGTTCGCAAAGATTTCCACGATTAGCTAGCGCATCAATCATTTTTTGATCAAAATCACGTGGATGACTTGTTGTAAATCTTACCCGAGGGATATTTATCTTTTGAATAACTTTTAGTAAATCCCCAAAACCATATTCACGGTCTTTAAAGTCTTTACCATACGCATTAACATTTTGACCTAGAAGGGTGATTTCTTGATAACCCTCTTTAGCCAATTGTTCAATTTCTGCTAAGATATCTTCAGGATAACGTGAACGTTCTTTACCGCGGGTGTATGGGACAATGCAGTATGTACAGAATTCATCACAACCATACATAATATTGACCCATGCCTTAATCTTACCTTGTCGTAATACAGGCATATGTTCAACGATATCCCCTTCATGGCTCCAAACTTCTACAACCCGTTCCTTGTTATAATACGCATCCCGTAAATATTCTGGCAAACGATGAATATTATGAGTACCAAAAATAATATCTACGTGTTGGTACTTTTGAAGAAGGGTATTAACTACTTTTTCTTCTTGACTCATACATCCACATACACCAAGAATCAAATCAGGATTTTGGAGTTTAAGAGCCTTTAGTCTACCTAATTCCCCGAAAACACGGTTTTCCGCATTTTCTCGAATCGCACAGGTATTTAAAATGATGACATCAGCATCATTTTCGTTTTCTGTTGGAGTATATCCAAGTTCACTTAAAATTCCCGCAATTACTTCTGAATCATGGACATTCATTTGACATCCATAGGTATCTATATAAAATTTCTTATTACGACCAATTTTGCCTAAATTCGCTGGCATGACAAAATCTATTTTTTGTGCACCTTCTCTAGTACGTCTACGGGCGAGGTTTAAATTTGGTGTTTGGAAGTATTTACTGTAGTCTTTTTCTGTCATATTATCACCTCAATTTAGTTAGACAACATTAATATTATACAGAATTACTAGGTGATATGCAAATGAAATATTTTAGAACGCTACCTCTAACCCATCATAGGAAACGATGATACCATATGGTTTGGTAACTTCAACTAGAGTGTCATAGTTTGCTAAACCATTATGTGAAAAATGATTGACGACAACTGTGGTTTTATCAGTAATTATTCGTAATTCTCTTAAATGTTCTAATAGTGCAAGATTTACATCTAATGACATATGTGTACCTCGATAATTCTTCAATAGAGCACTAGTACAATCTAGCGAAATTAAGTCAAGGACTATGTTATTGTCTGTTAAAATGGAAAAACTTTCATCAAGAAAGTAACTTGTATCATGAGCGTAAAGCATAACTTTATCTTTATGCTTAATAAGGTACATTACTGGTGTTTTAGCTGATGGATGATTGGCACGTAAAGGCATTATTTCATAATCTTCAATATTAAACCAAATATTAGGCTGTATTTCTTGTACAAGTACTCTTCGTGTTTCCGCAAGTTTATGTTTTTCGACATATTCTTTTATTATGCGATAACTTTCACCATGGGCGAACACCGTTAATGGCTTTTCGTAAGTTTTAAAATGTGCAAAAGGTTTCTTACGCATTTCTAAATCACCTAAGTAGAGGTGATCACTATGTTCATGAGTAATTAATAAATACTGTATATTACTCAGATTAACTTGGTGCTCTATCATGTGATAAAAACTGTCTGGAGGAAAGTCGATAAGGATTTTACCATCAATTAATGCTTGTGAACGGGTACGGATGTTTTTTCCACCTAATCTTTTCGCTTCTTCACATATATCACACTCACAAAAAATGGCTGGAATTCCTTCAGCTGCTCCTGTACCGAGAAATTTAATTTTCATAACATCATCCTATCTATATAGTATTTTCATGATTATTATAAACTACCTTAACGTTTTTTTCTAGTTTGGTATATTTTATCGTATCTTTTTACATTTATTTATCATTCTTATAAAATAATAAACAAGGAAGGTGATAAGATGGAAAAAATATTAGATTTATCCAAATGTGTTAAGGATTTAGTAACTGAGTATCCAGAAATTAGTGAAATTATGAAAGAATTAGGTTTTAAAGATATAACAAATCCAGTTATGCTTAATACCGTTGGTAGATTCATGACTATTCCAAAAGGTGCTAAAATTAAGAATATTTCTCTTGAACATATTAAACATACTTTTGAACAACATGGTTTTACTATTAAAGAATAATTTATATAAATAATCTTTCGGTATTGACATTAACGTTACGTCAACCTGTAAGATAATAACGAGGAGTTGATACGATGGAATATTCAATAAATAAGTTAAGTAAATTAGCTGGTATAAGTACAAGAACATTGCGTTATTATGATGAAATCGGATTACTTAAACCAAAACGGATTTCCAGTTCAGGTTATCGTATTTATGGGAAAGACGAGGTAGAATTACTTCAACATATATTATTCTTCAAAGAATTAGGTTTTGACTTACAAACGATTAAGCAAATAATCGCTGATCCTAATTTTGATAAGAAGCAAGCGCTACTATCACATCGCGAAAAACTCCTCGAACGGCAAAAACAAATTGAAATTTTAATTCAAAATGTTAATAAAACTTTAGATAATTTAGAAAGGAGAACAGAAATGACCGATACCGAAAGATTTATGGGATTTAAAAAGGAAAAATTAAATGAAAATGAACAAAAATATGGTGAAGAGATTCGCAATAAATATGGTGATGAAACAGTGAAAAAAGCAAATCAAAAGTTTATGAATTTAACTGAAGAAGAATTTTTAGAACAAGAACAACTTTCTCAAACTATTTTAGAAACATTAAAAGCAGCATATAAAACTGGTGATCCAAATAGTGAGTTAGCACAATCATGTGCAAAAATGCATAAGAAATGGCTAATGTATTTCTGGGATCATTATAGTCCAGAGATGCATGCCAATCTTGCGAAAATGTATGTTGACGATGAACGTTTTACTGCCTTTTATGATAAAGAGCAACCTGGACTTGCCAAATTTTTGTGTGAAGCTATTCAAATTTATACTAACCAAAAAAAGAACCTAGATGACCAGGTTCTTTTATGTATCTCTTAGTAATTTTCTGCTTTAATTTCGAAATAACTTTGTGGTCTTAAGCAGCAAGGACATACAGCTGGAGCCTTTGGACCAACATGGATATAACCGCATTCACGGCAAATCCATACAACTGGTTCATCCTTCGCAAAGACTTTGCTTTCTTGGATATTTTGTGCTAATTTGCGAAATCTTTCTTCGTGTTTTTCTTCAACTTTCGCAATTAATTTAAATGCGTTCGCAATCCGTGGGAAACCTTCTTGAGCAGCAATTTCCGCAAACTCAGGATATAATTTGGAAAACTCTTCATGTTCACCTTCAGCAGCTTGCAATAGATTTTCATATGTATTACCAATTTTCCCTGCTGGATAACTTGCTTGGATTTCCACCATTTCTCCTTCTAAGAAGGAAAAGAAGGTTTCTGCATGGGTCTTTTCGTTTAGTGCGGTTTCTTCAAAAATCGCAGCTATTTGTTCATATCCTTCTTCGCGAGCAATATCTGCAAACATTAAGTAACGTTGTCTAGCTTGTGATTCACCGGCAAAACTCTTTAAAAGATTCTTTTCTGTTTCTGTACCCTTAATGCTTTTTCCTTGCTTATAAGGTACAAACTTTTCGACATATTCTTTTTTCATTCTCCACACCTCCTACCCCCTATTATAACACACAACCCAAATAATGGAAGTTATTATTTTCACAAAAAGAGGTAACCTTTCGGTTACCTCTTTTGTTTACCCTCGACTTTGCTTGTTATTATTGGTATTAGCCAGTTGTTGTTGCCCTAATGCGACTAAGCGTTTAACCATTTCACCACCAACAGCACCGTTTAAACGTGATGGTGTATCCGCATCGAGTTTCACACCAAACTCTTGGGCAATCTCTTGTTTCATTTGTTCGAGGGCGTTTCGTGCAGAAGGTACGAGGAGTCGATTTCTTCTAGCCACTTCTCCACCTCCTCATTATTAGTGTGCTTCACTAAACGAAGCACATGCTTGACAAATATATGTAACTACAAGTTATTTTGAGGATTATTATTATTATTTACACGTTGTTGTTTCGCTTCAGCGATTAAACGTCTTGTCATTTCTCCACCAACACTACCGTTATCGCGAGCTGTACTATTTGCCCCTAATGTAATACCAAACTCGCTCGCAATTTCATTCTTAAATTGATTTAAAACATTTTCAGCACCAGGAACGATTAATTTACTTCTACTTCTTGCCATGCTTTCACCTCCGTTCAATATATTTAAAAAGCGGAGTTATAGTTAAACTATAACTCCGAGTTATTGTCTAGATAAACTCAACTTATCTAGATTGAATGTTTGTTTGACTTAATTGAGATTGAGCTTGCGCTACTAAACGTTTTGTAATTTCTCCCCCTACAGAACCGTTAAGACGGCTTGGTGTATCTGGACCAAGTTGTACACCAAATTCATTAGCAATTTCCATCTTCATTTGGTTGAGAGCTTGAGCTGCTCCTGGAACTACTAACTTATTTGAACTTCTAGCCATTCTTTCACCTCCTGTCACTACTAGTCTGCCTCAAGTATTACAATTCATGCTTTACATTTTTTACAAGGTTTTTACTTGCTCATGTTAGTTTGACTTAATTGAGATTGAGCTTGAGCAACAAGACGTTTGGTGATTTCTCCCCCTACAGAACCGTTAAGACGGCTAGCAGTATCAGGACCAAGCGTTACACCAAATTCATTCGCAATTTCCATCTTCATTTGGTCAAGCGCTTGTTTGCAGCCAGGAACTAATAACTTATTAGCGTTACGTGGCATTTATCTATCACCTCCTCTAGTTATATTTTTTCTAGAGGATGTAAGATTAATACTTCTTAACCAATTACAATTATTAGAAGAAAAAGAGTTATAGAATCAATCTATAACTCTTTCCCTTTATAAATTAATATTTAGTTATGCATCTTATCTGAGTAACCAGAGCTTAATTGCTCCTGTGCCATCTTCACCAGACGCTTTACCATTTCCCCACCAACAGACCCATTTAACCGGCTCGAAGTATCAGCTCCTAAAATGATACCAAATTCTTGTGCAATCTCATTTTTTAACGCATCAATTGCCTTTTTGGCATCAGGAACTAATAACTTATTTCTCGCCATCCCTTTCACCTCCTAGTATTAGTGTGTGAATAGGTGGCGACTTCATGCTTGGTATCTTTAGAGTAAGTTGCTTAGATCTTCATCTTCGAGGATATTAACTCTTTCATAAGCTTTGATTTTAATTATCTCGAGATTATTCAGTGCTTCTTCAATAAGTTCCTCATAATTGAAATTTTTCTCATATGCGCGGCATTTATCCAAATCAGGCTTAATTACTGGAAAGTCAGGTACGAAAATTGTGCAACAATCTTCATAAGGTAAAATCGAAATATCATAAGTATCAATTTTATTCGCAATGTTAATTATTTCCAATTTATCTAAAGTAGCACAAGGTCTAATAATGGGCATATTCGTAACTTCATTGATAGCTCTTAAGTTTTGCAAGGTTTGACTTGCGACTTGGCCAATACTTTCGCCATTCGCAATGATTAAATAATTGTATTTTAAGGCAATTCTTTCCGCAATGCGATACATCATTCTCCGCATAATCGTGATACCATAGTTACTTGGACAATATTGATAAATAGCTTTTTGCAGTTTGGTAAAAGGAACATTATAAACTGTGATCCTGTCGTTATGAGAATAACGTGCTAATCTTTCAGCTAAATCGAGAACTTTTTGTTTAGCTTGTGGTGATGTATATGGTGGTGAAGAGAAATGCACAACATCGATGGCTACACCCCGTTTTTGGACAAGGTAACCCGCAACAGGGCTATCTATGCCACCCGATAACATTAATAACCCTTTACCATCCATACCTACAGGTAGACCACCTAAACCGGGATACTCTTTCGTAGTAATGTATGTTGCTTCTTCTCTAATCTCGATATTTAAAGTTACTTCAGGATGATTAACATCAACAATTAAATTATCACAATTTTTTAAAACATGACTTGCGACTTCTTTAGATACTTCTAATGAAGTTAAGGGGAACCGTTTGAACGCACGCTTAGTTTCAACTTTAAAGCGTGTAGGTGTTTTAATTTCTTCTTTAATAACCTTTACCGAAAGTTGCTTAATATCATCTAGATTAGTTTCACATTTAGCAGCTAAGCTATATGAATGTAAACCAAAAATCTTATCCAATACTTCAATCACATCATGATGATTGCGACCATTTAAAATGATGTAAAATCTTTCATGATGACCAATAAATTCTAATTCAGGAAATTTTTTCAATTTGTTGATGATAGTATGGTTTAAATGGTTAATAAATTGCTTTTTATTTTTACCTTTTATGGTCAATTCACCATAACGTACTAATATACGATCATATATCATAACTATCTACTCCATTATGCTAATTCTTGCATGACTTCTTGTAATACATTATCAAATATGTCGATTTCCTCTAAAGTGGTAAGATGGGACAAACTAATTCTAATCTCATTTGATGCTAGTTCTTGACTACGTCCCATCGCTAATAAAACGCGACTTGCTTTATTATTCTTTGATGAACAAGCTGATTTCGTAGAAACATAAATATCATGTTTCTCTAAAGCATGGACAAAGGTCTCCCCTTTTATACCTTTTAATGAAAAATTAATTATATAAGGGGAACAATGTTCCACAGGTGAATTTATAACAATTTTTTCATATTTACTTAAGATGCTTCGCATTTTATTATTTAACACTCTTACATAATCATAATTTTTCTCTAAATCGGTAAGAATTAACCGCATAGCTTTCGCCAAAGCCACCGCACTCGGCACATCTACAGTACCTGCACGGAGATTAAACTCTTGACTTCCGCCTAGAGTTTGTGGTTCAAGTTCTAAACCTTTACGAATAAATAAGGCGCCACTGCCTTTTAAACCATAAATCTTATGTGCTGATATGGAAGCTAAATCAGCATTAATTTCGCGTAAAGATACGGGAATCTTGCCTAAGGATTGGACGATATCAACGTGATAAATAATCTTATAATAATTCTTAATGATTTCACCAGCTTCAATTACTGGCATAATTGTTCCAACTTCATTATTAACATGCATCATCGACACTAAAATTGTATCTTTACGGATGGCTTTTTTTAGATCTTCAATATTAATTCTACCCGTATTATCAACTTCTAAAAAAGTAACTTCAAAACCTTCTTTTTCTAGACTAAAGAAAGTATTATAAACAGATGGATGTTCTACAACTGTAGTAATCAAATGTTTCCCACGTTCCTGATATCTATAGGCAACACCCTTAATCGCTAAGTTACTCGCTTCGGTGGCACTTGATGTAAAGATGACATCATGATTATTCGCATCAAGCAACTCACACATCTGTTTGCGTGCCAAATTAAGCAGATTGTCGGCTCTTACACCAAATTTATGTAAACTACTAGGATTACCCCAATAAGTCTTCGTTGTTTGAATGTACGATGCTAGTACTTCCTCGTTTACAGGTGTCGTAGCTGTATAGTCGAAATAGATCATGTTGTCCTCCTCTCACGAAAAAATGATGACCCCAAGGGTAAACTTGGGGATTATTGGAATAAGCGGTTAAATTGCGCTTGATATTTTTCGAGAACTAACTTTTTCTCATTTGGATTAATACTATCTAATACACTGGATACTTTTTCATAAGCTTTGACATAATCGCGTCGATAGAATAATTCTTCCGCCGCATTTAAGTCATTTTGATATTCAGGTATATGATAATAGCGATTTACATAAACTAACATAAACTCTGTTAGTAACATTTTATAAATAAAGGTATTGATTTCTTGAGTAGTACGTTCAATTTCTTCGGCTAAGTATTTTACAGCTTCATTTAATTTAACGATATCGATAGGGAACGCACCTAACATCAGATATAAGTCTGTTAACTTAAGATTTAACTGTTTAATGATATTAAGGTATTTTTGTTGTTCATCAAAATAAGCGTATTTGATGTATTTTTTAGTTCCATTCAACTTATCAGTTAATAGAGCAAATTGTTTTCGTGCTTCTTGCTCATCTTGATAGATTTCATCTATTAACACTAAATTATCATCTAACTTTTTCGATATGACCAAAGTTTTTTCCATAATGTCATCGAGTTGTTGTTTTAATTCATCATTAGTTTTCACATGTTCATTAAACTCTTCTGCTAAATTGTATAATCGTTCTTTTAAGATGGCAATTTCATCTAACATCGATTGAATCGCTTGAACTTCTCGTTCAGTTATATTATATGAACCTTGTACGATATTAAAGATAGCGATAAAATTATTGGCGGTATTTTCCACCTTTACAATACTTTCTTGATGTTGCTTAAGGTTTGTTTCAATATAGTTTTTCAGTTCAATCTCTTCTTCAAAACTTCTAATTAAACTATCAAGATAATCGTTAATTTCTTTTAGACGCGTATCATAATCATCAATTTTAAAGTCATTAATATCTGTGATAATATCTTGAAGTTTTGCTTGATAAGTATTATATGCATATTCAAAATTGATATTTAAGAGTTTAAATTCTTGTTCAGTAAAGTTACTTGCCAGTTGCTTTAGTTTGGTAAATTTAGGGTTAATCTCGGTATTTATGAAATGATTAATTCTAGGCGCTTCTTTAAGATAGTTTTCTAAAACCTTAATATCTTTAAAGATATTGGATGCAATATTGTCAGCATCAACAAATTCACCATTTTGAACATAAGCCTTACATTCGGCAAACTTATTTTCAATGCTTTGGAAGAAAAGATCAACTTTTTCTTTATTATCACTGTATTCCTCAGCATTTTTGACATATAATGCCTTTAATTCTAGAGTCATATCATGATATTTACTAATGTATTTACGATTATCACTAGCCATATCAATATATTGGATAATTTCATCCTTAAACTTATCGGCTTTTTGTTCTAGTTCTGTTACATCCCGATCACAAACAGTTTTCATTTTAATGAAGTTTTGATAATTGTTTTGTTCAATGGCGTCCTCTAACACATCTAATAAACTATATTGGGCATCGACTTCTCTAATCAGTTTTTCAATTTCCTTTTTCCATCTTAACACTAACATCCCTAACTTAGGGTCATTTTTTAAATTATCATAAGCAGTATAATTCATGATTACTTCGTGTTGTTTTAAATCGATAATCCGTTTTCTTAAAACTTCAAGTTCTTTGCGCAATTTCTTCTTTTTAGCGTTAAGGATGATAATAATTGTCAAGATTATAGCGGTAAAAACAATTAAACCGATAATAATTAGGATGGAATTTAAATTGTCACCTTTATTGATGAAATCTCTAATCTTATCCAGCATCCAAATCACCTCAAATTTCATTACATATATTCTAGCACAAATTTTACCAGATTTCATTTTCTTTTATTAAAAATTTGCTATAATTGTGAATAATGAGGTGATAATATGTATATAAAGCGTAATTATACAGATAATCTTGAAGAGAACTATCAGATACTACTTGAAGAACTAAAAGCTTTAATTCATGATGAAGCTGATTTAATCGCAAACCTCGCTAACGCTAGTGCTTTATTAAACCAATTTTTAACTGATATCAATTGGGTTGGCTTTTATTTAAATAAAAATAATGAACTGGTCTTAGGTCCATTTCAAGGGTTACCAGCATGCATTAGAATTCCCTTTGGAAAAGGGGTATGTGGCACTGCAGCACAAAACAAGGCTACTATCATTGTTCCTGATGTTCACAAATTTACTGGTCACATTGCTTGTGATCCTTTATCAAAATCAGAAATCGTCATTCCGCTTATCAAGAATAATCAGGTTATTGGTGTACTTGACATTGACTCCCCTATTCACAATCGCTTTTCCCACCTTGACAAAACTTATTTAGAGGCATTTGTTAATATATTAGTAGAAAATATTACAATTTAATGTTTGACAAATATTATTTGTTATTATATACTATTAGAGTGCGATAAAAGGCAGCAGTTTTTCCACATAAAGTATGAGATCGTACCGTTAGGGGTTTCAAGTAACTCGTTGGCTGCACGAGCGAAAGAATCAATACGGTCTCGCCTTTGTGTAAGGAAAAGCATCCCCTTTTATGCTAAATATAAAACAAAGGAGGATTAATTATGTCACGTTATTTAGGACCAACCTGGAAAGTTTCTCGTCGCTTAGGTTTCTCAATTCTAGAATCAGGTAAAGAACTTCAAAAACGTCCTTTCCCCCCAGGACAACATGGTAGTACTCGTCGTCGTAGCCAATCAGAATATGGCTTACAATTAGCTGAAAAGCAAAAATTACGTTTCATGTATGGTTTAAGCGAAAGACAATTCAGTAACCTCTTCAACCGTGCTAGCAAAATGCCTGGTGTTACTGGTGAAAACTTCCTATTCTTATTAGAATCTCGTTTAGATAACTTAGTCTATCGTTTAGGTTTCGCTAGAACCCGCAGACAAGCTCGTCAACTTGTTAGCCACGGACATATTTTAGTTGATGGTAAACGCGTTGATATTCCATCATATATCGTTGAAGTTGGTCAAACTATTACTTTAACTGAAAAAGCACGTAACTTCCAAATCGTAAAAGAAGCATTAGAAGCAACAATCTCTCGTGCACCATACTTAGCTTACGATGAAGATACTATGACTGGTACATATACACGCTTACCAATGCGCGACGAAATTCTTCCAGACATTAAAGAATCCTTAATCGTTGAGTTCTACAGCCGTTAATATTAAAAAGCCTTCTATTAAAAGAAGGCTTTTTTACTTTGGTTTAATATTTTCAAAAATGACAATAGATTATATCAAATATTAAGTTTATAAGGAAAGCTTTATCCTATATAGTAAATGTACTTTGATTTCTTTACTATCTATTCAAATCTAATCATATAATAGTTCTTTTTACCGCGTAAAACAATCACAAACTTACCGTCGATGGCGATGTCTTTACTAATCATGAAATTAACATCGTTAACTTTTTCGCCGTTAATTTGAATTGCATTACTGCTTAAGAATTCTCTTGCTTGCCGTTTACTAGTTGCGGCGCCACACATCACCAATGCGTCTACAATGTTAGTACTTTCAGCGAATGTCACAGCGGGGAAATCCTTTAAACCAGTTTCGATTTCTTTACTTGTTAAAGACTTAATATCACCACTGAAAAGACAACTTGTGATTTTTACAGCTTGTTCATATGCTTCTTTACCATGCACTAGTGTCACTACTTCTTTTGCTAGTGCTTTTTGTGCTTCTCGTAAATGGGGTTCGGTCTTAACTTTTTCTTCTAGTGCTTCAATTTCTTCTTTTGATAAGAAAGTAAAATATTTCAAGAATTTAATAACATCATCATCACTAGTATTTAAGAAGAATTGATACATTTCATATGGTGATGTTAATTTCGCATCTAACCAAATTGCTCCACCAGCTGTTTTGCCAAATTTAGTACCATCAGCTTTTGTGACTAAAGGCATAGTTAAACCAACAGCTTTCGCTTCTGGACCATGTATCTTTCTAATTAATTCTAATCCTGAAGTAATATTGCCCCATTGATCACTTCCACCGATTTGTAATACACAGTTTTTAGACGTAAATAGATGATAGAAATCTAGCGCTTGTAAAATTGTATATGAGAACTCAGTATAAGATAAACCAGTCTCTAGACGTCGTTCAATTGATTCTTTTGCTAACATGTAATTGATGCCAAAATGCTTACCAATATCACGTAGAAAATCAATAACTGTTAAATCCTTTGTCCAATCATAGTTATTTACCATTTCAGCAGGATTATTTGATTCTGTAAAGGTTAGGAATTGTGATAATTGTGCCTTAATGGATTCCACCCATTTTTGAACAGTTTCAATAGGATTAAGTTGTCTTTCTGTTGAACGTCCACTAGGGTCACCAATAAGACCTGTTGCCCCTCCAACTAAAGCAAGTACCTTATGTCCAGCAAGTTGGAATCGTTTTAAGGTTAAAATTGGTAATAAAGAACCTACATGTAAACTTTCAGCAGTTGGGTCAAACCCGCAATATAAAGTAATACTACCTTCATTTAACATTTCATCCAATAATTCTATATCTGTACAGTCGTTAATTAAACCACGCCACGCTAAGTCGAGTAATAATGGGTTCTTCATGTTCATTCTCCTTTACTACACTTAATTGTTTTTATGTTATCATATGTAATAATAAAAAAAACGTCCTTAATCACTTAAGGACGTTTTACACGCGGTACCACCTTAATTCACAAATATTACTTAAGTAATATTTGTGCACTCATTTAGATAACGGTTCTACCGTTCACCAGTGGTGAATGCTCCAGGGTGTAATTCGTTAATATCGAAAATCTTAGTTCGCACCAACCACTAAGTCTCTGAAAGTTTTCGATATCACTACTTCGCCCATTCATCGCTCATTTATATAATTATTATAAAATCTCTACGATTTCTACTAAATCGCCATTATTTATGCCTGCCGCATTACCTTCATCGATATCGACATGCATTTCTAAAGCGAAATCATCACGAACACGAACTAAAACATTATCGAAGATTAGACCGCGTTCACCTTCAACTTTTACTCTTACACGGTCTTTATCTTTCACACCAAATTCCTTAGCATCATCCGGATGCATGTGAATATGGCGTGCTGCAATGATTACGCCTTCTTCGATTTCAATTTCGCCTTTAGGTCCAATGATTTTCGCACCAGGTGTACCTTTAATATCACCTGAGTCACGTACAGGTGGATAGATACCTAGAACGAAACTATCAGTGCGGGAGATTTCAATTTGTGTTTTTCCCCGACAAGGACCTAATACACGCACACCTTTAAGAGTTCCTTTAGGACCTACTATATCAACTTTTTCATTGGCCGCAAATTGACCTGGTTGAGATAAATCCTTGAACTTGGTTAATTCATACCCAGCACCAAAAAGTGCTTCCAAATGTTCTGGACTTAAATGGATATGGCGATTGCTCATGGCTATTGGTAATTTTGTTTTCATATGTTGTTCCTCCTCTAAATGTTATCTCTAAGGGGTGTCTGGTACTCCTTAGTCTGCTTGATATAGATTAATTTTTAGTTGAATTTCGCCAAATGATATTATGTGGTAAAACGACATTTAGGTTCTCGATTGGTTCATTATTCATTAACTTAGTTAAAAGTCTCATGCTAACAGCACCTATATCATAGATTGGATTATCAATGGAACTCAATGTCGGTCTTGACATCTTCGCGTATTTTGTATTTTGGAATGAAATGATTTCTAGTTCATCAGGAATCTTAATTCCAACTTCGCTTGCCGCATTAATCATCGAAACCGCAATCGAATCACGAACAACAAGAGCAGCTTCTGGTTTATGATTCTTTAGATAATCGATAAAGAAAGGATAATTAACAACTAATCTGCCCGATGTCCGCACGATAATAGGTTCAAGATTTGCTTCTTTCATAGCGTTGATATAGCCACGTTCTTTGAATGAGTTGACATAATAAGCGCTTCTCGTTGAAACTAGGAGGATGTCTTTCAAACCTTTATTTATTAGCGATTGCGTTGCTTCATAGAATGCTTTCTCAAAATCTATCGAAACACAAGCAATGGTTGGATCGTCTACACTAACATTACATAAAACAACAGGAACATCACTAGATTTAATCTGCTTAATGTTATGCTCTTGGAGTTCATCATTTAAGTAGATAATCCCATCAACTTGAGCGGCAAATACTTCCTGCCATATGTCTTCTTCAACATCAGGTTCGCTATTAGTTACTTTTAAAATAACTGTATAATCATATTTGCGGGCAATATCAACAACACCATTAATCATTTCCGCTACTGATGCCCGTGATACATCAGGAACTATTAAAGCTACTGTCGTTGACTTTCTACTAGCTAGTCCCCGTGCAATCGCATTTGGACGATATCCTAACTTGCGAATCGCTTCAAGAACACGCTCACGAGTTGCAGGCTTTACCTTCTCGGGATAATTTAGAACGCGCGATACCGTTGCAAGACTAACATCTGCTTCACTTGCGACGTCGTAAATCGTTACTTTTGTATTTTTAATGTCGACCATTTATTCACCTCCCATGACAGGAATTTAACTTATATTTATTATAACCACAAATGAAAATATTTTCAAGCGAAAGCGATTTACAATTGAAAACTTTTTCACACTATTCTATAAGCGCTTGATAAAAGCTTTCAAATTCCGCAAAATTCATTTGTTGATGGGAATCGGATAACGCCACAAACGGATTTGGATGTATTTCAGCCATAATCCCATTACAGTTTGCTGCCAAACTAGCTTTAGCTAGAAGCGTCATAATGTCTTTTCTACCTGCTGCATGACTAACATCGACAATTACAGGAAGGTGGGTTTCCTTTTTCAAAATGGGAATGGCAGAAATATCTAAAGTATTTCGTGTGGCTGTCTCAAAAGTCCGGATACCACGTTCACATAATATGACCTGCTGATTTCCTTCCGAAACAATATATTCTGCTGCTAGTTTAAACTCTTCAATGGTTGAACTATAACCTCTTTTTAAGATAACTGGTTTATTAGTTTGTCCAACACTTCTTAACAAACTAAAATTATCCATATTACGACTACCTATTTGAATTATATCGATATAGTCATATGCTTCTTCAAGTTGTTTCTCATTTAAAACCTCAATAACAGATATAAGGTTATATTTATCTGTTATTTCTTTCATGATTTTTACACCAGTAAACCCCAACCCTTGAAAATCATAAGGTGAAGTGCGCGGTTTATAAGCACCACCGCGGATAAACTTTAACCCCTTATTAACTAATAACTTAGCCACTTCTTCTAGTTGTTCTACACTTTCAATCGAACAAGGACCAAAGATATAAGTAGTGTTACTTCCACCAATTATTTCACCTTTGATTTTAATTAAGGTATCTTCATTTTGATACTTACGGGATATTTTTAAGTTATTAATAAACTCATCTTTTTGTAAAGCTAAGGTTGCTTTAAAGATTTCTTTGAATAGATAGGCGATTACTTCATTAGAAAATGGCCCTTGATTTTCCTTCAATATTGAATCGAGAATCTCTTTTTCTCTAATAGGGTCATACATAGCATGACCACTTTTACGTTTCTCTAAACCAATTTCTAAAGCTATTTGGGCTCTTTCATTTAAAAGCTTTAATAACTGTTGATTAACTTTATCTATTCTTTGTCGTAATTCTTTGATTCTATCCATACTATCAACCTTTTCTTTTATCACATTTAAAAAAACAGTAAATAGTAGCTATCTACTGTTTTTCAATAATCTCTGTTTTTGGTTCTTGTTTAGAGAAGAAGGTGCGAACTTTATCATATAAAGCTTTGATTTCTTCAAAAATGCGATTAATAATCTCATCCTTACTTGAAGTTGTTAAGTAAGTGCGTAGTTCCTCGATTTTCTTGAAAATGCTGTCACGAACATCCTCAACATTGATGTTCTTCGCTTTTTCCGTTAACTCATCAAGTTTTTCTAATGCTAATTTGCGCATTTCTTCTCCTGTTTTAGGAGTTAAGAATGCAACAACTAACCCACCAACAATTGCGCCTTTAATAAAATCTTTCAACATTGAATTCAACTCCTCATCAAAATTTACGATGTTAAATAACTTGGTAATATCCTTAATTGAATCTATCTTATTCAAGAGAAATAAAGATGAAGCAAAACCTCGAGGATATTTATCAATTATTTCTACGATATGTTCGAATTTATTATTTACCCGTTCTAAATATAAGCCTGTCTTATTTAACTCTTTGAAGAAGGTTTCTGCATCTGTTAGTTTATTAGTAAATAGTTCAATCATATGATCTAACTCTTGTAAACTTGACTCAGCAATTTTTATTGTTACATCAGCTTGTTTAAGTGTATTACGATAATTCTCTAGAAACTTAATTGCGAAAAATGTTACCGCAATAACACAAACAATGATGACAATTCCTAAAGTTATATAGACTATATCCTGCAGCACGTTTTCACCTACTTTAACTTTACCACTTTATATAATCATTATACATGATTATGCTTTAATTTTTAAGAAAAATTATCTTTTTTTTGTATTTTTTCAATATACTTAGAATATAGTTTATCGATATCCCCAGCACCCATAAACACAATTACCGCATTATGATATTTTGGAAACTCTTCCAGATAACTATCATCATTTATTACTTCACTTTTATTAATCGCTTTAGCTAAATCATTGATAGAAATTGTTGCATCATGTTCTCTCGCGGAAGAAAAGATTTCCCGTAAGTATACCTTATCAGCTAAACTTAAACTTTCACAAAACTTATCAAATAGTTTTATGGTTCGTGAGTAAGTATGGGGTTGGAAGTATACAATAACTTTTTTAAAAGGATATTTTAAATGTATAGATTCTAATGTAGCTTTAATTTCCGTTGGATGATGCGCATAATCATTAATTATAACTTGATTATTAATAATTAACTCCTCAAAACGACGTTTAGAATTAACAAAGTTCTTTAAAACTTCTTTTATGATATCGATATCATTTATGATATCATATGTGGCTGCAAGCGCAGCTAAACTATTATACACTACATGTGTCCCAAAAAGTGGGACTTTAATTTGACTTATATACTTATTCTTTATATATAAATCAAAATAAGTATAGCGTTGATCATTACTAATATTATCAGCATAAAAATCATTATCTGCCTGTAATCCAAAAGAAATACTTAACTTATCTTTGGGAATAATAACTTTAACTAACTCATCATCACCATTATATACAACCTTTTTACTTTGAGCAACTAATTTACCAAAGGCATCCTGGACATCTTCAATATTCACAAAATAATCAGGATGGTCATAATCAATATTAGTAATCACTAAAGTATTAGGATAATATTTTAGAAAATGGCGACGATATTCACATGCTTCAAAGACAAAATAATTACTCTCTTTTGATCCTCCTCCCTGACCATCACCAATTAAATAATTTATCTTTTCTTTTGATTCTAAAATCTGTTTGATGAGGTTGGTTGTTGTCGTTTTCCCATGCGTACCACTTATCGCTATCGAATTAAATTTTCTACTAAGTAATCCTAAGTACTCATTATATGTATATATTTCACACCCTAACTCTTGTGCTCTTACATGCTCCTCATTATTGAAAAATGCATTTCCGACAATCACAGTATAGTTTGCTTTAATATTATCTTTATTAAAAGGTAATATCGGTATATCGTGTTTAGCTAAATTATCTTCTGTAAAGAAGTATTCTTCGACATCAGAACCAATAACCTCATAACCATAATCTTTTAATAAACAGGCTAAACTACTCATACCAGCGCCCTTTATACCAATAAAATAAAACATTTTTCGTCACTCCTTTTTTTATATTATTTATATTAGAAAACTAGGTAAGTGTGATAGTTGACATTAAAAAAGAAAAATGTCTAGGTTACTTTTACAGTAACCTAGACACTCGTATAGTTAATTTATCATATGTCATTATCTTTTAAATAATCTTTCATACTCATCAATCGTCATTAACACTTCGCGAGGTTTACTACCTGATTGTTGTGGTCCTATGATATTATACATTTCCATCATATCAATCATACGGGCAGCGCGATTATAACCGATTTTGAATCTTCTTTGTAGTTTGGAAGCACTTGCTTCCCCCTGTTCAATAACATAACGAACCGCATCATCAAAGAGTTCATCATCTTCTTCAAATGTTATCTCGTTTTCTTTCTTGTTAATGTAATCCTCTGGAATAAAGGCATATTCGGGGGGCATTTGCTCTTTGACATATTGGCTTACTCTTTCAATTTCTTCTTCATTCACAAAGGCTCCTTGAACGCGCTTTAACTGTTGCTTACCATTTTCCGAAAGCAACATATCACCTCTGCCAAGTAACTTCTCTGCTCCGACATTATCGAGGATGATACGAGAATCAATTGCACTGGCAACTTGGAAAGAAATGCGAGATGGAATATTATTTTTAATGATACCAGTGATAACTTCAGCAGAAGGTCTTTGTGTTGCGACAATTAGATGAATACCTGCAGCCCGTGCCATTTGGGAAATCCTTTGAATTGATTCTTCTACTTCATGAGAGTATAGTAACATTAACTCTGCCAACTCATCAATGACAACGACGATGTATGGAAGCTTCGGTAAATCTTCAAGATGTAATCGTTTAGCGTTATAACTTCTAATGTCCCGTGCGCCCACACTTTCAATTAATGCATAGCGACGATCCATTTCTTCTGTTAACCATTTTAAGGTAGCACATGCAACTTTTGGATCGTTAACTACAGGAGCTAATAAATGAGGAATATCACGGTAGACACTAAACTCTACTTTCTTGGGATCGATTAACACTAGTTTTACTTCATCAGGTAAAGCATTATATAGAATACTTAAAATGATACAATTGATGCATACGCTTTTACCACTACCAGTCGAACCTGCAATTAATGCATGTGTCATCGAACTGATATCAGAGAATACGGGTTCGCCCGCAATATCAAGCCCTAACGCCACTTTTAATGGTGATTTATATGCTCGATAAGCTGATGATTCGAGGATTTCACGCAATGTGACTAGACGTCTTTTTTTATTAGGAACTTCAATTCCAACTGTACTCTTACCTGAAATTGGTGCCTCAATACGGATATCACTTGCCGCAAGTCGAAGTTTAAAATCATCTTGTAAACTTGTTATTCTGCTTACTTTAGTACCTTGTTCAGGTTCAATCTCAAAGCGAGTAACAGTAGGTCCTACCGTATAATAGACTGTCTTTGCTGGAATGTTAAAACTAGCTAAAGTCGCGTCGATAATTTCCATTTGCGACTTAATATATTCATGATCTTCTTCAAAATACTCATCTGGTTTATTCAGTAAATCGTAGGATGGTAGTTTATATTGGGTGATATCTTTTACGAAAGTACTATTCTTGTTGTTGATTTCTTTCTGTAACTCCTGTTGTAAATTAGTAAACCTATCACCAAATCGTTCTTCTATTGGTGGCGTATTATAATTATCATACTTGTTTTCATACTTTATGGGTTCTGGTTTAATTACTATTTCATCTTCAAACAAAAAGTCGCTATCTTCTTCTAGTTCATCTTTAAATAATTCTTTAATTTCAGCTACTTTCTTTTGTTTTTCGATGTCTTCATAACTCGTAACATTTGTATATGTATTATCCTCGAATTGCGATCTGATACGTTCGTAATCTCTAAAGAAAGAATTGCGATAATCTTCTTCATAAGAAGTCATTGTTTTTTGATCTGCTTCAAAATCGATTTCCTCTTCATAAATAATGTTGATGGGCTGTTCCTTTTCAATTTGCGGGGTAAAAGGCTCTGGCATCTTTTTTGGTGGTTCTGGTAATACCACTTCATCTTTTTCTTCATTCATTTCTTTTAAGTTTTTATTCAAGATTTCACGTCGTATTTGATTATTAAAAAGGCGATCTTTAAACTCAGGATATTCATCTTTTGCTGATTTTTTAATAGCTTTATTACCATCTTGACGTAAAAAGCCATATTGCTTATCGATATCTTTACTACTATAAACCGGGAAAGAAGAGCGGTCAGGCACTTTACCACGCATGGGCGAAAGGAAATAATACATTTTACTACTTTGTTGTGGTTCAGAGTTGCTCTTTTTCGTTTTATTTTTAACCACACTTAAATAGACTTCAGTATCTTCTTTGAAGTCATCATCAGTGATTAATGGTCTTCTAAACTTATCCCGATTACGCCGTGTTACCGTTGTGATTTTTTCCTTCATATCACTCATATTATCACCCATCATAATACTCGAGGTATTACATTAATTTTATCATATTTTTACAAAATTATCACCAAAAAACACAAATTACTAATAACAAAAGGGTCAGATATATCTGACCCTCAAATTATTTAATTGAGTTTAAAAATTGAACTACTTCTTGTTTGGTTTTTCTAAATCTACTTACAAATGAACCAACTAATTGACCTTCTTTAAAAACTAAAAAACTGGGGATACCATAAATACTGTTTTCCATACATAAATCAAGGAATTTATCACGATCTACTTCCACGAAAGTTAATTCAGGAAACATTTCTTCAATCTCTGGCATATGTGGTTTTATAAAGTGACAGTCGGGACACCAATTGGCGCTAAACATGAATACTGTATGACCATTTTTTAACTCATTAAATTGCTCAATAGATTCTAACTGAATCATTTTATCACCTCACCATGCTCAAATAATTTAACTGCATTTTGTTTACATAACATCTGTCCATATAATAATTTACCAATATGTTCAAACATTTCTTGTCGTTTCACGAAATTGTTCGTGAATACTCCCACAGCTCCCTCATCATGTTTAACACCTATTTTATGACAATATTGGTCCATGATATCACCAAGTTCTTTACCTAAATATATTTCCTTGGCGACATCATTAGGTAGGAGTATTCGTGCCCCCCCAGCTATATATAAATTATATTCCTCATCAACTAAAGCTCCATAGTTAACTAATAACAAACCGTACATGGTTTGTTGAACGCCACCTTCTAAGCCAATCCCAATATCGCCGTAACGTTTAGCTCCAATGGCTCGATTGATTGCGCCTTTAATCGTTTCTTGGTCCGTCATTGGTTGGGCAGATACTTTACTATCTATCTCCATTCCCGTCACTTCATAATTTGCGAAGACGTTAGCGATGGCTTGAACTTTTACATGATTAGTACTACCGACAATTATTTTTACATTAGGCATTTTCAATAATTGTTTTATAAGTAGTTATATCCATCGCTTCAACTAATTTTATTAGCATTTCTTTTGCGGCAGCATAGTCATCAATATGAATCATGGCAGCATGGGAATGGATATAACGTGCGCAAATACCAACTAAGATAGATGGTACTCCTTCACCATGTAAATGGACTTTCCCTGCGTCTGTCCCACCTTGGGACACAAAGAATTGATAAGGAATCTTATGTTTTTCCGCCATATCAAGCATGAATTCCCGCATACCACGATGAGTAATATAACTACGATCTAAAATACGTAAAAGTACGCCTTTACCTATATGCCCAAATTCATTTTTATCACCAGTAATATCATTAGCTGGTGAAGCATCTAAAGCAAAGAAAATATGTGGTTTAATGAGATTGGCAGCTGTTTCTGCCCCTCTTAATCCTACTTCTTCTTGTACTGTAGCACCACTATAAAGGGTATTTGGTAACTTCTTATCCTTTAATTCTTTTAAGAGTTCGATTGCTAAACCGCAACCATAACGATTATCCCACGCCTTAGCAATAATCTTTTTCTTATCAGCAGTAAATGAAAAATCCATGTAAGGAGTCACAAAACAACCGGGTTGTACACCTAATTCTTTCGCATGTTCTTCGCTATCTGCACCAATATCGATTAACATATCTTTGATATCTGGCTTTTCACCCCCACCTAAATGAGGTGGAGTACTAGCAACAATACCATATATTGGCCCATTTTTGGTATGTACTACAAGTTTTTGTGCTTGTAAGACATAGGGACTCCAACCACCTAATGGTTGAAACTTTAACATCCCATTTTTGGTAATTCTGGTAACCATGAAGGCTACTTCATCCATATGACCACTAACCATAACTCGTGGTCCATTTGGGTCACCATGTTTAACCCCAAAGATACTACCAAGTTTATCATAGATAATTTCATCAGCATAAAGACTTAATTGTTCCTTCATGAACCGCCGCACTTCTGTTTCATAACCTGGAGCGGCATGAAGTGATGTTAGTGTTTTAAACAGTTCTATTGTTTCTTGATTCATGGTTTCACCTCTAACCTTTAATTACCATTATTTTACTACAATTCCCTTAATTATTAAAGATTAAAGCCTATCAATTAATAAAGAAAAAAATCCTCCAATGTTAAGAATTAGAGGACTTTACTTAAAAATTCACGCGTTCTGGGATGTTTAGGATTAGTAAAGATTTCTTGTGGTGTACCTTCTTCAATAATTTGTCCCTCATCCATAAAGAGGACACGACTACCTACTTCACGGGCGAATCCCATTTCATGGGTTACAACTACCATGGTCATACCTTCTAAGGCTAATTGTTTCATAACTGCTAATACTTCACCAACCATTTCGGGATCTAATGCGCTAGTAGGTTCATCAAACAGCATTACCTTAGGATTCATCGCGAGGGCTCTAACAATCGCAATCCGTTGTTTTTGTCCACCCGATAAACTACTAGGGTAAGCATCGATCTTTTGTTCCAAATTTATCTTCTTTAACAGTTTTACTGCTAATTGATATGCTTCTTCTTTGCTAAGTTTTAACAGTTTTCGAGGGGCAAAAGTAATATTATCGAGAACAGTCATATGTGGAAAGAGATTGAATTGTTGGAAGACCATGCCAATTTGCTCGCGTACTTTATTAATATTGGTCTTCTTATCTAAAATCGATTGCCCTTGAAAGAAGATATCACCACTTGTAGGCATTTCAATTAAATTTAGACAGCGGAGTAAGGTACTCTTACCTGAACCACTAGGACCAATTATAACTACTACTTCCCCTTGCTTGATATCTAAATTAATACCTTTTAAAACCTCATTTTTGCCAAATTGTTTGTATAAATCACGAACTTGAATCACTTATCTTCATCCTTTTTTCAATTATTCCTAATAGTTTTGATAAACCAAAGGTAAGTATAAAATATATAAGAGCCGCAAAAATTAATGGTTCAAAAGGTTGGAAAGTGTTAGTCCTTACGGTATCAGCTTTATACATTAAATCCGCAATTCCGATAACAGATACAATCGATGATTCTTTTATTACAACAATGAACTCATTACCTAAAGCTGGTAGAATATTTTTTAACGCTTGCGGGAAAATGACATATCGCATTGAGGTAGCATATGTTAACCCTAAGGAACGGCTCGCTTCCATTTGCCCTTTATCTACAGCTTGGATTCCTGCCCGAATAATCTCTGAAACATAAGCAGCACTATTTATCGATAAAGTGACAATACCCGCAATAAAATCACCTGGAATCGTTCCAATAAGAGGTAGACGGATATCAAAAAATCTAATACCCAACATCGGTAAACCATAATAGATGATGTATAACTGAACAAGAAGTGGTGTTCCTCGTATAAACTCCACATAACTAGCTGAAACAATTTTAAGAACTTGCGAATTGCTGATTCGCATTAGTGAGATAACAACACCAAAAATAACTCCAAAAATAACCGCAAAGAAAGCCAACACAATTGTGTTAATTGTTCCTTGGATATAAAAGTGTTTATATTTACCTACAAAGGCAAAATTCATTTGACTTAAGATGATTAGGACGATAGCGACAAGAGCAATAACGATTAGACTCGATTTTGCATTCTCGATTCGTCTAGTCCGTTGTAAGTTTGGCACTGTACATTACTCCTTATTATTCTTCATCAGCATTTACTTTGTTTGTTGCTTCAGTAACGAATTTATCAATTAAATTTTCATCCATTAATCGTTTTAATGTCTTGTTAATTTCAGTTAAGAGTTCAGGACTATTCTTTTTAACAGCTACAGCACTTCCTCCATCTACTTCTTCGAAAGTAATCGAAGTAAGATATAAGTCGCTATTATTTTTTACATAACTTTCAGCAACTGGTAATTCAACGATTAAAGCATCAATGTTTTTAAACTTAAGTTCCATAACAAGGTCTGTTATTTTACCTAATTCTTTAACCTTTGCACCTTCGATTTCCGCTGCGATTTCTGCTTGAATGGTCCCTTTTTGAACACCGACTTGTTTACCAACTAAATCATCTAGTGAACTAATGGTATCCTTATTATCAGCATGGACAATTACTGCTTGGACAGCGGTATAGTAAATATCTGAGAAATCAACACTTTCCATCCGTTCAGGTGTTGGTGTCATACCAGCTAGCACGATATCAACATTACCAGTAGTTAAAGCTGCAAGTAAACCGTTGAATGACATTTCTTTAATTTCTAACTCTACTCCTAAATCTTTTGCGATTTCTTTCGCAATTTCAATGTCAAAACCGATAACTTCGCCAGTTTCAACATCGATAAATTCGTATGGAGGATAGTCTGGTGAAGTACCAACGATGAGCTTACCACGTTTCTTGATTACTTCAAGTTCATTTACATCTTTTTGGTTACATCCCGATAAAACCAATCCCACAACTGCGATAATAATTAACAACATTACTTTTGTTACTTTTTTCATGTATGCAATCTCTCCTTTTATGTAAAAAAAATATAACAAACCCAATTATAGTTTAATAAAAAAGCATTGTCAACGAAAAAAGATTGAATATTTTAAGGCTTAGAAAGGCATTTTCTAATTTGTAAAATATATTTATATAATTGAAAAACAGGTAAAAAATGATAATGTTTTCATAAATTTTCACTATCTTAACAAATCTTTTGCATAATACCCTTTTGATTGGTAAAATATAGTCATAAGACGACAAGGAGTGGTAATTAATGCAAACAATTATCAATAATTCAAACAAACCTCAATATAACTTAGCGCTTGAAGAATATGTTTTTAAATATCTTGACATCGATGATGATTTTGCATTCCTATGGGTTAATGAACCATCAGTAATAATCGGTCGTAACCAAAACACTATTGAGGAAGTAAACAACACCTATATTCAAAAACACAATATCAATGTAGTACGACGCATCACTGGCGGTGGTGCTGTTTACCATGATTTTGGTAACCTAAACTTTTCTTTTATCACACGCAATGTTGAAGATAATGTAAATAACTTCCGTAAGTTTACGCAACCAGTAATCGATATGTTAAGATCAATCGGTGTACCAGCTGAGTTCTCAGGACGTAATGACATTACTGTAGAAGGAAAGAAAATTTCGGGTAATGCCCAAAGTTATTATCGCAATCGGGTTCTCCATCATGGCACAATTCTCTTTAACTCCGATTTAGACATGGTTAACAATGTCTTAAACGTCAAAATCGATAAAATTGAATCAAAAGGAATTAAATCAGTAAGAAGTCGCGTGACTAACATATTACCATATATTAATAAACCGATGACTCTCAAAGAATTTCAAGATGAGTTATTAAAGTTCATTCTTAATACTGATGATATCACTCCCTACATCTATGAATTAACCGAAGAAGATCAAAAGATAATAAGACAATTAATGGAAGAAAAATACCTTAAATGGGAATGGAACTATGGTGAAAGTCCCGATTTCAATCTGCAAAAATCCAACCGTTATCCAGGTGGTAAAATCGATGTTCGTTTGAATGTATCAGAAGGATATATTAAGAGTTGTAAAATTTATGGCGATTTCTTTGGTCAAGAGGATATTAGTAACTTAGAAAATCTCATGATAAATCAACGTTTTGAAGAAAACACAATTAGAAAATTATTAGAAAACGAAATCGATAAATATTTCTTTAATATAACTTTAGATGATTTTATCAATTGTTTATTCTATTAATTTTAATGGCTACTATATAAAGGATAGTGTAAAATATTTTGTGTAAATAGAAAAGGAAGTCATCCTGTGTTAAAAT
>ENA-UPSB01000193-UPSB01000193.1-bioreactor-metagenome-genome-assembly--contig:-NODE-193-length-110752-cov-34.804240_pt1 | contig 110752 bp, 79 predicted proteins | sample MGYA00238182_ERZ773286 | MGnify/ENA primary metagenome ERZ773286 (study PRJEB29026, sample SAMN07631240) | bioreactor metagenome | isolation source: Switchgrass digestor | place: USA: Dartmouth... | reverse complement strand
TAGAGAGGTTTAAGAAACTAGAGGAACAGCGAAAGCAAGATTTCAGTAGCCAAGCGACGAAATACATAAGGCTTTATTCCTTTATTCTTCAAATAACGCCTTTTGAAGATGTTGAACTCCATAAGTTGTATGTATATTTAACATATCTGCTTAAAAAACTTCCAAAGGAAAAAGGCTCGACTGTTCATCTTGCTGATGAAATTGCTTTAGAGTATTATACTACCAAAAAGACCTTTGAAGGGAGTATCTCATTAACCCCAGATGATGAAAATGTACCAGTTACACCTGTAAAATTTGCAGGAACTGGGGTAAAGGAAGAACAGGAAGAATATCTGTCCAGCATTATTGAACGGCTTAATAAGCGGTTTGGAACGGACTTCACAAAAGCCGACCAGTTATCGGTAGAGCAGATTAAAGAGGATTTTGCCGCTGATGAGGATTTGGTTCAAAAGGCCAAGACAAATACCATTGACGACTTTAGACTTGCTTTCGAAAAAGTGTTTATTAATAAAGTGATTGACAGGATGGACCAGAATCAGGCGTTTTTTACCCGTGTTCTAGACGATGAACAGTTTAAGAATGCACTTATGGAGTATATGCTGGTTGAGACTTATGAGAAGTTAAACAGCAGGCTTTAGCAGGTGTTATAGGAGGAATCTGAATGGATAGATACGAACGGATACTCGGAGGGCTTTTTGGGGTTGCTTGTGGTGATGCACTGGGTGGAACGCTTGAGTTTATGTCAAAGGATGAGATTAAAAGAAAATACGGATATTTTAATCAACTTAGTCATGGTTGATAGATTGGATGTTTTGGAATATTTATTTAAAGAAATAATAAAATTCGTTCCAAAACCCGCGGTAGATGTAAGAGGAATCTTCATTTGCTGCGGGATTTGATTTTTTTTAATATTATGTTATATAATGGTACGGAGGATAAGATTACAATATATTTTTACTGAAGGAGAGAAATGAAATGGCTAAATTAAGTGATATGCCGAATATAGGCAAAGAATTGGAAAGGCAGTTAAAAGGGGTCGGTGTGGAAACGCCTGAGCAGTTATTGGAATTAGGAAGCAAGGAAGCGTTTCTGAGACTTCGAAGTATTGACAGCAGCGCTTGTATAAACAGGCTATATGCTTTGGAAGGAGCCATTCGGAATGTAAGATGGCATTACTTATCGCAGGATGTCAAGGATGAGTTAAAGGCATTTTATTCATCGCTGAATTCTGTGCAGTAAAAGGGTATTATAATTGCAGTTACAAGAAGAAGTAGAGAGGGAGCGATTGATAGATTGAGTAAGAATAATACAATAAATACTTTAAAGACATGGCATGATTTTAGGTTAAAAATCATCTTTGAAGGAATGTTTGTAGGTATTTTTGCCGGGATATTGGTTGTTTGCTACAGGTATCTGTTGCAAAAAGCATTGGAATTCTCGCAAAATATGTATTCCTTACAATGGAAGTACTATTGGTTGGTTCCTGTATGGTTTTTCGGTTTAATTGCCGGAGGATGGTTTGTCGGAAAACTTGTTAAAAAAGAGCCTATGATTTCGGGAAGCGGAATTCCTCAAACCGAAGGTGTGCTGTTGCAAAAACTTCATATGGACTGGTGGAAAGTGATATTAGGTAAATTTTTGGGTGGAATGATATGCATAGGTGCCGGCTTATCTTTGGGAAGAGAAGGCCCGTCTATTCAAATGGGAGCTGCTGCCGGACAAGGATTTAGCAGGCTGTTTAAAAAAGTAAAACTGGAGGAAAAGTATCTCATTACCTGCGGAGCCAGTGCCGGACTTGCTGCGGCATTCAATGCACCCATTGCCGGAGTGATTTTTGCTTTGGAAGAAGTGCATAAAAATTTTTCCCCTTTGGTAATGACATCCGCTTTGGCGGCATCATTAACGGCGGATTATATCTCAAAAAAATTCTTTGGTTTGAAACCGGTATTTGATTTTAAACAAATCAGTCCCATTCCGTTGAGCCAATATATGTTTTTGATTGCTTTGGGAATCATCGTCGGACTGCTGGGGATAGTTTTCAATAAAACGCTTTTTAAAACCCAGGATATGTTTGCAAAGCTAAAACGGCTGCCATCGGAAGCAAAAATTATTGTAGTATTTCTTATAGCAGGAATTTTAGGATTCGTTGTACCTGAGGTATTAGGTGGTGGACATGAACTTATAAGTTCCGTTGTATCTACTTCTTTTTCATTAAAGGCATTATTCTTCATTTTATTTGTGAAGTTTTCCTTTACGATGATCAGTTATGGCTCGTCTGCACCGGGCGGAATATTTTTGCCGCTCTTGTCTATTGGTGCGCTGGTTGGTATGGTATATGGTAAAATGATTCATCCGTTGGTTGGCTTTAGCCAGGATTATATGGCTAATTTTGTTATACTTGCTATGGCAGGATATTTTACTGCCATTGTAAAGGCGCCGATGACCGGTTGTATATTAATTACTGAAATGACCGGTTCTTTTTCCCACTTGCTTTCCATAGGATTGGTTTGTTTAACGGCATATATTGTTGTGGATGTTCTGAACTCAAAACCTGTTTATGAAGCATTATTGGAGAGAATTCTAAATAACGGAACCAGTCCAATGAATGGGAAAAAAGATGCGAAAGTCATTATTGAAACTGCAATTTATATGGGTTCCATGTTGGACGGCAAAAAAATTAAAGAAACAGAATGGCCTCCTTATTGTCTGGTAGTTGGAATTAAACGTGGAGAAACGGAAATTATTCCGGATGGTGATACAATAATGTCAGCAGGAGATTATCTTATTGTATTGTCGGATGAAGAGAATGCTGCTGAAGTGAAAGAATGCTTATCGAAAGCAGGGGAAAGTGAGTGTTTGCATGGATAGTCATTCAGGATATAGAATGGCTGTATATTACAACAAAATTTTTTTATTTTATTTTGTCGAAAAAAGAGGAATTATCGGAGTTTTATAGAATTAATTAAGATAAATTTATCATTTTCTATCTTTGGAGGGTCGTTCCTTGAAGAAAATCATTACCTTTTTGGGAACAGGAGCTTATAAAGAGACCACGTATAGTTATGCTGATAAAAGTACAGGAGAAGAAATCTCGGTTACTACCAGATTTATTCAAGAAGCGGTTCATAAGATTGTAGGCGGGAATTCAGTTCTTTATGTGGCTCTTACAAATGGTGCCAAAGAGACCAATTGGTTGGATAAAGGCGAAAACAAAGGGCTCAGAACTGTTTTGGAAAGTAAAGAAATTCCGTATAGGGAAGTTTTACTGGCGGACGGCAAAAATGAGGAGCAGATGTGGAGTAATTTTGAAGCCATATTCGACATTTTGGAAGAGGGAGATCAGGTATATATCGACGTTACCCATTCTTTTCGATCCATACCCATTATTATCATGTCGGTGATAAATTATGCCAAGTTCATTAAGAACATAACCATAAATGCCATATATTATGGGGCTTTTGATGCAACAGTGGATGGAATTACGCCCATTTTTGACTTATCATTATTTAATATAATCACTGATTGGACCATAGGGGCGGAGAAATTTATCAATGCCGGCGATAGTGAGTCAATAACAAAAATTATGGAAAAGACCGTTGGTTCTATCCTTAGAGATACAAAAGGAGCAAGTGAAGAAGCCCAAATATGTAAAACGATTAATAAAAATTTGAAGGCATTTTCTGATGCTTTATATACTGTAAGAGGCGATGAAATATCAAAAGTTGGAGGGCAATTGAAAGGTTCCCTTGAATTGATTAAAAAAATCGAAGAAAACCATGTGCTCAAGCCGTTTGAGAAAATTCTTGAAAAAATATATGAAAAAGTTCACTTCTATACAAATTTCGGAAGTTCTGAAAATTTCCAATATAAAGTGAATATAGTGAGAGATATTCATGATACCGTTAAACTTTGTAGAGACTTAAATCTTATCCAGCAGGCATATACTTTGTTGTTGGAAAACATCATCAATTATTTGTGTATAGTCGGTGATTTGGATTTGCTTAACAGAGAAATCAGGGAAACGGTCTCAAAAGTTATTTTATACTATCATCCAATGAAAGATATCATTTTGGATGATAAGTGCAAGGAGATTCACGAAAAGATAAAAAATTATCTGAATGAGGATATAGCAATTTTGTACAATGATTTAGGTGATTATAGAAACGATTTTAATCATGCAGGTCTCAGGGAACATTCCAGAAAAGCAAAAACATTCAAAGAAAATCTTAATGAATATATAGACAAGTTTGAAAAGACAGTAGTTATTGAAATCGTCGGGCAACAATGAGGTGTTTTGTTTGTATGAAATAAAATACAGTGAACTGGTATTTAAGGTAAAATTTTCGGAGGATGCGGTTCTTCCCAAGCATAAGACGTTAATGCTTAACGGTGCCTTATTAAATGTTTTGGTAGATTTATATTGTATCCATAAACGGATATGCAGAAGTTGCAGCATTGTTTCCAGGTGCTTGATTCAAAAGCTGCTGGGAAATGGCTATGAGGCGGATAAGCCGCTTATCTTACAAACTTACAATTTACAACCGTATTATGTAATAGATTGCAATGATGAAAACAAAAACTTTCAACAAGATCAGGAGTTAACCTTTAGCATTCGATTGTTTCATGAAGCTATTGATTATATAAGCCAGTTTATCTATGCATTCCAACAAATCGGAAGTACAGGTTTAAGCAAAAATAAAGCAAGATATACGGTTATAGGTATTTATAATAATCAAAACCGTCCTATATTTGAGAACGGAGTGTTTCAAGAATCCAATATACATATTGAATATATTTCGGATTATATAACCTGGAGAAAATCATGCATAAAAAATAACGTAGCTTTATTGTTTACGACTCCTTTTATTCTGGAACAGGCAAATTTTCACTATTTTTTTGATATAGATAATTTATTTTATTCTATAAAGGAGAGACTTCGTAATTTCGGTGCATTGGAACAACAGGATACCGTATGGTTGGGGGCTTTTGACGAACAGAAATATATTGTTCATTGCACATTACATCTTGTTAAACAAATTTATCCTATAAAAGCGTTAAATTTTAATAAAGTGATTATCGGATTAAAAGGGGAAATAAAATTTTCAAAGAAAGCTTATGATTTGATAGATTATCTGATAGCCTGTGAAAAGTTATGTATAGGCAGCCATATTTTATTGGGGTATGGCAGATATATCATAAAGGGGGATAGATGACATGCAGGTTAACAGCCAATTCCAAGAAAACTTTTTAGGACCGTTGCCTGTTAGTAAGGACGATTATCAACAGCTATTGGAAGAAATCAAAAAAAGAAGTGAACAGGCAAGTGATATAAGCGGAATATTTGATGAGTACGATCATAAGCCCTATTATTTTGCAAAGGAAGAAGATTTAATAATCGGTTCACTGCCTTCAATCAGGGATGCCGCACGGCTTTATGTCCTGTTTGACTATTTGTTGTCTGAGGATAAAGCCCATTTTGATCGAAACAAAAGTTATCAATCCTTTATCAACGGGGGTAACGAGACCATCATTCATATATTGCATTCCATAGCTCATGGCAAACCTGTTGAACCGGAACAAAACATAGAAGTGGACTTTATTAAAGGTTGCTTTTATAAGATCAAAAAATATTTTCTTGAAAACAATAAAATTAAGGATATCCGGGGAGCCAGTGCCATTTTGGATTATTTAAATACGGAGGCAACCCTGGAGTATTTGGATAGGGAATATATAAAGGAATGTGCCGTTTACTGCGGCGGCGGTAATGTGCTTATTATATCCCCAAAAGGAGAAGGGGAAAAGATATGCAGAGAACTTGAACTGCTTTATACCAGAATTTCACTGACAGCTAAAAATGCCTTTGCATATATTGCATGCTCCGTTGATGACATAGCAGTACGGTACAATGAGATTCAGGGTATGTTAAACAATCAGCTTGAAGAAAGAAAAAGGCTTAAGCTGTATGAAATCAATCCGGATAACGATGTTGTTGAAGTCCAAATAAAAGGAAAAGTATTTAAATTTGAAGGACAAGAGATTGATCAAAGAGGACAAGTCTGTTGGTTATGCGGAATCAGGGACGCAAAATATAAGATCCCTTCGCCTGACGGCAAAATAAATGTTTGTCCGTCCTGCCTCAGAAAGAATACGGTAGGCCGGGGGAAAGCAATTTTTTATGATGAATTTGAGAAAAATCAACAGATAAAAATGAAAAAAAGAAATGAAATAAATTCTATCGATGATATAGAGGATTCCAGAGGATATGTGGCTGTCATTTATGCAGACGGTAATAATTTGGGGAATGTTGTTAAGAATATTAAGACACCTTTTCAACACATGTATTTTAGCAGAAAACTGGACCATACCACAAAATACTGTGTGTACAGTTCCATTTACGAAGTCATGCAGGAAGGCTCAGCCTTTGAAGCGTTATGTCTCGGAGGAGATGATTTGTTAATTGTTGTTCCTGCGGATATAAGTTTTGATATTGCAAACAAAATTATTAATAAATTTGATAAAGCATTTGATTATCAAATTACCATTTCCGCAGGAGTATGTATAGCCAAATCTTCAACTCCTATCCAAAACATGTTTTCCATCAGTCAATATTGCTTGAAAAATGCAAAAAAATATGAGAAGAAAATCAGTGAAAAAAGCGGCACTGTTGATGTGGTGGTTTTGGAAGGAGGACAAACTACTGACCCGGAACACAGAGCAAGCACTTTATTTCCGATGACCGCTAAAAATGCAGAAAAAATCATTCAAGTTATTAAAGAAATGAAGGGCCAGATAAGCACAAGCCAGATTCATAAATTTAAATATGCAGCCGATCACATGTCCGTTAACCAATTCCAGTTATTTTATTTATATCAAGTAGCCAAGTTGAATTCAAGAAAATATACAGAGTACCTTAACAAAATATTTGATTCGGATGATCCTTCCTTTGCCGGTTTGGTGAGGGTTGGCGATGAGTTGGTATCTCCATGGCACGATATAGCGTTATTGTGGGATTACTCAGGAGGTGATAAAGAGTGGAACCGGTAGTTTATAAAGTCAATATCAAAGTGATAACACCTTTTAATATAGCAACCGGTGAAAATACTCAGGATTTTGTGCATAAAAACACCGTTAAATATCAAGGAAAGCCTTATATTCCGGCCAGCACGGTGAAGGGGAAGATAAGAAATAACTTTTACATGATCAATGAGTTTAACCATACGGAGAACAATTGCAATTGTTGCATGTGCAGGATATTCGGGAAGCCGGGGTACAGTCCGTCAAAGATATATATTGATGATTTTGTGACGGAAGAAGAACCACAAACATTCATTCGATTCGGCAATGCCATTGACAGATACCGAAAAACTGCCAGGGATAATGCCCTCTTTACCGAAGAGTTGTCCGGCAATAGCTTATTTAAAGGTATTATTAAGGTATATTTTGATGATGACACGGTTGCATACAAGGAAAAGCTTGAGATGGCGATAAAAATGATCGATTCCATAGGAAACGGCAGAAGCAGGGGCCATGGCCATGTGGAAATTGACTTGGAGGAGGTGAAGTAGTTGAAGGTAGGATTGAAGTTTCAATCTCCTGTTATACTGGGGGGAAGAAAGATAGATACCAATTACATTGATACTATCGATTATATACAGGGAAATGTATTAAGAGCCGCATTGGCCAAATACATACTTCATCATTGCAGCGAATTCCGAGAAGATGAAACCGTTGTTGTAAACGGACAGGAGAAGAAGAACTGGGTTTATTACAGAAACAAGGAAGGCTGTTTAAGCTGCAGGTTGAAGAATTTATGCAACAAATTTGAGACATTAAAATTTTCCTATTTCTATCCCGAAGGAGCGGATATTTTTCCCCATACGGCCATGGTGTGTAAGCTTGATGAGACCCATGGCTACATCGACGTGTTAATTCATGAAAGACAATGTCCGAAATGCGGAAAGGAGGGAAGAGTGGAAACAGCGACCGGATATATTAAGGACGGTAAAAAGTATGGCGTAAAAAAAATGTTTTTAACGAAAACAGAAATCGATAAATACACGAAGACTTCCAAAGATGGCAAGCTATACTCTGTAGTGGCTGTTTCTGAAACTTCTTCCAATAAAAACTTTTTTACCGGCTATGTTCATGGGTTGGATGAGGAAGATGTAAAGAATATAGACCAGTTGAGAGTAGGGAAATACGTATCCGTAGGCTATGGAAAATGTACTATGGTACCGATTTATGAAGAAAAGAAAAGCAGGGAAGAGATATTAGCACAGCTTAAGGATTTTGATTATAAGTATAAAAGTTTACATTTTAACAATACGGAAAGTCAATTCAACTATTTTGCCATAAAGCTTGTATCGGATGCCATGCTTAATATTTCCGTTGATTCAACGGAATATAAAAGTAATGAGGAATATATCGAGCTATGGCAGAATGTATTACAGATAGACAAAAAGTATGAAATATATAAGATGTATTGTGAGACTTTTAATTTTAGAGGTTTTGACTTATCAACGGCAGGAGGAGATATTCGAGAAAAGCCGGTGGTAATGCTTGAAAAGGGAAGCGTGATTTTGTTTAGAACTCAGGAATCCCTTGATAGTGCTTTAGAGTATTTTGAAGGCCTGAAGGGGCTTGGGATGGAAAATGAAAACGGTTTTGGCGATTTTGTATTTTATTTTGGAGGTGTTACTCAATGAGCAATATGAATGAAACTTTAATAAAATATGTGAATGATATAGGGAATAATACAGAGTTTTGGGAAGGTAAATATAAAGATAATGAATCTATTAATAAAGATAAAATAGGTTCTAATAATATACGAGAGCTTGCAGTTTTGGCATTGAATGCTGATTGTTATGAGGAATTTAAACTGTTTATCCAGTATAAAACGGCCAAGGGAAACGGGTGGGACTCCGTTTTTGATAAGGAAAACAACCGAAAGTTTGGAGATGTTATTATAGAGGATTACCTGGATAAAATATATGAAGCTTCAAATAAAGACGACAAAGAGGCGTTAAGCAATATTAGCAGGTTTTTTGGTTATTTATATTGGAAAAAGAGGATCATAGGAGGCAAACAAGAGAAATAGGGGGTGTCGCAATGTTTTTTGATAAATATTATAACAAGTATATTATTAGGGGTACGTTAAGAACCAATAGTCCGTTGCACGTTGGAGCCGGCAATGAAAGTTTGGATCCAATACAGGTGGATAACGGCGTAATAGTAGATCAGAATGGCAATCCCTATATTCCGGGAAGTTCTCTGAAGGGTGCACTTAGAAGTTACATAGAGAGTATGATAAACAGTGGTATATGGAGTAGCAACAATTTAAGAACCTGTTTAGTAGTCAATGAACCTTGTTTAAATAATAAGACAATGGACGAAATAAGAAATAAATATAAGGACGATAACACGGATAAGGATTTAAAAATAGCCAAAGAAATTTATGAAAAAATGTGTGATGTGTGCAAACTGTTCGGTTCTCATTATTTTGCTTCTAAGATATCCATTAGGGATTGCAAGTTAAAAAGTGAAAAAGCCTATATACAAAAAAGGGATGGGGTTGCTATTGACAGAGAAACAGGCACTGCCGCGGATAACAAAAAATATCAATATGAACAGGTAGCGGCAGGTACCGAATTTGATTTTTACATGAGCGTGGATAATCTTGATGAGGAACTTGTGGATTTGTTTAAATTAATTATAAAGGTACTGGACAGCGGGGAATTGCAGGTAGGCGGAAAAACAACTTATGGTTTGGGCAGCGTTCAACTGGTTGATTACGAGGTATACAAGATAAGCAGGGAAAATTTGAGAGATTACCTTATGACAGGTTTATCGGAAGAAATGAGGTGGAACCATGTTTGGTGAACTTTATAATGAGGCTATCATTACATTTAATATGGAAACGGAAAGTCCTTTGTTTATTAAAGCCAGTGAGGACAATTCTTTAAATCCTGCTTCGGCGGAAAACACATATCTGGCTTTTTATAAAGACGGCGAATTGGTGCCCGTTATTCCCGGGACAAGCATGAAAGGCGTTTTCAGAAGCAGTGCGGAAGAGTTCATAAGAACATCAAACTTGAAAGTTTGCGATATATTAGATCGTTATAAATGTTGTGGCAATATCATTAAAAAAGAGAAAATAAAAGAGGCAAAAGAGAAATACCAAAAAAGTTGTCCCGTATGTAAAACTTTCGGCACAACGACCATGAAGAGCAGGGTTTATTTTTATGATGCTTTTCCGGAGGGACAATATAAAATAGGCAAGAGGTCTTCCGTTGCCATTGACCGAATAACGGGAGCCAGCAAGAAAAGTGCTCTTTTTGATTTTGAGTATGTAGAATATTGCAATTTTAAAACTCAGATAAAGCTGAAAAATTTTTTTCCATGGCAGTTAAAGCTCATATTTATTTTGTTTGAGAGGGTGGATGACGGTTCAATAACTTTTGGAGGATTGACTTCCAAGGGGTTCGGCAGGATAAAAATAAATAATGTTCATCTTCAACTGCGGTATTATAATAAGGCGGAAATTCCGCAGGGATATATTCAGAAGGATTATTATATATACAAAAATATTGAGGGATTGGAAGTGATTAAAAAATTATTGGAAGGCATCCATATTGATAATAATACCGTAAAAAGGTGTGATATAGAAAATGAACAAGCCATATGATTTTGTACCTTTTTTAGAATGCAGGGCCTATAAACCAGAAGGAGATTTTTACGAAGGAATCATACCCATAACCATAAAAACGCTGACACCTGTACATATATTTTCAGGAAGATATAACATTAATGAAAACAAACGGATTTTTAAATCTTTTATAAGGATAAACGGCAAAATGGTAATTCCAGGCACCAGCTTAAAAGGAGTTGTCAGGAGCATTGCGGAAGCCGTATCTTACAGTTGTTATACGGTTTCTAAAGGAATAAGCCACGAAAAACTGCCGAATAGGGTTTATGACAGAAACAAGAATTGTATTGTGTGCCATATCTTTGGAAGTATGGGACATAAAAGCAGGGTACAATTCAGTGATTGTTATATTGTCTCTGAAAATGGTGAGAACAGTCAAATTATCGGAATACCTGCATCGTATGAACCGCGTCCGGGTTCTTCGCATTATTTTAATGCGGAAGGGAAATATAAGGGACGTAAATTCTATAAACATGGTGTTTTAGGCATACAAGGGAAAGGAAACCTGTTATACGAATATGTTTCTGAAAATACGGAGTTTCGAGGGGAAGTACGTTTTAAGGGGCTAACCGAAGAGGAAGTACGGCTTCTTTGTTTTTCCCTGGGTTTAAGTGGAGATATTCAGCCTAAGATAGGATTTGGAAAAGGTCATTTTTACGGAAGCATCCGTATAGAGTCTGAAAAAGAATGGGAGGATAGGGCGAAAGAGTATAAGGATAATAAGGATAGGCGTATTGCGGAAAATATATCAAAACTTATAGATATTTTAAATTTTGACAATGCGGTTGCAACTCTTGAATAGGGGTGATTTTATTGCAAGGCGATAAGAAATATCTTCTGGGGTGTGCTGAAAGTGCTGCCAAATTTATCAATGAAAAAGGCTCCGGCAGTTTTTTAAACCTGTTTCTTGATATTATAGAGGCAGCAAAACACAAATTTGAGGATGAAAGTTTAAGAAAGCAATATTTTTGTGACATTTTATATTACACTAAAAATTCAAAAATAGACCGGAGTTTTTTAGGTGGCAGCGGAACTTTACTGGATTCCTTCAGGTCCTTCATAGAAGATTTTTTGCAGATATCAAAGGAAAAGGACGTATATATAATTAATAATAAGACGTTTGCGGATTTAACCGTGGAAGAATTGCAATATGTCTTGGGGTGGACCAGAAGATTGGTTAAGAGACAAAACAGCAAAGAAGTAAGGGACATTACGGATAAAAAACAATCCTATAAAAAAAGTCAAAAAGTTTTTTCTGCGAATCAACGCGAGGAGCATTTTAACACCATGGCTGCTGCGTTTAAAAAAGCGAATTGGAGAAAGTAAAATGAATAACGGATAATAATTAATATGAGGTGACGAGCTTTGAACTTACTGGTTGTCATGTCCCATCGACTTTCAGATGTACAAATGAAAGAAGCGAACGATATACTTAAAATTGAGAGCATAAAAATGTTGCCATTGGAATTGCAACAGGTGTGGTCGAATATTGACCCCAAGGGGGAATTGCCGGTTGATGTACTGGCACCTATAAAAAACTGGATATTAGCAGAATCCAATGAACAGGATTACGTGCTTGTTCAAGGCGAGTTTGGAGCAACTTTTTATATGGTGGATTATTGTTTCCATATTCAGCGAATTCCCATATATGCTACTTCTGTTCGGCAAGTGGAGGAAAAGGTGTTAAATGATGTTACCGTAACAAATAGAACTTTTAAGCATGTAAATTTCAGGAAATATGTGAAATATTCATAGACAATCCTTTGTTTAGGAGGAAAAAATGGCTAAAGTATTAATATCGCCCATAGGGGCTGCACAAAATGGATATACATTGACAACATATAAAATCAGCGGAAGTAACCGTACTTTTGAAACTCCTTTTATATCAGCGGCATTGGCTGATTGTTTAAAAGTGGATAAAATTATTTTTATTGGTACTGCCAAATCTATGTGGGAAGAAGTATACAGATATTTTACGGAAAGTTCCGATGGTAAAATTGATAATACATATTGGGAAGAACTTAGAAACTTAGCTGGAACCTCTGCTTTTAATCATCCGATGCTTAATGAAACTGTATTAAATAAAGCAATGGCTTCTGTAGATGGGTATTTGAAAATGATTAATTCCACGGCGTCAGGTGAATCCAAACCGATTATCCTGAAATACGGATTGAATGAAGAGGAAATGTGGGAAAACTTTAATCATTTTATGAAAATTACCGATATTTTAAAGGACGGCGATGAGCTTTATTTGGATGTTACCCATTCTTTTCGCTCAATTCCCTTATTCATGTATTTAATGATGGATTTTATTCAAACTTTAAATTATAAGAAGATTACTTTAAAAGGCTTGTACTACGGAATGTTTGAAGCAAGTAAAGAGTTGGGTTATACACCTGTAGTGGATTTAAAATCTTTGTTTGAAATATCCCAGTGGATTCGGGGAGTTTATGATTTTGTCAACTATGGAAACGGTTATTTAATCGGACAACTTATGGAGCAGAGGGACGCTAATTATGCAGGTATGTCAGAAAAAGTAGGAAACATTTCGGAATTGATTAATATTAATTATTTAACTGATTTACATAATCAGATAAAAAGTCTTTTTGCTGACTTTATGAATTATGAGCAACAATTAAAGGGAGCAATAGTATATATCTTTCCATTGTTGAAAAACTTTGTATCAAGATTCAGTAAAATTGAAAAGGCTTCCGAGTTTCAGTTGGAACTTAGTAAATGGTATTTTGACAATAGGAGATACGGGTATGGATATATTTGTCTTGTTGAGTCCGTACTTACAAAATTGTGTGAAGTATATGGCTTGAATTTAACGAAGAATAGCAATAGAAACAAAGTTAAAAATTTGTTTTCTCTTGATGACCAAACAAATGATTTGGATGAACAATATATTCATTATAAAGATAAAATAAAAGAAATAAGCGATTTTAATGATTTAGCTGAAAAATATAGTGATATAAACCAAATAAGAAATAGAATCGCTCATGCGTCTTATTATCAAAAGAGAGTGTATTCATTTGGTGAGGATATAGATAATGCAGTTCAAAATTACGAGAATATAAAAAGATTACTTGAAAGCGATGAAATTAATCAGTTGAACCGCATTATTCCCATTGAAGTCTTAAATAATATTTATGAAAACAAAAGTAAAAAAAGGAATAACCACGGTAATTTTAATAGAAAGAAAAATTCTTTTCCAAATCAACGTAAAGAGCCGTTTAACGATGCTATGGCTTTGCAGCTTGAGAAGTTAAAGCTATTTCAAAATAATAAGTAATGTGATAACGGATTTTGAATTTGTCGGATGTCTGTTTGTGGTATAATAAATGTAAAGATGTAAATATGTAAATATTTATAATGCATAAATTAAGAATTAAAGATGAAAGATATGTGTTACAGTAAAGAAAGGAGCGATTCATTTGAAAGAAGCTGTTGGTCAGAAGATATGGGTGATTCCTGACGGATTTCTTCCTGAAAAAAGCAATGGAGATTTTGTCAGTCATGAGGCAATTTGTGTGTTAAATACGGGCATGAAGGATGCCAATATCCGAATTACCGTATATTTTGAGGGTCGTGAGCCGATGGATACTTTTTCGGCAGTGTGCGGAGCAAGGCGGACCAACCATATCCGACTGGATAAAATAAAGGACAAAGACGGCAAAGAAATACCGAGAGGTGTGCCTTATGCCCTTACGGTAGAGAGTGACCAACCTATTGTTGTGCAGCATAGCCGGATGGATACCTCACAAGCCGAATTGACATTGATGACTACAATGGCGTATCCGGTCCTATAAGTTTTATGAATATTATAGGACCTTTGGTCTATTTACATTTGTTTTGATGTTGATGTATATTATATCTTGGATGTTTTATGTAAGTAGATTATGTAATCAGACAATTAATTTATACTTAGAAATGAAGGTATACATCACATGAACACAAAAGATTTATACGACAAAAAGATTCAATGTCCGGTTTGCAATTCCGATATTTTTATACGCTCAGTGAAGTCGTCGGCGCAAAAAATATTAAGTCGTGACAGTGACTTTATGATAAGGTATGACGATCCCAATCCAATGTTATATAATGCTTGGGTTTGCAATCAATGTGGTTATTCAGCTCTTCCTGATTATTTTGATTCTATAACGGATAAACAGATTCAATTGGTGAAAGAAAAAATATGTTCTCGTTGGCAGCCCAGAGAATATCCGGACGTATATGATATTGAAACGGCCATTGAGCGATACAAGCTTGTATTGTTAAATGCCATGGCTATGAATGCCAAAGAGAGTAGGAAGGCATATATTTGTTTAAGAATTGCCTGGTTGTTTAGAATGCAAGAAGATGCTGAAAGTGAAAACAAATTTCTGATGCAGGCTTTACAAGGATTTATAAAGGCGTATGAAACAGAGAATTTCCCGATGTGCGGAATGGATTTGCCGACGTTAAGTTATCTTATCGGTGAATTATACCGACGTTTGGATGATGCCCAAAATGCTTTGTTGTGGTTTGGGCGAGTGTTGGGGAACAGGGAATCCAGTGAAAAAATAAAAGAAATGGCACGTGAACAAAAATATTTAATAAGGCAAAACGTTACGTAGAAATGGGAATTAAGGACATTCTAAAATTGCTCATTATGATTTTAGAATGTCCTTCTGTTGTCTTTACAATAATACCTATTGTATATATAATACTAAATAATGATGACTTTTTATACAAAGGGTGAACAAGATGAAACTGTTTTTTATGGCGGACATTCACGGTTCATTGTATTATGCAAAAAAAGCAATCGATGCTTTTCAAAGAGAGCATGCAGACTACATTGTTATATTAGGTGATGTATTGTATCATGGCGCAAGGAATCCCTTGCCTTTGGAATATAATCCAAAGGAAGTAGCACAAGTATTGAATGCATTATCAGACAAAATTATAGCGGTCCGAGGGAATTGTGACAGTGAAGTAGATGAGATGGTTCTGGATTTTCCTATTATGGCAACCTATTCATTTGTCTTGTATCAAGAAAGAAGATTGTTTTTAACACACGGACATGTTTACAATGAAGACAATTTGCCTAAATTGAAAGCAGGAGATGTTCTGTTTTACGGTCATACTCATGTACCTAAAGCGGAGAAAAGGCAGGATATCTATATCATCAATCCGGGTTCCATAACCTTTCCAAAATCAGATGCTCCTCATTCTTACGGTATATTGGAAAACGATATCTTTAAAATCATGGATTTGGATGGACAGGTGTATAAGGAGATATTTATATGATGAAAAAATATGATACCGTAGTATTTGATTTGGACGGAACCTTGCTTAATACGCTTGAAGATCTTGCTGACAGTGTGAATTATATATTGAACTCTCATGGATTTCCGTGCAGGACAACAGAAGAAATAAGAAGTTTTTTAGGGAATGGGGTAACCGATTTAATAAAACGTTCCATATCTCAGCCGCTGGAGTCTATAGAGTACCAAACATATATTTCAGAATTTTGTGAGCATTATTCGAAAAATATGCAGAATAAAACAAGAGCGTATGAAGGCATTATGGAACTTTTGGAGCAGTTATCAAAAGAGCACTACAAACTTGCCATTGTATCCAATAAGTTTGACAAAGCTGTAAAACAACTCAATGAAGTATATTTTGGCAAGTATATAAAGGTGGCCATTGGGGAATCGAAAGGTGTTTTAAAAAAGCCTGCGCCCGATACGGTATTAAAAGCAATTGAAGAATTAAAAACCACTACGGATAAAACCGTTTATGTAGGAGATTCGGAGGTAGACGTCCGAACAGCGAAAAATGCCGGTATAATATGTGTAGGGGTAACATGGGGATTTCGAGACAGAGAAGTATTGGAAAAAGAAGGTGCGGATTATATTATCGATAAACCGCAAGAGTTATTAGAGCTATTAAAGCAAAAATTGGCATAGAACGACTTTGTAAAATTACTAAAAAATTTAAAAAGCAAATAATGTTTGTCCGCTAAAAATATATACTTTTTAGAACACATTGGTGGAAAGTTCTTATGTATCCACTAATAAAAATTAATCAAACAGGACAAACTATTTATTGATAAAATAAAAAGGAGGAATCAAAATGTCTCTTATTCCATGGAATCCTTTTAGGGATTTTGAGAACATTGGAAGAGAGGGCTTTTTTGATATTCCTTCAAAGTTTTTTTCAAATTCTTCCTCCCCCAGGGTGGACGTATACCAGACTGAAGATAAAGTAGTGGTGAAGGCTGAAATACCGGGCGTATCGAAAGAAGATTTGAATGTATATGTGGATGAGAATTCCATTAAATTGTCAGGACAAACCAAAAAGGAAAATGAATTCAAGGATGAAAATGTTTTTCGGACAGAACGGTATTACGGCAGTTTTTCCAGAACTATTCCTCTGCCTGCTGAGGTAAAATCGGAACAGGCTGAGGCAGAATATAAAGACGGTATTCTTTCTATTACCGTACCAAAAGTGGAACCGTCAAAAGTGAAGGGAAGGAAAATTGATATTCAGTAAGTGAAAAGAGTCATTGCACAAGCAGGCGGGCAGGAAAACCCGCCTTTTTCAATTGGAATTGCCTTTTTTGATACCAATGATATTTAAACTGTTATTATATTTTCCTGTTTTTGTATAGACCTCAAAATCATTTAATATAAGAGCGTCAAAAATCTTATCGGTTTGATATTCGTCATTGTTATCCACAGTGATTACGATGGATTCCCCTTCTTTTACTTCCTTAATGACATCTTGTAAAACTTTCACTTCGTCTGTCGTATATTGGTTTAAATTAAAATTTAAGTAGTGATCAGCCATTTGCAAGCCTCCTTCATCCGTATTTATTTATGCGGGGGGATAAAGTGCTATTTCATATACCACGTAGTGAATGTCGTTCATATATTCTTCAATCTGTATTCATTGTAGGGACACCATATATGGTGTCCGGAATTTATGTATTCACTTCTGCGGACGCCATGTATGGCGTCCCTACAACGGATAGTTTTGTTCATATATGAATATGTATCCTATTCCAATAATAGTTTTTACAGATATCCCTTTTTTTAAACCATCATTTATGATAATATATAAAAGTAAATTGGACGAAAGCAGAAAGGATGAACAGAATGCAAGACCTATTGGAAGGTTTGAATGATAAACAAAGGGAAGCCGTATTGTGTACCGAAGGCCCGTTGCTTGTTTTGGCAGGTGCAGGCTCAGGAAAAACACGGGTGTTGACGCATAGGATTGCATATTTAGTAAGGGAAAAAAATGTGGCTCCTTGGAGCATATTAGCCATTACATTTACCAATAAGGCGGCCCGTGAAATGAAGGAAAGGCTTGAGACATTGGTCGGACCTCAGGTAGAGGAGATGGTGGTCAGTACTTTTCATTCGGCTTGTGTAAAGATATTGAGAAGAGATATAGAACGGCTTGGGTATGAAAGAAATTTTGTCATTTTTGATTCCTCGGATCAGCAAACGGTTATTAAGGATTGTTTAAAAGAATTGAACATGAACGAGAAGAATTTTCCTCCCAAAAGTGTTTTGGTGGAGATTGGTAGAGCCAAGGATGAACTGATTGACCCAAAGACATTTTCCGCCATGTATGAAAGTGATTTCAGAATGAGCAGAATCGCTCAAATCTATACGTTGTATCAAAAAAAGCTGATTCAAAGCAATGCCTTGGATTTTGACGATATTATTATGAATACGGTCAGGCTTTTGAGTGAATTTCCTGATGTGAAAGAATATTACCAAAGAAGGTTTAAGTATATATTAATTGATGAATATCAGGACACTAATACTTCACAGTATGTGCTTGTCAGTTTATTGGCGGAAAAACACAGGAATTTGTGTGTTGTGGGTGATGACGATCAGTCCATTTATAAATTTAGAGGGGCTAATATTCAAAATATTTTAAATTTTGAAAAAGAATTTGATGATGCAACCGTTATTAAACTGGAGCAGAATTACCGTTCCACCAAAACCATATTGGATGCTGCCAATTTTGTTATACAGAACAATTATGGGCGTAAGGAAAAACGGTTGTGGACCAAAAATGACGAAGGAGATAAAATAAGATTATTCAGTGCGGGAAACGAACATGAAGAAGGCTTGTATATTGCACAGGAAATCCGGAGGCTTTGTGAAGAGAAAAACTATAAGTATTCCGATTTTGCCGTTCTTTACAGAATGAATGCCCAATCACGCGTTATTGAGGATATGCTGCTTAGGGAAGGAATTCCATATAGGGTATTTGGAGGACTGCGCTTTTATGACCGAAAAGAAATCAAGGATATTGTGGCTTATTTGAGAGTCATTCAAAATCCTATGGACAATATAAGTTTAAAAAGAATTATTAATGAACCGAAACGCGGAATCGGCAAGACAACCATTGAACATGCCGAAGAAATGGCCAATCAAAAAAACACCAGTATATATACCGTTATTTCCAATGCGGACAGTGTCGGCGTTCTATCCAGAGCTTCTGCCAAGCTTCAGGAATTTGTTGGTCTAATTAATCATTTAAGAGTTGAAAAAGAGAATTCCACGGTAACGGGATTAGTGAATAAAGTATTGGAACAAACGGGATATCTTAAAATGCTTGAAGATGAAAATACCATTGAATCGCAAACCAGATTGGAAAATATTAAAGAATTTATATCGGCGGCCATGGAATATGAAAAAGACAAAAAAGAAGAAGGAGAAGAAGCTTCTTTGGAAGGATTTTTAGAAAATATTTCTTTGATTGCCGATGTGGATAATTATGATGAAGCACAAGATGCAGTGGTATTAATGACTCTCCATAGTGCAAAGGGATTGGAATTTCCCGTTGTGTTTATGTGTGGGATGGAGGAAGGAATTTTTCCAAGTTATCACTCAAGCTTTGAACAAAGTGAACTGGAAGAAGAACGCAGATTGTGTTATGTTGGTATTACACGGGCAAAACATCTGCTTTATATTACTCATTCCTTTTGCAGGACATTGTTTGGAAGCACTACTTATAATCGGATATCCAGGTTTGTTGAGGAAATCCCCGGTGAATTATTAGAAGGCATGGAAGAAATAAAACCTGTGGAAGCAGTATCTGGTACCGGCAATGATAAGACATTTGAAATCCCCAAGAGTAATTTTTCAGTATCATCTGATGCGGACCGGAAAAAAGCACCGTTGGATTTTGAAGTGGGAGATATGGTAATTCATAAAAAATTCGGTAAGGGAATGGTTCTCAGTGCTCAAAGAATCGGTAACGACATGAAGCTGGAGATTGCTTTTGAACGGGTAGGTACTAAAAATCTTATGGCGGTATACGCTAATTTAACCAAGGTGTTGTAAAAGGTAGATTCATGTTAACAGTTAATATACTAATACATTTTAAATTTGTAGGGACACCATACATGGTGTCCGAACTTGGCTTGGCATCTCATATTGTGGACGCCATGTATGGCGTCCCTACAAAAATTGAATGTTTACTTCTATAAAAAATTAATACTTTTCACAGGTAATATTATGTGTTATAATACCTTTGACAAAAAAAAGAGGAGGAAGAAATGGAATGAAGCACATAAAGACCTTAAACGGAGCTACATTAAAGCAAAGTGCAGCCCATGGAGGGTGCGGTGAGTGCCAGACTTCTTGCCAGTCTGCATGCAAAACTTCTTGTACGGTAGCAAATCAGAAATGTGAAAAGTAATTACATAAACGGGCGGGCATGGAAACCCGCCTCTACATATGTTTTTTTGAAGTGAGGGAAATCAATGATACACAAGTTTTCAATGCAGGATATCAATATTGTCGTTGATGTATATAGCGGTGCAGTGCATGTAGTGGATGATGCGGTTTATGATTTGCTTGATGTTATAGAGCCAAGATTGCCTATGGCAAATGATGATTGTCCTCAGGATATTATTCACGAGTTGCAGGAGAAATATTCCGTTCGTCAGATTCAGGAAGCATACAGGGAAATTTATGAACTTTATAGGCAAGGCCTGCTGTTTACGGAAGACGTATATAAAGAAACTGCGGAGTCAATGAGCAAGCGGTCGGTGGTAAAAGCCCTTTGCCTACACGTTGCTCATGACTGTAATTTGAGATGTAAGTATTGTTTTGCCTCTACAGGCAGTTTTGAAGGAAAGCGTTCCTTGATGAGTGCAGAAGTAGGCAAAAAGGCAATTGATTTTGTCATCAATCGTTCAGGAAAACGAAGAAATATAGAAATTGACTTTTTCGGCGGAGAACCTTTGATGAATTTCGGTGTGGTCAAAGAAATTGTGGAATATGCAAAGGCAAAGGGAAAAGAATATAACAAAAATTTTCGGTTTACTATTACAACCAACGGATTATTGTTGAATGACGAGATCAAACAATATATTAATGAAAACATGGCGAATATCGTACTTAGCCTTGACGGTACAAAAGAAGTCAATGATAATATGCGTATACGTGTTGACGGCAGAGGTTGCTATGATGATATCGTACCGAAGTTTATTGACCTTGCCGAGTCCAGAAATCAGGACAATTATTATGTGAGAGGAACGTTTACAAGACATAATCTTCATTTTGCGAAAGATGTCTTGCATCTTGCCGATTTAGGCTTTAAACAAACTTCGGTGGAACCGGTGGTAGCTCCTGAGTCGGAAGACTATGCTTTGAGAGAAGAAGATTTGCCCATCCTGTTTAAAGAGTATGAAAATTTGGCCGTTCAATATTTAAAAAGAAAAAAAGAAGGAAAAGGATTTAACTTTTTTCATTTTATGATTGATTTAACACAAGGCCCTTGTGTTATTAAAAGACTTTCGGGCTGTGGTTCGGGGCATGAATATCTTGCCGTAACGCCGGAAGGAGATATTTACCCGTGCCATCAGTTTGTGGGACATGAGGAATGTAAAATGGGCAATGTGTTTGACGGCAATTTAGATGAAGAAATTAAGCAGCAATTTGAAAGGTCCAATGTATATACAAAACCGAAATGCATGAATTGTTGGGCAAAGTTTTATTGCAGCGGCGGTTGCCCTGCCAATGCTTATCAGTTTAATCATGACATTAACAAACCTTATGATATTGGTTGCGAGCTTGAAAAAAAGAGGGTAGAATGTGCGCTTATGATTCAAGCGGCACTGGCTATAAGTGATTGCGATGACGAATAAAATTCTACGTTGTTAGTTTAATATTCCTAAATCTGTCTTTATTGTAGGGACACCATACATGGTGTCCGCATATAAAAAGTGCTGATTCCGGACACCATGTATGGTGTCCCTACAAAGTTAACAATGTTTTCTGCGGGCGACCACAGGTCGCCCGTACGATAGAATGGGTACATGTTCATATATGGATAAAGTGTTATAACGTTGCGTTGATGCGGCCTAAATGGATATTTAACAAGCCGATGAGTCTGTGCTCGAAGAATACGTCTGACTTGGGAACTGTTACTGCTGTCCGACTGTTTTTGGAGGACAGAGTGACTATCCCCATGGCAGACATATTTAGGAATATGTGAACATTTATCCAATATATGAATTGACGATGCTGAATAGTGACGGGAGGTGATGAGGCATAACCGGATACAAAGTAAATAAGGCCATTATTGTGTTTATACTAATGGTTTGTCTTCTCACACCTTTTATTCAAGAATACCGTATTCCGTATTATATACCTGAACATACACAAGCCGGATTTTATGAGCAATTTCCAAATCCTTATTGGGGTGTACCGTCTTTTTGGAAAGCTTATCATTTGGCGTTAATGTCTTTTAGTTATAATCTATGCTCTTTTGCACTGAAGGGCTATGAATATATGAAACGACATGTTGCAAGGGCCATATTGAAATATGATAAAAATTATGAATATAATCACAGGGATTTAATACAATATTTTAATAGTGTACTTATGTTGACGTTTCCATGTAAAAGCGAGTTATCAATTAATTGGTTGTATAATAAGGATGGAAAAAAATGAGTACATTCACTACAATACAATGGAATCATGTAAAGCAAAAGCAAATTTAGGAGGGAATGTTTATGTTAAGGAGAAAAAGTACGTTTTTTATTGTGGCGCTAATCATAGCGGGAATAACATATGTTGCCCTTTTTGGGTTAAAATTTTCCGTTGGAAGCAAAACAATTGAAATTAAAGGTTCCGGACAAATGAGATTTGGTATTGATATACGTGGCGGGGTGGATGCCGTCTATGAACCTAAGGATTTAGACAGAAAGCCTACAGATGCAGAGTTGGAGCAGGCAAGAACCATTATTGAGACCAGATTGGATGCCCAAAATATTTTGGATAGGGAAGTTACGGTAGATAAACAGAATGCCAGAATTATTGTAAGGTTCCCGTGGAAATCCGATGAAACAGAATTCAATCCTCAAGAGGCCATTGCGGAACTGGGAGAAACTGCAAGGTTGACTTTCAGAGATCCGGAAGGAAATATTGTAGTAGAAGGGAAAAACGTAAAAGAGGCTCATGCCGTTTATAACAGCCAGCTTGGTGAGAATGTTGTACAATTGGTATTTGATGATGAAGGAGCACAGTTGTTTTCAGAAGCAACGGGAAGACTGGTAAATCAGCAGATTTCTATCTATATGGATGAAAACCTTATTTCCGCTCCTAAAGTTAATGAACAAATCACAGGAGGACAAGCCGTTATACAAGGCGGAATGGATGCCAAGGAAGCCGCTGATTTAGCCAGCAAAATCAATGCAGGTGCACTGCCTTTTTCATTGACTACCAGCAATCACAGTTCCATCAGTCCTACCCTGGGAAGCGGTGCCCTTGATGTAATGGTAAAGGCGGGTATTGTTGCTTTTATAGCAGTGTGCTTATTTATGCTGTTTTATTATAGATTGCCAGGATTTGTGGCTTGTATAGCACTTTTACTACAGACTGCAGGACAGCTTCTTGCTTTATCCGTTCCGCAGATAACAGTAACTCTTCCCGGTATAGCAGGTGTTATTCTGTCCATCGGTATGGGTGTGGATGCCAATGTGATTACTTCGGAAAGAATCAAAGAAGAACTAAGAAGCGGTAAAACTTTAAGTGCAGCGATCAGATATGGTTATGACCGAGCTTTTTCTTCAGTATTTGACGGAAATATTACGGTGATGATCGTTTCTGCGATTCTTTGGTTCTTTGGTTCCGGTGCTATGCTGTCCTTTGCATATTCACTATTTACCGGTGTGGTGTTGAACTTTTTGGCCGGTGTTACCGCGTCCAAATTGATGCTTTCATCGCTCAGTCAGTATAAGTTTTTAAGGAATCCTGTATTATATGGTGGTAGGAGGGCTGCACAATGATAAGGTTTTATGAGAATAGAAACATATATTTTGGAATTTCAATAGCAATCATTCTTATTGGAATTATTGCATTGTTTATTAACGGCATCAGTCTTGATATACAGTTTAAGGGCGGAGCCATTTTAAAGTATGCCTATAATGGAGAGATTGACCTGAATAATGTTGATGCCATAGTGACCAATACACTTGCACGTGAGGTAAGCACACAAATCACTACTGATTTGGTCACTCAGCAGAATAACTTGGTTTTGAATTTGGCAGGAAATGAAGGCTTATCTGTAGAAAGCCAACAAAAACTTGAAGAGGCTTTAAAAAACGAATTTCCGGATGCAGGCTTTGTTCTTTCAGAGTCTTCTATTGTTGAACCGTTTATCGGTAAACAATTTTTAAGAAGAGGTATTACTGCTATAGTATTGGCATCTATCTTAATTGTAGTATATGTTTGGATCAGGTTTAAAAGAATTTCCGGACTTTCAGCAGGTGTTATGGCTTTAGTTGCACTATTTCATGACGTATTGGCAGTCTTTATAACATTTATTGTATTTAAAATTCCGTTGGATGAAAACTTTATAGCGGTGGCTCTTACCATCATTGGTTATTCCATTAACGATACCATTGTAATATATGACCGTATCAGAGAGAATTCCATGTTGGATAGAAAAATTCCTATTGAAGACTTGGTCAACAAGAGTATTACTCAATCGTTAACTCGATCCATTAATACGGCTATTGCAGTATTTTTCAGCATTGTATTGGTTTATGGCTTTGCCCAATACTATAATATTGAATCCATTAAAAACTTTGCATTACCTATGACGGTAGGTGTGGTCAGCGGTTGCTACTCCACCATCTGTCTTGCAGGTCCGCTATGGGTAATGTGGCAGAAACATAAACAAAAATCCCAAAAAGCAGCGTAAGATAAAAATATAGCGATACAGTTCATTCTGTACCGCTATATTTTTTTCATTAAAAAGTCTACAATAAATCCTCCTATAATGGCTTCGGCAAAAACGGTTACTCCTGTTTTGGCGGTGGTAAATATGGTAGAAGCTGCTTGAAAACTTAAATGATTATTTGCAGTATTGACATAATACAGAATCAATGCAATAAGTAAAAGTCCACAGGCTATTTGAACGCCGTGCAGCATGATTTTTTTAGGTAATTCTCCCATATTGTTAATGGTGGTTATCACTTTTTTTATGTTGCTGTTCATTAATATCCCCCCTTTTTAAGGATAGAGTTCATAACGTCTGATGTTTCGTATTATCTATTATGTTAACATAATACGTACAAATGAATCAAGTAAAAAAGATTTCCATATTTTAATATGATGAAATATATACTATAATAATATTAAGATACGGACAGGGAGGGCGCATATGGACATAGGCATATCGACGGCGTGTTTTTATCCGATGGCGACGGAGGAGACCATTAGTATTATAAAAAACATGGGTTTTCATAAAATTGAAGTATTTATGGAAGCATACAGTGAGTATGAAGAGGACTTTGCATATATGCTAAGGAATAGGATTGCCGATTATGGTTTGCAGGTCATATCGGCTCATTCGTTTTGCAGCACTTATGAACCTTTTTTGTTTTCCGAGTATGACAGAAGACGGCAAGATTCCGTAAAGGTGCTGAAAAAAGCCTTGAATGCGGCCAAAATATTAGGAGCGAAATATTTTACTTTTCATGGAAATCGGAAAGAAGCCACCACCGGCAATTTTGATTTTCAGAAGTTTGGGGAGCAAATGACGTTCATTGCTGAGCTTGCAAGGGAATATAATATCATGCTTGCATGGGAAAATGTATGTTGGTGTCAGTCTTGCAGTCCGGACTTCATCGAAAAATCTTTGGAATATATTCGGTCGGATAATCTTGCTTTTACCTTGGATATAAAGCAGGCATACAGGGCGCAGATAGAACCGACCAGGTATATTCATGTCATGAAAGATCGAATTGCAAATGTACATATTAATGATGCCGACAGTCAGCACAGTTGTTTGCTGCCCGGCCAAGGCAAAGTGAATCTTTTGGAGATTATAGAACTACTTAGGACTTATGGTTATGACGGAGAATTAATCATTGAAATCTATAGTTCGAATTTTGAAAGCAATGATGAAATTGTTCAGTCCAAAAAATATTTAGAAAAACTACTAGATGATTGAACTTTTTGTCTACATGATATCCAAAGAAAATTTTTTATTCGACAAATCCCCCTTAAATTTTTTCAAAGCATTGTCGTATTGTGCTGTAAACCGCTGAAATCTGCGATATTTTCCTATGGAAAAGTTGTGGTGGTTCATATATAATATCGCTTGGACATGGATTGTCAATCAAATATTTTAGAGGGGGATTTTGAATGCTTAACAAAAAATTGTATGCATCTTTGATGATAAGTAATGATGAAGCATTTCTTTCAGAAGATGTGAGAGAAATGTATCTTGAGTATTATTTCATTGAAGAAGAAGTGGTTGAGGAAGGAGAAAGTTATCGTGGAATGACGTATGGTTTGGAAATTGTTAAAAGAGAAATAAGGAAAAATAATACGGTACATATAGAAAATGTGGAAATAAAAGATATTAGTTGTTCCTCAGCTTATGTAAAACATCTAATTGAAAAATTGGCCAATCAAACCGTAACCCCTGTAACGGTAAAAGAAATTTTGAGTGATATTATCGGTGTGGAGGACATGGTACCGGTACATCAGAGTGTGGACGTAGCTTAAGACACCGTTCCTATATAGATAAATCTTATTGTCTGGGGCTGTTGCACAAGACAATAAGATTTACCTATATGCTACGGGCGATTCTTGAATCGCCCCTACACTGGATACGGATTCATATATGGATAAATTGTTATGACGCTGCGTTGATGCGGCCTAAATGGATATTTGACAAGCCGATGAGTCTGTGCACGAGGAATACAGATTTGGAAATTATACAAGGCTATGATTTTGTATTTACCTGATTATAAAACTTTTTTCTGTAATCACTTGGTGATATTCCTGTAATATTTTTAAAGACACGGCTGAAGTACGTTGCATCACTGAATCCAACTAACTCAGCTATTTCAAAGGTTTTTAGCTTAATATCTTTTAGGTATTTTTTGGCGTTTTCCACTCTTATTTCATTGATGTAATCGATGATACTAAGGCCTGTTTTCTTTTTGAAAAGAGTGCACAAATAACTTGGAGAAACAAAGCATATCTGTGCCAAGGTCGATAACGAAATTTGTTCCATATAGTGTTCTTCGATATATTTTTTGGTAATTTCAATAATAGGCGTGGTGGATTGTTCGGTTCCAGTGTTGACATAGGAACAAAGTTTTATATAAAAATTTATACAGTATTCTATGATTTCTTGAAGGGTATTCAGTGAATTGATACCCTTTGAATAGGAAGATGTGTCCATAAATATATTGGTGTATTCTTTATAGAAATCTTTGAATTCCATGTATATATTAATAAAAATGGATTTGGCCAGATTTGGCTCAAGCCTATCCTGGCGGATTATATTTCCTATTTCCTGAATACATTGTTTTATTCCTTGTTCATTACCTTTATTCACATATTTTATTAACTCTTTGCTCTTTTGTTTTATGAAAGCTTCATTGGTTTGTATAATATTATATTCAACTTTTTCACCGTAAAAGCTCGCAGGAGCAAAGGAACCGGCACATTTGTCCAGTAACACTTTTAATTCTTCTTTTTCCACAGGTTTCAGCAGATAGTCAATGGCTCCGTGTTTTAGGCTTTCACGAACATATTCATAATCGCTGTATCCACTTAACATAATAATATTTATGTCAGGATAAATATGTGTAATTTTTTTTACCAGTGTAATTCCATCCATGTGCGGCATTTTTACATCGGATATAACCAGATGGATTGTGTTGTGCTGCAAAATCTCCAATGCTTCATAACCGTTTGAAGCTTCAAATGCAACTTTGAATGAAGGATGAAGTGTTTCTATGATTTTTTTTAAGCCTTGTCTGATGAGGTAATCATCTTCGACAATTAGAGTGTTATAAATCATATTCTATATCCCCTTTTCATTTTTATGTAAAGTATCCGATAATTGAAATTACGTATCAAGGCCGTCTTTTTGCGGTATAGTAGTGTTTTTAGGAATTTGAATAATAACTTTAGTACCTTTCCCTTCATCGCTTTCCAAAAACAGCTTGCATCCCTCTCCGCAGTAAAGCACAAGCCTTTCGTAGATGTTTCTCAATCCTATACTGCTTGATTTCATAGGAGCGTCTTGATTTATATCTTCCCCGAGTATTTGCTTATTTACAAGCTGAAGCTGTTCTTTTGTCATTCCGTTTCCGTTATCTGAAATTGAAAATATGATATTGTTATTTTCTTCTCGTCCTTTAATACATATAACACATTCTTTTGAATTGCCATCAAACGCATGAAAAACAGCATTTTCCACAATTGGCTGAAACAGCAGTTTTAAAATTTTAGATTGTCTTAGTTCAGGCTCAATGTCTTCTATTAAAATATATTTGTTGGGTGTTCGATAGTTACTCAAATTGATATAATGCTTTAAATAATTAAGTTCCTCTTCCACCGTCACCATTTTTAATTTATAATTTATTGAGTAATGTAGCATTTTGCTAAGAAGCAAAATCATTTCCGCAGTATCTACATCGTCATTTATTTCAGCCATCATTCGAATGGATTCTAACGAGTTATATAAAAAATGTGGTGCAATTTGAGAATGTAACAGTGTAAGTTCCGTTTCTTTTTGCTTGAGTTCTGTGGCATGAACAATGTTAATTAAGTAATCCAGTTGTTTCATTGCGTTATTAAAGGTTTCAGCAAGAATACAAACCTCAACTGTACCTGACGGAGTAATTTGTACCGATGTATCGCCTTTGTTAATTTCCTTTATTGTATTTGTTAGGTTGTGAAGAGGCTTGCTGATGATTCCTGAAAGAATAAAAGACGCTGCCATAATCATAAGGAAAAACAAAGCTTCCACCATACCAATCATGGAATTGGTAAATGCCATTTCTTTGAATAATACCTTATTGGGTACTATTTTTACGATTTTCCATCCTTCTACTTTAGAGTTAAGAATAAACATGCTGTCTTCACCAAGCAATTGATAAGGTTCGTCTTTTAGAATGGCTTCTTTTATTTTATTGGAAAGATCAGTGTCCTTAACATTTTTTGAAATCAAAATGGATTCCGTGTCAAAAACAATGTTTTGGTTATTATCAATAACAAAATAACGCTCCCCGGTGTGGAATGTTTCTTTATCCAAAAGATCCTTGAATATATTGACACTGGAGAAAATCGAAACAACACCAAGAAGGTTCGTACTATTGATATCTTTTAGTGCTCTTGATACCGAAAAGACGTAATCTTCGGTTCCTGTGTTTAATGCAATATTTTCGAATCGAAAAATACCGCTTATATAAGGGGAGCCATTTTTATTGATGGCATTTATAAACCAGTCGTCATGAGTTGGGTCATGTTCTAAAAGCATGGAGTTGGTTTTTAAAAAGGACCTTCCAACACCATTGGTGTTACAAATGATAACAGCGTATATTCTTTCTTTCAGTGCTAACATTTTTTTAAACGTACTTTCAACGGTTTTGTTTTTGTTAAAATATAAGTAAGAGTTGTGTTGGGTAGTTTCGAATGAGGAATCATTATTATATATTTCAAAAGGCAGATTTTGTGTGTTTAAGGACATATCATAAAAAGGTTGCTTGGTTATTTCCTCCAAGTCTTTACAATAACTGTGAAAGGAATTATCGAGCAGTTGAAGTTCGTATTTAGTGTGGTTAATGCCTTCCAATTTTTTTACTTTTACATAATTAAATACAAGAGAATTGATGGCTAATATCAAAGGAAGAAACATAATTAGGTTGGTGATGAACAATAAGGACTTCAAATTCATTTTGTGTATCAAATTAGATAATTTCATCTCTGACACCTTTCTTTTATATTATCTGCCTTTATGTAAATTATAACTATTTTTCTTCTCAAAATCAATTTTTTTGTATAATATCAACAAACATCAAAAAATTGTACAACAATTATAAAAATCGTTTATTCTATTCGGAAAGGTATTATGATATGATAAACTCAACAAGGATGAAGGGTGATATAATATGTTTAAAAAAGTCATATCCGTTTTTACATTATTTGTTTTCATTATTCATTGTTTCATTGTTTTTGCTGGCGAACCTTCGAATATTGAGGCAGCATGTGACTTGACAAATGACACTGTTTTGATTTACGGTTCCGTTCCGTCCGGCGGGAAACGAACGGTTTGTATTACGGTATTAAAACCTGATGCAAAAAAAGAAAATTTATCGGATTTAACGGCAATGGATTTAATAAACCAAATTGTTACCATTACGAGTAATGAAGACGGTTCCTTTCAGTTTGAATATACAATGCCTCAAGACGCAGATATGGGAATGTATACGGTGTATGTTACTTCCCCTGAAAGTGGTTCGTTAAAAGAGTTGACCTTTGATTATTGCAGTCCTGAAATTTTAACAAATGCCGTTAATTCTGCAACGTTAGAGCAAATGAAAGAGATTCTTGTTACCTATTCAAAATATATTGGCATTGATACAGGCACTAACAGTTTGTTTGCAAAATTAAACAATCTTACAAGTGTGCTAATTGCAATGGAAAAAACTGATTTTACAGATACGGTTCATATCAAAAACGAGTTTCGGTTACAGGTTTTAATGGCTGCATGCAAGGAAATTTCCACCGATACAATTGACTTAATTATGCCGGAAATATGCAGCTTGGTTACCTCTGATTTGACAGAAGTTTATAATCGTTTTAATGATGGCTTAAAAGGCTTGGTAAAAAACACAATGCTGTCTACGAAAGATTATACCGATTTGACTTCCATAAAAGAAAAGTTTGAGGAAGGTGTCATTCTTGCCGGTATAAAGGAAGCCGGATACCCTAAAAATAAAGAAATGATCACATTATACAAAGATAAAATAGGCATAAATTTCAATGCGTATAATTCACTCGGATTGACAAAGCAGGCTGAGATTTTTAAGGATATTGCCAATCACACTTTTGTTACGTATAAAGAGTTGAAAAAGTTTTTTGAAGATGCAGTTGAAAGTGCAGAGAAAGGTACACCATCAAGCGGTGGAGGTGGCGGCGGCCGGAGAGTATCAGCCGGAAATACCTCTATTGAATTAGTACAAGCACCACCTGTAAATGAATTTCAATTTAACGATTTAGATGGTTATGAGTGGGCAAAGGATAGTATTATTAACTTGCAAAAAGCCGGTGTTATAGTAGGAGACGGCAATGGCAACTTCATGCCGGAACGGATTGTTACCAGAGAAGAATTTGTAAAAATGTTAGTCATGGCCTTAAATCTTCCTCTTGATGGAAAAGCAGCCAATTTCAATGATGTAGATTCCGGTGCATGGTATGCTCCGTATATTTCAGCAGCAGTTAATGCAGGGTTGATTACAGGTTATCCAAATGGCGATTTCGGAGTGCATGAGCCCATTACAAGACAGGATGTATCCGTTATTATTTATCGTGCAATGAATAAATATTCCATTCCCCTTGTAAGTGTTAACGAGAAAATTGAGTTTGCGGACAGCCATGATATTGATTCTTATGCTACAGAGGCTGTGTCCATGCTTCAAGTTGCCGGGATAATGAACGGTGTCGGAGGTTGGCGTTTTGCTCCAAAGGAATATACTACCCGAGCCATGGCAGCTAAAGTCATTTACAGTATCTATAAATTACAATGAGGGGAGAATGAATATGCCAAAATTGTTTGTGAAAATATTCGGCGTTATTATGTGTGCTGTGTTCATTATGGGGACTATACAAATTCCTTTTGTAGAAGCATATGAAAATGAGCAGCAGATGAACGATGAAGCGACGCTTATGCTTGCCCTTGGAAAAATGGATACGGATGATGCCGGTAATTTTAACGCATCTCATGGTGTAACCCGTGCAGAACTGGCTTATTACGTTTTGAAGTTTTTTGACATAGATGCATCCGATTCCAGTCTTTCAAAAAAGTTTATTGATTTAAATAGTGACCATCCCTACTATAAACACATATGTAAGGCGTATATGCTTGGGATGCTTGACGCCATATATACGGACTTTTTTTCTCCCGACAGCGAAGCAACCGTGATGGAGGCGGCACGTGCCATATTGGTAGGATTAGGTTATCAAGAAATTGTAAAATCGATTGGCGATAATGAATTGGCGTATTATAAAATTGCCAACAAGGTCGGTTTGATAAACGGGCTTAAAACGAGTCAAATCATAACAAAAAATACTTTGGCCTTAATGTTTTACAGGGCAATGCAAGTGGAATTTCTGATTAGCCTGGGAAACGGCAGATATGAAACCACCAATCAAACGATGATGGATGTAATGAAGATTAAACGAGGGACGGGGCGGATTACAGCCAATGAATATTCGCATTTGGTTAGTAGTGACAGCCATGTTTCCAAGGGAAAGGTTCTCATAGACGACTCACTTTTAATCGATGTAGGGAAAACCAATGCTGCACAGTTGCTTGGATTTTATGTTACATATTTTTATATGGACGAAGGTGAACCATATCTTATTTCCGTCAATCCAAAGGTCAAAGATGAGTTAAAAATCAATGCAAAGGATATCCTTTCGTTTGATAAATCGAACGGTGTTTTAACATATGAAAGCGGTACTGACGTGAATACTGTAAAAATTTCGACCACTGCAGATGTAATATATAACGGTGTTGCCTGTCCGAATTATACGTTAATGCATTTGATGCCGCAATCGGGATATCTATTGCTTTATTCTTCAAATGGTTCCGGTATTTATGATACGGTATTTGTTACATCGTATGTTAATTATGTGGTAGATACCGTTTCGGTAACCGATAAAATCATTTATGACAAATATGGGAAAACAAAATTGGAACTTGACGATTTCAAGACAGGTTACTGCAATATCATGTCCCAAGACGGAAAAACCATGAGTATAGAAGATATTAAGGCAAACGATGTTTTAGCTGTTCAGGCGGACAGTGAAATCATAAGCGATACAGCCAGATTGGTGGATACGCAAAACTCAAAGCTGCTTACAATTATTGTAGTAAGAAAAAGTGAAACAGGGACTGTCACCTCTATTGAGAGTAACGATGATAAAAGAATCATTGGCGTAAACGATAAAGATTTAATGATTTCTAAATCTTTGCTGCAGGAAATCAAAAATAATCATGAAAGTGAATTACACGTAGGGGATTATGTAACATGTTATTTGGATATCAACGGCGATATTGCGGGATATAAAGTTAGTAGGTCGTCTGAATGGAAGTATGGTTTTCTGATTAAAAGCCAGAGAAAAAAAGGAGTTGCTAATGGCATTGAAATGAAGTTGCTTGAAGACAGTAACAAAATTGTCATTGTGCAGTCTGATGAGAAATTAAATATTGACGGAAAGTCTTATAAGGATTTAGACGATGTTGACATTTCACAGTTACAATTTAAATTGATTGGGTATAAGAAAAATTCCAATGGATTGATAACGGAAATCGATACGGAATATTTAGGGGTGAATGAAAACAGCGAAACTTCCTTAACACCATATACCGATGAGCCCATCACTTGTATGTATAACAAACCTTCATCCGTATTTGATGTAGGTAGAGGCGGGAGGGCAACCTTCAGTCTTGACTCTAAAGCAAAGGTGTTTGTGGTCCCTAAAGAAGGATATGTGGATGATGATGACCGGTATGCTTCATATGGTGCATCCTACTTTTCCGATTATCAAGATTATTACATAAAAGCATACAATTTAGGTGACGTGAATACTGCTAAAATAGTGGTTTGCTATGCAGATGCTAAACCTTCCATGAGTTACGATATAGGAGTATTCATGGTGAAAGACATTGTAAAGGCCGTCAATGCAGAGGGTGAAACCGTTTATAAAATTTATGGAAGTTCGCAGGGAAAAGAGATAACAAAGATTTGCGCTACAACCGACCAAATCGAATTTAGAGACTATATCAATACAGATAAGCCTGTTATTAAAACTACAGGAATATCTGATCTGGCCGTTGGAGATATTATTCGAACTTTGGAAAACAGCAAAGGAGAAACGGTTGGCATTGACAGAATGTTATCGGTTGCGGACAAGCTGAAACCAGTTCCGGAACAGAAGTTTGGCAAGGTATGTGAAGAAGGCGGTGACAGCGGTTATAGAAAACAATTTTTAACTTTCTACGGAAAGGTTTATAACCGAAACGGCGGATTAGTTATTTTAAGCATTGCCAACGATACAATGAATCCGTCTGAGCTGATCAATGTTAATTTTTCAAAAGATTTTAAGGTGACATGCTATGACTCCAAGACTCAAAGGGTGGAAACGGTCAGCCTAAATGATTTAGTTTGTTATAAAAATACCCGGGATTATCATCTTGCTTCCAATGTATTTGCTTATTTAAAGTATTCTTCTGCTATGGATTTATTTTTAATAAAATAAAAATTTTTTAGAAAGGTGGAGAATTTATGTTAAAGAAAAAATTGTGTAACATTATTTCACTTGTTTTGGTAGGAGGACTTTTATTGACAGGCTGTGGGAAACAGCAAGGTGCGGATGTAAAAACAAATCAGGAGCCAAAACAAAAAATTGTGTTTGCTTCCAACCGGACAGATTATGTGAACAGCGTATTTGTTGACTATGTGAAGGAATTTAATGAAAAGTATCCAAATATTGAGGTTGTAGTGGATGTTCAAAAAGATTATGACCAGGCATTAAAAATCAAACTGTCTTCAAACGATGTTCCTGACGTATGGACAATGTTTGTCAATACAATGCCAAAGCAACAATTTATGGAAGCCAATATTCCTCTTAATGACGAGGAGATTTTTGACAAATTTGACTTTACCCATGCTTTTGAAGGTACGGACGGAAAGTGTTATGGCCTGGTTCAAGGAGTTGCATTAGGCGGTGTGCTTATTTACAACAAAGCTATTTTCAGAGAGTTAGGTCTTGAAGTACCTCAAACACTGGATGAATTGAAAACCGTAGGCAAAAAAATAACAGAAGCAGGAAAAGTTGGTTTGGCGACCAGTGCGAAGGCACAATGGCCTTTAATGGGATATGAAGTTTATACACCAATGTATTTCAGCAAAAATCCGGATATTTTAAATTCCGTTGCATCGGTAAAAAATCCGTTTACGCTTGACTCCCCGTTTGGTAAATCATACATGTTGTTAAAAGAACTGGCGGATAGTGGAATTTTTGAAGAAGATCCTTTGTCGGCAGATTGGGAACCTTTTAAAAAGGATTTTAGAGACGGGAAAATAGCTATGGCATTTTTAGATGCGACGGTAGCACCTCAATTGGTCAGTGACAAAGTCCCTGCAACGGATATAGGAATTGCACCTTTTCCGTTTGATAATGATAAAAACAATCGTTACATCGTTTACAAACCGGAAACTGCTTTAGGTATTTCAAAAACATCAAAAGCACCGGAAGCAGCTAAGGCATTTTTCTACTTCATGATGGATGATAAATATGTAGATTATGCAGAACGCAATTCTTTAATGAGTGCGAGAAAGGATAAAACGACAAATGTTCCGTTCTTCCAGGAATTAGAAAAGTTTACCTATGAAAAGATGGATACCGTTCCCAAAACGGAAGAAACAAATCTAATTGTAAGCAGGGGACAGGTAGATTTTTCAGCAAAACTCCAGGAAGTTTTGACCGGAAGAGATGTGAAAGATATTCTTGACGACTTAAATAAGGCATGGACCAAAGGTCAACAGTCTCAATGAACCATCAATAAATGCTATGCCGTTGTTGAGTGAAAGAGGAGGTTCAACATGTCATATTCAACGCAAAAAAAGATTTTGCTTACTACGTTCCTTTTTATACCTATGTTGTTAATGATTATGTTTTTGATTTATCCGACGTTGCGAATGTTTTATATGAGTTTTACGGATTGGGACGGGGTTTCTAAAACCTATTCCTTTAAAGGACTGCGAAATTATATAGAAGTTTTTAAAACCAAAGATGTATGGATTTCGCTCAAAAACAACGGCATATATATGGTGATGAGTATTATTCAAAATACCATTGCCTTAATATTGGCATGTATCCTTGTATCAAAAATCAAGGGAAGAAACATGTTTCGAGCCATTCTGTTTCTTCCCTATATGATTAACAGCGTTGCAGTTGCTTATATTTTTAATTTTGTGTATGATTACACTCATTCGCCCATTAACATTATGCTCCAAAATTTAAACTTGGAACCTATAAGGTTTTTGAGTAATCAACACACCGTGACGTGGTTTCTTGCATTGATTTCACTTTGGAGATATACAGGCTATACAATGGTTGTATATATTGCCGGATTGGAAGCAATTGACAAAGAGTTATACGAAGCTGCAAGCGTTGACGGAACCAATGCACTTCAAAAGTTTTTTTACATAACGCTTCCGAACATGAGGAAAATTATTGAACTCAACTTGTTTTTGTCCATTTCAGGTTCGTTGCAGGCATTTGTCGAAGTATTAATTTTGACACAGGGCGGTCCCGGCCATGCAAGCAGCACATATGTGACTTATGTCATTGAAACTGCCTTTTCATATAATAACTATGCATTGGCCTCTGCAATGTCGGTTATTCTTTTGATTATTGTACTAATTGTTACTTATATACAGAACCTCGTCTTGCGTGAAAAGGGGTGAAGTTCATGGTTAAGCGCAAAAAGAGAGTTTCCATTGGGCGATGTTTCAGTTATATTGTATTGATATTGGCGTCACTGATTATCATATTTCCGATTTTATTTATCGTGTTTACTTCCTTTAAAACGGATTCGGAGTATGTATCAACAACGGCTTTCCAGTTGCCTCAAAGCTTTTTGAATTTTGAAAATTATTATAACGCATTTACATCCGGAAGATTTCTGCAGGCCTTCAAAAACAGTGTGATTCTTGTTGTGGTGGGTTCTTTGGGAAATGTCTTGTTAGGTTCCATGACGGCTTACTGTCTTGGCAGATTTGATTTTAAGTTTCGGGATAGTTTGAAGCTTTTATATGTGGTTGCAGCCGCCGTACCTGGGACAACATTGCAGGTTTCGATTTATATGCTCCTCAAAAAATTTGGACTGACGGGAACAATGATTGCCCCCATTTTGTTATATTTAAGCACGGATATTGTTCAGATATGGATATACCTTCAATATATTGACAAAATATCCGTATCCCTGGATGAAAGTGCAATGCTTGACGGTGCATCTTACTATAGAATTTTTATTTCCATTATATTTCCATTGCTCACACCGGCTACTGCCACAGTGCTGATTTTAAAATCCGTAGCAATATACAATGACATGTTCGTGCAGTATCTGTATATGATGGGTGACAAAATGAGAACGGTTTCCACCGCACTTCAGACTTTTGCAGGAGTAAGTACAAACTTGCAAAACACGCTTTCAGCAGCAATTATCATTGTTATGTTACCTACCGTCATTATATTTTTGCTCATGCAGAAAAAGATTTTTAGTGGAATTGTTATGGGAAGTGTGAAGGAATGACTGGTGCGAACTGTAACTATGAATTAGTAAGAGGGGAAAGAAAAATATGAAAAGTAATTTTTGGAAAAAAATAATTGCGTATTTTTTAGTGCTGGTGTTTGTTTTTTCAGGTTTTTCAGGTGTCTTTGCAGAAGATGAGGTGCCTTATGCGGAGGCGGCAAGAGGGACACCGATTATAGACGGAATCGTGGATGATATCTGGAATGAAACCGAAGTCATTACAACCACCCGATGGGCACAGGGCTCCGGAGGGGCAACCGGTACTGCAAGAGTGTTGTGGGACGACAAATATTTATATGTGTTGGCTTTTGTTTATGATACCACACTTGATGACACAAGCATACATCCGTGGGAGCGGGACTGCATTGAGGTATATATTGATGAAAACAACGGAAAAACCGACAGTTATCAAGAAGATGATGCGTATTATCGGGTGGGATTTACCAATGAACTTAGTGGCATGGACAATGTCAATCTTGAAGGCGTCCGTTCTGCAGCCGGTTTTATTGAAGGCGGCTATATGATTGAATTACAAATTCCTTTTCGATATAAAAGCGCTTCCACAGATATGATAGGTTTTGACTTTCATGTGAACGATGCCATAGACGGTGAAAGAAGATCCATTGCTGCGTGGAGTGATCAGAATAATGTGGCATATCTTATGCCTTCTGCCATGGGGAATTTGAAACTTTGTGAGACGACAGACAGAAAAAGCAAAGAAAAGATAACCATTCAGAGTGGGTCAACACAGCGTCCGGAAAGTTCAGGGACAGGGACTAACGTGCAAAACGATGATATTGATGGAACATCAGTTGTTGTCGATTTTAAAACCAAAAGGCAAGTGATGGAAGGGATAGGCGGAAATTTTGCCAAAAATCGGATGCGGGGAACGGCTATCACTACCGAATACGGAAAAAACGATCCCATTGGCGAATATTGCTTGGAACATCTAAACCCCCATTATGTCAGAGTAGGAATACCCATTGTTGATTTTGAACCTGAAAATGACAACTCGGATGCAAACAGCATTAATTTTGCTGCATTTTATGATGACGGATATGTTCATCAAAACTTTTTGCTGTTGCAGGATTTTAGCAAGGATGGAAGAATCATTATCGGTTCCGTTTGGGATGTGCCAAACTGGATGGTGGAAAATCCTGAAAATACGGAAAATCGTATTATCAAGGAAAATATGTATGAGGAACTCGCTGAATCCATCGCAGCTTTTGTTAAATATGCAAAAGACAAATATGGCATCAATATTTCATATCTTTCCTTTAATGAATCAGAAATTGGCGTGAACATTAAATTTACCGGAGAACAATATGCCAGGATTATTAAACTTACCGGCAAAAAACTTGAAAGTCTTGGTTTTTCAAATATAAAGTGGTTGGCAGGGGATACCGGAAATTCAAAAGGACTTGTTGCATTTGCCAAGGCACAGCTTGAGGATCCGGAATGTTTGCCTTATATTGGAGCAATTTCATATCACTCTTGGGATGTAAACGAGGTGAATGAAAGTTGGCTTGAAAAAATTTATGAGCTTGCCCAACAATATAACCTTCCTGTTTGGGTTGGTGAAGTGGGCTATGATGCGCTTTTATTCAGAAAACCCAATTTTAATGAAATGCTAGAGTCGTGGGAAGGCGCTTCAAGATTAGGAATTAACTATTATAAGGCAATCACGTATACCGGTGCATCCAATTTGCTTTATTGGCAGTATCAATGGGATTTTAATCTGTTGGACATTTACGGAAACATCTTCCCGAGCTTCTATTTTGTAAAGCAATTAAATGAAACACTGCTTCCGGGCATGACCGTTGTTTCTGCAAAAAGTGATAACGGCAACATTTTACCCGTGGTTTCATACAGCAAGGATCAAGTTACGGTAAACATTTGGAGTAATTCCACCAAAGAGGGGCAGATTACCGTTAACAACCTTCCAAACGGCGCATATACAATGATTTCTTCAAGTGAGAAGGGAGAGTATGTGCAGACCGCCGGAATTCAGGTTGCGGATAACAAAGTGAGTATTGTCATGCCGCCAAAGAGCATGGTAACCATTTATCTTAAAGTCAATGACAATACCATTTTGGATTATGTTCATAATCCTGTAATGGCAGTGGACGTGCCTCAGTCCGGCGCTCAAAACAGAATAGGCGTCAAACTAAACGGTTCGTTTGTTAGTCTAAGCGATGCACCGTTTTTGCAAAACGACAGAATTATGGTTCCTGTAAGGGACGTGTTTACAAAAATGGGTGCACAAGTAGAATGGAATGAAGAAAATCAGCAGGTATTGATCACCAAAGGGAAAACTCACATAGTGCTTAAAGTGGGGGAAGCTGCGGTAGTAAATGGTCAGATTGTAACTTTGGAAGTACCTCCTGTCATATTCAATTCCAGAATATTTGTTCCGGTTCGATTTATTAGCGAAATGCTGAATGCAGAAGTGGAATGGGATGATGAGTCAAGTACGGTATTCATTACTTATGAACCCAGCATTGATGACAATAATCTTTTGCAAAACGGCGGGTTTGAAGAAGGCATGGAACATTGGACGGTGGATGAAGGCAACGGTGTTGTTTCAATCTCTCAGGAAGTTTCTTATGCCGGAAGTCATTCCTTGAAAATTACAGCCACAGGAAATACGGTTTACAACGGAGTTTGTCAATCCATTGCGGTGGATAAAAATACCGAGTATGAAATTACCTTTTGGACAAAAGGGGATGATATATCTTCTGCATTTGATGTTACAGGAGTTGACGGAACGTCACTTATACCGGACGGATTTTTATACAATCGCAAAAGCAGTGAATGGATTCAAAATACCGTTAAAATTTTTACCGGAGAGAACCATTTTATTACGATAAAAATATTTGATGAAGGTGTTCCCGGAATGGTGTACTATGATAATATTTTGGTCCGAAAATACGTGAAATAGAAGGGAGGGGGACAAAACATGAAATGGTATGAGCGAATCTTAGCCATTATTTGTGCAGCTTTGATGACTGTTTTGCTTTCAATGCCTGTTTTTGCGGATGTAGATGTGAATATGTTGGAAAACGGCGGTTTTGAAGACGGTTTTAATGGTTGGATGTTATACTTGGATGACGGTTCCATTACCTTGTCGGATTTCGAAAAGCACAGCGGTTCAAAATCCGTCAAATTAAATGGAATAGAAGAAGGCGACAAGGCATTTTGGAATAAAATAAGACAAGAAGTCAGTGTATCTCCCAATACGGATTATGTGCTAAGCGGATTTGTGAAGATAACAGGAGCGCCAATGGATACATGGAAATCAAAAATTGAAATCGAAGATGCGTCTTATACGCCTTTTGTAACAAAACGCATGCACGACTTGGGAGTGAAACCCAACGGCAATTGGCAGGAATTTAAGATGGAGTTTAATTCAGGAGAAAATGAGTCTATATACTTGTCACTCTGTGCAGATAACGGCGGCTTGAAAAATGTTCATTATTATGATGATCTTGTATTGCTTCCAAAAGACAGCAATGCAGGAGTCAAGCCCCAAACCAAACCGTCTACAGTATTAGTCGGTGAAAATTTGATACAAAACGGAAGTTTTGAAAACGGTCAGGAAGGTTGGGAGCCGACGGAAACATGGGGGACAGGCTCCATGGCTTGTGCGACCTTGGATACCACTGAAAAAATAGATGGAACAACGTCGCTGAAAATAACCGACTGTCGATGGAATGCCAATGTTCGCCAATTTATATCCGTAAAACCCAATACAGATTATGAGCTTACATTCTACGCTAAAGTGACCCGTGAACAAGATGAATGGAGTTGTTTGGTCAAAATTGCAGAAAACGAATTTACCTTGGATCAAATCGTAGGAGCCAACCTTCGAAAAGGGCCTTGGAAAGAATGGAAATTAAGATTTAACAGCGGTGATTTGGATTCCGTTTGCTTGTTGATTTTAGGGAACGTATCGGAATTTTACGTAGATAACTTTAGCATGTACGAAATCGGAAAAGCGGAGGATATTCAGGATACCACGCCGGTAAAAGAAAAGCCCAAAACATTTGCCGATACGTTAAAAGGAACCAAGGATGAAAACGGAAAAATCAGGCTTGTCATTAATGACCGGTTAATTTCCACAAGTCAGGCGCCTATTATTGTGAATAATGTAATGATGCTTCCTGCCCGACCTTTGTTTGAAGCAATGGGAGCAAAAGTTGGCTGGAACGGTCAAATGCAAAAACTAATGGTGGTGAAAGAAGATTCTGTCATGATATTTTATATAGGCAGATCAAAGGTAAATGTTAATGGCAGGGATATGGAGTTGAGTGTGGCCCCACTACTACATAATGGTTGTTCCATGATTCCGGTCAGTTATGTGTCTGATGTTTTAAAATGGAATGTTCATTGGATGAATCCGGAGAGGATTCTTGTAATAACATCAAATAATTAATGTTAAGGAGGGGTATTTGATGCAAGGTAAACGTTTTATTGCAAACCTACTTATTTTTGCGATTATAGGAAGTATTTTCACTCTCTCGCCCATAACAGGTGTTGCAAGCGAAAGCGGGAACTTATTATTGAACGGTGGTTTTGAAGACGGCATGGAACATTGGGATAGTTGGGGAGAAACCGTTCAGGTTACCGATGAAGAAGCCTACACAGGCACCAAATCATTAAAAGCAAATGGGGTTGGAACAGCTAATTCCAATGCTTGGTCTGAAGCAAAACAAGTTCTCATTCCAACAGTTAGCGGAATTTATACCATTAGTGGTTATGTGAAGACCAATGCTACCAATCCAAGCGATGCATGGAGAAGCCGCTTGATGATAAAAGAGGAAAATGCTTCTGATGAGGAAGCCAATGTTATGAAGGATATCATACAAATGGGGCTGACCATGGAGCAGGCTCATGAGTGGACGTACTTTGAGTTTGACACCGATACTCCGTTAGAAGCCGGTGTAAGATATGTATTTTATATTAAGGCTAATGACGGCGGGGCAGAAAACACCTATTATTACGATGACCTGTCCGTGGTTTTCAAACAAGCGGAGGAGCCGCCTACGTCGAATCTTTTAATTAAAAACGGTGATTTTGAGGATGGTGCTGCGTACTGGGATATTTATAACACTCCTTCTTCACAGGGTATTGTTATTGCAGGCGGTGATGCGCAAAGCGGAAGTTATGCTTTGAAGGTCAATATCGAACCGAATGTATGGAATGATTGCAAGCAGGCCTTTAAACCAACCGAGTCGGCAACATACGTTGTCAGTGGATATGTAAAGACAAATTTGACCAATAAAAATGAAGGCTGGATCAGTAAAGTAATGGTCAGGGAAGGCACGACGGAGCTTGCAACATGGGATGTTTCAAAATTGGCCGATGTTACATTGCCTATTAATGAATGGACTCTGTTCTCGTTTGAAGTGAACTTGGAGGCAAATGTGTCCTATCAGTTGCGTATAACAGGTGATGCAGGAACAGCCGGTTTGTATTTTATGTATGACAATCTGTCTGTCACTAAAAAAGTAGCACCGCCGCTGATCATAGAAAACAATATTTTGCTAAACGGCGGATTTGAAGACGGAGAAAATCACTGGTCCCCGTATCATGGCAATCAAGTAGCCATTGCCGTATCCACAGAACAAGCCCATACGGGAATACATTCATACAAGGTTAATGGTGTCGGTGAGGTAGGAGATAATAACTGGAGTGACAGCAAGCAACAATTTTCCACAACAAAAGCAGGCACGTATGTTGTCAGTGGATATGTACTTACAAATTGCACCAATCCTGATGATGCGTGGAGAAGCAAAATTTCCATTGTTAATGCCGACAATACGGAGATTATATCCAAAAGCGTGACGGATATGGGGCTCTCCGTTCCAATATCGGAATGGACATATTTTACTTTTGAGGTTCAATTGGAAGCAGGACAAAATTATTTGTTTAAAATTTCCGCCAATGACGGTGGTGTCAACAATACTTTTTATTATGACGATTTGGCACTGGTTTATAAAGAAGAAACCGTGGACCCGGGAACACAGTATGACCTTTTTGTTCCAATGCCGTCCAATGTGGTATCCAACGGGGGATTTGAAGAAGGCAGCAAGGATTGGACTTCCAATTACTGGGCGAATAATGTTGCGCAGATTATAACAGGTGATGCACCGGAAGGTCTGCAGTATGTTAAGTTAAGCAATACGGATCCCGGTGATTGGTTTAGTATCAGCCAGCAAATATCCGTAGAGCCAAACACCGACTATGTGGTGAAGTTTAAAGTGAACGTTGAGTCAAGTTCAACTACTTGGGGAGTATATGCAAAACTTGCAACCTTGTCGGGCAGCGACTTACAGGAACCTTTTAATCCTGACGTAAATAAAAGAGGTTGGCAGGACTGTATGTTTTCCTTCAACTCGCAGGAGAACACTTCCCTTACTTTTTATATAGGTGGAAATGAATCCACATTTAGTATTGATGATGTGGTTATAAAAAAGGATGCCGGCTTGCTAACGTCAATCAACGAGTCAAGAAATGCAATCGTACCTTTTGGTGACTACACTTTGTCGGGCAATATTAGCGAATCTGCCAATGTAAAAATCGTACTGAACGGTGTTCCTTATAACACCGTTACAACAGGCAGCAACAACGAGTTTTCGCTGCAGCTTCCGCTTAAGGAAGGGGAAAATACGATAACCGTAACTCCTGTGAGAAACGATGTTTATGGTGATTCTGTTTCGTTCAAGTTATATATGCAAAGAATTGCGGTTGAAAATGTTGTCAATACAGGAACACTGACGGCAGGACAAAGTTTAAGCAGTTCCATGAATATTCGAAATTTAGCTTCGCAAGAACAGGATGTAATTATCATCATGGCAATATACTCTAAAGACAACACTCTTATTTTACCAATTATAAAGTCCATTACTTTGAATGCCGGCGAAACAGTACCTGTTACAATAGGTACCGACAGCCTTCCATCGCAGGTGACAGAAGATTGCCGGGTGAAAGTATTTATGATTAATAACTGGGACAACTTGAGGCCGTACTCGCTTCGAGATGTCATATGGCAATAAAAACGTAGCCGTTGCACAAGCGGGCGGGCATGAAAATCAATGTCGTCAACTTAATTTGCTAAAATTTACTAATTTAATGGGCGATTCTTGAATCGCCCCTACACTGGATACGGATTCATATATGGATAAATCCTTATTGTTGTAGGGGCGACCTGTGGTCGCCCGCAGAGTCACGGTGAAGGCAAATAGAAATTAGATAATACAGATTTAGGAACATATGAACCGTATCCATTACATGGAATATTCAATTGACGACATTGCATGAAAACCTGCCTCTACATGTTGCACTGGTATCGTTTGGATTAATAATATATCGTAGGGGTCGGCGACCTGCCGACCCGTTTTACATCTTGTACAACAGCACCTTTTTATAACATTTATTACAACGCGAAATGAGGGAAGTTATGTTACGGAAAACGGTTTTGTATTCCACTTTGATAGCTTTTTTGTTTTCTCTTATGCCAACGTTTGCTTATGCAAACGGTCTATCCTGCACAATAAAAATTGAGCCAAATGATAAACGTCAGATTATCCAAGGTATAAGCGGTAATTTCGCCAAAAACAGAATGCGTTCTTCTGCAATTGATGAAAGCAGGGGGAAAAATGATGAAATAGGGGAATATTGCCTTGAACATCTTAATCCGCGATATGTCAGGGTAGGAATTCCGCTTATTGATTTTGCGGCAAACCGTGAAAAAGTATATGATGAAGGTTATGTGCATCAGAATTTTCTGCTGATGAAGGATTTTTCAGACCAAAACAGAACTATTGTGGCATCCATTTGGGATATTCCCGACAGAATGGTACAAAACCCGGACGCTACTGTTGGAAGATTGGTCAAGGAAGACATGTACGAGGAGCTTGCCGATTCCATTGCTCAATTTGTTAAATATGCCAAGGACATGTACGGCATTCATATTCAATATCTTTCCTTTAATGAATCGGAAGGCGGAATTAATGTTTTATTGAATGGAGAACAGTATGCACGTATTATTAAACTCACGGCCGAAAAACTTGAGAATCTGGGATTTGGCAATATAAAATGGCTTGCAGGAGATACAAGCAATGCAAGCACATTGTTGCCTTTTGTGCAGTATCAGTTGCAGGATGAGGAGTGCCGACCTTATATTGGCGCAATATCGTATCATTCATGGGATGTTAATGGGATTTCCACTGAAATACTTGAAAATATTTATACGCTTGGCAAGCAGTATAATTTGCCCATTTGGATCGGAGAAGTGGGTTATGATGCCATGCTTTATACAAAACCGGAGTTTAATGAGATAATAACTTCCTGGGAAGGTGCTTCAAGGCTTGGACTGAACTATTATAAAAACATTGCCTATGCAGGTGCGTCCAATTTGTTTTATTGGCAGTATCAGTGGGACTTTAATCTTCTTGACATATACGGAAATCTTTATCCCAGTTATTATTTTGTAAAACAGCTGAATGAAACCTTGTTGGAAGGAATGACTGTTGTAGGTGTCAAAAGTGACCTTCCGATGATGAATGCAATAGCTGCTTATAAAAAAGACAAGTTTACGGTTAATATATGGAATACGGCAGATGATGAAACCTCCGTACATGTTGACAACATTCCAAACGGTCTATACCGCCGGATTTCTTCAAGCTCAAGAGCCGCTTATGATGTAACCACCATATCCGTTAATCAGAATAAAACGGTTGTAAATATGCCTCCCAAGAGCATGGTTACCATGACGCTGGATGTTCAAGATAATACCATAGAGAAGTTTTTTACGGGCAGTGTATTGGAACATTACATAACGGCACAAAACGGAAAACTAATGGACGGTGCAACGGAATTCAGAGGCATAGGCTTCAATTTGCCGGGGCTTACTTTAATCGAGGACGGGAATCCTTCGTTTTATCCTCCCAACGATTTTGAAATAGAAGATGCATTTGATTCCCTTTCTCAAATGGGGGTGAATGTGATTCGCCTGAACATGCTTGGCATACGGAAGACAGGCGGCAGTTATGGCATTCCTGATCCTTTACCGGCACATATAACGGGAATTAAGACTTATGATGAAAGTACTTTTAAGGCTATTGACAAGGTTTTGGAGCAGGCCAACAAGCATGGTATTCGTGTGATCATGCCCGGTATTGACGCACACGGTTACTGGGGCGGAATAAGAGCGTTTGCCGCCCTTTACGGAAAAAGTGCCAATGAATTTTGGACAGACAGTGAGATTATAGACGGTGCTAAAGACCTGTACAGGTATATGATCAACAGAGTGAATACCTATACCGGTATAGCATACAGAGAGGATAAGGCAATTTTGGCATGGCAGTTGGGAAATGAAATTGAATCCCTTGGGACACCAAGTAGTATTATTGATGAATGGACAGCTACTATGGCAGCCTATATTAAAAGTATTGACAGCAACCATCTGGTTGCAGACGGAAGGCATAACAGCACTTATTGGAAAGGTTCTCTTTCAGACCCAAATGTAGATATATTTGATTCCCATTTTTATCCTGAACATGAACCAAGCGATTTAAGAGAACGTTTACCTGTTGATGCAAAATTGGCTCAAGATGCAGGAAAAGTTTTTATGGTTGGGGAATTCGGCTTTTACCCAACGGATGTAATGTCGGATTTTTTAGACCGATTTCAGCAAAGCACTGCAAGTATGGCGATGCTTTGGAGCCTGCGCTTCCACAGCAGATATGGCGGATTTTATTTTCATCATGAAGGAATCCATCAGGGGAGGGAATATGGTTCGTGGCATTGGCCGGGTTTTCCTTCAGGGGATTATCAGGATGAAACCAATATGCTTCACATTGTACGAAATAATGCATTCAAAATTAGAAAGTTACCTGTTCCTCTTCTTTCTCCGCCTAAAGCCCCAAAACTGTTGCCTATCACGGATCCTTCTGATATTCGCTGGCAAGGAAGTGCAGGAGCAAGCTGCTATGACATTGAACGTTCAGAACGTTTCGATGGCGGATGGTATGTAATTGGTTCCAATATAACGGATGATGTGGATATTCCACGTGGCAAAGGTGTTTTGTTTTCCGATACCACCATTCAGCCCAATAAAACGTATTATTATCGCATTAAGGCAAAAAATTCCGCAGGGGAGTCGCCATATTCAAGAGTAGTGGCCTATGATCCCACTTCCGTTCTGAGAAACGGTGGTTTTGAAGACGGTTTAAACCATTGGAATACATACGGAAATACGGTTGTTTTGACGAATGAACATTCATATAGTGGAGATTACTCTCTAAAGGTGAACGGAGTGGGAACGGCAGGTGACAACAACTGGTCCGAAATTTATCAGACATTTATGCCTTTGGAATCCGGTATATATATCATCAGTGGGTACATCATGACAAATGCCCGGGATCCCAATGAGGCATGGAGGACAAAAATGCATGTCAGGCCGTTTGGTGGGACGGAAAGCGATGATTTGATTATTGTGACCCCTGTTGATATTGGGCTTACCATACCAATGACCGGCTGGAACTATTTTAGTTTTGAGGTTACGCTTCAAAAGGATGTCATGTATTCATTTTACATTAAAGCCAATGACGGGGGAGTAGAAAATACCTATTACTATGATGCTCTGTCCATAAGACCTAAAAAAAGTGACGATGGAAAGTACGGCGAAAACTGTGTGCGTAACGGTAGTTTCGAAAACGGAACAGCCGACTGGAATTCAAACTATTGGTCCAATGGTGTAGCCACTATTGTTAGTGACGGTACAAGTCCGGACGGTAGTAAACACCTTAGAATGTCCGGCAGTATCCCGAACGATTGGTTCAATATCCATCAAGTAATCAAGGTTACTCCTCATTCTGACTATATTTTAAGGTTTAAGGGGAAGGTCCTTTATTCAGAAAGTCAATGGAACGTATTTTTAAAATTTACTGTAGGCGGCTTAGACGGTCCTGATTTACAAAGTGCATATAATCTGGATATCACTAAAACGGATTGGACGGATTACGAATTTGAATTTAATACCAAGGACAATTCGGTTTTAGGATTCTACATCGGTGGAAATACATCAACCTTTGAAGTGGATGATATTCAGATCAGAAAAAAGCTGTCCCACAATGATAGCACGGGGCAGGAGATTAAAGTTGTCAATATTGTAAAGACGGGAAGTTTAACTAATGGAAGCTCCTTAAATTATGAAATGGAACTCTTAAACCTTACGTCATTTGAAAAAAGTGTTACTGCGGTTTTGGGCATTTTCAATGAGCAAAATATGCTTCTTGATGTGGTATACAGTTCAACCAGTATCAGTGCCAATGGGCGAAAAACGGTCAATGTAGGGAAGGACAAACTTAGCATTCCGTCCGATGGTATCATAAGGGCAAAAATTCTACTTTTTGAAAGCCTTGATAATATAAGGCCGTATACCGGTGCAATTGTGGAATGAAATAAGCAAGGAGTGTAGAGGATGGAAAAGTTTACATATGATTTGTTTCTTCAAGAAATGACCGAAAACATCCTACCGTTTTGGATGGACATGATTGATTGTGAAAACGGCGGATTTTACGGTGAGGCTGATTTTTATGGAAATCCTTTAAAAAATGCTAACAAGGGCGGTATTCTCTGTTCCAGAATTTTATGGAGTTTTTCTGCAGCGTACCGAATGGTGAAAAACAAGGCATATTTGGATATGGCAAGTTATGCAAAGGATTTTCTTTTAAATCATTTTATTGACAAGGATTTTGGGGGGGTATATTGGGAAACGGATTGCTATGGAAATGTGGTTGATTCTAAGAAGCACTTTTACAATACTGCATTTGCCATCTATGGTTTGAGTGAATATTATCTTGCCACAGGTGAAAAGGGTTGCTTGGACATTTTAAACGATTTATATGATTACCTGGAGCGTCATGCATTGGATAGGGAATACGGTGGATATTACGAAGCCGTATCACGGGATAATTCGCCACTTGCTGATGTGGCATTAAGCAAAAAAGACCTCAACTGCCCAAAAACAATGAATACAAATTTGCACATTTTAGAGGCATATACAAACCTTTACAGGGCAATGAAAAGCGACACGTTAAAGATTTCCATCAGGAACCTTATTGATGTGTTTCTTAACAAGATCCTTGATGGTGATAGCTATCATTTAATGCTTTATTTCAGCAACGACTGGGAAAAACTTAGCGGTAAAATATCTTTCGGGCATGATATAGAAACAAGCTGGCTGCTGCTGGAAGCGGCAGAAGCAATCGAAGATGATGGCATGATTCATAAGGTTCAAGAATACAGTACCAAGATCAGTGAAGCCGTTCTTATGGAGGGAATTGACCGTAAATTCGGAGGATTGCATGATGCAAAACTAGAAAACGGTCGGTTTATAGAGTATAAGGAATGGTGGGTTCAAGCCGAAGCGGTTGTAGGATTTTATAATGCCTATGAATTAACGAAAGATGAAAAGTTTCAAAACATTTCACGTGGGATATGGAATTATATTCAAGATGTTTTCGTTGATAAATTACATGGTGAGTGGCATGGTGAAGTTCTTAATTACAATATTGTAGACAAGCGGGTGCCGAAAGTCAGCGGTTGGAAATGCCCTTACCATAATACAAGAATGTGTATAGAGATGATGAAAAGGTTTAGAAGATAGGCCTGTTGAGTGTGAAGACATTGTTTGGAGTTCATCAAAAAATCCTGAGCGTCTTCTTCATAAAGATGTTGTAAACCTCCAAATTATTGTAAAATCATTAATTTGGAGGTTTTAGTATATCAATTCCTATAATCCTTCAAAATTATTACTTTTCCATCAAGTCATTATTAATTTTTTTAAGGCGTTATAAGATGGTTCTGCGCAAAATTGATGCTCTACATCACCAACAACAAGTGTTGCATTTTTTTCGCAGCCTGCATGGCGATATAACTTGTTTATTATTTTCATGCTTTCCTCCACACCGTTAATGGGGAATATTTTATCATATCTTCCTGCGAATACAACTAAGTTCCTCGGTGCAATAAGACCTCCTAAATCTCCCATGTCAAAATACTGTGCTATTGAAGGTATATAATTACATGGACAATGATACAATGCAACAATCGAATCCTTGTATGTACAAACCGAGCAGGCGGATATAGCATTTTTTATTCTTTCATCAATGCAAGTTGCGTAATATGTAGCTGTGCCTCCTCCTGAACTTCCCATACATGATATTTTATTTATATCAATTATATTGCTAAATTTCTTGCTAATTACGTCTATAAGACGGCTTATGTCCCAAACTCTTTCTCCTATTGCACATCTGCCTAAAAGCAGTGAGGGCAGAGCAGAAGCAGTGTTTTTACGACCATGGGCACAGCAGCCAGGGCCTTGTTCATCACCGCCACATTCACCCATATATCGTTGTTCAATAACAACAGGACAAAAGCCATGTTTCAATGCAACTAATGCAAAGGCACGGTCAGTAATGGACAGGAATTCCTTATCTGTTGGGAATTTTTGGTTACCTAAGGATATATGCATACCTGTAGAATGTCCTTGTACGCATATCATTGGAGGTGCAGGTTTACTTAAATTTTTAGGTACTAATATATAACAAGGTATGTAATATCCGGGTTCACTCTGAAAGGTAAATCTAATTTCTATATGGCTTTTACAATCCTTTTCATGTTCTATGGCAAAGTTAAAATCACATTTTTCCATGTATTTCAATCCCAGCAATTCGTAAAGCTTTTTACGTGCGATTTGTTGCCATTGTTCGAAAGGAATATCACCCTTATACCTCATTTTTGGCTGAATCTTAGCCATTTTTTCATACATAATTTTGGCAGGATTCTGATTTTTCACTTAAATTTCCTCCTTGCATTATCGTTTCTAATTTACATATTTCTGACATAGCCAGAAGAAATGCTCCTGCACCATGAAGATCATTTACTGTTCTGGGACGATTTATATAATGCTGGTAATCTCCAACCGGAGTTCCTATACAAATGTTATTTATGAGTACCTTATCGTCTTCGAATGTAAGTTGTTTTTTTATTCCTTCAAATGCCGCATATGCGTTTTTAAGATATTTATTGTCAACATAACCCATTCTGATACCTTTTAATATTGTATAGGTAAAAAGGCATGAACAGGAGGTTTCAAGCCAGTTTTGTGAATCATAACCTTTATCAAGTACTTGATACCAGATACCGCTGTTTTTATCCTGAACCGATATAACTGCTTCTACATATTCTTTTAATGTTTCAATGAAATAATCTTTGTAATTACAGCTTTCAGGCATATATTCTATAATATCCACCAGAGCACAGCCTATCCAGCCAAAAGCTCTGCCCCAAAATTCAGGTGATTTTCCTGTCTCCTTATCACACCATGGAGCTTTTCTTGATTCATCATATGCATGGTACCACAGGCCTGTTTTTTCATCTCTTGTAGACTTTTTCATTAATTTAAGCTGAGTGTATGCCATCTCATAAAATTCGTCATGCCCTCCGAATTCCGATGCATATTTAACGCACAAAGGCTGAGCCATGTAGAAACCGTCAAGCCACATTTGATTCGAGGTTGTAAATTTATGCCAAAATCCTCCGCTTGGAGTTTTAAAATATTTTGGAATCCACATTGCACATTCGTCAAGCGTTACTTTATATTTCACATCATTATTTTCCTTATATAAAGGAAAAAGTAGGATACTTGGCATAGCATCATCAAATGTGCAGTTGTACGAAATGCGATTTGCGTGATTTATTTTACTGTCAACATAGGCTTTTATATAATTATAGTATTTAACGTCCTTTGTTATTTCATATATCTTATACATTCCTAATAAGAAAACACCTTGATGATAATGCCAACTACCTTTTGGCGGAAGATCCTCCGGCTGAAATTTTTCCATCATAGTTGAACATAATTTTTTCGCAAGGGATAATGCCTCATTTTGCATAATAAGTTAACACACCTTTCTGTTTTTGTTTTATTCTACCATAAGCTTGTTTCGTTGAATTTCTTTACAATGGTATTTGTAGTTATGAGAAAAATTAGATTGATAACGGAGTTAAATAAACCTACAGCAGAGCTGAAACTCCAGTTAAGGTCAATTAAACCTTTTCTGTATGTGTATGTAGATATTACGTCAGCAACACTCATAGTTGATGGATTATAGAGCAGTATTATTTTTTCGTATCCTACATTAAGCATTTTACCAATTCTTAATATAAGCATAATTATAATTGTTGGGACGATACCAGGTATTGTAACGTGAATTGTTTGCTTCCATTTACCTGCTCCGTCTATCATAGCTGCCTCATAAAGTTGAGAGTCAATTCCTGTAAGAGCAGCCAAATATACTATTGAGCCCCATCCCACAGTTTGCCAAATTTCAGACGCAACGTATATTGTTGTAAAATACTGTGGGTAATTGAGAAGGGATTTCGGTTCAAATCCGAAAATACTTAAAGCATATGTAATTATACCTGTGTCTGAGGTAAAGTTTCTGATAATACCGCATACCACAACAAGTGATATAAAATGTGGCATATATGTGATGTTTTGAATAAGTTTTGCATATTTAACAGAGCGAATTTCGTTTATAAGCAGCGCCAGTATAATTGGAGCGGGGAATGAAAAAACCAATGTTGCGAAGCTAATACGAAATGTGTTCCAAAGTATTTGGAAAAATGATGCGCTGGAGAAAAATGCTTGAAAATGCTTTAAACCTACAAAGCTGCTGCCGAATATACCTAAATGTGGCTTAAAGTTTTTAAATGCTATAATAGCACCGTACATTGGAACATAATGAAATATAATATAAAAAGCAAGTACCGGAAGAAACATTAAATAAAGGGAACGATTCCTTGTAAAATCCTTTTCCATTGTTTTTAAAATAGATGTTTGATACTCATTTTCTCTTTTTTTTAGGCTAGTCATTCTGTTTAACTCCTTTCATCAACCTTTTATTGCGCCTATCATAACGCCTTTAACAAAATATTTTTGCAGAAATGGATATACACACAGAATAGGGAATGTTGCCGCTACAATTACAGCGTATTTTACCGATTCGCTTACTGAAAATTCACTTGCCGCATCGGTTCCTGATGTCATGGATGCGGTATCGTTACTTATTAGAATTTCACGCAGTATAAGCTGAAGCGGGTATTTTGACCTGGTTTTTATATAGATATTTGCCGTAAACCATGAATTCCAATGCGCTACAGCGTAGTAAAGTGTCATAACTGCAATAATAGGTAACGAAAGTGGCAATATTATTTTTAAAAGTAAAGTCCAATGTCCAGCTCCATCAAGCCTTGCGGATTCTTCAAGACTTACGGGTATTGATTCAAATGATGTACGCATTATAATGAGGTTATAGGTATTAATAAGGGTAGGTAGTATCAATGCCCAATAGCTGTCGTTCATGTGAAGTGTTTTGCTTATAAGCAGGTATGATGGAATAAGGCCACCTGAAAAGTACATCGTTAGTATTATAAGTATAGTAAAAAATTTTTTATATAGCACATTTGTTCTTGATAGTACATATGCGGCCACAGAAGTGAAAAGCAAATTTAGAGCGACACCTACTACAACAATATATACTGTGTTTAAATAGCCTTTTAATATCATAGGATTTTTCATCATTAATTTATAGGCATTATATGTAAATCCCAGAGGCTTGATTATAACACCAGTATGAGCAAGTAGCATATTACTGTCAGACAGTGATGACATTAAAACATGCCACATAGGATAAAACATAATTATCATTAATATAAGCATAAATATGGCATTAAAAATGTCAAAAACTTTTTGAGCTAATGAAATTTTGATTTTCATATTTTTAAGATTCCTCCTTTTTACATAAAATATTTTTGTAACTATACTATATCATAAATTCATAGCCTACAGAAGTGACATAAAGTGAAATTGAAAGACAATTGGTAGACTAAACCTTTACAATATATTTAAAAAACGATATTATATAAATATATTGAAATACTTTATTATCAGAAAAGTAGAGGGATTACCATGTTGAATATCAAGAAATTTTCTAAAGAAAGCATATCCTTATTATGGGGATTAAGTTATGTGTTAATTATGCTTATTTGTCTTGTTTTTGTCGCTGTAGTTTTTGTAATCAGCAGTAATATGGTAAAAGAACAGGCAGATTCATTTAATAAACATGTCTTTGATAATACAAGAGTGAATACAAGTAATATTTTAAATAGTATGCATAGAATTAGTTATGACATTTCTTCAAAGCCTATATTGCAAGAAATGATTAATGTTGAACATTTTAACTTGTATTTTAAAAGCTCAACCATTACGCAATTTCAACGTCAACTTAGTCAATATTCTAAATTTACAAATGATATTGATTTTTTCTATATATATATAATTGATACCGATACATTAATATGTGAAAGGGGTATTTTTGACAGCTTAACGTTTTATAATGCATATCTTGATAATGAAGCATCAAGTTATGATGATTGGAAAAAGAATCTTTCCAAAAAAGATAATGATTTTTATACGATGAGATTTAATAATGAAAAAAGGCGCTATAATGCGGTTGTTTTTAATATGGCTGTTACACCTAATCCTCCAACAGGAAAAAAAGGAGCAGTAATATCAGTTGTAGCTGATGAAGAAAAGTTTTTTGGCAGTGATTACGGCGCTCAATGGACTAATTTAAGTGATATATTTATATTTAATAATGAAGGTAATATTATATTGAAAAAGGTTACATCAGGGAAAGAGCCACCGCAAAATGTCTCTGAACTAAAGTATATTGGCAACGATAGAATAGTTCTAAGTGGTGGTATTAATTTTGATACTGTAAAAATGTATATTGCTATTTCATCTCCTAAAAAAGTAATTACCGCAAATATTGTATTGTTAAGAGTATTATTCTTTATTTGTTTGTTTATTTGGATTATTATATCTATCGTAGTTATTTTCGGACTTGTCAAAGCTAATTATAAGCCTATAGAAGAGATGATGAGTATATTAGGAGTTGAAGAAAAGGGCAATGAATTTATTCAAATAAAAAAACATATTGAAAATATGATAGGAAAAAATCAAACATTAGAGAAAATCTATGAAAAGCAACTGGAAACACTGCGATGCGATGAACTTGCAAAGCTTTTAACAGGGCGGTTTCTATATTCTTATACATATAAAATGCTTGAAAATTATAATATTGTTTTTGATAAGAAAAAGTTTGCTGTATTTATATTGCATATTCAAAGTCCGGATAAGCTATTTAATGAATATGCGGATATGACTGAAGAAAATAGATACTTATACATGAGGTTTATAATATTTAATGTATTTGAAGAGCTTTTAAATACAGACAATATGTCTGCATATGTAACGGAAGCTGATAATATGTTTGTATGTATTGTGAATTATAATGAAGATAATCTTGACGTTATTAAAAGTAAAGCGGATTATGGTATCAATTTTATAAATAGAAATTTTAAAGTAGATGTTTCTTATGCGTTATCCGGTGTTCATGAATCTGTTGAAAAGTTAAGCCGGGCTTATAGGGAAGCACTTAGTGTTGAAGAATATAAAATGATATTTGAAAATGGTGAAAATCTTACATACTATGACATAAATGCCGGAATTGACAATCTTAATTATTGTTTTAATGATGAAACGGAACAAAAGTTGATAAGCTGTGTAAAAAAAGGAGATTATGATAGTGCGGCTGAATATATTATTTCAATTTTTACGCAAGTTAAGTCTGAAAAAAACTTAACGCCAGAGTATTTAAGGCTTCTTATATTTGATATTGCCGCATCAATGCTCAAAATTACTGATGTTTTGGGTATGGATAGAAATGATATTATATCAACATTCGGTTTTAATGAAAATAAGTTCGGCAGTGAGAATCTTGATCAAGTGCAAAATTCAATGCTTGAGTATATAAATAATATATGTCAGTATATTAAAGATACCCGTGACGATAGCAATAGTAAATTGGTAGAACAAGTAAAAAAATATATTCAAATGAATTATGCTGATCATAATTTGTGTGTTGCATCCATTGGTGAGGTGTTTCATATAACAAGTTCATATCTTTCAAAAAAATTCAGAATTGTAAGTGGGGAGCCTCTTGCAAACTATATATCAAAGTATAGAATCAAAAAAGCGAAAGAGCTTATGAGCACAACAAATCACAATCATAATGCAATAGCAGCTATGGTGGGTTTTGGACATTCAAGAACCTTTTACAGAGTGTTTAAAAAGTATGAAGGTATCACGCCAACAGAATATAAGGAAAATTTACGTAAATTTAATTATTTGTCATGAGTTTTTGTATTTTGTCTCTTGCTTTTTTGATAAATGTAGTTTTTAATGATATTAGGATAAATTGCCTTTTTCGCAATCATTAAATATGAGAGGATTGATTCTATATGCATTGGCGCTTTGTTTTAATCATTATTGCTACATTTATTATTTTTTGCATTTATACAGTTTCGGCTGATACAAGTATTGAAATACTAAATGACATTGGTATTGTATCAGGAGATGAACATGGAAACCTTAATGCTGATCGTTTAATCACAAGAGCGGAATTTACAGCTATGATTGTTAAAGCATTTGGAATTGAAATGGAACAACCGTTTAAAAATAGCTTTTATGACATGGAAGGTCACTGGGGGGCAACTTATGTAAGTGCTGCTAAAGAAAAAGGAATAATTGATGGTATAAATAGCACACACTTTGAACCGGATTTAACTATCACGTTCAATCAGGCTGTCAAAATTCTTATTACTGCAGTTGGATATCGTCCTGAAGGGAACTTTCCATATGGCTATATAATAGTAGCGAATGCAAAAGGAATAACAAAAGGTATTGAAACAGCCGAACGTGATCTTACAAGAGGTGAAGCTGCAACACTTCTGTTAAACAGCATTAATTTGTATAGTGTTACATATAATGATGAGAACAATGAAACACTTTCTTTTGATAAAATAATAAGAAAAAGTGGATACACTGTAGTAAACGGTAAGGCAAAAAAGGTGGCTAAAAAAGAATTTCCTATTTGGGATGCACTTGAAATGCCTTATCAAAACCCTGATTTTAAGCAAGAGCCTTTCATTACCGCTTATTTGGTTGAAGGAGAGAAACGGCCTGCCGTTGTTTTTTATCCCGGCGGTGCGTATCAACGCATTTCTGCTATAGAATCTGCTCAAATATCAGAATTTTTTAACAGATGCGGTATTTCTGTTTTTGTTGTCAACTATCGTGTTGCCCCATATACATATAACGCAATTGTAAGTGATGCTTTTAGGGCAATAAGGCTTGTGAAAAATAAAGCTGATGAGCTTGGGATTGATGCAGAAAAAGTTGGTGTTGCAGGCTGTTCTGCAGGAGGGCATCTTGCATCATATGTTTCCACTCAATTTTCTAGTGCTGAAAAATTAATAGGTGATAGTATAGATGATATAAGCCCTAAGCCTGCTTTCTCAGTTCTTGGATATCCTGTTATTACAATGAAAAACGAATACACACATGCAAACTCAAAAAAGAATTTTTTCGGCATGGATAATACTTCTGATGAGATGACTGAAAAATTCTCGAATGAAAACAATGTAACTTCCGAAACTCCCAGTACATTCATATTCCATGCGTTGTTTGATGGTTCTGTTAACGTAATGAATTCGATCAATTATGCTATGGCACTTCAAAAAAATGATGTTCCCTGTGAACTTCATATATATCCTGAAGCGGGGCATGGTTTTGCAAATGGCTTTTCTAAGGAACGGGCATGTGATTGGAATGATGCCTGCGAAAGATGGCTTGCCTTCATTGGTATAATACAATAAAAAATAAATTAATTTTCATGAAAGGATGATTTTTATGTTTAAAAGCGTAACTAAGACAGCGGTAATTTTTTCACTAATTTTTTCAATTGTGATGCTCTGCTCATGCTCAAAAAGAGGGTCAAACCTTGCAGGTAATGTAGATTTGAATTCTTATCCTATTAAGACGGATATTGAGCTTACTATGTGGATGGAACTGCCAACTAGCACATCGGCGGTTTGCTCTAACTTCGGAGAAACACAATTTGCGCAGGAATGGGCGAAAAGAACAGGTGTGAAAATTAATTTCGTACACCCGGCATCGGGACAGGAAAGTGAAGCATTCGGTTTGATGGTCGCCTCTGATAGTATGGCCGATATCATTAAATATGATTGGACGACAGCATTAGGTGGACCCAGTACAACTATAAATGATAAGGTTATACTGCCCCTCAATGACCTTATTGATAAATATGCACCAAATCTTAAAAGCTTTTTATCACAAAGACCGGATATTGCTAAAGAGATTGTAACCGATAATGGTGAATACTACATGTTTCCATTTATCAGAAATGATAAGTCACTATTAGTATCACAAGGCTATATCATAAGACGTGATTGGCTTAATGATTGCGGACTTCAAATGCCTGAAGTTGTAGAGGAGGTTGAAGAGGCGCTTATTAAATTCCGTGATGTTAAAGGTGCGAAAGCTCCTATGAGCATTACTAAAAACAATATTGGGGCTTTGTTCAGACTGTTTTCTGCCACACACAATTTTTATGTAGATAATGATGTTATAAAATATGGTCCATGTGAACCTGAATTTAGATATGCACTTGAAAATCTAAATAGATGGTTTGATGAAGGATTGCTTGACAAAAACTTTGTTTCTGCAGATCAAACATTAGTCAATTCTAATATTTTAAACGGGAATACAGGACTTAGCTATGGAAGTGGCGGCGGTCAGCTTGGGCAATGGCTTGATTCAGCTAAAGCAGCCGGTATAGAGCTTGATATTACAGGTATGCCGTGCGTTGCTGAAAAAAAAGGAGGCTTGCCTAAATTTACAAGTGCAAATTCAACAGTTGCCACTAATGGTTCCACTGCAATTTCCACTTCGTGTAAATATCCGGAGCTTGCAGCCAAGGTTTTAGACTATGCATATTCGGAAGAGGGAAGTATATTTTTTAACTTTGGTACAGAGGGAGTTAGTTTTAACTGGGTGGATGGTTATCCGAAATACACGGACTTAATTATGAATAACAGCAATTTGACAGTAGCGCAAGCAATGGGCCAGCACATTCTTGGTCATAGTAACGGTCCTTTCATTCAAGATAAGCGTTATATAGAGCAATACTATTCAAAGCCTCAACAACAGGAAGCTTTGAAAAACTGGGAAATCGGTGTTGAGGAATCAGCTTCAAGAAGATTGCCTATATTGCTTTTTACAACGGAAGAAGCAGAAGAGCGTTCAAGCATTTTAACAGAAGTTGAAAAGTATCGTGATGAAATGATAGCAGCTTTTATTACAGGTACCGTCTCATTTAGCGATTATGATAAATATTTGGAGAAGCTTAATAATCTTGGTGTTAAAAGGCTAATTGAGATTACGCAAAATGCTTACGATAGATACAAGGCAAGATAATATTCAAGTTACCTTATCATTATGTGAAAGGATGATTCAATGTTAAAAAAAATATTAAGTATTTTAACAACAATAGCCTTATTGATGTCTAGATTTCAAGGAATAATTACTTTTGCTGATGTTTCCGGTTATACGCAAATTTTGAATTGTGATTTTGAAGATAGTAATTTTGATCAGGTTGAAAAGTTTGAGGGGATGCTTTATGATTTAACAAACGGACAATATCAGGTTGTTAACAATACTTCCCTTGGATACTATGAGGACAATACTTATAGCATAGGTATGTACTATAAAAATACTATTACAAACCGCATTGTGAAATTTGATCAGCCTATTAACAGAGCAGATGATAAATATATAAATCATTATTTGGAAGTTGAATATGATATAAGGTCATTTGCTAATTTGAATCCTGATCTTTCGCCTGCATCAGCAGGTGCAGCTTCAGTTGTGCTTGGAGTTAGGGGGGACGACGGAAAATACCAAAGTTTTAGTGGAATTGAACTTAACAATACGGGGTATATTTATAAGTTTTGGGCCAGAAATGTCAACTTTGGAACATTTACTAATAATGATTGGATAAGATGTAAATTTGTCATGTTGCTTAATAATAATGGCACAGTTACCAGGGATTCTAATTTTGCATATTACATCAACGGACAGCTAATGGGAACAGGTGGTGACTATCACGGTTCAGCAGAAAATCCTCTCACAATTATTGACGGTTTAAGATTATATTCCAGTTCTGCAAGTTTTGGTATAGATAATTTAAAAGTTTCTATATATCCTGCGGGCAGTGCCCCTGTTGAAAAGGGCGAGCTTGTGTGGAAGATTAGAGAATTTGAAAAGAATTACGGTGACGTAAGTGATAATCTGGAGGCATATGAACTATTACAATCTGCAAAACACGTTTATGAAAATGATTCTTCAACTGCTCAGGATGTAGCCAAAGCTTTAAATGACATAGCGAATGCGAAAGCACTTGTTAATACCGATATTACGGAGATTATATCATTTGATTTTGAGACTAAGGAAAATCAGCAAGCCTTCAGGGATGGGTTAGCGGCCAATTCGGAAAATGGAGGAAATGTCAGCTTTCCTACGGATGATACTACATTTGGGATAGGTACTTGCGTACACAATGGTGTAAGCCATAATAATTATACTTTTGAAACTCCTTTTGATAGAAATGCAGCGTCATCCAAAAATTTATATCTTGAGGCTGAGTTTGATTTTATGCCTATAAGCGTTAATGCACAAAAGGAATCTTTAGGAGCAGTTACTTTTATTTCGGGCGGTAAAAATAATTATAAGCATTTTGGAGGTATTCAGTTTTACTATAATAGCGCAAGCGAAAATTCAGGTTATCTAACCGCCTTTTGGCGTCCAAGCAAACGTCTTATGAAGTATGAGTTCGGCAAGTGGTATCGATGTAAAATGGTTGTACTACTTAATGACAATGGAGTTTTAAATAATACCGGTGTTATTAATTATTATATTAATGGTGAAAAAATCCTTACCGATGATGTTTATACAAAAGATATTCAAGCTATTGAATGCTTAAGACTTTATGCAAGTAATTCGTCCTTTAGAGTGGATAATATAAGTGTAAAATCATACAAAAAGAACAATGTTCCAGTGGAAAAGGGCAAGCTTGTTACTGAATTGCGAAATTTCACAAGTAAATATATGAACTATAGTGAAACACCCGATGTGAAGGCATTGATAGATAGTGCAGCAGCTGTGTATTATAATAAAGATGCCAAAGCGGAGGATGTAGAAGCAGCATTGGCAGATATTAAAGCTGCTGAAAACCTTGTTTTTCCGGCTAATGTTCAGGTGAAGCAGGATTTTGAGCAAAGTCCTTCATACTTTTTTGATTCTATAGTAAGTGGTGGGATAAAGACAGATTATGTTGAGGGCTCTGACAAGCCAGAGGTAATAGCTTATAATACTGATGCTACCTATGGTATTAATAATGCTCTATATTTTGCACCGGTTTGCAATGCTACTATTCCTGGCAAAATCGTTAAAAATATTGGACCGGCAAATATGGGTGAAGACTCATTCATATCGATTTATTTTGATGTAAAAAATACAAATGCTGATATGGAAATATACCTTTCATCCGGTGATATAAAAGTTGCAGGAATAATAGTTGACGGTGAAAATATAAGATATTTGAATAATGGTGTTTCTTCAATGTCAGAGATCAAAAATACATTTGCGGATTGGACAAGATTAAGATTTGATGTAAATTTTGCTGAAAAGACTTACAATGCTTATATAAATGGTGAATTGGCAGTTAGAGGGGCTTTATTAAATCAAGCTGTCAACAGCATTTCATCCCTTGAACTGATAACAAGCAGTAATGGCAATGTGATAGGATTGGATAACGTTATTGTTATAAATTACGATGTTGCTGAGTATAATACCCCAAATAAAGGCAAGCTTATTAAATCCCTTAGAATTGCTAAAGAATTACTTGTTTCAAGTACCATGTCAGAAGAGGAAAAGGATATTCTGCAAAAGGCATTTGATAAGGCAACCCAAGTTTATGATTTAGATATGCCTACCGTTAACAATATTATTAAATCGGAAGAAAAAATTAGGTTTCTAATTCAGAATTTAACCGCTGACATTCCCGGTGCAAGACAAATTATTATTCCGGGTGCAGGAGTGGATTTGGAAAATGTAGTAGTACAGTTTAATTTGCACTATGGTTCACAAACAGGAGATATTTCATATAAAGAGTTGTTTTTTGACAAGCAGTGTAACAAGGATTTTTCTGATGTAAAATTCCTTAATTATAAGGGTGAAGTACTTGATTCCGAAATTGTTTCAACAGGTAATTATGATTTTATTTCGGATGGAAATCTGGGAATCCAAGCATTTAATTTAAACCTGTCCGATGGGACAATTGTAAGTGTAAAAGATGGCTATATCGCATTTTCCCATGACAATGCCGCAACATGGCAAAAAACAAGTTTTAAAGGCAGATTATATTTTGTTGACCGAAACGATAACATATATTATGCAGTCACGAGCGGTAGCAACGCAGGAATGCATAAGTTGAGGGCGTCTGAAAACTATGCGAATAGCATATTAGTTATTGATTGCTCAGATGCTGTAGAACAAGGCTGTACGGAAATAACCTGGGGACGAATGGTACAGGATGATGACGGATACATTTATGCCGGAAGATACACAGAAGAATGGATTGGCGCTGCTCTTTATGTATCGGACGAATCGGGAGAGAATTTCCGTATTGTTGATTTCAGAGCAGATAAACAACATTGTCATACTATTACTATAAACAGAAATGTATATCCAAATGAGGTTTATGTGACATATGACGATTCATCGCAACAGCCACTATGTCAGGTTACGATTGATCATGCTGGATATGAAGCAATTAAAAACGATCCGGATTTTATGCATCCTACTGCTGCAAGAAGTACCGGTACGGAAGGTGAAAACAAAAAAAGGCCTGCTAATGAAGTTGCCGAAAAATTGTTAAGTCATAGCAAAAAACATTTTGTTCAGGTACCAATACCTTTTGCTAACAGCGATTATTTTGGTTATTTCGGGGTTATAGATAAGAGCGAAGATAAATTCTACACAGCATCAAACGGCAAGCGCTATACTACGAAGGATAATGTGTATGCACTTGGTTTCGGTGAAGCAAATATCCTTGGTGGTCCGGGATTGTATAAAACAACGGATATTATGAATCCGGATAAATATTATGCTGTCATTGAGAATGCGCAGGGGTCAAGGACAATAATGAGTCCTGCTGAAAATGTGCTATTATGGGGCGGTCTGGCAGGAAGATACTGCATGACTCCACAAATTTGTTTATCTTATGATGATGGAGAAACTTGGTTTACTGCGTACTCGGAAGGATATAATTATTCAGGTGGTGCGGGAAACGGGCCATTCCGTATGATTAGTGCTCCTTTTGTACCTAAAGGATCCGATGAAGAGCAGATATTAATGGCAGGTTGGGGACATTCTAATAGCATGAGAGCCAAGTTTGGTGAGGAATACGGCTACGGATTCACCTATGTTAACATTGATAAGCTTCCTGCTGAAGGTATGAAAATCTTTGTAACTCTAGATAAAAATCATGGAAAAGAGATAATCAGTTATGAATATTCAACCCTTTCAAGTTCTGATAAATTGGCAATAAAGAGTATAAAATCACTTGAGGGTGAAGGATATGCAGTTAAGTTTCCCACGCCCGTCTATGGAACAGACACGAAAGGAGTAATATACTGTTTTGATGTCCATACTGAAAATAAAACTGCTGTTGCCGTTAATCTTATTGCAACTAATGGCATCGTAACCGACAGCGCATTATCACTTGTATTTAGAACAGATAGCGGCAAAATTTATAATTTTGAATCAGATAGCCTTGTTGGAGAATCGGAGGATTTAAAGCTGACTCGATTTAGTGTAAAGTTGGTTGCAGATTATCTTGCTCATAGCTGCGATGTCTATATTAACGGTGTACTAACTGCTGAAAATGTTAAGCTTGGCGGTTTGCTTAATAAACCTGTGGAAATTGCCATGCACATACTTGATTTATCATCTCAAAGTGTGAAAGAAGCACTAAAATCCAATGATTGTGATACAGCTTCTTCTGACAAGCCGATAGTTGTATATTATTCTGATGTAAGTTATGCTGAAGTGCTAAATAATACAGTGCAGTTCTTAATTTCGGGAATATCCTATAAGGATAGTCAGGGTAACCCGGTTTCTAAATTGGGAAAAGGTGTTACAATTGAAAGCATAACAATTGAAAAAATAGATGCTGAAATTGATAGTTCCGTGTTAATAATAGCATTTTATTCTCCTGAGAACAAGCTTATCAATTGCAGGACAATTAGCGTAAGCGGCAGCGGAACATATAATGTGGGGTTGACGGCTATGTCGGATGATATTACATCAAAGATTATAATGGTGAAAAACTTACAGACAATTCAGCCTTTAACCTTAATTAGCTGCATGGAATAGGAAGGAGGAAAAGATATGAAGAAGTTTATCAAACTTATAATTTTTATATTAATTACTGCTCTTGGTGCTAATACATACGCAGTAGCTACAAATTTTGACTTTAACGGTAAAACAAGCGGAACACCATTGCCTAAGATAAAGGAAAGTAATGCTTTGCCTTACGTTGACAAGCTAAAACCTACAAATCCTTTTTATTTGAACAATGATATATTAGATCCTGTTTTCAGATTAAAGCTGGATGAGGGTAAAGGGAATATAATTACAGAATCAGTAAGTGGAAGAACTGCGGAAATAATCGGTGATGACTATGAATGGGTTCAAAATGCAAGAATACGTTATGGGTGCAGTGTGCCTATAAAATATCGCAGCAATACTGCACTTCGTTTAAATAACAGCTATGTGAATCTCGGTAAATTTGAAGATTTGGATATTAAAGATGAGGCAACAATTGTTTTTTGGACAAATTTTGAGATTAAAGGCAGGAATGACAGTTATGTTGAGCCTGATTGGCACAACAGCCTTACTTATGGATCTTATGGTGCGGCTTATAAATATGATAAAAATGCAACTAATGTAATTTTACAATGTGGAAATGCAAGAATGTGCATCAAACAAAAAAATATTATATTACCCGGTATAGGTGGGGACACAACTTATTCGCTTCCTAATGCTCTGGTATGTAATGATTATTATAATATGTACTTTCTGACGGTAAAAATTATTGATGGACAGGCAAATTTATTTGTTTACGGTAATGACAATTCTGCTATTAACTCACAGAAAACAGTTTATAATTGGGGCAAGGCTACCTTTGGTTCGGATACGCTTTATTTGGGAACACCAAATCCTTCAGGCAGCACTCGTTCATGTGAATTAGGTATAGCCGATTTGATGATTTTTAATCGGGCTCTAACTTATCAGGAAAGGCTTATGCTTTATTACGGCTATAATCAAATGGGTTATGTAAGCAGTAGCATACCACAATAGAAAACTTAGTCCTTATAAGAAAACGTGTTTTGGTTGATTAGAAACATGTTTTCATTACAGAGATAGTTAATAAATGATGAATTTCATATAATGTCTTTTGATTTTACTTTTAGTCACTATGTATAATGAAAAACTATCTGCTATACTTAAAATAGATGTTTTGTGAATCGGTAAAGGAGGGCTGTAATGAAGGGTTTTTTTAAATGCTTTACTGCGTTATGCGTTGCTGTATTAATGGTGATTTCTAATGTATCAGCTTATGAATTTGCGGAAATAAGACAAGAATCCGATGAGAATATCATTGAGCTTGAGGCTGAAAATTTTGTCCGAGGTGCCGGGTTTAAAATTATTGATGACGAAACTGCATCAGGAGGAAAATGCATAGTAGGTGAAGGAAATCAGAACGAAAAAATAGAGTTTGATTTGAGTTTTGATACGGAAGTAAAACTATTTGTTATTTATGCCGTGCATAAAGCAGAATCTAAAAAGGGCAATTTAAGCTATATCGCAATTAATCATTTCGAGAATTACTCTTTATATGATTATGAAATCGGAAAATGGAATCAAACGAGATTGTTCTACGGTGATCTGAATAGGGGTAATTATACGATTAAGCTTACCAGCGTTCGTGCAGGGCAAAAGATTGATAAATTGATAATCAAATACTCAAAATTTGTATCGAACCAGGGAAATACTTTAACTTCAAACCCTATAGACGAAAGTAAATATACATACATTCCCGGAAAAGAAGAATATGGGAATTTAAATGTCACAGAAGTTAAAGAAACAGTTTATGGTTCATTTATGTTTGAAGTTGAGGACGGAAATATATCAAATAAGACACGTATTGGATATGATGAGAATGCATCAGGGGGGAAATATTGGTATGCACCTCATGATGAAAAGCTCCCCCATTTAACTGAACACACAATGACGGATGAAATTTTCAGCAGATTTAAATTTAAGGTAAATCATAAAGGAAATTATGTTATGTGGATAAGATACAATACACCTAATGCAAGTCAAAAGTCTACATGGTTTGGCATAGATAATGACAATTATTATCGTCTTGATGATAACTTTACAATGGGTTGGGAATGGGTAAAGAGCAGTACTGTTCGTTATCTTGACGTCGGCTGGCATACCCTTGATATAAAGTACAGACAGCCCGGTCAGAAGATTGACTGTGTAATACTTACGGATGTTGCGGGCTATACGGCACAGGGAATGGGCTCGCTTCCCGGTGAGCCTGTAAAATTTGACGCAAACTCATGGGCGATTATAGATAAGGTTGCTGCCATGTCTAAATTTAAAACAAACAATTTTAGAGCAAAAAGTGATTGCCCTTTTGTGATTACAAAAAAGGATATGCTTGTACCTGCAACAAATCTTTTTAATACAATGGCTATTGATTTGGAGGAATATGAAGATTATTATATTGCAAAGCAAGGTAGGAACTATATTAAATTTTATATGGACAGTGATAGGGTTATAATAAACGGAACAGCCAAGCATACTGGCGTAAAAGCATATCGTTATCAAGGCGCAATTCCCATGGTACAACTTAGTGCTGCAAAGGAAGCTTTTGATTTTGATTATGAGTACAATGAAAGGGAAAGTACACTTAACATTTATTATGACTTTGCTGAAGATTATCGTGAAGCCCAAGAGGGTGAGATTAATATAAGGCCGTATGAAAGGTTTTTCTTTTATGACATTCCTTGTGATGACCCCAATGCAAAGGTAGAGGTCTGGTTTAAGTATAACTTAACAGATACCCTTGTATTAAGCAGAATGAATTATGATAATATGAACACCATAAAAAATGGGGGAATTGATTATAAGTCTGTAAATTCAGAGTGGTCATACTGGAGAAAAGCAATGCCGCCGGTTTACAAGGATGGTGCGTTTCATGGAAGCGAACAGGCGCAGAATGTAGAGCCTTATGATGTAAAAGTAAGAATTGTGAAAGATGGCAAAGAGGATATATTTGTTAAGCGCAATGCTTTTAAACCTCAAGACACTGTCTATACGGTGGAGTTATCGGCTCAAGAGTATGCCTATAAAACAAACGGTGAGCTTTTACTGGTGCCCACATTCGAAAATATAAGCTATTACATAGATTTCAATGAACCTGATTTAACATGTGAAATTTTATATAGAATCAAAGGTACGGAAAACTGGAAAAAAGCTTATACCCCTTATAAAGATAATTTGGTAGGACAGTTTAGAGGTAGCATAGTTTTTTGTAAAGAAGATACCGAATATGAAGTAATGGCGCGGCTAAAGAATTCTGCGGGAAGTGTTGTAGCTGAAAAAATGGCAGAAGTGAAAACATGGACAAGTGATCCGCCAATTGCCAAAACCATAAAGTTATCTGAAATATACAGTGGTGAAGGCCCTTTGCTTTTGCAAAGCATAAAAGGAAAAGAAGATGGCTGGATTAGAATTACCGGTGATGAGAATATGGATACTGTAAATGGTACGAAGCAATATAATCAGGCAGTTCTAATATCCGATTGTAAGTATTTGATATTTGAAAACATAAAAGTGCGGGGAGGTGATAGGCATTGTATCAATATTCATGGAGGTTCGGAAAACGTTAGGATTTTGAATTGTGATATTGCCGAATGGGGGCACGAAGGTATTTTGGATGAGGACTTTGGAGGGTATGCATATAGAGGTTATTTCCAAAACAACCTGGCGGGTATATTTTTCTATAATACTAAAAACATTGTAATAGAGCGCTGCTATATCCATGATTGTGATATAAGAACAAATCCTTGGGATACGGATACATATAAAAATGTGCACCCTAAAGGCGGAACAGGAATACAAATGCTTGGTAAAGGCGGAATTGTTATCCGATATAACGATATTATCGGAAGTGACAAGCATAGATTCAACGATGTAATGGAAGGTACAAACAATAGAGGCAGAGATAGTGGCTCAATCGGACCTGATGCTGATGTTTACGGTAATATGATGATTTATTCAGAAGATGATAGTATTGAGCTTGATGGCGGTCAGATGAATGTAAGGGTTTATTATAACCGTATGGAGCAATCACGCTGTGGAGTAAGCACAGCACCAAATACAATGGGACCAAGCTATATTTTTTACAATCAAATTGTAAATCTTGGAGGCACCTATAACAATGCTTCCGGTACGGCAATTAAAGCAGGCGGCTCACCCGATAAGGTGTTTGGACTTCAGTATTATTTTAACAATACAATAGATTCCGATGCAACAGGGCCTAAAAACATAAGCTATGGAGATAGCTCGGAATTTCATTCGGTATCAAGAAACAATATATTTGTTACCAGAATAGGCTCAAGAGTTTCATTCTCTAATATCTACGCTGATGAGCGTGATGACAACGATTATGACTTGCTTGGCGGAGGTCCGTATGTAGTAAAAGAGGGTGATGAATCACATGGTATTGTAGGTATGCCGACATATGTTGATCGTGATCGTGGTATCTATTATCTTGCTGAAGGCAGTCTTGGCAAAGCAAGCGGGATTTATATTGATAATTTTACTGAAATTGAAAAGCCGGATATGGGGGCATATCCTTCTGGAGATGAAAAGTTTCAAATGCCATTTAGACCTGTACCGATGTATGCGGATGTCTCGTACATTCAAATGAAGGATAAGGAAGAAAAGGAAGTTACAATACAAATTGGAGATATCGGCGAAGGTCACACGTACAGTATTTTGAAAAATAGAGATTTTAACTGGCTGGATATTCTATCAGAAAACGGAACGGACAATGTTAGCTTGAGTCCTAATTCAATAGTTAAATTTAAGATAAAAGGCGATTTATCCAAATGTGAATTCAAAGAAGGCAAAGGTCTGGTGCTTTTTAGGCTTGAAAACGGATATTCAGTTCCAATAACGGTTTATTGCACAAGGTAAAGGCATGTACAATTATAAAATTTTTAATATACATTATGCATAGAAAGGATGGAAGAAATGAAAAAGTTTATTTCATTAATACTTGTAGGTTTAATGATGTTTTCATCAATTTCGTTACCCGTGGCTTTTGCAGATGGTTCGGTAACCGTGGAATCTTATAATTTTAATGAGAGTTTTGATGTTCCAAGTCAGTTTTCTATTACAACTCCTTCCACCGGAACAAGAACGATTGAAATTGAAAATTTAGAAAATGCCCCTACGTACGATAATGTTCTAAAACTTACCCTGCAGTCGTCACCAGGTTGGACGGACTTTTATTGGAATACGGCATCCTATGAGACAGGTGATAACATAAGGACGGAAGTAGAATTTGATATGCAACCGTATGGTGTTAAGACAGCCGGGTATTCCTATGTACAGTTTAGACTTTTGGGTGCTGCCAGTTATCCCATTACAATAACGTCAACTGGTTCAATTAAATTATATAGCACATCAGGAAAGGAAGTTGAAACTTTGGGGCAGATGCCTTCAACCTGGGTTTGGGGGGATGAGATGGCATGGTTCAGGTTTAAGATTGTCTTAGAGAAATCGATATATAATGTAAACGGTACTGACTATACCATACAGAAAATTGCAGGTCTTTATGTAAATGGTAATGATGTACTTAAATATTCATCAGAATCTACAGATCCTGCGTTTAACCGTTTGCTTTGGGGAAAGATAGCGAGCGATGGAACTGTAAGCGCAGGGAGTAACAGTGCATTTAGGGGTATAAATTTCGTATTTAGCAGTAAAGCAGCATTATCCGGACTGAGATTAGATAATCTCCACGTTGTGAAATATGACAAAACTCAGATGACAATGCCTGATAGGAGCGCATTTATTGCTTCAATTAGAAAGGCCTGGGATGCATATAAAACAAGCTATGAGCAATACGGTGCTGTATCGGAATATGCTGAAATATTTGAAGCATACAGAAATTCCCTTAACAGTGCTTTTAATCTTTATAATAATTTTAATGCCATACAGGCGGAGTTTGACTCAAAGATAGTGGAATTAAACGGATATGCAGGTGAATTGGTAGGAAGTTATACTCCTGTGCCGCTATGGAATGATGATTTTTCAACTGACACAAGTTCGATGTATAACAAACATGGAGATGCCGTTCTTTCCATAGATAGTACAAAGGGAGCTTTAGATCCTACCCTTGGAAATATGCTTGAAATGTCCAGAAATGGTGATTTAAGTAAAAGTGCATATCCGCGTGTTTCCTTTAACTTTAATTTAGAAACGGGGGAACATGCTGCTCTAACCGATGGTAAAAATGCTTTTGCTGAAATAGAATTTGATATAAATATCGATAAAAGGGGTTCGCAAAATACGGCTATATTTTTAAAGGATACGGTAAATTCAGTTAATGTATTCTCGCTTCTTATAGGCAACAGTGGCGAATTATTTTACGGATATGATGATAATGCGAAGAATAATCCTGAACTCGTACAGGTTCCACTTGACGGTTTTCATTATGATTTTACCAAGACCAACAGGATTAAATTTGTTATACAAACAACTGACGAGCGTGGTGTGGCAATTCAGATGGTTAATGGGATTTATTTAAACGGCGAGAATATGCTTCCTGCTCCGGTTAAATTCACCAATGTTAGTTCTACTTCAACATGCGAATTTACAGACAGTAGTTATATAAACAGATTGTTTTTCAGTCCTTCTAAGATAGAAGCTGTTGACGATTATAAACTTTATATTGATAACATCAAAATAAACAAATATAAACTTAAAAATGCAAATGATCCATCACCGGTAAGAGATACTTACCCCTTAGTAGCTGCCATCAGAAAAAAAGTAAATGAAAAAAGTATAGCTGAAGCAAGTCCGGAGCGGTATGCTTCTGTTATGGACAGTATTGTAAGCAGTATTGCACAGCTTACCTCATTATACAATAATCCGTCAGCTTCTGACAGTGATATAGCTGCTGCACTTCAAGTTGCAGAACAGGTCACAGCAGCAATGAACAGTTGTAATATTTTTGTTATTGCGGATGAAAATTTCGAAAATTCCTCAGGTATTATTTCAGGTGGGGAGATTGTTTCCGATAATACATATCAAGTGGGAAAAGCTTTGAAAGTTACATCTTCTGCTTCCGGCAGTTTTAACAAAACTTATTTGTTTGATAATGAAAACCAGTCTTATTCAGCATCGCAGCATGGTGCAAATGTATATGTAATGACTGAATTTGAAGTTAAGACAGAGGGTTTTGTCAGAAACAGTAATGCTGTTCTTAATGTGAAAATGCAGGGTGCGGATAATTCCGATGTCAATGTTATCAATTTGGCAGGTGGCGACAAACCGTCCATTAATCTCAAAATACCTGGAGGATATAAAAGGTACAATGCATTGGAGGACGGTAAATGGTATACCATAAGACTTGTAACCAGTATTACAGGTGCCGATAAGGCAGCGGTAAAGAAAAATGTAAAGCTGTATATTGATGGAAATAATTTATTAAGTCTTACAAACACCGATGCCGGTGAAGACATTATAGCCTCAGAATCCGCCATGTATTATGATAAGATACTGTTTGATGTAACAGGAGGAACAGCCTATATTGACAATATAAACGTAATAAGATTTTACGGCAGTGAAAGTGAACCCGTAAATTATGCACAGTTACTCGCAAGCATAAGGAAAGGAGATAATAAAATTTCAAGGGCGATTGTAGGAAACAATGTGACAGCAGATATTTATAATACATTTGTAAATGCTCTTACCGAGGCAAAAGCTGTTTACGAAAGAAATGCAACACTTTCTGAAGTGGAGGTTGCAAATGATATTCTGTGTCAGGCATATTCAAAATTCTTATTTAAAGATGAATCTGTAAATATTGGTGCTGTTTATTTTGCAGATATTGAAGGCAATGAAGTTCCTTATCTTGTAAATAAAGGTGTAATAACGGGAGTATCGTTAACCAAAAAAGCGGAATATGGTTACTTAGGTTCCCTTATCGTGGCTCTTTACAACCGGCATAACGAACTTGTAAATGTGGAAGTTGTACCAAATGTTCTTATGAGTATGGCTGTTAATGAAAGAAAAATTGTTCCATTTAACCTTTCATTACCTGATGATGTTACAGACCATATTGTTAAGGTAATGCTCTTTAACACCATGGAAGATATTTCACCGATTACTAAATCGTACGTACCTACAAATGAAAGTGCTACAATATATATTGCAGGAGATTCTATTGTACAGTCATACGGTGATGACATTTATCCCCGTGATGGATGGGGCAAATACGTAGGGAATTTTTACAATAATGTAAATGTTGTAAACCTTGCAGTTTCAGGGTACACAACAAGAATGTTTATTGATGAGCAAAAGATGAAAATTGTAGAAGAAAATATAAAGCCGGGTGATTATCTGATGGTGTCTTTTATGGCTAATGATAATACTGTCGGAAGCATAAAACGTGTTGATAGATACGATTATAAAAATCTGTTAAGATATTATAGCGATGTAGCAAGTCGTCACGGAGCACAGGTTGTGTTTGTTACGTCTCCTGCCAGACTGAGTACTACTAATTCCGGTTCCTACGGCGGAGGTTACGGCAACGGATATTATCCTCAGCTTATGAGAGATGTTGCTGCCGAGGTGGGAGCACATTTGATTGATTTATACCAGAAACGAATAGATTTGCAAACCGAAAAGGGTTATAATTACGTAGAAAGTGCAATGTATCTTTGTAACATAGATACTTTAAAATTGAATTTTACGGATAAAGAAATAAAAGAAAGTAAGTTTGAAAGTACTGATAAAACTCATTTGTCTATTTGGGGAGCAAAGAAATGTGCAAGTTGGGTTGCAGAAGAAATGAAGAACGTCGATTGTGGTCTTCGTTATTATACGAATGGTGTAACATTTGATTTTCCTGAAAATTTTGCAATGGCTCAATAGTATGTTTCAATCTGACGCCCGCATGAATTTTGAGGTTTTAATAACTTTGTTACAAAGGAGATATAATCATGATAAAGAAGCTTTCAATAATTCTATTGTCTTTAATATTTATAATAGACCCTATGCAAACCTCAAATTATGTTCAGGCGTTGCCTGAAGTTAAGACAGTATTATTCGAAGATTTTGAAGGTGATGAATTTGATTTAACCGGATATTCTGATGCCGAGATTTATGAATTTTTTAATGATCCTAGTACAAAAAAAGCTTTGCATCTTAAAAATAATAAAAATACGTCAGTATATCCAAACGTAGCGGTTGATTTTTCTCCAATATATATTGATGATAGTGTTCGTGCGGGCGCAAGAGAAGGTAGAAATTGTTATGCGGAAATAGAATTTGATTTAAAAACCTATAACCTTTCCCAATACTCAAAGCATATCACGTTGTCATTTATTAGCAGTGACGGGATGGAGGTTAAAAGTTTTGTAATTAATTCAGCCACGAATAATCTCCATGCTGATAGCATAACAGGTAATAGCTTGGGTAATATTGGGAATATTAATAATTTCATTCGATTTAGATTTGTATTGTATATTACAAACGAAAACGGTTCTACAATAAATAGATGCATTAAAAATATCTATGTTAATGGAGTGAGTATCATTTCATCACCCATTTCAATAATAAAGGGAAATACCATAGGAAGATTGGGATTAAAGCTTACAAATTCAAAGTCTGGTGATTCTGCAAATGCAAGCTATGGCGCTTATTTTGATAATCTTACCGTAATAAAATATAATTCGGATGATGGTTTATCTCCTTATGCTGAAAAATCATTGCTTATTGACAAAATCAGAGAATACAGCAAAATGATTTATTCTTCAGGGAATTTAACAACAATCGAAATATCTTCGGTTAACAGTGCTTTTGAAAACGCTGTTGCGTTGTTGAAGAACTCAGCAGTTACACAGGAAGAAATAAATAATGGAATTGTGCAGCTTGAAATCGACTGTAAGAATGCCTTTAATATTAATGAAACACTGTTAAATGAAAACTTTGAGTCAGGCTCCATAATTCCGGACAGCATCACAGAGCCTAACGGGCTCATGGATATAGTCGAAGGATATAGTAGTGATCCTTTAATTAACAATGTTTTAAGGCTTAATGGATCGTCCGATGCTTTTGGTACTTTGTCTGTAACCTTTGATAAATTACGTATAACAGAAGATGTAGATAAGAATTATAGCATTGTAACAGAATTTGATATCCTTGCAGATAATTTAAAAAGTGTTGGAGGAAATGTTACATTTAGATTTACCGATAGCATCTACGGCATAAATATTTTAAATTTATTTTTTGAAATAGGAAGTGGAAAGGTATATAATTCCGATAACAATACAGGTGATGTTATCGCACAATTTAATAAGTTTGATAGCTGGACACGAGTTCGATTTGTTATGGATATAACCGATAGTGATGGAAATTATATAAATTGTATTTCAAAGATTTTTATAAATGGTAAAAACATCCTTGAAACTCCCTTACCTTTCGCTAAAAAGGGTCAAAAATATTATAGCTCATTTAAAATAGGTATTTCAAAGAAATCTACAGATAAAATATACGGCTTGTTTATTGATAATATCAATGTTGCAGCAAATAACAACGGTATGCCGGTTGACAAATATGGTCTTGCACAGGCAATTAGAACTGCTGATAAAGCCTTGGCGGATAGTTCATATACAGAGGGAGAAATAAAAAAAATTCAGGAACAAAAGGAAATTGCAGTTAATGCATACTATTCTTCTATTATAAATCAGAAAATTGTGGATTCAATTGCGTCAAATTTACTGTACTTAATGAATGTAAACTCATTGGAAATTACAGGTCTAGAAGTGATAAAACCTGATGGCTACGTTGTAAATTATATCACGGGAGGAACATTGCAAGGAGTACATATGAATAAACGAAGGCTCATTACACAGGACTTGAAGCTTATTGCTGCTGTATATGATTCGGAAGCAAGCTTGTTAAATGTTTCTATTGCGGTAATAGATAAAGATCAAACCGAGCAGTTCTATGTGCCGCTTAATTTATCACTACCAGAAAAAATAAGAAGTGGAAAACTCAAGATGATGATTTGGGACGATAACCTTAGACCGTTATCTCAGACTTTTGACAGCACAAGCCTGCAAGATAAAAGCTTTACTGTTACTTGTAATAATTTTGAATGCGTTATGTCTGTAATGCCGGTAATAAAAAGTGACGGAAAGCTTTATGTACCCGGTAAGTTTACTGCAAATTTATTTGGGGTGGATTGTATTCAAGATAACGGAGTATTTACAGCTACCTCCGATTATGGTGACTCTATCATATTTAACAGCGTAAATGCAGTTGTCGGTGATAAAACATATCCTGCATATGAACAAGATGGGGTTGTTATGCTACCGTTTGAGGTTTTTGAAGATGCTTTTGGGTGCAGTGTGTTGGTTGATGAAATAGGAGGAACTATTGAGTTTGTTAGCGCAAATACGGAAATAAGATACTCTGCACCTCCAAGCAATACTATAAATTATACTCCTACAGAATACGGCATTACATACAATATTCCATATTCAAACCCTGATGCAAAGGTTGAAGTGTGGTATAAGGACGGTCTATGGAGGCCGTATAATAACAGGTCGTTATATTGGAACAAGGCTCATACTCCCAATTATATTGAGGGTGCATTTTGTGGAGGAATTGCAGGCTTGGCTGCAAACAGGCAGTATTATTTTAGAATAAAGATTACCGATGGTGATGATATTAAAATCTATGACGATTACAAAGCAGTTAAGACATTATCGAATCAAATGACTCTCTCTTTGGAAGAATCTCTCTATAAAACCGAAGGAGAGCTGCTTCTTAAAGCTACATACGAAAATATTAGTTATTACATTGATGATATGACTGCTCAGTCCTGCGAAATACATTATCGTAAGTTAGGTGAGTCTGGTTGGAAAAAGGCTTATAATCCGGTATATGATAATATTCAGTGGAGAGGTAGTATTGTGGGACTTAAAGATAATACCGAGTATGAGGTCAGGGCAACCTTATATGACGCAGCCAATAATGTTTTAAAAAGTAAAATATCCAGGGTTAAAACATGGAGTAACAATCCGATAATATCAAAAACCATTAGACTATCTGACATTTACAGCGGAAATGGGGGATTGATACTTAGCGGACTTAAGGGCAGTGAAGATGGCTGGATTAAAGTTATAGACGATGGAACTAACATCATTGATGTGCAAAGTAACTATACGGAAGCAGTGTTGATAGATAATTGCAGTTTTCTTATTTTAGAAGGCATTACAGTAAGAGGCGGATATCAGTATGGTATTAATGTTTCTGATAATTGCCATGACATAAGAATCACAAATTGTGATATTTCGGGATGGGGAAGATGTGGTGTATTAAATAGCACAGATGGTGCTTATTATTATGATGGTACAAGTGTAAACTATGACGCAGGTATACTGCTTAAATATGTGGAAAACGTTACTGTAGAACGTTGCTATATACATGATAGCAATGTAAGAACAAACTCATGGAATTCAGATTCTTGGAAAAATGTTCATCCAAAGGGCAGTTGTGGTATATATTACAGCGCTAAATCAGGTGTGGTCATACGATATAATGATATAATTGGTAATGAAGAACATAGATGGAATGACGCTATTGAGGGATTTGAAAATGGTTCACGTAAGGGTGCCGCTGCTAAAAACTGTGACATTTATGGAAATATGCTGGCTATGGGTGAAGACGATGGTATGGAACTTGACGGTGGACAAATGAATGTTAGAGTTTATCTAAACAGAATTGAAAAGTTCCTGTGCGGTATAAGTACGGCTCCGAACTTAACGGGACCAAGTTATATTTATCGAAATCTTATAGTTAATATGGGTACTTCCTATAAAAATGAAACAGGTTCTGCTATTAAAGCAGGTGGGAGTACAGACGGGATATTCGGAATGCAGTTTTTCTTTCATAATACTATGGATTCTGATGCTACAGGTCCGACGAATATTACATACGGTTCAAGTTCTGAGTATCATTCGGTTTCAAGAAATAATATTTTCGTAACAAGAAAATCCGGGCGTTTTGCTTTTAAAAATATTTATGCAGATGAGCGAGACAGTAATGATTATGATTTAATAGGCGGCCTGTTAAACGTTAAAAATGGCGATGAGTTACATGGCATGTTAGGCTTTCCCACCTATGTAAACGCTTCAAGCGGTGATTACCGATTATTTGATACGAGCATAGGTAAAAATGCCGGTGATTATATAGATAATTTTTGTGAGGAGCAAAAACCTGATGTTGGTGTATATGGAGGTTTAAAGGAAGACTTCTCTATGCCTTTTAGACCAATTGATATGTATGCTGATAAATATAATGTATCACTGGCAGACGGTGAAAGTGCAGAAATAAAAATTACAATCGGAGATATTGGAAATGGTCATTCATATAAGCTACTTAAAAGTAATAGTGTTGAATGGATGGAAATAGAGGGTCTTGACGGTTATGCAGTTCCAAACAGTACAGTTACCTTCAAGGTTAGGGCTAATATGTCACAATGTCGTTATAATGAAGGAAACGGTTTTGTATTATTCCGATTGGATAACGGTTATTCACTTGTTATAGCGGTTCATTGCAAGTAAAGTATAAGGAGGTAAAATTTAATGAAGAAACTTATTATAATGTTGCTGGTTATTTCTATTGTTATTTCATTATTTCCAGCTTCAATAATTATAGCAGATTCTAATGATTTTGTAGTTGTTACGAGCTTTAACTTTAATGATTCCAAGGATTTACCATCAAGTTTTGTTGATGCCATTGGCACTGCATCAATAGATACATTATCCTTTGAGAATGATCTACTTCATAAAAATGCGTTGCGACTTAATGGATCATCAACAGGATATGCTAAAATAACGGCAAATTTTGATCAGATTGAACCTGTGGGAAATAACTTGTATGTTGAAACGGAGTTTGATTTGATTGCTCAAGGGATGTATGCTGCTGGAGCTCATATAACTATTAATATGGCAAATAAGGTGAAGACACTTTATTTGCGATGTTCCCAAGCAGGAGGCTTGTTTATAGGGGAAAATGCAAATGGTGAACAGCTTGCAAATACAAAACCTGTTACTGAATGGACCAGATATAAAATCGTTATGCAGCTTACTGATAACAACGGAAGTGTGGTTAATAAAATAGTAGGTGTATATGCTAACGGTGAAAATACAATGTTAAATCCTGAGGCTTCATATGATTTTTTGGAGCCCTACGCCAAATATAAGTCAATTTCATTGCAGCTTTCTAAAAAAACAGGGGATTTTGCACTTTGGATTGACAATTTTTCAATTCGTCAATATAATTCAGCTACCGGTGAATCTCCTGTTCCGGAAAAAACTGCTTTTGGTGCTTCTATAGTTTCATTAAAACAAAAGCTTGAAGATCATAGACAAGTAATTGGTGATGCAAAATATGATGAATTGTCAAAGTTAGTCAACAATCTTTTTGCGGTATATCATAATCCTGCGGCAAATAAATCCCAGGTGCAAAATGCCTTAAACGATGTAGTGCTAATAAATTCTGCCATTGATGAAGCCTTAATTCCACCAGAAGATGGTGATTATGAAGTCCTGTCATACTTCGATTTTGATAACTCGGATGACGTTCCGGCTGGGTTTGCTACAAATACAGAGGGAGCCATGTTTATGGACACAATAACCTATCAAAATGATATTCTCCATAAAAATGTGCTCAACCTTGATGGTTCTTCTACTGCCTATACAAACCTATCATATACTTTTGATGCTATACCTGCAACGGGAAAAAATGTTTATGTGGAAACAGAATTTGATATAGATACTTTTAATCTTGCGGAATCTAATGCGAATGTAACCCTCACTTTCGGCAATAAGGTTATGACTTTGTATCTTAGAAGCTCCGGATCAGGAGGAATGTTTATCGGTGAAAATGCAGATGGTGAACAAATAGCCAATACATTACCTATGGATAAATGGACAAGATACAGATTTGTAATGAAGTTGACAGATGAAAATGGCAATCCTGTTCGTAAATTTGTAGGGATTTATGCAAATGGCCAGAATGTTATGCTCGACCCGCAGAAAGAATATAGCTTTATAACTGATAATGATTACAGTAAGCTTACTTTTGGACTTTCTAAAAAGAGTGGCATATATGGTCTTTGTGTAGATAATATCTCAATTATTAAATACAGTTCTATAAATGGTGTATCACCTGTTCCGCATAAAAGTGAATTAGCAGAGAATATTACATCGATTCATGATTCTTTAAATAAGTATAAAAATGTTTTTGAATCTGGCAAGTACTCCGAATTTACTGCAATATTATCTGATTTGGTGTCCATATATAGAAAACCTAACGCAACAATATCCGAGGTAACAAATGTTGTTAATTTATCAGACACAATCGTTACCGAAATAAAAGAAATTCTTAAGGAAGCAGGCATTATAGATGATGGTGGAGATGGTGGAAACCGCACTTATAAGATTCATGGATTTGAAAATTTTGAAGGCTCTAATAATAATTTTACATTAACGGATAGTGGGGGATATTGTTCTGTTGTTAATGAATTCGCTGACGATGCTTTTATCGGAAATGTTCTAAAATTTTCAAATAGCAATGATACAACAGTATATCCAAGTATATATTTTGGATTTGATGGCATTCCTGCTTCAACTGCGCAGGGAGCTTCTCCGGGAACTTATGTTGAAACTTCATTTGATTTTAAATCATATATGACTTCCGGTAAAAATGTTACTTTCAGATTTAGTGATGGAACAAAAAACATCGTAACTCTTGTTTTAAGTGGACAGGCTCTTAACCTTAATACTTACGATGGAACAAATGTTGCAAGCATTCCCAATGATGAGTGGGTTAATCTTAAATTCGTAATGCAAATGACTGACACTGCCGGAAATGATGTGCGAAAAATTACAGCTATATATGCAAATGGTAAAAATGTTTTGGTTGCACCTGTTAGTTTTGCAGGCGGAAATATATATAACAGGATAAATGTTACTATGTCGAATAAGAAAACGAATGATGATATATCCCTTTCTTTTGGAATGTATTTTGATAATTTCTGCATTACAAGCTATAACTCTATTAACGATGTGTCAAATGCACCTGATAGAAATACACTTGTAGTAAAAGGCAGAAAGGTTTTGCAAGAGCTTGAAACCAAGCATAAGGATGACAACAAATATCAGGAAATGAAGGATGACGTTATAAAATGTGCTGTTGTTTATAAAAATCCAGATGCTACGGCTAAAGATATAGAAGAGTGTATTAACAAGCTTGGATCTATAGAAAATAAATTAAACGCCATGTCTTACATGAAAGAAAGTGGTGAAGAGGTTTATATTTATGAGCCTTCACTGTCTGCTGATTCTTTAAGCAACGTCATGAAGATTTCTGCATATATAACTTTGGTAACCGGTAAAAGAAAAGGTTTAAATGCTACTATTGTCGGTGTGCTATTTAAAGAGTCAGATTTTCTTTATGGTGGGGAGCTTTTAAATGTAATATCAAAACCTATTAATATAGACAATGACACTTTGGAGCAGGTCTCTCTTGATTTTGATCTAAGCTCTTATACTAGTGCTGAAAAAAACAAAATGTATATAAAGATATTTTTAATTGACAATATATCTACCGCCTCAGCAATTAATACTAAGGTGTATAGCTTTTTTGAAAAGAAGGCGGTAATAGACAGTTCAAAATATTATTTTAATGATACTGTAAACGCATTTATGAAAATTGATACTAATAATAATCAGAAGCTAGTGATTACTGTTAGCGTGCCTAATAATATCAATAAAAGCAATGCTGTAACTGCAGTAGTTCTAAAAAAAGATATAGATTTGGACTCCATAAGTGGAAGTATCGAAAATGATGTAGAATTTATTAGTCAATCAGCTGCTGATGAAAATGGAAAAATAGTATTTGAATTTACACCGTCAAGCGGTAACGGAAATTATTTATATATTGTAAGTGGCAAACATCTGGACAAGATATATACAGGAAAAGTGAACTATGCTGATGTAAATACCATTAACGAAGCCCTTGCTGAATTATATAAATATAAGACTGTAGATTGCCTTGAAAAATATAAGGATATATTCGCAATCAATATTTCAACATATGAGAAAGCTAAAACGGGAGGAATAAATATTTCAAATATATTGTCCTTGGTTTTGGAGGAGAAAACATATACAGTGCATTCAATAGACGAATTTTCGAATAAATTTAATTCTTGGTTAGATTTTGTTTATAGAGTGAGAATGGCTTCATCAACGGATATTTTAGACTTATTATTTAAAAAGAACTATAATGCAATTGATAATGGGGCTGTATTATTAAATCTTTCTGACAACAAATTTTATAATGTTTGCTGTTACATACTTGATAATGCAAAGAAGGTTACAGATCTTACAACGCTTAGCTTTTTGGTGGCGGATGCTATTTCCTATGTAAATACTAACGTGTCAACCGGAAATAGTGGCTCAAAGGTTGGCGGAGGCGGTGGAGGCGGCGGTTATGTCAGTTTAAGAAAAGCTGATGAAGAACCTGTTACTCCTGTAGAAAAAATCAAGAATTTATTTAATGATATTGATGATGTTCCGTGGGCTAAGCAGGCAATTTATACATTTGCAGCAGCTAATTTTATAAATGGTAAGTCAGATAGAATCTTTGCACCGAATGATATCATAACACGCGAGGAATTTGTAAAAATTGCTGTCAATGCCTTTGGATTGTATGACCCAAACTCGATTGCTGAATTTAAAGATGTAAGCAATAATAGTTGGTACTATACTTATGTTGCATCGGCTGTTAAGAGCGGTATTGTAAAAGGAATAGATGATAATTTGTTTGGAGTAGGCATGGCAATTACAAGAGAGGAAATGGCGGTTATTGTTCACAGAATTCTTGTTATGAAAAAAGCAAACATTACGGAAGATGGCGTATATATAGAATTTACCGATGAATCTATGTTTTCCGATTATGCTAAGGAAGCAATAATAGTGCTTGCTAAAAGCGGAATAGTAAATGGTGTGGGTGGAAATGCCTTTTTACCAAAGCAAAGCAGTACAAGGGCACAAGCGGTAAAAATGTTGTATGAAGCTTACAAATATCTATAGAAAGAAAGGATTAGATATTGATGAGAAAAAATAAAATTATTTCTATATTATTGATGTTTGTTTTAGTTATGTCGTTGCATGTAAACCCTGTGCAGGCGCTTGTTTCTGAGGATAGTAGTGAAGCAATCGGATTGCTGGAGAAAATAGGTATAATATCTACTGATGAAGAATTTAAACAGGATGATTTTATAACAAGAATAGATTATCTCACAATGGTGCTTAGCGCTTTAGGATTTAGCGAAAATATTCAAAATAGCAAGTCAGAGCAGGTTTTTTTAGATGTTCCGTCGGACGACCGAAATGCAGGTATTATAAGCACGGCATACTATTTAAATATCATTAAAGGACAAGCAGATGGTAGATTTGGTCCCACTAATAATATCACCTTTAATGAGGCGATTGCTATTGCCATACGTGCATTAGGATGTGAAGAGATGGCGGAAAGAAATGGCGGATTTCCTGTCGGATATTTAGTTTGTGCAAGGAATATCGGACTTTTAAAGGGCATTTCGGATACATCGGATAAAACTGTTACTAACGCTTATTCAGCAAAGCTGGTTTATAATCTGCTTAACGCTAAGAGGCTAACAACCAACAATGGAATGGATTATTTCTTTGATGAAGATACGTCTTATTTGAGTCAAAATTATAATATCACAAGAAAAGAAGGACTTGTGGATGCTAATAGTTATTCAAACCTTTATGGAGGCAGGCCGCTTAAAAAGGGTATTATCTCTATTGATAATGAACTTTATGATGTTGCAGATGAATATGATGGTTTGTTTATAGGCTCAAAGGTTGTATTCTATTATGAAGAAAACGTTAAAACTCATGATAAACGAATTGTTTATATGTTTGAACAAAATAGCAGCGTTGAACTGCTGGATATAGAAGATGTTGTATCTATCAAAAACGGTGAGATAATTTATACGAATGAAAAAGGCGAAAATAAAATTTTTGATTTATCCGATAGGGCAATTGTTCTTAATAACGGAGTTAGAACCTTGGTGCCTGAGGAGGGGGTGGAACTTCCTAAATACGGTAATGTTAAAATTATTGAAAACTCAAATGATAGTTACTATGATGTTGTGCTTATTTCAAGTTATAAAATAGGTATCGTTAAATTTACCAATGATAGTACCATATATTTTTCAAATAAAACTAATTATCACGTAGCTCTTGATGATTTTGAGAAATATACAATTAAAGATAAAGATGGAAATCTTCTTGAGTTAACCGATATAAAACCTGAAGCTGTTTTGAATGTTTATGAATCATCAGATAAAAGTTTGGTTCAAATATTCGTATGCACAGATACTGCTGTCATTGAGGTAAAAGAGATTTATAATGAAAGCAATGTTTATAACTACAAAAAGGTAGTAGCAGCAGACGGTATTGAATACAGAACTATCAGAGATTTTTCTTCTCTTTTATCTGATAATGACTTGGAAGTTGGCATAAAGTACAGAGTGACGTTTGATATTTTTGGACGTATTGCAGCAGTTTATGATGTTTCTGATAACGAAATATACAAGTATGGCTATTTGTATAAGTGGGGTACATTAGGCTCTAAAATTGATGATACCGCAGTACTTAGGATACTTGATTCAGAAGGGAATTTTGTTAATATAACCGCTGAAAAGTATGTGAAGAATGAAGGAAACGGACTCCGTATGAACTCACAGGAGCTGCTTGCGGCTTGTACCGAAAAGCAGGTTATAAGATACAGCCTTACTTCAAACGGTACTTTAAAAACCATTGAATTCCCAAAATCAGATTCAAAATCAGAGGGCTTTAGGATTGGTGGAATTGCAGGGTCAAGCAATAATGGGTTGTCCAGGTATTATACATCTACCTCTTTAATTGGAGGCGTTATTGCTGTAAATAAACAAACTAAAATATTTATGGTTCCTAAAAATAATAATAATATTGATAATGAAGAATATTATTACGCGGCAGATATTACAGGATTAGTAAATGAAAGATATTATCCTAACGCTACCGCTTACCTTTATGGTGATGATATATATGCTAAGGTTGTAGTATTACAAAGTGATATTACTTCCATAGGCAGAGATTCCGGAAGAATGCTTATAACATCTATTTTTCAACGTTATGATGAAGAAAAGCAAATAAGAAGAACGGTTATCAAGGGATTTGAAAGTGGTAAAGAAAGGACGTTATTACTAAAAAATGAAGGTGATTTTTCATACACAACATCACAAGGCGCAACAATTCCCATTGAAGTTGGAGATGTCATCAGGTATGAAACAAATTTAATGGGTGAAATTATCTTTGCTAAATTGGTGTTTGATGCAAGTACCTCCACACTTTACGGTACGAGTGATGGAAATGATGATAATGTTACATATGGTTCTGATGTTACTCATGCTTATGGACAGATTTCAAGAAAGATAGGTAATTATTTCTGTATTATCCGAAATGGCTATACAGAGGAATCTCCGTATTTGTATCCTATTACAAACGTTACATATATATATGAATATGATACAAGTATGCAAAAAGCCGGAAAAGCAAGAGTGATTAATGCAAATGATATAGTTACCTTAGAGGATGATCCTTCTAATACCGATAAGGTTGTTATCATTACAAGAACAGGAACTGTACCCTTTATAACAATCTATAAATAAAATATTCCAGCTATTGTATTTAGCTGGAATATATTATGAAAGGGAGTAGTTATGATGCAGGATAAAATTACGGAATTTATTAAAAACAACTGGAACAGTTGCATACGATATGAGCCTGAAGATAAAGATACTCTAATTGGAATGCCTTATCCTTATATTGTACCATCACCACAGGAAAGCTTGCAGGAGATGTATTATTGGGATACATTTTTTACATGCAAGGGATTGATTTTAACAGAAAGAGGAGAGATAGCAAAAAACTGTACTGACAATATGCTTTATATGGTTGAAAGGTTTGGGTTTATGCCAAACGGGAATAGGACATATTACCTCAGTCAATCACAACCTCCGTATCTTTCTATGATGGTAATGGATGTATATCGATTGTATAATGATTTACAATGGCTTAGTAAGGCATATAATATTTTGAAAAAAGAATATGAATTTTGGATGACAAAGCGCATTACGCCCGTAGGGCTTAATCAATTTGGGATTAATGAAGATTATATTGGTGATGTTGATAAGCATTACTATAGCATTTGCAAAAGAATAGATTACCTATTTCCATCAGATGACCATTTTGATTTTGCAAAAAATGCACTTTCCGATTGTGAAAGTGGGTGGGATTTTAATCCAAGAGCTGCAATGAATCAGAGCAAATACATATATGTAGATTTAAATAGTAATCTTTATATTTATGAAAAGAATTTTGAATACTTTTCTAATATTTTAAATAACGGAGAAAGTCAAAAATGGAATGAGGTGGCAATGAAACGTCTTAAGCTCATGAATAAATACTTATGGAATGGAAAGGCATTTATGGACTACAATTTTGTTGAAAATGAATTCAGTCCGGTTTTTTCGGTAGCTTCGTTTTATCCTCTTTGGGCTAATATTGCAACAGAGGAGCAAGCCAAATCAACTGTAGAAATGCTAGATAAACTGGAGTTTGAATATGGGATATCAACTTGTGCTGAAAATAATGTACCGGGAAGTTATCAATGGGACTATCCAAACGGATGGGCACCTTTGCAGTATATTATGATTTGCGCACTTGATAGATATGGTTATCAAACCGAAGCAATTAGAGTTGCAGAGAAATATATTAGAGCAATGGAGAGGATGTTTGAAAGAACGGGCTGCTTGTGGGAAAAATATAATGTTTTAACAGGTGATAATGACACAGTATCCGATTATCAAAGCAGGGTTATGATTGGTTGGACAGCAGGCGTATATATTTTTGCAAAGCAATATTTAAAAAAGGCTCTAAAATGATAAGGAAAAACAATGTAAGGTGAAATTAGAATAAAAAGTTAATTATAAATAGAGAAAGCCCAGAATTACTGGGCTTTTTACTAGATAAAATTTATTATTTTTCTTAACAAACCATTATTTTGAATTTTTTGTAGATATCATTGGAATGCATATTGTATCTATCCTTTATTTCTCCATCAAATCATTAAAACTAACTCTATTGGTACGGCGTTTTAAATTGGTAAGTTCATTTTTAATTTCTTTCAGTTCATGATTCATCACATTTTCATAATGATTAATTATGTTATTCATCTTTTCGGATAAATTGTCAATACTTTTTTTGGTGTTGTTTATTTCCAGTTCGAATTTTTCTAAACTGTTTTTCTTTAAAGTGTCGTTGTTTTCTGTCAGTTGATTTATCTCCGATAGCTTTTTTTTGGTTTGAGAAAGTTCTTCCTTTAACATATTAAACATTATTTTTAGTTTTGTAAGCTCTATATTGTCCTCTTTTAAATCATTTTTTTGGAGTTCTGTGTTTATATTTGATTTTAATTCTGACTGTTCCGTAAAGTATTTCATATTTTGCATTGCGAATTCTTCCACTTCACTGCCGGGGATTCTGTATTCCGATTGAGTATTATAAGGCTCAGGCAGCTTTGTTAAGAAGTTAGATAAGATGTAGATGCTAATATCTTCATTATTTTTATATCCATAACACAAATCACAAATAATATTCTGTTTTAAAAGCAGTTCTGACGGTCTACAGCCCAAAAGTACAACATCTCCGTATCTTCCTGCCATAAATTGTGCAGGCTTGGACCAGCTGATGCCGTCATCCTCCGAATAGCAACTGAATATCTTTATATCTGTTTGCCACAATATCCAGAGCTTTTTATCTTCTTTAATAATAATAGGTATGGTATGTTGATCACATCGATTGTAAATGGATATTTCTTTATCCCATAACATTTTGTTATAACTGCTAAAAGGTTTGCGTTTGTATACAATACTATATTCCTTTTCATTTTCTCGTAAAAACACTAAATGAAAGTTTTCCTCTTTATCAATTATAAAATAAGGTGCAGAAATGTTGCTGCTGTCTAAATCAATGGATATAAAATCACTCCATGATTTTTTAGACCATAAAAAAATCTTATAACCTAATTTTCCGGATTCGGCTTCCCGTTGATAATAGACATGAATATTATTGGTCTGATCGACTGCTACCCGAAATGGAACAGAAGTATTAAATACGTAATCCACTACATTAGGAGAAATATTATTATCTAATATTTGATGTACCAATAGATTTTTACCTTTATATTCTATCATATAAAATAAATTTATCCATCCGTTTACAAGCAGCATTTTAAAATACTTAGGGTATGTACGGTTGGACTTGCTTTGCAGGATTGTATATTTGTGCCATTGAGTTCCGTTGTACATGAGATAGATAATACTTCCTAGTTGATCCTGACATATAAGATGTATATTACCTCTTGAATCCATAGTTACATCGAAATCTTTTTGACCGTCTTTAAAAAGTATTTCATAATGGTCCCATTGATTCTTATTTTTCTTTTTAAAGCAAATACCATTCCCTGTTTGATAAAAAAAATACCATATCTGTTCTGGTGTCTCTGTTACAATATACTGATTTGCTAATATTTTATTCATTTCAATGCCTCCTATTCACTATTTACAATTGTTACTATAATATATGCATGATAAACTTCATAAATCCTTTAAAAGATTCAATAAAATAATCACACAAAAAGATAATTAACATATTATGTTATTGAAGATTAGTATATCTTAGAAAATACTTTGACAGGAGGATAGGATATGAGTGAGAGATTAAGACCTGGTCCAATTCAAGGCACACCACATTTTAGGGAAGCCGTATGTATACAAACTGATAAAGTTTATGACTCATGTAGGGAAAAGGATTGTTTAGAGGACTTGAGAGTATTTTTTACAAGAAGTGGTCAGGAACTCATAGACCGAGCTATTAACGTAAAATGCAGGAAGTCCGAAGTTCTTTGGGCTTTTACCGATGTTGAACCGGTTCCGTTCAACAGAGGATTCTACACAGTGGACATTAAGTTTTTCTTCAGAGTAACCTTGGATGTTTTCACAGGCGTTTCAAGACCTACAGAAGTAGAAGGTTTGGCGATGTTTGATAAGAAGGTTATACTCTTTGGTTCTGAAGGAAACGCAAAGATATTCCAGTCCAAGTTCAAAGAAGACGAGTTTGATCCACAACTCTGGAAGAAGACCAATTTACCGAAAGCCAAAGTAGAAGTAGTCGATCCGATTTGTTTGACAGCCAAATTGGTTGATATTACCGATAGACTGTTTGAAGATGTTGATTTATCAGGGATACCTGTAAGCATTGCAAATACATTTGATGATGAATTGGTAGCCAGAGCGGAAAGAAAGAGAGTATTTGTATCTCTTGGATTATTCTCGATTATTAAACTTGAGAGAAATGTTCAGTTGCTGATTCCTGCATTTGATTTCTGCGTACCTGAAAATGAATGTATTGCAGCAACAGAAGATAATCCTTGTGACTTGTTTGAAAGAATTAGATTCCCGATTGATGAATTCTTCCCGCCACAGAGAGAAGACTTTGAAGGAGCGGAAGATGTTTTCGAAAGAAAACGTTGTAGCGATTAAAACAAGCAAAAAAGTGTCCGGTACCCCCGGACACTTTTTATGTGTGCGCCTAGCATGGGCGCACACATAAAACGGGTCGACACGGAGATCGACCCTTACAATTAATACAGATTTAGTAATATATGAACCGTATTATCCATGATGTAGAAAATTTTATGATTTTACCTGATAGCTTTTGAATAGCTGCTGGGGCTGATTCCATATTTTTCTTTAAACTGTCTGGAAAAATAATGTACGGAAGTAAAACCAAGCATATCTGCTATTTGTGTCAAGGAGTATTTACCGGTTCGGATTAAATCCTTACTTTTTTCCAATTTTAAATGATTGATATATTCCACGAGTGTAACTCCCATCTGCTTTTTGAAGATTCTGGATAAGTAGGACTGGCTGATAAAAACATATTGTGATATATCCGACAAAGTAATTCTTTTATCAATATTGTTATGGATATATTCTATGGTTTTTTTTACAACATTATTTTCAATATAGTTTTTTGAAGCACTGTCCAACGTATGGATGGTAGTTTCCAATTTAAGACTTCTCAGCAGTTTTATAATCAATTCCTTGAAATAGCACAATATGATATCATCCGAGTAATAATGATTGTTTTGTTTTTCATTAATAATTTTTCTTAGAAGTTCTTTTATTTCCGTATCAATAGTAAATGTTTTATTTAAGAATTCATCCGCATTTTGCAACTGCATATCAAATACAAGGGTAATAAAGCATACGGATGAAGTGATGTCGGTGTATTGAGTATGATATTGATTGGGTCCGTAAAACATGGCTTCACCTTGATTTAATCGGAACTTTTTGCCGTTCACTTCCGTGTACATATATCCCTTGTCAACATAGGTAAACTCCCATGAACTATGAGATTCTCCATCAAATTTAAAACCAAGTTCTTTTTCCTGATAGAAAAGAGTATGTATTTTGCTGATTTCTATTTTGGGATATATGGATAGCGAAGGTGTAACGCTGTTTACAGGATACTGGTAATAATCATTTGTAGGTTCTGCAATCTTAATGGTACATTTTCCATATAGAGGTATTACGTTGTAGTAAACTCCAGGTTTGATTAGAACCGCTTTGTCAAGCAAAAAATATCTTAAAGCTGTTTCATGGAGTTCATGACTTACGCATAGAATGGCTATGCCTTCAACAATATCCATTGCGGTATTTGAATGTGCGTGCATAATCAGACAATCTATTTGCTTCGATGTAATGTTTTTTTTATGAATATTAATGGAAGAATTATTTATGTATCGGTGTATGTCGTCAAATCCTTGGCAGATTATATTTCCAAAGTCCGCAAAGCTTATAAGGTTTAAATTTTCAATCATAAGTATCACCTAATTATCAGAATTCTTAATATAAGTTTACTATAAACATTTTTTAATGATTTGTAAAGTTTAAATCATTTTTGTTGAGCAATATTTTATAAATTTGTGAAAGGATTGTATAAATACATTTCATAGAGGCAGTGTTATACTTCAGATAGGTTAATCATATATTGGGGGTATATTTATGGCTGTATTGGTAACCGGTGGAGCAGGATATATTGGTAGTCATACATGTATTTTGCTTTTGGAAGCCGGCTATGATGTAATTGTTGTTGATAATCTTGTAAACGGTAAAGAAGAAGCATTGAGAAGGGTAGAAGAAATTACCGGAAAAAAGCTAATTTTTCATAAGGTGGATTTATTGGATCAAGAACGCTTAAGAGCAGTCTTTCAGCAGTCCCAGATTGATTCGGTCATTCATTTTGCAGGACTTAAGGCGGTAGGCGAATCGGTATCCATCCCGCTTCGTTATTATCATAATAATGTTTCAGGGACATTAATGCTATGTGAAATAATGAAAGAATTTGGTGTGAAAAATATGGTGTTTAGTTCTTCCGCTACTGTTTATGGAGAACCGAAAACCGTTCCTATTACGGAAGATTTTCCGTTATCTGCAACCAACCCATACGGACGTACCAAGCTGATGATTGAAGAAATTCTGCGTGATTTGTATGTTTCGGATCAAACTTGGAATGTTGCTATACTTCGTTATTTTAATCCGGTTGGGGCTCATCAAAGTGGGCGCATAGGAGAAGATCCAAAGGGTATTCCCAATAATCTTGTGCCTTATATTGCACAAGTCGCTGTTGGGAAACTAAATGAACTGTCTATTTTTGGTAACGATTATCCGACTTCGGATGGAACTGGCATAAGGGACTATATACATGTTATGGATTTAGCAAAGGCTCATTTAAAAGCACTTGAAAGGCTGGACGAAAATCCTGGAATTGTTGCGTATAATCTTGGTACAGGGCGTGGATATAGCGTGCTAGAAGTAGTCAAAGCTTTTTCCAAGGCATCAGGAAGGAAAATCCCATACAAGTTTGTGCCTCGAAGGCCGGGGGATATTGCAGTATGTTATGCAGATGCGTCGAAAGCTTTTAAAGAGCTAGGGTGGAAAGCAGAAAAAAATATTGACGATATGTGTATGGATTCATGGAGATGGCAGTTTAATAATCCTAACGGATATGAAGTGTGAATGAAGAATCAAGTGAAGGGAGGAAATAGAGCATGATGAAACCGACTCTGGTAGTTATGGCAGCCGGTATTGGCAGCCGGTATGGGGGATTAAAACAAATTGATCCTGTTGGACCCAACGGTGAAATGATTATTGATTATTCCATATATGATGCAATAAAAGCCGGATTTGGCAAGGTTATATTTGTTATAAAAAAAGATATGGAAGAGGCTTTTCGAGAAAAAATAGGGAATAGAATAGATAAGGTGGTAGAAACGGCCTATGTTTTTCAGGAAATTAATGATGTTGTGCCTGGTTTCCAAGTTCCAAAGGGGCGAGTAAAGCCTTGGGGGACCGCCCATGCCGTATTAAGTTGCCGAAATGTGGTGGATACACCTTTTGCGGTTATTAATGCGGATGACTTTTATGGAGCATCTACTTTTAAAGTATTACATGACTATCTTGTCAATATTCCAGAACATGGTGATTTATATCAATACTGTATGGTGGGGTTTGTTTTAGAAAATACATTAACTGAAAACGGTCATGTAGCCCGTGGAGTATGTTCTGTGGATGAAAACGGCTATTTGAAAGAAATTCATGAACGTACAAAAATTATGAAGTTTGGAGATATTGCAAAATATACGGAAGATGATGAGAATTGGATAGCCATTCCCCAAGGAAGTATTGTTTCGATGAATACATGGGGATTTACACCCAGTTTGTTTTATGAACTTGAAGCACGTTTTCCCAAGTTTTTGGAAGATAACAAAGAAAATCTTCTTAAAGCGGAATATTTTTTGCCGTCTGTAATAGGTAGTTTGATTGATGAAGGAAAGGCTCAAGTAAAAGTCTTAAAATCGGCAGAACGTTGGTATGGAGTTACCTATAAGGAGGATAAGCCAATTGTCAAGCAAGCTTTAAATCAATTAATGCAACAGGGGTCATATCCTGAAAGGTTATGGGAGGAATACGAGTGAGTTTAAACGACGCAGTTAACAATATCGCTTTTGAAGGAGAATTTATGGAAGCTGTACCTTATGGGTGCGGTCATATTAATGATACCTATGCAGTATATTTTAGAAAAAGGGACAGACAAATTCATCGCTATATATTGCAGAGAATTAACACAAAAGTTTTTAAAGAGCCGGAAAAGCTTATGGAAAATATTTATCATGTAACCGGTTTTCTTCGTAAAAAAATCATTGCAAATGGAGGAGATCCGGATCGTGAAACGTTAAATATTATTCCGACCACAGATGGAAAGAGTTTTTATAAAACTGATGAAGGTGATTATTGGAGAGGGTATAAGTTTATAGAGGATGCCAAAACTTATGAAATCATTGAAGATGCAAATGTCTTTTATAACGCGGGCAAAGCATTCGGTACATTTCAGATGCTGCTTCATGACTATCCTGCAGATACATTGCATGAAACTATTGTGGATTTTCATAATACTGAAAAAAGATTATCTGCTTTTTTAGAAGCGGTTAAAAGTGATAGGATGAATAGAGCAAAAGGTATTCAAGAAGAGATTAGTTTCATTGAAAACAGAGCAACAGAAACGTCCATTATTGTGAATCTACTGGAAGACGGAGAACTTCCGTTACGTGTAACCCATAATGATACAAAACTTAATAATATATTGATTGATAATGAGACCGGAAAAGGGATTTGCGTGTTGGATCTTGATACGGTAATGCCTGGGTCTGCCTTGTATGATTTTGGAGATGCCATACGCTTTGGTGCCAGTTCGGCGGCAGAGGACGAGAAAGATTTATCAAAGGTGTGGATGGACATTAATCTATTTGAAAGCTTTACAAAAGGGTTTATGGAATCCGCTGCAGAATCACTTACTCCGTTGGAAATTGAATTGCTTCCTTTTGGAGCCAAAATTATGACGTTAGAGTGTGGTATCCGATTTCTTACAGATTATTTAAACGGAGATACCTATTTCAAGATTCATAGGGAAGGTCATAATTTGGATCGTGCACGTACGCAATTGAAATTGGTAGCCAGCATGGAAGAACAATATGACCAAATGAAAGCCATTGTTCAAAAATATTTGCGCTAAAAGACTGTTATTAAAAAGAACCTGTGCCTAAGATTTTGCTGCACAGGTTTTTATTATTATAAAAGTTATTTACGTTATATTGAAATGTGATATAATATTTTAGGAGTGAATGATTAATTTTTAACAAGACAGGTTGTGTTGAGTGTGCTACAAGTGATCAAAGATAAAATGCAGAAGGATGAGAAATATCATCCTAAAATTGGTATTATGGGTGGTACTTTTGATCCTATACATTTTGGACATTTGGTAACAGCAGAATCTGCAAGAGAGAAATTTGAGCTTGATTGTGTTCTATTTGTGCCATCCGGTAATCCGCCGCATAAAATTCATCAGGTGGTAACCGACAAAAATCACAGATATTTGATGACGTTGCTTGCAACAGCAACTAATCCGTATTTTGAAGTATCAAGAATAGAAATTGACAGAGAAGGTTATACCTATACTATTGATACTATTAGAGAATTTGAAAAACAGTTTCAAGGAAGGGCAACATTTTATTTTATTACGGGTGCAGATGCTTTAAATGAAATATTAACTTGGAAAGATTCCGAAATATTATTAACGTCATGTGAATTTATTGCAGCGGCAAGACCGGGCTATCAGAAGCAGCAACTTTATGCGGATATCGATTATTTGAAATCCAACTATAACGGTAGAATTCATTTTGTAGAAGTACCGTCACTGGCCATTTCCTCCACAGACATAAGATTTCGGGTGAAAAATAAGCTTTCTATTAAGTACCTTTTACCTGAACCTGTGGAAAATTATATTTATAAAAACATGTTATACAGAGAAAATGAGTGAATGAAAATCAATTTTAACCAGACAAAAGGGGACGTTACGAATGAAAGAGGAAGAAATTATTGAGAAGTTGTCGGGTATGTTAACACCCGGAAGGTTGAACCATACTTTTGGCGTTCGAGATACTGCAGAGCAGCTTGCAAAATTATATCATTATGATGTTCAAAAAGCGGTTATTGCAGCTTTATTGCATGATTGTGCAAAAAACATTGAGCCGTTACAAATGTTGCAAATGTGCAGCAATTTTGATATAGTATTAGATGAAATTTCGCAGAATGAAGTGCAGTTGATTCATGCTCCGTTAGGTGCAAAACTTGCAGAGGTGGAATTTGATATTCACGACATAGATATATTGGAGGCTATATTTTATCATACCACTGCTAAGGAAAATATGAGTTTACTTACTAAAATCATATATATTTCAGATTTTATTGAGCCGGGAAGAAATTTTCCGGGGGTAGAGACAATAAGAGAAAAAGCTTTTGAAGACCTGGATGAAGCAATACTACTTGCTATTAATCGTACCATTCATTACGTTTTATCCAAAGAAGGATTAATTCATCCAAGTACCATTAATGCAAGGAATTACATTCTTTTGCACAGGGAAAAAGTGTTGTCATAGCAGAGATTAAAATTTTTGTATCTTGATATGGAAATTCCAAATAATATATAGTAAAATAATTGAAATAGATCAAGTAAGAGGAGGAAAAAAACAGCGTGGAATTAAGTTCTGAAAAAAAGGCGTTAAAGATTGCTGAAATTTTAAGCAATAAAAAGGCAAAAGATATCGAATTATTAGATATTAAAAATGTTTCTTTGCTTAGTGATTATTTTGTAATATGTAGTGGTAGTTCGGCAACGCAGGTGAAAGCATTAGCGGATGAAGTAGAAGAAAAAATGTTGGAGTTGGGTTATGAGCCCAGTCATAAAGAAGGTTATTCCAGTGCAAGTTGGATTCTTTTAGACTATAGTGATGTAGTAGTACATATTTTCCATTATGAGGCTAGGTCATTTTATAATTTGGAACGTTTATGGTCTGACGCACAGTATGTGGATATAGAATACATTACAGGAGAGCTTAAGTAGGAGGTAAAGAAAATGAACTATAATTTTAAGGAAATTGAGGAAAAATGGCAAAAACATTGGGAAGATACTCAGGCTTTCAAGATCGTGGAAGATGAAAGACCCAAGTTCTATGCTTTGGAGATGTTCCCATATCCTTCAGGAAATCTTCATATGGGTCATGTACGTAATTATTCTATCGGTGATGTAGTGGCAAGATTCAAATCCATGAATGGGTATAATGTTTTACATCCCATGGGATGGGATTCATTTGGTCTTCCTGCAGAAAATGCAGCCATTAAGCATGGAATCCATCCAAACGAGTGGACATGGTCCAACATTGAAAATATGAGAAGGCAGCTTAAAAGGCTGGGAATCAGCTATGACTGGAGCAGAGAGGTTGCAACCTGTCACTTAAGTTATTATAAATGGACACAATGGATGTTTCTTCAGTTGTATAAGCATGGCCTTGCATACAAGAAAAAATCTTATGTAAATTGGTGCCCTTCCTGTGCAACGGTGCTTGCTAATGAACAGGTAGTCAATGGTGCTTGTGAAAGATGTAAGGCTATTGTTGAGAAAAAGGATTTAGAGCAGTGGTTCTTTAAGATTACCGATTATGCCCAAAGATTATTAGATGATATTGAGAAGTTAAAGGGTTGGCCGGAGAAGGTAAAAACTATGCAGACAAACTGGATTGGCCGCAGTGAAGGGGCGGAGATACAGTTTGAAGTGGATGGAATAGATAAGACTCTTACTGTATATACCACCCGTCCGGATACTATTTTTGGTGTTTCTTACATGGTAATTGCTCCTGAACATCCTGTGGTTAAAGAATTGATTAAGGGTACACCACAAGAGCAACAATGTTTGGAATTTATTCATAAAATGCAATTTTTAAATGAAATTGACAGAACAGCAACCGACACGGAAAAAGAAGGTGTTTTTACAGGGCGGTATGTCATTAATCCATTGAACGGTGAAAAAATACCACTTTATTTAGCCAATTATGTTTTATTGGATTATGGTACAGGTGTGGTTATGGGTGTACCTGCACATGACCAACGTGATTTTGAATTTGCAAGAAAGTATAACTTACCTGTTCGAGTTGTAATACAGCCCGAGGGTCAAGAGTTAAATGGTGATACAATGACCGAAGCTTTTCCGGCAGAAGGTATTATGGTGAACTCCGGAAAGTTTAACGGACTTACCAATAAAGAAGCATTACAAAAGATTATTGATGAGATTGAAGAAAGGAAAATAGGAGAGCGTAAGATTAATTTCCGATTAAGGGATTGGCTGATATCAAGACAAAGATATTGGGGAGCACCTATTCCTATTATTTATTGTGAAGATTGTGGCATTGTTCCGGTACCGGAGGAACAATTACCGGTATTGTTACCCACCGATGTGAAGTTTACGGGTGTAGGGGAGTCACCTTTGGCAGGTGCAAAAGATTTTGTGAATGCACCCTGTCCTAAATGTGGCAAGATGGGTAAAAGAGAAACAGACACCATGGATACTTTTGTTTGTTCATCCTGGTACTTTTTAAGGTATTGCGATCCTTGCAATGATAAAGAACCTTTTTCTAAAGAAGCCGTTGATTATTGGATGGCTGTTGATCAATATATTGGCGGCGTTGAACATGCAATCCTTCATTTGTTATATGCCAGGTTTTTTACAAAAGTTTTGCATGATTTAGGATATGTTTCGGTGGAAGAACCTTTTGAAAATTTACTTACCCAGGGAATGGTATTGAAAGACGGAGCCAAAATGTCCAAATCTCTTGGAAACGTAGTAAGTCCGGAAGAAATCGTCAATAAGTATGGTGCAGATACTGCAAGACTATTTATCCTGTTCGCTGCTCCGCCTGAGAAAGATTTGGAATGGAGTGATCAAGCGGTAGAAGGAGCGTATCGTTTCCTGAACAGAGTGTGGAGGCTGGCAGATGAATTTGCTGATGTTATAAAAGGTGCTGGTCTCGTTGATAAGAGCAATTTGTCTTCGCAAGATAAAGATTTAAGATTTGTATTGCATAGTACTATTAAAAGAGTTAGTGAGGATGTTGGGGAGCGTTTTAACTTTAATACGGCAATCAGTGCGATTATGGAACTTGTAAATGCATTATACCAGTATAAGGAAAAAGCGGAAGAGGAGAATTACAATGCGGGAGTGTTAAAAGAATGCATTATAAATCTTCTTCTTCTCCTGGCGCCGTTTGTTCCTCACATTACAGAAGAGCTGTGGGCTCGTATAGGCCAAGAGGGAAGCGTTCATAAACAATCATGGCCCAAATATGACCCGGAAGCATTAATAAGAAGTTCTATTGAAATTGTTGTACAATTAAACGGAAAGGTAAAGGATAAGATTCAAATTCCCGCAGATTTAGACAAAGAGCAGACCGAAAAGGCGGCAATGGAAAGTGATAGGATTAAACAGCTTTTGGAAGGGAAACAGGTTGTTAAAGTCATTGTTGTTCCGAAAAAGCTTGTGAATATTGTGGTAAGGTAAAATATATCGATGATTCACGAATAATATAATGGATACCATGCATATATTCTTAAATCGTTATCCATTTATTGTAGGGACACCATATATGGTGTCCGAAATTACTATTTATAATAAGTATAAGCGGACGCCATGTATGGCGTCCCTACAACTGCAGTATATACATTAATTAGTTACATCTTACTCTACTTTCAACTCTTGTACTCCGGTTACCTTGCTTTTATCATCCATTTTAAAAGTAGACTTTGCTTCTTCTGTAATAAAGTATATGTTTCCTTCAACTACCGTATCTACCAGTTGAAAGTTGCTGGCAGCCACATAAAGGTCGCCTTTGAAGGTGCCATGTTGAATACTGGCTTCAGGGCTGTTTATGGTAAGTTTCGGAGCAGTCAAAGTATAACGTGCCGTTATGTTACGGTTTTCATCTTGAGAATATAGAGCAATTTTTCGTTGAATAACATCCTGCCCGTTTGCGTCTTTCTTGCCGTTTTTATATTCACCTTCCAGAACTAATTCTTTGTCAAAGGTTAAGCTCTTTGTTGCGCAAATAATCCAGGTGCCGTTGTTGCTTATAGCTTTTTCAAAGGAAGCTTCATCCGCTACGATGGAAGCAGTGGTAATTACGTCGGGCTCAGTTTCAGAAGGGTTGCCGGGCGAAGCGGTAGGTGTCGGTGAAGGTGACGGTTTAGGTTGATTGGCCGTACAACCTATGAATAGAACAATGAATAAAGTTAGCGCTGACAAAGTTGTTTTAATTTTCATAAACATCCTCCTCAAGTAGTTGCAGATATTTTTTTATAATTACATTATTACCATAATAAAAAATTTTTATCATATTATCATATTATTTTAGGTATTTTGGCAATTATTCAGGATGAGGTGATAGGATAATATGTCTTTGCGCAGTTTTTTAAAACTGGTGGAAATCCAAACAAAGTTAGCGAGTATGATTCCGTTTTTGCTTGGAACTTTTTATGTTTTGTATCGCTTTAACACCTTCAAGCTGTTAAATTTTTTGCTGATGCTGATTTCTTTATTATGTGTAGATATGGCCACTACGGCCGTTAATAATTACAAGGATTATAAAAGAGCGAATAAGAGACATGGATATGGGTATGAAAAGCATAATGTTATTGTTCGGGACAATTTGAAGGAATCTACGGTTTTAATGGTAATATTCGTATTATATGCAATTGCAATTATATTTGGAATCTTATTATTTCTTCATACGGATATTGTGGTTCTGCTTTTGGGAATCTTTTCATTTATGATAGGTGTTCTCTATTCTTGTGGGCCTGTTCCTATATCCCGCACACCTTTCGGTGAGATTTTTTCAGGCGGAGTAATGGGATTCATTATACCATTTTTGTCGGTTTATATCCATATATTTGATAAAAATATTATCGTATTCACTTGGCAAGAAGGATTTTTGAGTTTTCAATTCAATATCACTGAAATATTATACATTATTTTGGTGTCCATACCGTCTGTTATTGGTATTGCCAATATTATGCTGGCAAATAATATTTGTGATATGGAAGATGACATAGAAAATAAAAGATATACCCTTCCTATCTATATTGGAAAAAATACGTCTTTAATGATATTTAAGATATTGTATTATATATGTTATATACTTTTAATTATTATGTTGGCATTGAGAGTAATACCCTGGATATCTGCAATTACTCTTATTACATTTTTTATTGTGAGCAAAAATATAAAGATGTTTTATGAAAAACAGACCAAAAAAGACACATTTGTAGTGGCGGTTAAAAACTTTGTTATTATTAATTCCGTTTTGGCTTTCACATTAGCGGTGGAGGTTGTTATAAAGCATTTGTAGGAGCGAATGCAGTGTCGGATAGCTAAGTTATAATATTTATTAATTTTGCGGGCGACCACAGGTCGCCCCTACATATGGATACGGGTTCATATATAGATAAATTGTTATTACTGTAGGGGCGACCTGTGGTCGCCCGTAAGAGTCACCGTGAAGGTAATAGACATTTAGGCAAAAATGCCACGGACGGTATTCTTTCATTTCGGCTTACTGATAAACATTTGGCAAAACATATTTCCGTACTGGCCGCCTGAGCGGATTCCTATTCCGATATGTGTATAATCCGGGTTTAATATATTTTTTCTATGTCCGGGAGAATTCATCAGTGCTTCATGAGCCTTTTGAACGGTTTGATTACCTGCTATATTTTCTCCCGCTTGAACATAACTGATACCAAAGGATTTCATCATATCAAACGGACTACCATATTTTGGTGAGTTATGACTAAAATAATTATTGTCGATCATATCCTGTGCCTTTATTCTTGCAACATTGGTTAATTCCATATCAATCTGGAGAGCAGGTACGTTATTTTGAGCGCGTGCTTCATTTACTAACTTCAACATTTCCTGTTCCTGAGCGGTTAATGTATTGTTGTTTGTCTGTGTATTGTCCGGCGTAGTTTGTTTGGTATTGCTTCCGGCATTGGTGGTTGTTCCTGTAGTAGTACCCGGTGTTGTTTGATTATTGGTTGTGTCGTTTGTAGTAGTACCGGGTGTTGTCTGATTTTGGGGTGCTATGTCTTTTTTTGTATCATCCGGTACAATTGGCGTACAGTCCTTCTGAGGTATAAATCCGATTTGGTTATTGGGCAGTTTTACGGCATACCAATCAGCCACTTGACTGACTACATCAAATTTGTTGTTTTTGGTTGTTGTGTGTATGACGGATGTATCATCAGAGCAGCCGCTTCTTATATTTGCCTGGTCAACAACGATTTTTATTTTTTTAATTTCTCCCGTTTCAGAAATGGAAGATTCGGTACCTTTTATTGGCTGCTTGGTACAGGATACAGCTACCAATAGTGATAGAACAATTAGTAAAATCAAGTATTTTTTCAGCACATTCATCTCTCCTTATGATTAAAATTTTACATCATAAATATTATTGAACAATTTCATAATATTTATGACAGATTAGGAGAGTTGTGCTTTTCTTATGTAAAATTTTTAACTTGCATAAACATATTGTATTAATTATATTGTAGGGACACCATACATGGTGTCCGAAATCAAGTGCATTCATGAACGGACGCCATGTATGGCGTCCCTACAAGTACAGCGAATGTAATATCAATTTTTATAGGAGTGGACAGTGCTCGTCTCTAAAATCAACAAATATTAGCAGTTTAACGAAAAAACTATTTAAATAGCAGTTCAAGCCATTCCGTACATAAATGCATCCATGTTGCTACATGAGGATATTCACCCATATTGCCACTGTCAGTTTCTTTAGTGGCCAGAGACAGGCCGTGGGGTCCTTCGGGGTATATATGAAGTTCAAATGGAATGTTTTTTGCACGCATGGCTTGTGCAAACAGCAGACTGTTTTCTACAGGCACTGCAGAATCGGAGAAAGTATGCCATATGAAGGCAGGGGGGGTGTGCTCGTTGACTTGATTTTCCAGCGACATTTTTGACAGCAATTTTTCATCGGCTTGTTGGCCTAATAAATTTATAAACGAGCCTCTATGAGCATATTGACCGGACGTGATAACCGGATAGCATAAGATTAAGGCATTGGGTTTGTTCATGCCTTTTGTGATACCGGATACATTGTCTAATACCGGGTCATTCCACAATACACCTAAACTTGCTGCCAAATGTCCGCCGGCAGAAAAACCGCAAGCAGCAATTTTGTCGGATTCTATGTTCCACTCTTCTGCGTTTTCGCGAATAATGCACATAGCGCGGGAAATATCCATAAGCGGTTGAGGATGCTTTCTTGGTGCCACACTGTAATATAAGACAAAAGCATGGAAACCTGCGGCATTAAATTGCATTGCTATGGGTTCGGCTTCTCTGTCGGAAGTAAAGCCATATCCGCCTCCCGGACATATTAAAACGGCAGGCCTTTTTTTATTGCCGGATAAAATATACGTATCCAATGTAGGTTGAAAATGATCCGGCATTTCACTCTGGTATTGACCTTTTTCCCACAACTGAATGGTTTTGTTTAACATATATAGCATCTCCTTTACTTCATGAGATTGTTTTTTATTATATTAATGGTGTATATTTTTTAGTTGATGAATATTATTCCGAAAACGGAAGCTACAAGGCTAAGAGCCTGTAAACTTGTTTCGGGCCACATCACCTTATATAATTATATACTTTACGTTTCATTAATTCAATGCTATAATTTTAAGGACTAATTTTATATATAGTATTTTCAGTATATTGCATAGCAGTATTAAAAATTATAAGTAAGTATTTTTAATATTTATTGAAGGGAGAAAACATATATGAGAGCAGTTATTACCGTTATAGGTCATGACCGAGTGGGCATTATTGCAGCGGTGAGCACTATATTGGCCGATTGTAATGTAAATATTTTGGATATTTCTCAAACCATCATGCAAGATATGTTTACAATGATTATGTTGGTGGATATATCAAAAGCTACTACCGATTTTTCGGATTTGGCACAGCAGTTGGAACAAAAGGGGAATGAAATGGGCTTATCCGTCAGGATTCAACATGAGGAAATCTTTAATTCAATGCATCGGATTTAAGGAGGATACCTAGAGAAATGATTAATCCATTTGAAATTATAGAAACCATTAAAATGATCCAGGAAGAGAATCTTGATATTAGAACCATTACAATGGGAATATCTCTTAGAGATTGTTGTGATTCCAATGGGAATGAGGCAAGAAGAAAGATTTATGATAAAATAACCCGTTTGGCAAAAGACCTTGTAAAAGTAGGAGAGGATATAGAAAGAGAGTACGGGATTCCCATTATCAATAAGAGAATATCGGTTACACCGATTTCCTTAATTGCGGAAAGTAGTGACGAAGAAGATTATGTTAAATTCGCCGAAACCTTGGACAAAGCAGCAGAAGCTACAGGCGTAAATTTTATAGGCGGATTTTCAGCATTGGTACACAAAGGATATACCATGGGAGACAAAAAGCTTATTCAATCCATACCGGAAGCATTAAGTACCACCGAAAGGGTGTGTTCTTCTGTCAATGTTGCAACTACCAAAGCAGGTATTAATATGGATGCGGTCAGAGAAATGGGTGAAGTGATAAAGAAAGCGGCAAATTTAACGGCAGATCAGGGCGGACTTGCCTGTGCAAAATTAGTTGTTTTTGCAAACGTGCCTGAGGATAATCCCTTCATGGCAGGAGCGTTTCATGGGGTAGGTGAGCCTGAATGCGTAATCAATGTTGGTGTCAGCGGTCCCGGTGTGGTAAAATGTGCACTGGAAAAGGTAAAAGGTGCGGATTTCGGAACAGTGGCTGAAACCATTAAAAAGACCGCTTTTAAAATAACCAGAATGGGACAGTTGGTAGCCCAAGAAGCTTCCAGGCGATTGGGTGTATCTTTTGGTATTGTGGATTTGTCATTGGCTCCTACGCCTGCTATCGGGGATAGCGTGGCTCATATTTTAGAAGAAATGGGATTGGAAAAGTGTGGAGCCCATGGCACAACGGCAGCCCTTGCTCTGTTGAATGATGCCGTTAAAAAAGGCGGTGTTATGGCATCTTCGTATGTTGGAGGATTAAGCGGAGCATTTATTCCGGTTAGTGAAGATGCCGGAATGATTGATGCGGCTATTCAAGGTGCATTATCCATTGAAAAGCTGGAAGCAATGACTTGTGTGTGTTCTGTCGGATTGGATATGATAGTAGTTCCCGGCAATACCAGTGCGGCAACTATTTCTGCCATTATTGCCGACGAAGTTGCCATAGGGGTAGTGAATAATAAAACCACTGCAGTAAGAATTATTCCTGCACCCGGCAAAGATGTAGGGGATAAAGTGGAATTTGGCGGACTTTTAGGTTCGGGGCCGGTGATGAGGGTAAATCCGTTTAAAAGTGATGAGTTTATTAAGCGAGGTGGAAGGATACCGGCGCCAATACAAAGTTTAAGAAATTAGTTTATGAATGAAGTGCAAAATGATGGTGCTATCGCATAACGTTTTATGTCTCTTGCGATAGCTTCATCTATTTTTTTATATAATTAATTTATAATTTATTCAAATAATTCGCATAAATATGTTGTACAATATGTAGGGGTACGGGGAATGAAAGGATGGATGTTATTTTGAAAAAAATCAATTTACCGCTTTTATGGAAAATGTTTTTAGCATTTTTTAAGATCGGAGCGTTTACCATCGGTGGCGGATATGCAATGTTGCCTTTGATTGAAAAAGAGGTGGTCGATCATCAAAAATGGGTCAGTGAAAATGATATTGTGGATGTATTTGCCGTTTCTCAATCCGTTCCGGGTGTTATTGCCATTAATTCGTCTATTTTTATAGGGTATAAAGTTGCAGGTATGCCTGGAGCTATTTCAGCAGCATTAGGTGTCATATTGCCGTCGTTTTTTACTATATTAATAATTGCTTTTTTTCTTTTAAATGTCCATGACAATATTTATATACAAAAGGCTTTTACGGGTGTCAGAGCAGGCGTTGTTGGAATGATAGGTTTGGCGGCTGTCAAACTGGCAAAGTCAGCGATTCAGGATAAACAAGGCGTTATTATGGCTATTATTGCTTTTCTTGCAATTGTCGTATTTGATATTAGCGTAATATGGATTATTATTGCAGGTGGAATCGTAGGATATCTTACTTATAGGAGGAAAATTAAATGATATATATCATGTTGATGTGGACGTTCTTTAAAATAGGTTTATTTAGTTTTGGTGGCGGATATGCCATGATCCCCTTGATACAATCGGAAATTGAAGTTCATGGTTGGGTTGAAGCACAAGAATTTGCAGATATTGTAGCTATATCTCAGATGACTCCCGGACCTATTGCTGTTAATGCAGCTACATATATAGGTTTTAAAACAGCAGGCGTATTGGGTTCCGCGTTTGCTACCTTAGGTGTTTCTCTTCCTTCTTTTATTCTAATTACTATTGTTGCGAAATTCGTTGAAAAGTTTAAAGAAAGTACTTTTTTTGAATCTGTCTTGCGGGGAATCAGACCTGTAACCATCGGTTTAATCAGTTCTGCCGTAATATTTTTTGCTGAAATGTCAATATTTAAGGATGAATTGCCTTTTGATAGGCTGAGGGGAATTTTTGTGGGGAGCTTTATGAACCCGTTTGAGGGAATTCAAATTGTACCCGGTGCGTTAGCAATATGTATTATTATCCTGATTGCCGTTAAAAGGTTTAAAATGAACCCGATTCTTGCAGTAATTTGTTCAGGAATATTGGGAATTGTGCTGTTGTAAAGTATAAAATTTTACGGGCGACCTGTGGTCGCCCGTAAGGCTGTATCTTGTATATATTAAATATTTTATAGGGAACGCAATATATAATGCGTTCCCTGTAAGAAAACCGTGTCATCAATATTATTGTATATTGACAATGCTTTATGCAACCTTTTCAAGTTCCTTAATGCTGATTTGTCTTGTATGTTGTGTATGGAACCATTCTTTGTTATTCTTATTGAGAATGCCTTGTATGGTAATAGGAACCCATGTAAGGGAGTAGAAGAAATACAGCAAATAACCTATGAACACTTTATAATTAAATTTTCTTTCGGCAACAAGAACAAAAGGTATATATAGAAACTGAACGATAAGGAAGAAATACCATATTTCAGGATGCCCTTCAAACAGGTACCAGAGTTGGAAAAACGGGAGTTTTCCTTCCGGATAACATGTTTGTAACCATGCCATCAAAGTGATACAGCCGGATGCAATAACTCTGAGTGGTTGCAATAAGTAAATACAACAATCAAATGCTATAATATCTCTTTCTTTTATTGCTTTGGTTATTAATTTGCTACAGAAACGGCTTGCCACGTCAGCATGTCCCTGCATCCATCTTTTTCGCTGTTTCCACGATTGGGAAAGGGTTAAAGGCTTTTCATCATATACCACCGCATTATGAGCCCATGCAACTTTTTCGTTATTCAGTGCCAGTTTCATAGTAAATTCCATATCTTCGGTTAAGCAAGTGGCACCCCATCCTAATTTTTTTAGGATTTCGGTTTTTACTACAAAGCCTGTTCCGCTTAATTGACAACATAAGCCGAGATTATATCTTGCTTTCTGAAACAGTCTGTTAATGGTCCAAAAAGATATGGTATATGCACAAGTAATCCACGAATCGAAAGGATTTTTACTGTCTATGTAACCTTGAACTACCTTGTATCCTTTATTTAATTGTTTATTCATTTCGGTTAAAAAGTTGTTGGATACGATATTATCGGCGTCAAAAACAGCAATGGCATCATATTCTTTATCCATATTAAAAATATTATTGAACATCCATTCCAGTGCAAAACCTTTTCCTCTTGCTTTGTCATCAAAGCGTTCATAAACAATGGCACCGTATTGTCTTGCAATTTCAGCAGTTCGGTCGGTACAATTATCGGCAATGACGAATATATCGTAATATTCCTTGGGGTAATTTAGGTTTTTTAAACTTTCAACCATGTTTCCTATTACGGCTTCTTCATTATGAGCAGCGACAACAAGAGCAAAAGTATTTTGTTTATTAGAGATGTTTTCAGAAGATTTTTCTCTTTTTGGGAGCCAACCAAATATGGATATTATAAAGTAATATGTTCCTATGAACAAAACAAAAATTTGAATGATGATACTTAAGTATAAAATTAATGAATTATCGTTCATTTTTTAACCTCCGAAGTTAAATATTATGCATACAAATAATGTAAAAAATATAAAGAACAAAAAAATATATGAATATTATTATATGGAAATTTCACATAGATTTCACAATTCATTGTTTAAATAAAATCAATAATCGAGTATAATTTATTTATAAAACTATAGATATGAACTTATAGAATATCCCTCCTTTTTGCTTTTTTATAAAGGACTATGACCAATAGAAAATGTTTATTTTTTCACACTCTTTTAAAAGGATACAATATTTTTTATAAAAAAGCAAGGCAAAAAATTCTGTATTTGATGTAAAATTGAATAGAATTCAGTGATTACAGCAAATTTTATAGGTTTTCTTATCGTAAGGTATGGTTTCAAAGGAATATTTTGATTTTAATGGTTCAACCATCAATAATTATTGGAAAAAATTATTTATATTAGGTATTTATTCATCAGATTAAAAAAATAGTACAAATATATATTCATAGAATATAAGAAAGAAGTGATAATAATGGCCAAACTGAAAACAATTTTTATCTGTCAAGGTTGTGGTTATGAATCATCCAAATGGATGGGAAGATGTCCTGCTTGTAATCGGTGGAATACTCTGATTGAAGAAATTCAGACGGATACGGATAAAACTTCAACCATTACAAGTCATTCCTCTCCGGTTCGTTTAGCAGAAGTTACCGTAACTCAGGAAGAAAGATTTTCTACCGGAAGCAGTGAATTAGATCGAGTGTTAGGAGGTGGTATTGTAAGAGGTTCTTTAGTGTTGGTTGGAGGAGACCCCGGAATTGGTAAGTCGACTTTGCTTTTGCAGATATGTGAACATGTAGGTAAAAACCATAAGATATTGTATGCATCAGGGGAGGAGTCCATAAAACAGATTAAATTGAGGGCTGACCGGTTGGACATTGCCACTCAGAATTTGCTGTTATTATCTGAAACCAATTTGGATGCTATTATTCAAGGCATAAATAATGTCAAGCCTGATATGGTTGTAGTAGATTCCATTCAGACGATTTTTAAGCCTGAACTCACTTCCGTACCGGGAAGCATAAGCCAGGTTAGAGAAGTTACTGTCAGTTTAATGCGAATTGCAAAAGAAAATAATATTGCTGTTTTTATTGTAGGGCATGTGACAAAAGAAGGAACCCTTGCAGGTCCCAAAGTATTGGAACATATGGTGGACTGTGTTTTATATTTTGAAGGGGAAAGACATCAATCTTATCGAATCCTTAGAGCGGTTAAAAACCGTTTTGGTTCCACCAATGAAATAGGTGTATTTGAAATGCAGGACAAGGGGTTAATGGAAGTCAATAATCCGTCCATGGTGTTTTTATCGGGAAGGCCTGCTAATGTTTCCGGTTCCTGTGTCATTTGTACACTGGAGGGTACAAGACCGGTGCTTGCCGAGGTTCAGGCATTGGTATCACCAACTAGTTTTGGTATACCAAGAAGGATGTCCACAGGAATTGATTATAATAGGGTTACCCTGTTAATGGCGGTGCTGGAAAAACGAGTCGGACTTCATTTGCAGCATCAGGACGCTTATATTAATGTAATAGGAGGTATCCGGATTGATGAGCCTGCAGCGGATTTAGGGGTAGCCATTTCCATTGCATCCGCTTTTAAGAATTTTGAAATAGATCATGATACCGTTGTAATGGGAGAAGTGGGACTTACCGGAGAAGTCCGAGCAATTCATCGAGTGGAAAGTCGAATTCATGAAAGTTATAAGCTTGGGTTTAAAAAGTGTATTGTGCCGGAAGAAAATGCAAAAAATTTAAAAAAGCTTAGCGGCATTGAAGTCATAGGTGTTAAAAACCTAAGAGAAGCATTGGATGTGGTACAAGGATAATATTTGCTGTTTTTTAATTTTTTATAAAATGTAACGCATTAAATTGAGGAATGCAGATTGTTTCTTGTAGGGACGCCATACAATGGCGTCCGTATAGGAATATACCGATTTCTGACACCATATATGGTGTCCCTACAGTCAACACAGATTTGAGAGTATATAAATCCGCATTTTTACCTTAAACTATACTTTCCCAACATTCTTACACGAGCATCTTCTTTTATAAGAATGTCGTATATGTTTAAATCCAACGTATTACATATGCATGCCAAATAGAAAAGATTCCGCCCGATTTCTTTTTCAATGATGTCCCTGCAGTTTTCACATAAAGAACCTTCCAAATGGGTTGACATTTCTTTTAATATTTCATCATAATCTTTATCTGCATGAAACGGTTGCTTTTTGGCATTGATTCTTATACAGCCGCATTGAGTAACGGCCTTAATAATGGACCGATTTACACGCGCATTGGAATCTTGGTATTTTGTTAGTGAGTCCAAAATACTTTTATTTCTAACCAATAATTCTGCAACGGTATATTGAAATTGATCCGTAAGAGAATCTTTCATCATATTTTTCCTCCTTTTTAAGCGCAATGACGATGATTTATTTGTTCATGCTTATTATACTTTTACTTGCAGTAATTTGTCAACGGATTAGTAATAAATGTACTAAATTTCCAACAATTTTAATTTAGGAATTTGAAACAAAAAAGTTACAAAAATTTAATATTTATTTTTTGTCAAAAAGGTTGCATTCATATAAGATCCATGTTAAAATAATAATTTTTTGACATTATTGAAGCTTTGTAGTATACTTATATGTAAAAGTGTTAAAAATAAAACTAATATTTAAAAAATTAATGTTATGGAAATATTTGTTATGTAGCTTTTTAAGGAGGTAATATACATGTATAACATCGGTGATAAGATTGTCTATCCGATGCATGGTGCCGGTGTGATTGAAGCAATTGAAGAGCGTGAGATTCTTGGTAAACGACAAAAGTATTATATTATGAAAATGCCTATCGGTGAAATGAAAGTCTTGATTCCTATGATGAATGTGAAGGAAATAGGGATTCGAGCGGTCATTGATCAATCTGAGGCTGAAAATGTGATACAGATTTTTAAGAAGGATGCAACCGATATGTCCAGCAATTGGAATAAACGATATAGGGAAAACATGAACAGAATAAAAAGCGGTAATATTTATGAGGTGGCTCATGTCGTTAAGAATCTCATGACACGAGAAAAACAAAAAGGCCTTTCCACAGGAGAGCGAAAAATGCTTAACAGTGCAAAGCAAATTCTTATTAGCGAACTTGTATTGGCAAAAAGTATGTCACAGGAAGATATTGAAAAAATGTTGGATAATTTAGTGAATAATTCATTGGAAATATCTTAGTGTGTCTTTTTCATAAATACTAGGTAATTGCGAAACTTAGAAAAAAAGAAAAGGTGATAGGTAGCTAATAAGAGT
>ENA-UPSB01000190-UPSB01000190.1-bioreactor-metagenome-genome-assembly--contig:-NODE-190-length-111414-cov-8.548811_pt1 | contig 111414 bp, 103 predicted proteins | sample MGYA00238182_ERZ773286 | MGnify/ENA primary metagenome ERZ773286 (study PRJEB29026, sample SAMN07631240) | bioreactor metagenome | isolation source: Switchgrass digestor | place: USA: Dartmouth... | reverse complement strand
TATTTACGAATACATTTTCTGAATTTCGTGTCCAATTTCTATTGACTACTGCAATGAGCATCTTGACCCTGTGAATGGTAAAATGGTTTTGCAGGAAATGGGGGGATACTTTTGGAGAAAGAAAAAGACCAAAGGGAGAGCAGGACAAAGCCAAAGTATAATATATGGCAATGCTCCGCGTACATGATCGGGCTTGCATGGAGGGAAAAGGAAAAAAAGGTTTTGGCGCTTTGCCTCTTGCAGGCTCTTCTTGCTGTAGCCGCCAACCTGATAAGCCTCTACATAACTCCGACGATCTTATCTGTTGTGGAACGTAAAGGGTCGTTTGCGGAGTTGATAACCACGATCCTGGCCTTTACTTCGCTCATCATGTTCTGTGCGGCTGCGTCCGCCTATGTGAGCTCCAACACTTTGTTCGGACGGGTCAGTGTGAGGCGCGCAATCGTTAAAGCTATAAATAAAAAATCCTGTATTACTTCCTATCCGAATATTGAAGATGAGAAATTCATAAGGCTGCGCGCAAAATCCGGGCAGACTGTTCAGAGCAACAGTGAAGCTACTGAAGCCGTATGGGAGACACTCACATCTCTCCTGCAGAATACTATCGGCTTTGCGATTTACTCTGTTTTACTTTTGACCCTTGACTTTTGGCTCATACTTGTGATCGTGCTTACGTCCCTTGTGGGGTATTTTATCAATAATCGGCTGACCGGCTATGGATATCGCCACCGTGAAGAGGAAGGAGAAATTGCCGGGAGGATAGTGTACCAGATCAAGCAGGCAAGAAATTACGGCGCGGCCAAGGATATCCGGATCTTTGGGATGAAGCCGTGGATGGATGAGATCACAGCCAAGGCGATGGCCGCCTATAAGGCGTTTCATAAACGTGCAAACAACGTATACATATGGGGAAGAATATTGGACCTGGTGCTCGCCTTTCTCCGCAACGGGGTTGTTTATGCTCACCTTATTCACTTGGTGTTGAATAATGGATTGGATGTAAGTGAATTTCTGCTCTACTTCTCGGCGGCGGGGGGATTTACCGCATGGGTCGGCGGAATCCTTGGGGAGATGACCACTCTGTACCGTCAGAGCCTGGATCTTTCGACCGTGAGAGAATTTCTCGAATATCCCGAGCCGTTTTTATTTGAGAATGGAGAAAAGCTGTCTGTCGCAAAAGATAAGCAGCATGAGATACGGCTGGAGAACGTATACTTCAAGTACCCCGGAGCAGACGGTTATACTCTGGAAAATATCAATCTTGTCATCAGGCCCGGAGAAAAGCTCGCTGTAGTCGGGCTGAACGGAGTAGGCAAAACCACGCTCGTAAAGCTGATCTGTGGCTTCTATGACCCGACGGAGGGAAGAGTCCTTCTCGACGGCGAGGATATCCGGAAATACAACCGCCGGGATTACTATGCGCTTTTTTCCGCAGTTTTTCAAAACTTCTCGCTGCTTGCAGGGAGTATTGCCGCAAATGTGGCACAGACAGAAGAGAATATAGATATGGAACGCGTAAAGTCCTGCATTCGCAAAGCGGGACTTACAGAAAAAGTCGAATCTCTGCCGGATGGCTATGAGACATATTTGAAAAGAGAGGTATATAAAAACGCGGTCGAGCTGTCGGGAGGCGAAATACAACGCCTCATGCTGGCCAGGGCATTATACAAGGATGCTCCGTTCATCGTACTTGATGAGCCGACCGCCGCCCTCGACTCCATTGCCGAAGCGGACTTGTATAGCAAATACAATGAAATGACGCAAGGCTGTACGTCGGTATATATTTCACATCGGCTTGCATCCACACGCTTTTGTGACAGGATACTGCTTATAGATAACCACCGTATTGCCGAAGAGAGAACGCATAAGGAACTGCTTGAGCTTGGGGGCAGATATGCGGAGCTATACGAGGTGCAAAGCAAGTACTACAGGGAGGGAGATATCGGTGAAGCAAGAGAAGAAGCTGCTCAAATGGCGTGATGCATGGAAACTGAACAAGCGCGCTTTTGCTCTCATTTATAAGCGCTGTCCGGCAATGATCATCTCCCGCCTTGTCTGCGTTTTCTGGGATACGCTTACACCGTATGTGGGTATCTATCTTTCCGCGTTGGTGATCAATGAACTGGCGGGCGGCCGAAGGCTGTCCGTCCTGAAAGAACTTGTTCTTATAGCGTTACTGTCAGCGGCAGCCATTTCGCTGGTGGGAGCATTGCTGCATAAGTGGCGCGACACCGAATGTTCGGTGCTATACTACAAAATACAGCAAGTATTTCCGGAAAAAATGATGAGCATGGACTATGCAGATGCGGATAACACCGCAACACACGAGATGTACAATACGATCGAGCAAAACCGAAATGGCGGCGGGTGGGGATTGCACCAGGTGTATCATCACGTAGAGGACATAGCTTCATCGCTTCTGACGTTTTTTGGCGGAGCCGCATTAACGATCACTCTGTTTACAAGCCGTGTCCCGGAAAATGCGGGCTGGTATACTGTTCTAAATAATCCTGCGTTCATCCTTCTGATCGCCTCCGTAATGCTCGTGACCACATACCTGGCTCCACGGTTTTCAATAAAAGCAATGAGTTATTATGCATTTAATTCCGATTCACAAAATCTTTCAAATCGTCTTTTCGGTTTTTTCGGATGGCTTGGATATGACGGCAGCATCGCCGCCGATGTCAGGATCTACCGGCAGGATCTGATCTGTGATAAACATAATGATGATAAAACCGACCTTTTCGGATCCGGCGGGATGTTTGCGAAATTAGCAAGGGGTCCGATGGGGCTGTTTAATGCCGCCGCGTCGTCGGTATCAGTTTTATTCACGGGCGTAGTTTATGCTTTTGTATGCATGAAGGCATTGGGAGGGGCCTTTGGGATCGGTTCCGTTACACAGTATGTGCAATCCATAACCAGAGTCTCGGAAAGTGTTTCCTCCATGATCAGGGTCGCCGGGGAGATGCGTACTAACGCATCCTTTCTGAAGCTTGTTTTTAAGTTCCTTGATATCCCTAACCGTATGTATCAGGGAAGCCTGACAATTGAAAAGCGCATGGACCGGAATTATGAAATTGAATTTCGGAATGTTTCCTTTAGGTATCCGGGGAGCGAAACATATGCTTTAAAGGATGTGTCTATGAAGTTCAGGATCGGTAAACGGCTTGCGGTCGTCGGCCGCAATGGAAGCGGCAAGACTACCTTCATTAAGCTGCTGTGCCGTCTTTACGATCCGACTGAAGGCGAGATACTGTTGAATGGTATAAACATACGGAAGTATAATTATGCCGAGTACATGTCGATATTCTCGATCGTATTTCAGGATTTCAAGCTATTTGCCTATGAACTCGGGCAGAATGTGGCCGCCGGAGTGGATTATGACAAAGATAAGGCTGAGCTGTGCCTGATCAACGCGGGATTTGGAGAGCGTCTGAAGGAGTTGCCGGACGGGCTGAATACCTATATATATAAGGACCTGGCCAAACAGGGTGTTGATATCTCAGGGGGAGAGGCGCAGAAGATCGCTATCGCAAGAGCATTATATAAGGACGCCCCGTTTATCGTACTGGATGAGCCTACGGCAGCGCTTGACCCGATAGCTGAATCCGAAGTCTACTCTAATTTCGACAGGCTCGTCGGCGACAAAACCGCAATATACATATCCCACCGGCTTTCCTCGTGCCGTTTTTGCGACGAGATTGCCGTTTTTGACAACGGACAGATCGTCCAGCAAGGAAGCCATGACGAGCTGGTGGCGGATGAGTGCGGCAAGTATTATGAGCTATGGCATGCCCAGGCGCAATATTATACTGAAAAATAGTAATGTAGTTCCTTCTTGAGCTAAGCAAATGGCAACATTACACCCCTGCCCAATGAATTGAGCAGGGGTGTTTATTTAGGTGCGCCACGTATGGCGCGTAACTTGGCATTTAAAACATTTCGCTAATCAAGAGTCCTAAACTCTTCGTTTCTTAAACATACGAGACTGGAAATGACGCCAACCACACCTGTTATCAGAAACATAACTGCCATGCCCGAGCCCTTGCCGGTACCCACGAGGGCTGCAAATAATGCCTGCATCCCCGAATTGCCGGCCATGAAAGGCTCAAAGACATTGTCCGCAAGGAAGCCGCCCAGAAAGAGCGCGACCGGTATGGAGAAGAACTGCACGGTGTCTCTTGCCGACAATACGCGCCCCTGCATTTCGAGCGGAACCGCAGTTCGCATAATAGTGTTCAGGCCTGCGGTTGTGAAAGGCACAAGGACGAATCCGGCAAAAGCCGAAAAAACCCATAGCCATGAGCTGCGGCCCACTCCCCAGACGATATCGCCGAGAAAAAACGAAGCGGCCATAGTTATAAAAATGGTTTTTGTACGGCTTTTAGGCGGTTTTGAGACTGTTACAATGAGGCTGCCGACCAGCGTTCCGATACCCATCGCCGAAGAGACCATTCCGAGAACGGTCTGATTTCCGCCCGAGCGTGCGAGTATCATTGCCGGGAGGATGCCATAGCCGGTAAGGTAAGCCAGCAGGTTTATCAGGGACATGTAAAGAATAAGCTTAAGAAGCGCCCTGTGCTCCCGGAGAAAATTCAACCCGGTCATGCAGCTTTTGTAAAACGGCATGGATTCTTTGCCTGCGGTCATTGGAATTGCAGGCAGCCTGATAAAAAACATCAGTGTCAGGAACGCGACGGCAAAGGTGACGAGATCAATAATGAATACAGTCTCCAGTCCGCACAGCGCCAGAATGGCTGAAGCCAGCGCGGGCGTCAGAATCGTGATAAGGGACCCGGAAAAGCCCTGCAATCCGCTCACACGGGTATAGTATTCCCTTGGGACAAGCAGACTGGTGGCAACATATGAAGCCGGAGACTGGAACGCATTCATAAAGCTTATCAGGAAATTGATCAGATATAAATGCCATATCCGTAGTGTCCCGGTCATATACAGAATAAGAACTGTTAGAGTACCACAAGCCGAGACTAAGTCGCTGATGAGCATTATTTTTTTCTTGTCCCACCGGTCGGCCAGCGTACCGGCAATGAAGCAGAAAAGTATGGACGGAAGATAGGTGAAAAATGAAAGCAGCGTTACGCTGGTTGCCGTACCTTTTTGCTGATATACCCAGATGATAAGCGCATACGATGTCATGGAACTGCCAAGGCTTGATACGGCCTGGCTGCTCCACAGAATAAGAAACCCCTTCAACGGGGCCAGTTTTTTCAATATGTTCATGGCTTTGCTCCTCTAATATCTATTATTGATTCGGAGTGCAAAGCCCGAACCGGGCGGCAAGAATAATCTCACCGCTCCATGCACCTGCCGCCCGAATTCAGGCAATGCATGGAGCCATGACAATGCAGAGCGGTAATATCATTTTAGGCATAAGATTCACCTCATTTATCAGTGAAACGTAATCACCGAAAGAACTGATACAAGTCGCAATATTAATTATGCATATAGTATGGCTTTGAAATCGCAACTTGTCAAGATAGATAAAGGGTTCACGCAGGCATATATCCATTTTGAATTATGGAGCTATTGCAGCCAAAAAGCTTGCCATTAACAGCAGGTAGTATATAATTAAAATAAGAATATTGAATCGGGAGGTATAATATGGGAGACTTAAAGAATCTTGACCGGGTTTTGGAAGGTTTTATTGAAAAGGGTCCTGCGGGTGGCGCCGCGCTGAGGGTTTATAAGGGTACCGAAGTCGTTTATGAGAGCTGCTTTGGTTATGCGGATGTGGACAGCAAGAAGCCTTTCAGAACCGACACCATATGTCAGATCGCGTCAATGACCAAGGTTATTGCCGTTGCGGCCGCCATGCAGCTCTTCGAAAAGGGCGAGTTTCTGCTGACGGACCCCGTGAGCGACTACATCCCCAGCTTCAAGGACAGAAAAGTGTTTACGATGGACGCCAGGGGAAACATACTGGCCGTCCCCGCGAAAAAAAAGCTGACGATCGGGCATCTTTTCGACATGACAAGCGGGATAACCATCAACTGGGACCGTGAGAATCCGAACAGCAAGGCCTTGAGCGAAATCACAAGAAAGCTTCAGTCGGAGGGGAGGTATACTCTCACCGACTATGCAATTGAAGCCGGCAAAGTTCCCGGGGCATTCGAAGCAGGAGAGCACTATTTCTACGGACAGAGCCACGATATACTCGCGGCGGTATTGGAGATCATCACCGGAAAAACCTTCGGACAGTATTTGAAGGAAAACATCTTCGATCCTCTGGGAATGTGCGATACATTTTTCTTCCCGCCGGAGGAGAAGAAGGGCCGCATAGCCGTAATGTACAGGCTGCAGGACGGCAAGAGGATCCCCGTTTCATTGCCGCCGATATTCGATACAACAACCTTTGAGTCGGCCTGCGGCGGTCTTTACAGCACCCTGGAAGACTACAGCCGTTTTGCTCTTGCAATGACCCTGGGCGAAAAGAGCAAAGTCAGGATTTTAAGCGACAACACAATTCGCCTCATGGCTATGAACCGCCTCTGCCCGCAGGCTCTGGCGGAGTTTGAAAATCCCTACTTGAGCGGTTACGGCTACGGCCTGGGTGTAAGAACGCGTATGCGTCCGGAAGCCGGAAGCAACTCCAGCATCGGCGAGTTCGGCTGGACCGGCGGCTTCGGCACCTGGGTGCTGATGGATCCGGCGAAGGAAATAACTATAGTACATATGCACCAGTCCATGCCCAACCGTGAAGAATACATCCATCCGCGAATCAGGAACATAGTATATTCGGCATTATAAAACACGATTGTGCAGATTATGTCTGCAAACGCCGGAGCACTGTGCGTATGCTCCGGCATTTTGTAAATACATGGAATTTTCTTTCCTTTAGCATCATTCATGTGCTCTGGGAATAATAAACGCCTCTCACAATGGTATGCTTAAGCGCAAATTTGCGGATTCCGCGTATCCGGGACTGGGGAGGCCGAACGAGGGGGATAACTGGCTGATCTATCGCGGTGTTGCCAAGCGGAATATAATTTATTGCGAACCCCAGTCCAGAGCCGTATATTGCTTTATGCAAATTCCGTCGTCACGGCGATAGAAGCTTTCCAGCATACCGTCGCTCCGCTGATATAAGCTGCGTGCGACGGTTTCGGCCGAATCCGGCGCAGTTGAATAGGTTTCCAGTATGATATAGGAGCAATCCGGTTTTGGTGATATTGATTTGGGGAGCGTACCGGGGAGGTACTCATCGCGGGAAAGAATCTGACCGTCCGGATTATATTGAACCAGGGCAATGCGCCGGGGATGAGGCATTTCACTGAAAGATATCTTGACGGAGGTGTTATAAGTGTAAGCTTTTCCGTTCTTGGAGACAGTTGTAGTTTCGTTCAGCGTTTGTGATACGGCAACGCCGGATCCTCCGCTTTCAAAGGAAACTCCGCTGCCGCTCACGGCATAGATCCGGCCGTCCGGGGTTTGGCAAACAGGGTTTACAAAAAATAACACAATATCGTTTGACGGAGCAACATATATGGTGCCTTCAAGGGAGACGCTTTCGCCGCTATCGGTTTCCGATATACTGACATGTCCGTCTGCTATCGCCTCGTCTCCAGTCGATCCGTTGTAAGAGCCGTTTTCATCGGTGTATGAGTACATAAAGTAGGGAAAGCCTTTTACGCCTTCGAAATCGTATTCATGAGTGGTGAACGTTTCTCCCGAGTATTCGTTTGTCAGGCTTCTCTCCACAAGTGTGGCATACAGCCTGCCCTGGTATTTGGAGAAATCTCCGTCCGGTTTCAGCTCACCGAACACTTTGCCGGCGTTATCGTTGAGATAACTCTCGAAGTCAAACAGATCAAGATGTTCGGTTGTGACTAAGACACCGACAAGTTTGTCCCTGCCGGCAAACTCATCCGCGCCCGAATGCGCCAGCGTAAAGCCGGCGATTCCGGACACAAATGCAAGAACCAGTAAGCATGCTATTAAGATTATATTACGCTTCATCATTATCCTCCAGACTCCCGTCGAATTTCAGGATATCTCCCACGTCGCAGGAGAGATAGTAGCAGATGCGGTTGATCGTACTGAAGCGGACCCCTCTGGCCTTGCCGCTTCGAAGGATGGAAAGGTTTGCTTCGGTGATGCCGACTTTGGCGCAGAGTTCTTTTGAGGTCATGCCGCGCGCCTTTAAGACGTCCTCCAGATACACCCTTATTGCCATAAGAGGATCCTCCTCATATGAACAGGTCGTTGTCGTCCTTGAGCTTTCGACTCTCCGAAATCAGACGGGCGAATATCAATACCGCCAATACAAACAGCACGGAGATGAGCGGAATGGATAACATGTTGTTAAGGTTTCGCAGCGAACGGGCGAATAAAAGCTGAAGCAGGTTAAGGGACACGCCGGATACAACCACTGCCGCCAGAGCCTTGCCGCACCAATGCGAAAGGCGAAGGGCGATGCTCTCGGTCTGTTCCGAATATCTGTCGGCGTGCATGGCCTTGAGGAGGTCGAGAGCAAGAAAGACGGTGATTATATTAAGCACATAGGGCAGAGCGTCTACAAAGAAGCGGAGGACAAGAAACACATAAGTCGCGCCAAGCCCGCTTTCGCTTCCCCGATTGCCCGACAGAAGGGCCGAGAATGAGTTTAGCAGCTCACCGAATAAGTTTCCGCAGACGACCCAGACGAAAAGAAAACAGAGTGTGTTCAATAGGGCTCCGGCGTATCCATGCAGCTTTGCCGCGCCGCTTTCAAACGAGAGACGGAGCACCCGAAGGATGACATACCCGACCGTGATGGACCAAATGGTACCTCCCAGAACGGCCTTGCTTATCTCGAATCCGGTTCCGTCTATGTCTGCGAACACGTTTGCTATATATGCGGGATTTATCATAAGGTATATAGCACCAAACAAGGCGGCTGAAAGAATGACAAGAAGCGAATCTTCGGCCCGGAGTTTGCGTTTGCTCCCGATCCCGAGCAAAAACAACACCGGCGAGATGCATAAAACAGCATATATGGCCAAAGCAATGCAATTTCCGATTACCCCCGTCAGAGAAAGCCGCCGAAGCAGCGCTCCGATCTGCTCAAACGGAAATGCCATGGCCGCGGAGAATGCATCGCTTGTCGATAATCTCGCCGCGTTAAAGGCAATACACAGGATTGCCTCAATGCAGAGCAGAGTGCATAGCAGTTTTCTTTTCATAACACACCCCTTATTATTGTTATTCGATAATTTTAATATATAGTAGTATAAGAATTATCGTTTGTCAATAATTAATTACATAAAAAAGTGATCTGTGAAGGGTTATTACAGAGACATGCAGCAGCCTTTCGCAGATCGTTAAAGCATATATGATACTTTCACAACGGATATTTTTCAGACAGATCCAATAATAACAGTTTCGTTAAACAGTTTCGATGGTTTAGTTTCTTGATTACTAAGAGCGAATACTCGCGCCAAAGGGTAAGAGCGCAAGCATCGCGATTTTGAAATACTGCAGCCCAAATGGAATACCGACTATGGTTATGCAATATAGAAGGCCGAGAACCGCCGATGTTGCGGCAATTTCCAGACCTCCGAAGATAAGCCAGAGAATATTGAGAAGGAGGGAACCGGTGCCCCCGCCGTATTCAATATCCTTTCCGAAAGGGCAAAAGGTCAGTGCGGCGAATTTAAAGCATTGCATTCCGACCGGAATTCCCACAATGGTTATGCACCAAAGCAGTCCGAACACCAGCCAGCACAGGCTGAGAATGAATCCGCCGAATATAAACCAGATTACATTGCCGAGAAAACTCATCTTAAACTCCTCCATCCCCGCTTTCCGACGAGCCGTCGTTTACGGGCAAGTCCGTATTCTCAGACGGGTTTTCGCTTGCGAACATTTCTTCAATACTCAGGGAGAGCTCCGACCCGGCGGAAGCCGGATAGGAAGAGCTGTTCCATTTGTAGCCCGAATCGGCCATTTGAGCATCCGTTTTCAGAAGATAATTGCGGGTTCCCGTGACGTCGTCCTGATATGAGTCGACATGGTACCACCCGTTGTCGAGCAAAACAAGGTTCCAGCAATGGAGATAGCCGTTGAAGCTGCCCTGTATGACCTGGCATTCCACATCCGACCGGAGGCAAAGGGTTTTGAACGCGAGAGCATATCCTTCACTTCTCGCGGCGCCGTTTATCAGAGCGCCGTAGGCCGTGTATGCCTCGTCCTTATCGGGGTTTCCCGAACCGCCGATCTCTTCGATGCCCGGGTCGGGCAGAGGCTCGGCATTGTCGATTACGACTTCCTCCAGCAGCCTGATGCCGTCGGTACCGTCGGGCAGGTCGCTGTCCGGCAACAGATGATCTGTCCGGAGATAAAGATCTTTCGACAATTGCCGCAGCTCTTCCGCCGGACGGGGATACCTGAAGCTGATTTCAAGTATTCTTTGCCAGTCATATACCTGCCACGCAGAGTCCTGCTGTCCGGATTCGATGTCGGGAAATACTTTCAGGGTATAGGAGGGTGGGACCGGTATGTCAAGGGGATTATTATAATATTCCGCGTCAAGTATTTCCTTTATATTATACTTGTCTTCATAATACCATGGAACGAGAACAACAAGGGAATCCTCATAGTTGGCAAACGCTGATCCCACGAGCTCCTTGAAGGCGGAAAAGCTGTCGACCGACTTTATGGCGCTGATTTGCTCCGGTGTTTTCTGATATGTAATTGAAACGGTAACTTCGTAATATGAAAGAATACGTGCGCAACGGTAGGACATGTACTCCACCGCATACGCGCCAAGGGGTTCATAATTCATGATGTCCTTTATGGCGCTTTCGGAATCCCCTTCGGCATCGCCGATATAGTTGTACAGCCTGATTATGCCTTCATCGACTCCGTCCTCGATCAGATGCAGAATGCTCTTCTTGAGCTCATCGTAAGTTTCGGCGCGAAGCTCGCTTCCCGAGACTTCGTCTCCGCGGTTTTCGAGGTGCGGTGTGATAACCAGATAATCACGCGACAGGATGAGGCTGCATCCACCGGCAAGGACGAAGAGAAGGGGGATGACCGCGACCAATGCGATTCTGCGTATTTTCACGTTGTCCTCCTGAAGCTAAAAACGCTTGTCGTGGTGGTTCCGGAACCCGTCGCCCAGGACCTCGTGCGCGTCGGTAATAATCACGAAGGACTCGGGGTCGATATCGCGGACGATCTGCTTCAGCTGGGCGATCTGACGCATCTTGATGGCCGTCAGTATCACTTTTGTTGGCTTTCCGGAATAAGCGCCCTGCCCGTCGAGATACGTGGCTCCGCGTTCGAGCTCGGAATCGATTTTCCTGAATATCGCCTCGGGATATTTTGTAATGATATAGGCGACCTTGGCGAAGTCGAAGCCGTAAAGGATTTTATCAAGGACTATTGACGATATATACAGGGAGATAAGAGCGTAGAGGGCATAATTGAAATGACCGAAGGTAACGGCTGCCGCGGCGATTATTATAACGTCGGTGGCGAGAACAAGCTTTCCCATGGAGAGGTAGGGAAGCTTTACTTTCAACAGTCTTCCGATGATGTCGCTGCCTCCCGTGGTGGCTCCGCGGGTGAAAATTATCCCGAGGCCCGCTCCGATGAGAATGCCCCCGTAGATGGCCGCGAGAAGGGGATCGGATGTGTAATGATATATCCGGGAGAAAAGGTCGATCAATAAGGAGGAAACGACAGTTCCGAAGAGCGACTTGAACAGAAAGGGCTTTCCCTCAAACTTCCACCCCGCGAGGAAAAGAGGAACGTTGAGTATAATTATCAGCGTTCCGAGGGGGAGAACCGGAAGAAAGTAGTTTATGATCATCGCGATTCCCGAGACGCCGCCGGGAGCAATGTTGTTCGGCTCGAGAAATATGTCAAGCCCCAGCGCAAACAGGGCGCTGCCGAGCGTTATTATTACCAAGTCTGAAGCAAGACGGCCGGCTGCTTTTTTTATCATGCATTTTTCTCCTCTTAACAGAATAGCCGTTCTGAAATATTACCTGTCAGATATCGAGAGTTATCTGCTTTTCGCCGATGTCCTCGGGGCGCAGTATGGAACCCGCCGCAGGGAGCGTTCTGGTGCGGTAGCGGCCCGGGTTTGATATGCCCGTGTCCTCAAGCTTCTCGGCCTTTACAATACGCTGCCTTGGCTTGACGGACATAACCGAAACACCGATTGTCTGCCTGGTTGTCTTCGGAGCCAGGGAAGCGGTGTTGAACAGGAGGACCCTGGAGTCGGAAGAGAAAAGGGCGAATTCCGTGTCTTCCCTGATGAAACTGACGGCGGCCAGGGGCGACTTGTCCGAGTAAGCGCCGGTCAGCCTCTTGCGGTTTGATTTAGTGTTGTAGGATGAAATGTCCACCTTGGCGACCTTGCCGTTTTCGAAGAAAAAGAGCATGCAGCCGGTATAGTCGCCGGGGAGAACCATATATATGACGTTTTCTCCCTCGTCCATTCCGAGCTTTGCGGGCAGATAGTCGCCCAGCACCGATGCTTTTGTGTCGTCGAACTCGTGCAGCCTGCATTTGTACGCCTGCTGCCTGTTTGTAAAGAAGATAACCTCGGCCGAGTTCGTCGCGTCGGCGGACTGGGAAAGGCTGTCGTTTTCCTTGAACTTCTGTTCGCCGCCCATGCGGAGGGACAGCGGAGTGATTTTCTTGAAGTAGCCTTCCTTTGAAAGGAAGATCCTGACCGCGTAATCCTCTATGGGTTCCTCCTCGGTATAGGAATCGCTGTCGTCCTCATAGACGATGCCGGTGCGCCGGGGTTCGCCGTACTTTTTCGCCACCGCCTTCAGCTCACCGATTATAATTTCCATAACTTTGGAGCGGTTTTTCAGGGTCTCTTCGAGGTCCGAAATCTCTTTTTCGAGTTCTCCGGTCTCGGATATACGGCGAAGGATGTATTGCTTGTTGATGTTTCGGAGCTTGATTTCGGCGATATATTCAGCCTGGGCCATGTCGATCTGGAAACCGATCATGAGGTTCGGAACAACCTCTTCCTCCTCCTCGGTTTCACGGATAATCTTTATGGCCCGGTCGATGTCCAGGAGTATTTTGCTAAGGCCCTTAAGCAGGTGCAGCTTTGAGCGCTTCTGCTCCAGATTATAGTACAGGCGCCGGCGGACGCATTCATAACGCCAGGCCGTCCATTCGTCAAGAATCTCGGCGATGCCCATCTGCTTGGGAGTGCCCGCCACAAGAATATTGAAATTGCAGGAGTAGGTGTCCATGAGGGGAGTCAGCCTGAAAAGGCGCTGCATGAGCTTTTCCGGATCGGCGCCGCGCTTGAGGCTTATGGTAAGCTTGAGGCCCTTCAGATCGGTCTCGTCGCGCATGTCGATTACGTCCCGGAGAGTCCCGGACCTGATGAGCTCCGCGACCTTGTCCATTATGGCCTCAATGGTTGTCGTGTACGGAATCTCATAGATTTCGATCAGATTTTCCTTTTCGATATACCGCCAGCGCGAGCGAATTTTGAATGAACCGCGTCCGGTGCGGTAGATCTCGTCCATGGCGGCCTTATCGTAAATGATCTCGCCCCCGGTGGAGAAGTCGGGCGCGAGAAGCGTAGCGGAAATGTCGCAGGATGGGTTTCTGATGTAGGCGATGGCGGTGTTGCAAACCTCGGCCAGATTAAAGCCGCAGATGTTCGAGGCCATGCCGACGGCAATGCCCTGGTTCGCCGAGACAAGAACGTTCGGGAAGGTGGTGGGCAGGAGCGTGGGCTCCTTCATTGTCGAATCGTAGTTGTCGGTAAAATCGACGCAATTTGAGTCGATATCGCGGAAAAGCTCCTGGCAGACGGGGGCTAGCTTTGCCTCGGTGTAGCGTGCGGCGGCATAGGCCATGTCGCGCGAATATACCTTACCGAAATTCCCCTTGGAGTCGATAAAAGGGACAAGAAGCGCTTCGTTTCCGCGGCTCAGACGGACCATCGTCTCGTAAATGGCGGCGTCGCCGTGCGGGTTGAGGCGCATGCACTGGCCGACGATGTTTGCTGATTTTGTCCTTCCGCCGGTCAGAAGCCCCATCCGGTACATGGTATAGAGCAGCTTGCGGTGTGCGGGCTTGAAGCCGTCGATTTCGGGAATCGCGCGCGAGATGATGACGCTCATGGCATAAGGCATGAAGTTGACCTCGAGCGTCCTTGTTATAGCCTGATTGACTACAGGCGCCTCGGCATACTCATTTTTCTTTTCGTTCTTTTTTGCCATGCACAGCTCCCTTTTCTCAGCTCACGTCTGCGAGATCGATATACTTGTAGCCCTCTTCGGCTATGAATTCCTTGCGTCCGGAAAGATTGTCGCCCAGAAGCAGATCGAAATATTCCGATGTTTTCCGGGCGTCGTCGGGCATCACCCGTATGAGGCGCCGTGTTTCGGGATTCATTGTCGTAAGCCACATCATATCGGCTTCGTTTTCGCCCAGTCCCTTGGAGCGGTTCACGGTATATTTGGCGTCTCCGAACTTAGAGATGATTTCGGCTTTTTCCTTGTCGGAATATGCAAAATAGGTTTTGCCCTTGCAGGTTATTTCGTACAGTGGACTTTCGGCGATGTATACATACCCGTCGCGGATAAGGGTGGGTGTGAGACGGTAAAGCATCGCCAGAATAAGGGTTCTGATGTGAAAACCGTCGACGTCGGCATCGGTGCAGATGATTATTTTCGACCAGCGGAGGGCCGAAATGTCGAAGCCCGCAATGTCCTTGGCGTATTTGTGGGTTACCTCTACTCCGCAGCCGAGGACCCTGATCAGGTCGGTTATAATGTCGCTTTTGAATATTCTGGGCAGATCGGCCTTGAGGCAGTTGAAAATCTTGCCGCGAACGGGCATTATCGCCTGAAATTCGGCGTCCCTTCCCATTTTAACCGAGCCCAGAGCCGAGTCGCCCTCCACTATATAGAGCTCGCGGCGGCTGACGTCGCGCGTACGGCAATCGACAAACTTTTGCACACGGTTTGAAATGTCCAGACCGCCTGAAAGCTTTTTCTTGATGTTGAGACGGGTTTTCTCGGCGGTTTCACGGCTGCGCTTGTTGATGAGGACCTGCTCGCAGATCTTTTCGGCGTCGGAGGGGTTTTCGATAAAATAGACCTGGAGCTGCTCCTTGAGGAAATCGGTCATCGCTTCCTGGATGAACTTGTTGTTGATCGCCTTTTTCGTCTGGTTTTCATAGGAGGTCAGGGTGGAGAAATTGTTTGAAATAAAGACGAGGCAGTCCTGTATATCGCCGAAGGTTATTTTGGACTCGTCCTTGCTGTACTTGTTGTTTTGCCTGAGATACTGGTCGAGCGCGGAGACGAAGGCGCTCCTTACGGCTTTGTCCGGAGAACCCCCGTGCTCGAGAAACGACGAATTGTGGTAATGCTCTATGAGGCTGATCCTGTTTGAAAACAGGAAAGCGCAAGAAATCTTAACCTTGTATTCGGGCTTGTCCTCTCTGTCTCTGCCGCGGCGCTCCGTCTGGATGAAACGGATATCGGTAAGGGTCTCTTCGCCCGCGATTTCGGCGATGTAATCAGAGATGCCGTTTTCATAGCAGTAGGTGGTTTCCTGAAAATCGCCGTTCTGCTGCCTGCGGTAAATAAATTTTACCCTGGGATTCACGACCGCCTGGCGTTTGAGGGTGTCGTGGAAATATTCTTCGGGGATTTTGATGTCGGTAAAAACCTCAAGGTCGGGCTTCCATCGGATAAGGGAGCCCGTCCTGCGGCCTTTGTACTCTTCCCACTCGAGTTTTCCGACAATGGAACCCTTTTCAAAGTGGAGCTTGTACTTTTTTTGATCGCGCCATACGGTTACGTCCATATATTCGGATGAATACTGGGTTGCGCAGGAACCGAGGCCGTTAAGGCCGAGGGAGTATTCGTAGCTTTCGTCCTGATGGTATTTGCCGCCTGCGTACAGTTCGCAGAACACGAGTTCCCAGTTGTAGCGGTTTTCGACTGGGTTCCAGTCGACCGGGCAGCCGCGGCCGAAATCCTCAACCTCGATGGAATCGTCTTCGTATTGGGTGATTATGATTGTATCTCCGAAACCGCTTCTGGCTTCATCTATGGAGTTTGAGAGTATTTCAAAGACGGCATGTTCGCAGCCCTCTATCCCGTCCGACCCGAAGATGACGCCGGGACGCTTGCGAACGCGGTCGGCGCCTTTAAGGGAGGAAATTGATTCGTTGCCGTAGCTGTTTGCGTGTTTTTTTCCGGTAGCCAAATCAAAGACGCCTCCGTTTCTGATTTTTTTTTGCTTTGACTATTCTAAGTAATTATATCATATGATATTCTCTTGCGCAAATGGCAATTGGGACGGGCGGCGGACGGAGGGCGCAGCGGCACGGCGGGACGCGGCGCAAAGGATAATCGGAACGAGCAAATAAACAGCCTTTAATCCCCTGATACGATGGGGCTTAAAGGCTGTTGAAAACCGGTTCTGCCGCAAAGGATTGGCGGGGGCGAAGTCGATTCAAGCCGTTGCCAAAGCGTGAAAATATATCGTATATATTATCGCTGGGTCAAGCATTGCCGTAGTTTGGTCAGACGGGCCATCAGTCGAACAGGGCCGCCGCTTTTTTAAGGGCGTCGATAATTTCTATATGCTGGGGACAATGGCTCTCGCAGGTGGCGCACTGTATGCAGTCGGAGGCTTTTCCGCCGCGGGATGTGGCCCAGCCGTAGCTCTGTTTGGAGCCCGCAAGATTTTTGTATATGGTGTAGTTGTTAAGGTTTTCTATTATGCCGGGTATGTTTATGCTCTGAGGGCAATCGTCCACGCAGTAGCGGCATGCCGTGCAGGGGATTGTGGGAGTGTTCTTAAGCGCTTCGACGACCTTTGACACGGTTTTCTTTTCCACATCGGTGAGCGGTTTGAAGTTCGACATATAGCCGGTGTTGTCGAGGACCTGGTCAATGTTTGACATGCCGCTCAGCACCGTGATAACACCCTCCAGCGAAGCGCAGTAGCGAACGGCCCAGGAAGCGACCGACATTTCCGGATTCGCCGCTTTGAAGATATCGGCGGCTTCGCCGGAAAGCGTTGCGAGCGAACCTCCCTTTACCGGTTCCATGATAATTATCGGCTTGCCGTGTCGCCTTGCGGTCTCATAGCACAGGCGCGACTGGATCTTCGGATCTTCCCAGTCGATATAATTGATCTGAAGCTGCACGAACTCCGCTTCGGGGTGCTTTGTCAGGATCTCGTCGAGACGCTCGGCTGTATCGTGGAAGGAAAAACCGATATGCTTTACCCTTCCCTCCGATTTGAGCTTCTTCATGTAGTCCCAGCCGCCGAGCCTTTCGGTGGCGTTGATCTTGTCTCCGCTCAGGTTGTGAAGCAGGTAGAAATCGATGTAATCGACGCCAAGCCGCCTCAGAGACTCGTTAAAGCAGGTCTCGTAATCCTCGTACCGGGAGACCGCCCAGAGCGGCATTTTGTCGGCAATGACAAACCTGTCCCGGGGATGCCGTCTGACGAGAGCGTCGCGGAGTGCCATCTCGGATTTGCCGCCGTTGTAGACATAAGCCGTGTCGAAGTAGATAAAACCTCTTTCAAGGAATATATCCACCATTTTTTTAACGTGCTCAATGTCGATTTCGCCATTTCTGCCGCCGTCGAGCGAGGGCAGGCGCATTGCTCCGAAACCGAGCTTCGGGAAATCGGCCCCCAGATATGTGGAATTTGACATGTGGACCCTCCTCTTTCTTTAGATTTATTCCTATAAAGTTTATACACAAGCGGGGAGCAAAGTCAAGCTTTTATTTTATCCGCAAACGATTATGAGGCGTAAACGCAGAGACGCCCGGAACCATTTCCGTGAAGGGAACGGTTCCGGGCGTTAAGCAATTCAATATAAACGGCTAATAAATGACGGCGCGATCAGCCCGCAGTGACGCGAACCCAGAGATCCTCGTAATAGGAGACGCTTTCGCCAAGATCGGCGAACACCTCGCTCCTGTCGATGATGTCCTGCGTCGGGTATTGGACGGGATCGTTCTTTATTTCGTCGGGAAGCGATTCATATACTTCAGTCTGTGGAGTGGAGTAATTTATGAAATCGCGGTTCATTGCGGCGATATCGGTGCGGCACATGAAATCGATGAATTTCATCGCCTCTTCCTTGTGCTCCGATCCGGCGAGAATGCACATAGCGTCAAACCACAGGTTTGTGCCCTCTTTCGGCACCGCATAGGCGAGGTCGGGATTTCCCTCTTCAGGATCCATGCACGTTATCGCGTCGCCCGAGTATACAACGGCGAGCGCGGCTTCACCCGCGATCATCTTATCCTTGACTTCATCGCCGATATATCCGAGAACCAGGGGCCTTTGCTCCATGAGTTTCTCCTCGGCCTCCTTCAGATGCTCGATATTTGTGCTGTTGAGGGAATAGCCGAGAAGCTTCAGGGTGATGCCGATGGAATCGCGGACAGAGTCCATCATGAATATCTTTCGGGCGTATTTCTCGTTCCACAGTATAGACCAGCTGTCGACCACATCGTCGACCATCTTCGTGTTGTACAGGATTCCGACCGTTCCCCACATGTAAGGCACCGAGTATTTGTTTTCCGGATCGTACTCAAGGCCTTTGTAATTGTCCGAAATAAGGTGGTAATTCTCAAGTTTGGACACGTCGATTTCGGCAAGCATGCCTTCATCCGCCATGCGCTTTATCATATAGTCGGAAGGGATCACAACGTCATAGGTTGAGGTGCCCGTCGTTTTTATTTTCGTATACATTGCCTCGTTGGTATCGAAGGTGTCGTATATGACGTCGATGCCCGTTTCCTCTTCAAATATCTTGATGACTTCCGTGTCGATGTAGTCGCCCCAGTTGTAGACCTTCAGGGTGACTTTCCCGTCTTTCGAACCGGAACATGCTCCCAGGGTCAGAAGACCCGCGACTATTGCAAGTACAAGGACGACCGGCAGGATTTTTTTCAACTCTAACATTTCTCCTTTTTATAAAATATTTGCATCATACCATTTTATACAAGGCTGATCGCTTTGTGCATTAGTTTTTGCGTATGTCCTTTGACGAACGGATGTTAACCACCACAAGCAGCAGAAGCACAACTACAAACATTATCGAACTCAGCGCGTTTATCTCCGGCTTGATGCCGCGGCGGACCATCGAGTATATTGTGATCGAAAGGGTGTTTACGCCCGCGCCCGTCGTAAAGAAGGATATTACAAAGTCGTCGATCGAGAGGGTGAATGCAAGTATTGCGCCTGTTATGACCCCGGGCAGGATTTCGGGAATCACAACTTTAATGATTGCCATGAGCGGAGTGCATCCAAGGTCGAGGGCGGCTTCATATGCGTGCTTGTTCATCTGTTTCAGCTTCGGCATAACGGAGAGGATCACATAAGGGGTGTTGAAGGTGATATGCGCGAGCAGCAGCGATACTCTGCCGAGGGGGATGCCAAGAAACATGAACAGGATCAGGAGCGAAACGCCGGTAACTATATCCGCGTTAAGGACCGGCAGGTATGTGACGTTCATGAAGAGGCTCTGAAGAGCCTTGTTCATGCTGTTGATGCCGATAGCGGCCATGGTGCCTAATACGGTTGCGATTAGCGATGCGAGCACCGCGATAAGAAACGTGTTGAACAGCGCCTCCATGATTTCGCTGTTGTGGAAGAGCGATTCATACCACTTGAGGGAGAAACCGCCCCAGTTGCCGCGGGATTTGGATTCGTTGAACGAAAAAACGATCAGGACCACGATTGGGGCGTAGAGGAACAGAAAAACAAGGGCCGAGTATGAGCTCTTCAGTATTTTCGAGAGCTTCTTCACAGGAGAACACCTCCCGCCGACTGTTCCTTCTCATATTTGTTCACGATTCCCATTGCGATGAGAATCATGACCATGAGAATAACCGAAAGAGCGGAGCCGAAGCCCCAGTCTCCGACCGATTTGAACTGTTTCTCAATGAGATCGCCTATCTGGGCGTTCTGTCCGCCTCCGAGGAGCTTTGAGATGATGAAGGTGGTGACCGCCGGCATAAAGGTCATCGTAATGCCGCTGGAAACGCCGGGAAGGCTGAGAGGGAATATTACGCGAAGGAAAGTTTTGGGAAAGTTTGCGCCGAGGTCCTCCGACGCCTCGATAACGCTTTTGTCGATACGCGTGAGGACATTGTAGATCGGGAGTATCATAAAGGGCAGAAAGTTATATACGTTTCCGAAGATAACGGCCCCCTCGGTATACATTATATTAATCGTCGGGAGGCCTATCGAGGAAAGAAGAGTGTTGATTACGCCGGTGTTTTCCAGAAGAGTCATCCAGGCATAGGTGCGAAGAAGGAAGTTCATCCACATTGGGAGCACGAAAAGAAAAGAGACTATTCCGCGGGTGCTCGGCTTCATGCGGGAAAGGATGAAAGCCATCGGATACCCGAGAAAAAGGCAGATTATTGTGGAGATCAGTGCGGTTTTAATCGACCTCAGGAGAACCTCCATGTATACGGGCTCTTTGAAGTTGAAAAACCGGATGAAATGTTCGAGCGTAAAGGCAAAATCGCTGTCTCCGCGGTAGAACAGACTGTAGAAAAGAATCAGGATAATCGGAGCCAGAATGAAAATCAGGGCATAAATGCCATACGGAAGTGCGGTGTAGGAGGCTTTTTTCATCTCACTGTCCCCCTCCGGCCGCGTCGTCAGGCTGGGCCGGAACCTTTCGCATGATATGTATGTCCTCGGGGGTGAGGCTCATACCGATTTCCGTCCCGACAACCTGGGAGTCGGTTGAATGGATCATCCAGACAAAGTATCCGGAATCCACCATAATTTCATAATGAACGCCCTTGAATACGATCGATTTGACGACGCCCGTCCACATTGCCTTCTCCATAGGGACGACGTCGATGTCCTCCGGACGGATAACGACGTCGACCGGCTCGTTGGGCTCGAAGCCCGAGTCGACGCAATCGTAATTGCGCCCGCCGAATGAAACGAGCCTGTCCTTTATCATTATGCCGTCGATGATGTTTGATTCTCCGATAAAGTCCGCGACAAAGGCGTTTTTGGGCTCGTTGTAGATGTCGATGGGGGTGCCGATCTGCTGGATGGTTCCGTTGTTCATAACGACGATGGTATCGCTCATCGTCAGGGCTTCTTCCTGATCGTGCGTAACATAAATAAACGTGATGCCGGCCTGGCGCTGTATGCGTTTAAGCTCGATCTGCATGTCTTTTCTAAGCTTGAGGTCGAGCGCGCCGAGGGGCTCGTCAAGCAGCAGAACCTGAGGCTTGTTCACAAGCGCGCGAGCAATTGCGACACGCTGCTGCTGACCGCCCGAGAGTGCCGATACATCGCGTTTTTCATAACCCTTAAGGCCGACGAGCTGGAGCATCTCCTCGACGGCGGGGCCGATTTTCTCTTTTGGTGTTTTGCTCACCCGAAGGCCGAAGGCCACGTTTTCAAAAACGTTCAGGTGGGGGAAAAGCGCGTAGCGCTGGAAAATTGTATTGACCTTCCGCTTATATGGCGGAACATCATTAAACCTCACACCGTCAAACAGCACTTCGCCCGAGGTGGGGGTTTCGAAGCCGCCGATAATCCTGAGGGTGGTTGTTTTGCCGCACCCGCTTGGACCCAACAATGTGAGGAATTCCTTGTCATAAACTGTCAGATTTATCGATTTTAAAACCGCTTCTCCGTCATACGCCATAACGCAGTCGACAAGGCGAATGAGCTCTTTTGGCATTTATCATCCCCCGTTTCAGATACTTGATAATACCCGTAATAAAACTATAAATCAATATATATCCTTATTATTAAAAAGTCAATGAAAATATTTTAAAATCTCAGAATTTTTCCGGAGCGGCCGGGAATAAAATGAGCTTATTTCAGAATTGGATTCAAAATGCTTTGAAATTCTCTAAAATGCTTTGATTTACTCCGATTTGCTTCAACCGGACCTCCGGATTCTCATGCTGATGCGTAGCGTATATATCCGCTGTCCCGCAGCGTATATTTCTATTATTATTTTAATATTAATTATTTAATATGTATGGCCGGTTCCGGGAGAGAATAGAGCGGTTTTCGGCATAATAATATTACAGTGAAAACGGGACGGATTCGACTTCGAAGATCCGCCCTTTGAGGTAGTTTAGAATTCCGGCGTCCGTTCTGAAGGCGAACGTCAGCTTGTATGAGTAGAGCGCCTGATATTTCATGCCTGAATAAGCTGAAGATTCCTCCAGAAGGGCTTTTGACCGGGAACTGACTCCGTACTTGCCGTCGCCGACAAGGGGATGGCCGGCTTCAGCCATCTGAGCGCGTATCTGGTGGGTCCGGCCGGTGATGAGGCGGCATTCGACAAGGCTGAGCCCGTCCTTGGACGCGATTGTCGAATAAACCGTCTTTGCGCTTTTGGCGCCCGGATGCGGCTGCCGGAAAACGCGGACCTGTTTGTTTTTTTCATCGCGCAGTATGAAACCCTCGAGCGCTCCGGCCGGGGGATTAAGCGTTCCGTGGACGAGGCAAAGGTAGCGCTTCTCGATTTCGCGGGCGCGTATTTTTTCATTTATTATCCGGAGGGATTCCGCATTCTTCGCTGCGATCACAATGCCGCCGGTGTTGCGGTCGATCCGGTTGCAGAGCGCCGGGGCGAAGGCGTTTTCGTCGTCCGGACGGTATTCGCCCTTTTGATATAAATAGGCGCGGACATGGGAGATCAGCGTGTTTACGGTCTCACGGCCGTCGGAATGGCACAGAAGACCCGCGGGCTTGTCCAGAAGCAGTATATTCTCGTCCTCGTAGACAATCCTCAAATCGGGCCTTTCAACTAACATATAGGCTTCATCCTCGGACGGGACGGCCAGGAGCTCGTCGCCGACATAGAGCGACACAAGGTCCCCTTCGGAAAGCCTGTCGTCATGCCGGGCTCTTTTCTGATTTACCTTGACGCGCTTTGTGCGAATCAGTTTTTGTATAACGGACGCCGGAAGGGATGGAAACGCTTTCCGGAGAAAGCGGTCGAGCCGCTGATCGGCGTCGTTTTTACCGACGGTAAGTGTTTTCATTGGTACCTCCGCAGGGTGCCGCTGACCTATGACGATCGCAGCCGATTGACATCGGCATGCCGCATGCTTTATATTGTAATTATAGTGTAGGAATTATACTCCCAAACGGGCACGCTTTCAACCTTTTTGCCGTAAAAAGGCGAAATGCGGCGCAATGAAGGCAAAAGCAGCCATACGATTGAAATGTTAATAATTTAGCGTTGTTTTTTCAGAGGTTTCAGGAAAAAATGTTGACAAATGCGAACCTGGCAAGTATAATACCATTCGTACCGCTCTCAGGGGCGGTAAACGCGGCCTTATGGGTTGTTTGCCGCCGAGCCTGAACTCATATGGATAAAAGTTTTGCGGACGTATGGCTGCCAGACGCAGGCTTGCGGACTATGGAGGACTGGCATGATACTGAAGCTTAACGATATTATTGAAACCCCCGGAAGCGCGATCGCCTTTGATTATGAGGCGGATTTTCGCGATCTGGAGATCAATTATTCCAAGCCTTTTGTCAACCCCGTCCATATTTACGGCAAGGTTGCAAACAATGCCGGTGTTCTGCTTCTTACGGCGCAGTGCGATACTGTGATTCGATTCGCGTGCGACAGGTGCGCCGAGGAAACCGAGAAAGAGTATTCCATTGCTGCCGAAACGATTCTCGCCGAATCTCTCGTGAGCCCGGACGATTTTGACAACTCCGATATAGTCATAATCGAGAACGCAGCCGTGGACGTGGACGAAGTGGTCAGATCGACCATTATTCTCGAAAGCGGAATGCTGCTTCTCTGCAGCGAGGAATGCAAGGGCCTGTGCCCGCGCTGCGGCAGGAATCTGAACGAGGGTCCCTGCGATTGCCCGCCGGAGATCGATCCAAGGCTTGAGAAGCTTCGCCGTTATATTACCGGAGAATAATTAATTACCCGCGGGCAGACCGCAGTTTTCTGCGATTTAAAGGAGGTGTCTAAATAATGGCGGTTCCAAAGAGAAAAACATCAAAAGCTAGGCGCGACAAAAGACGCAGCTCTGTTTGGAAGCTGAGCGTTCCAAATCTCGTCAAATGTCCGAAGTGCGGCGCTTTCCGACTGTCCCACAGGGTATGCAAGTCCTGCGGAAGCTACAATGGCCGTGAGGTGCTTGCGGTGGAAGAGAGCAAGAAATAATGATGTGTCAATCCGGCGGCCGCCGGATTGATGTGTTTTTAAGGCAAAATATCGCCCGAAGCAAGACCGGCGGGCGGTGTTCCGGAAGGTGAGTGGTTAGGTTGCCGGCAAAAATTACAGGTGTCGACCGGGAAAGTCCCGCCGAGAGAGCGGGGGTCCGTGCCGGAGACAGGCTTGTATCGGTTGCGGGGCATGCCGTCAGAGACGTGCTGGACCTGCAGTTTTATTCATATGAGGACGAACTTGACATTGTCGTCGAGCGGGACGGGGAAAAGATCAAACTGCACGTGGAGAAGGAGGAGGGCGAAGGCCTCGGGCTGGACTTCGAAACGTATCTTATCGACAGGCCCCGTTCCTGCGCCAACAAATGCATATTCTGCTTTATCGACCAGATGCCGTCTGGAATGCGCAAGACCCTCTATTTCAAGGACGACGACGCGCGCCTGAGCTTTCTGCAGGGGAACTATATTACTCTCACGAATCTCGGCGAAGCAGATATAAAAAGGATTATACGCATGCGCATCAGCCCCATCAACGTGTCGGTGCACACGACAAATCCGGAGCTCAGGGTGAAAATGCTGGGAAATCCACGGGCCGGAAAGGCTCTCGGGCACCTGAAGACGCTTGCGGACGCAGGGCTTATCATTAACGGACAGATCGTCGTGTGCCCCGGATACAACGACGGGGAGGAGCTCAGGCGGACGCTTGCCGACCTGGAAAAGCTGCACCCGGCGATGGCAAGCGTTTCCGTCGTACCGGTGGGGATTACCAAATACAGGGACGGCCTCTGTTCCATAAAGCCTGTTGAAAAGTTCGACGCACTCGCTATAATAGATATGGTTGACGGCATGGGTGACCGCTGCGTGGAACGCTACGGGACACGTATTTTTTATTGTTCGGACGAGCTGTATCTGACAGCGGGCCTGCCGTTTCCGCCGGTAAGGCATTACGAGGATTTCCCGCAGATCGAAAACGGAGTGGGCATGGCTCCCCTTTTTGAGCAGGAATTTCTTGACGCTATTGAGACGGTGCCCCCGGACGCCGCGGCAAAACCGTTCGCGGTTGCGACCGGAAAGTTGTTCTATCCGATTTTGCGTAAACTCATTGACCTTTTAAACCGAAAATGCAATAATATCCATGGATATGCATATGCGGTTGAGAACAGATTTTTTGGGGAAAAAATAACGGTAGCCGGGCTTGTAACCGGCGGGGACCTTATCGGACAGCTGAAGGATAAGGACCTTCCCGAAAGGCTTTTTATTCCTTCGACCATGCTGAGGTCCGGAGAGACCGTTTTTCTTGACGACGTCACATGCGAGGATGTGGAGCGCGAGCTTGGAGTCAGAGTTGTTGCCGTGGAAAACGACGGACGCGCGCTTATTGAAAAGATTTTGAAAGGGTGAATCGATTGTCACTGCCTCTGGTTGCGATAGTGGGAAGACCCAATGTGGGCAAATCGATGCTTTTTAACAGGCTTGTGGGGAAAAGAGTCTCGATAGTCGAGGATACCCCGGGTGTGACCCGCGACCGCATTTATGCCGAGAGCGAATGGAACGGCAGGCGTTTCCACCTGGTTGATACGGGCGGCATTGAACCCCATACCGACGACGAAATACTGCTCTTTATGCGCGAGCAGGCACAGATTGCAATAGAAACCGCGGACGTCATAATTCTCGTGACCGACGTGCGGGTCGGGGTAACGGCCGCGGATAAGGACGTGGCGGATATGCTGCTCCGCTCAAAAAAGCCGATAGTTCTCGCCGTCAACAAATGCGATACCGTAGGAGCCCCGCCGTCCGAGCTGTATGAATTTTATAATCTGGGTCTGGGCGACCCGATAGCCGTATCCGCGTTTCACGGCATCGGGACCGGGGATCTGCTTGACGAGTGCATAAAACACTTTCCCGAATATGACGAAAGCGACGACGGAGGTGATGTAATCAACGTTGCCGTGGTAGGCAAACCCAATGTGGGCAAATCCTCTCTCGTAAACTATATCCTCGGCGAACGCCGGGTAATCGTAAGCGACATTCCCGGCACCACCCGCGACGCCATCGATTCCCGTTTTGAAAACGAGCACGGACGCTACAACTTTATTGACACCGCCGGGCTGCGCAAGCAATCCCGGGTCAACGAACCGATCGAAAAGTACAGCGTTCTCCGCACCACCATGGCAATAGAGCGCGCCGATGTCTGCCTGATCATGATCGACGCAAACGAAGGTGTTACCGAACAGGACACAAAGGTTGCCGGGCTTGCCCATGAGGCGGGCAAAGCGTCGATTATTGTGGTAAACAAGTGGGACACTGTGGAGAAGACCACGAAAACGCTCGAGATCATGGAAAAGGAGGTACGCAAAGAGCTTGCATACATGGAGTACGCTCCCGTAATTTTCATTTCGGCGCTAACAGGGCAGCGTGTCCATAAACTTTTCGAGCTCATCAATTCGGTTTATGAGCAGGCGGGCAAGCGTATCACGACGGGCATGCTCAACAATATTCTGTCGGATGCAATGGCAAGGATGCAGCCCCCTGCGAAAAAGGGCAAGCGTCTTCGCATATACTATATTACCCAGACCGGTGTCCGTCCGCCCAATTTTGTAGTCTTCCTCAACGACGCGGAGCTGTTTCACTATTCCTACCAAAGATATCTGGAAAACAGGATCCGGGATGTTTACGGTTTTGAAGGGACCCCCATCAGGATGACCGTGAAGCAAAAAGGTGAACAGTAGGCAAATGCAACCCAGCAACGATCGATCAGTATTATTTTATTTGCTTATGATATGGAAAGAGGCGCCCATATGAGTGATACGCTTAAATACATTATTATAATAATAACCTCATATTTATTAGGAAGTTTGAATTTTTCCATAATCATCTCCAAATACACAAACGGCTCCGATATCCGGGGATTCGGAAGCGGAAACGCCGGAATCACCAATTATATAAGGTCCTTTGGCGTCAAGAGCGCTTTCGGCGTTCTTGCGGGCGATGTGCTTAAATGCGTGGTCGCGGTGGTGTTTGCCGGGTGGCTGATCGGGTTTATGGGTAAGCTCGTGGCCGGCATCTGCGTAATTCTCGGACATATGTTTCCCGTCTTTTTCGGATTCAAGGGCGGCAAAGGCGTGCTCACCACGGCCGCGCTTATTCTGACTCTCGACTGGCGTATATTCCTTATAGGAATCGGACTGTTCATAATAATCGTTCTTGCCACCAAATATGTTTCCCTCGGTTCAATGGCCGGAGTGTCGGTTGTTCCGATATGCGTATACTTTTTCTATGACGGGAATTGGTGGTTCGTCGGAGCCACCCTACTTATCGCGGCAATCGTAATTTTCATGCACAGGTCGAACATAAAAAGGCTCGTGGAAGGCACCGAATCCAGGTTTAAATTAAAAAAGTAAAATACATCATACCGTTCCGCGGTTTTCCCGAACATATCTGAATTTAAAAAAATAAAGGATGGGAGCGTTATGTCCAAAAAGAAACTGGTTGCGGTTGAAAAAACCAAAGGCATACTGCATGAATTCAAGGAATTCATATCCCGCGGCAACGTCATGGACCTCGCGGTCGGAATCATTGTAGGAAGCGCGTTCACGGCCATCGTTAATTCTGTCGTAAACGACCTGCTGATGCCCGTTATCGGTTTTCTCATCGGCGGAATTAATTTCGAAAACCTGAAATTCGTACTTATACCGGAGGACCCGGGAGTGACCGAAGAGGTTGCCGTCTATTTCGGAAGATTCCTTCAGAAAACGGTCGACTTCCTGCTTATCGCGGCGGTTGTTTTTATGCTGGTCAAATTCATAAACAGGTTCCGCAGAAAAAAGGAGACTCCGAAGGCACCGGAGCCGGTAAAGCAGTCGGACGAAGCGGTTCTTCTTACCGAAATCCGCGATCTGCTGAAAAGCCAGCTGCCCGGGGAGCACGAGGAGTAGCCGGCGGATTGCATTCGAAGAATACAAAGCCGGACGGGAAGAAAGCCGACGGCTAAGCGAACAGCAAACGAAAAAGCTCCGTTGAAACGGAGCTTTTGTGCTTTTGTGCTGTTGTATTGATCCGGTGGAAATCAGACCGCGCGGGTCACCTTGCCGGAACGGAGGCACCTGGTACAGACATAGACATGGCGCGGAGTACCGTCGACCATGGCCTTTACACGCTTCACATTCGGTTTCCACATTCTGTTGGAACGCCTGTGCGAGTGGGATACCTTGATTCCAAAGGATACACCCTTATTACAGATCCCGCATTTAGCCATATTCCTGCACCTCCTTCAATCAAAACTGTCTGTAAACGCATAGCCCATAAGGGCGACGTTTAATATAATAGCAGAAGGGCTGAAAAAAAGCAAGAGTTTTTTTCGGAAACCGGCCACGGACCCGATCGGACTGCGGGATATGGCTGAAATGCCTGAGTAATATCAGTGCTTACGGTAAAGATGGGTGTAGACAGGACCAGGGAAATTATATACAATGTTCGTGCCGGAATCTTGTCATAGTATGAAAATATACGCGCCAAATCCCGGACAATGAGAATTTTAAATGCCGGGGAAGTAAATATTAAAGGCGCGCATGCGTATGAAAAACGCTTGTATTGCAGGGAAATTTAGAATATACTACATTTATGCGATTTTGACGAAAGCATAATTGATTTGAAACGGGATATATAATGGAAAAACTTCGTTTATGTGCGCCGACCCTCTTCGGGCTTGAGGGAATTGCGGGTGACGAGCTGAAGAGGCTCGGCATGGAGGATATATCGGTTGAAAACGGGCGCGCTTTTTTCACGGGACGCGTCGAGGACATGGCGCGCGCAAATCTGTGGCTTAGGACAGCCGAGCGCGTTCTGGTGGTGCTCGGACAATTTCGGGCGGCGTCGTTCGACGAGCTTTTCGAAGGAGTCAGGGCCATCGGGTGGGAGGATTACATCCCGAGGGACGGCTCTTTTCCGATACGGGGACACAGCGTTGATTCAAGGCTGAAAAGCATACCCGATTGCCAGTCGATTATTAAAAAGGCAGTGGCCAGCAGACTGTGCGAAAAGTATAAGGTGTCGCGCATGCCCGAAACCGGAGCGATGTATCTTATCCGCTTTACAATATTGAAGGACACGATCGGGCTGTATCTTGACTCGAGCGGACCGGCCCTGCATAAAAGGGGTTATCGCGCGCTGTCCAATGAGGCGCCTCTGAGGGAGACGCTTGCCGCCGGAATGGTTCTTTTGTCCCGCTACAAGGGCAGAGGCGAGTTTCGCGACCCGTTCTGCGGTTCCGGAACGATTCCCATCGAAGCCGCTCTGATCGCAAAGAACCGCGCTCCCGGTCTAAACCGGGGATTTGCCTTCGAGCGCTGGAGCTGGGCGGGGAATGTCGCCGGTCCGCTGCGCGAGGAAGCCCGTTCAAAGGAGTTTAACGGAGATTACAGGATTATAGGCAGCGACATAGATCCGAAAGCCATAGAACTTTCGGTATCAAACGCCGTAAAAGCGGGGGTGGGCGATTTTTGCCGTTTTGAACGTGCGGATGTGAACGACTTTTTCACCGACGCCCCCAATGGTACGCTGATAACGAATCCGCCCTACGGAATGCGGATGCTGGACGCGCGCGAAGCGGCCGGGCTTTACAGAATACTTGGGGAGAAGACCAAAGGGCTCGACGGCTGGGGCGTATACGTGCTTTCCGCCGATCCTGAATTCGAGAGAGCCTTCGGACGGCCGTCGGATAAAAAACGCAAGCTTTATAACGGAATGATCAAGTGCGAGCTTTATATGTATCCGGAAAAAAGAACGAAAAAGGGCGCTTAAGCTTATAATTAATGGAATGTGTGGGCTATGAAATGAAACATTTATTTGTTATTAACCCGAAGGCCGGAAAAACGGACCATACCGGCGAGCTGAGCCGAAGAATCGAGCGGCTGATGGCCCAAAGGAAAGAACCTTACCGGATCGCTGTCACCGAATACCCGGAACACGCCACCCAGATAGTGAAAAGGGCTGTGGAAAGCGGCGAGTCCTGGCGCATATATGCGTGCGGCGGAGACGGAACGCTGAACGAAGTAGTCAACGGAGCCGCGGGTGCCGAAAACGCCGAGATCACCCAATATCCCTGCGGAACCGGAAACGATTTTGTAAAGCTGTTCGGCCGCCATCTGACAAGATTTTTCTCCCTTGAGGAGCTTGTGGAGGGCGAAACCATGCGATTCGACCTTATAGAGTGCATGGGCAGGCATTCCATAAACATCTGCTCCGCCGGCTTTGACGCCCGCATTGCCGGCGACGTCCATAAATTTTCCAAGCTGCCGGGCATAAGGCCATATAATGCCTTTACCCTTTCGGCAGCCTACAATCTTTTCAAGGGGATCAACCGCAGCTACAGCGTTAAAATCGACGGCGAAGACCTGAGCGGCACGTATTCGCTGCTGGTCGCGGCAAACTCAAGATATTACGGCGGAGGCTACAATCCGGTGCCGGATGCCGACCCCACGGACGGAATACTGGATTTTCTGCTTGTAAAAAAAGTATCGCGATTTCAGGTCGCGCGGCTTATAAAGAAATATTCGCAGGGCAAGTTCCGCGAGCTTGGGGATCTGGTTATATACAGAAGGGGTACCGTTATGGAGGTGGATTGCGGAGATACACCGGACGAAATAAATATTGACGGAGAGGTAATAAAGGGCAGATTGATGTCTTTCAGGCTTTCTGACAAGAGCATCAGATTTTTTGCTCCGAAGGGAAGTTTTGAAGAGTGGGAGGCAAAAAACAGCCGAAAAACGGTCTAATCGAGAGCATATTAGACTAAGACGAAGGCAATATATGACAGAGCCTTATTTCCAAGGATAATTAAAGATAATTGTATAAAATAAGGATTGATAATCCTTTCTGCCATCCTTATAATAAGGACTTAGATTAGCACTCGAAACAAGAGAGTGCTAATATTGATGATGAACAGCCAACATTTTATAAATATCAGAAGGAGGACGCACAATGACTTTAAAACCCCTAGCAGACAGAGTTGTGATTAAAATGGTTGAGGTCGAGGAGACGACCAAGAGCGGTATCATCCTTACCGGAACCGCCAAGGAAAAACCGCAGGTGGCCGAGGTTATTGCGGTGGGACCCGGTGGAAACGTTGACGGCAAGGAGATTGTCATGCATGTGAAGGTCGGAGACAAAGTCATCACAAGCAAATACTCCGGCACCGAGGTAAAGATCGACGGCAACGAATACACTATAGTCCGCCAGAGCGACATCCTTGCTATAGTCGAATAAGCCAAGCTATTTTAAAATTCGGAGGTATTGTACAATATGGCAAAACTTATAAAGTATGGTGAAGAAGCTCGCAGAGCTCTTGAAAAGGGCGTAAACCATCTCGCCGATACTGTTAAGATCACACTGGGGCCCAAAGGCCGCAATGTCGTCCTTGATAAAAAGTTCGGTTCGCCCCTCATCACGAACGACGGCGTAACCATCGCAAAGGAAATCGAGCTTGAGGACCCCTTTGAGAACATGGGAGCCCAGCTTGTAAAGGAAGTCGCCACGAAGACAAACGATGTGGCCGGCGACGGAACCACCACCGCAACGCTGCTTGCCCAGGCTTTTGTCCGCGAGGGGCTTAAGAACGTGGCGGCCGGAGCAAATCCGATGATCATGAAGAGGGGTATTTCAAAGGCCGTTGAAACTGCCGTGGCCGCGATCAAGAAGAATTCAAAGGCCATCAACGGGTCGCAGGACATCGCCCGTGTCGCGGCAATTTCCTCCGGTGATGAATTTATCGGAAAGCTGATAGCCGAGGCAATGGAGAAGGTCTCCAACGACGGCGTAATTACCGTTGAAGAGTCCAAGACCGCCGAGACCTATTCCGAGGTTGTCGAAGGCATGCAGTTTGACCGCGGATATATCTCTCCCTACATGATCACCGATTCTGAAAAGATGGAAGCGGTCATTGAGGATGCGTATATTCTCATTACCGACAAGAAGATATCCAGCATTCAGGATATCCTTCCCCTCCTCGAGCAGATCGTCCAGTCCGGCAAGAAGCTCGTCATCATTGCCGAAGACGTTGAGGGCGAAGCGCTTGCCACCATTCTCGTCAACAAGCTCCGCGGAACATTCACATGCGTATGCGTGAAGGCTCCCGGATTCGGTGATCGCCGCAAAGAGATGCTGAAGGATATTGCCGTACTCACAGGCGGCGAGGTCATTTCCGAAGAACTCGGCTTTGAGCTGAAGACTACCACCATCGATATGCTCGGACGCGCACGTCAGGTAAAGGTGCAGAAAGAGAACACAATCATCATTGACGGCGCCGGAGATCAGGAAGAGATCAAAGCTCGCATCCACCAGATCAAGGCAGCCATCGAGACCACAACCTCCGATTTCGACCGCGAGAAGCTCCAGGAGCGCCTGGCGAAGCTCTCCGGCGGCGTAGCCGTTATAAAAGTCGGTGCCGCAACCGAAGTTGAAATGAAGGAGAAGAAGCTCCGCATCGAGGATGCCCTGAACGCCACCCGCGCCGCCGTTGAGGAAGGCATCGTGCCCGGAGGCGGAACGGTTTATGTCAACATTATTCCCGAAGTTCTGAAGCTTGCCGAAACCACCGATGGCGACGAGAAAACCGGCGTGATGATCGTTGCACGCGCCCTTCAGGAGCCCATTCGTCAGATCGCCCACAACGCTGGAGTCGACGGATCGATTGTGCTTGAGAAAATCAAGGATTCCAAACCCGGCTTCGGATTCAACGCTCTTACCGAAACCTATGTCGATATGATTGAGGCCGGCATTGTCGACCCGACCAAGGTGACGCGCACCGCTCTTGAAAACGCGGCGTCAATCGCTTCGATGGTTCTCACAACCGAAGCCCTTGTGGCTGATAAGAAAGAGCCGCCCGCACCGGCAGCTTCCGGTGGAATGGGCGGAATGGACGGCATGTATTAATATAAAACCCCTTGGCGTCCTTAAAGCCTGTATCCGCGGGATTACCCGAGGATATATGCCAATCCGGAGAAAGATCGGCATAGCTGGATATACATTACCGGCTATGCCGTTTTCTTTTATATATTCACGTTCCGTCAGGCGCGCTTTGCTTTTGAACGTGTCTTTTGACTGATCCGCTGCTGAACCCGGTTTGATTTTTGTATTGTCCCAATCCCGCGGATTTGAGAAAGCGCGCCGAATTTGTGTGGATTTGACCTTTTTTTTATGGTATAATTTTTTAAATAAACTTTTAAGGATGCGGCATGGCAGGACTCTGCTGCCGGCTTTGCAAATCTACGTCTGACGAGGTGGCGATTTGAACGAGTTAACAGGAAAATTCAAAGAAGTATTGATGTCCGTATTGCCAATCACATTTATTGTGCTTATACTTCACTTTACCATCTGTCCTTTGGAACCAAACATGCTGTATGCTTTTCTCATCGGTTCCGTGCTGGTGATAATCGGACTGACCGTATTTCTGTTCGGAATAGACCAGGGAATCGAGCCCATAGGACATGGAGTCGGCGATACGATTACTCACATGCACAGCTATGCTGTGATAATTACTGTCAGTTTGATTCTGGGTTTTTTCATATCATATGCGGAGCCGGATCTGCATATTCTGGCAAAACAGGTGGACGGCGTGACTTCCGGCCAGTTTGATAATATATTGATGGTGATTGCCGTCTCCGTCGGAATCGGAGTGATGATGACCCTCGGAATGCTGCGCATTCTGAAGGATGTCAGACTGAAGCATGTGTTTGCGGTAGCATATGGGTTGATTCTTATTCTGGCGCTGTTTTCTTCGCCCGACTTTCTGGCGATAGCGTTCGATGCTTCCGGAGCTACGACGGGTGCGATTACAGTTCCGTTTATACTGGCTCTGGCCGCCGGATTCTCGGCAAAGAAAAAAGACAGCAAGGTCAGCGAAGCCGACAACTTCGGGCTGGTTGGCATAGCTTCGACTGGTGCAATCCTTGGCGTTTTGATAACCGGCCTTTTCCTTAAGACCGACAAGCTGAACGGCTCCCTGCCGGAACCGGACATAACCACAACTTCGCTGCTGGACGCATACGGTTCCAAGCTCTTATCCATAGCATGGGAATCTTTGCTGACGCTGCTGCCTATAATAATATCATACGTAATATTCCAGGTGTTTTTCCTGAAGCAAAAAAAGAACAAGGTTATTGACATTTCCCGAGGTATTGTGTTTACTTATGTGGGGCTTGTAATATTCCTTCTAGGAGTGAACGGAGGGTTCATGGAAGTGGGATCCCTGCTGGGAGTCCGCCTTGCTTCGATGGACTCATATGCTCCGATCCTGATTCTGGCTCTGCTGCTGGGGCTCAGCACCGTGCTTGCGGAGCCGGCGGTGCATGTTCTTACCCATCAGGTTGAAGATGTCACCGGCGGATCGGTCAGGCGCAGATTGGTTCTCATATTCCTGTCCGTTGCGGTCGGCATGTCAATCTTTATGTCTGCTCTGCGAATACTCATTCCCGGTATAAAACTATGGATGTATTTGCTGCCGGGATTCGGGATCTCCGTGATATTGGCATTCTTTGTACCCGACCTGTTTGTCGGCATGGCATTTGATGCCGGCGGCGTTGCTTCGGGACCCATGACGGCCACATTCTCCCTTGCCTTTGTTCAGGGCATCGCCGCACAGGTCCCGTCGGCCGACGTGGTGTCGGATGGGTTTGGCATGATAGCAATAGTTGCAATGATGCCGATTATTGCAATCGAATTACTTGGAGCGCTTTACCAGGCCAAAGCGAAAAAGACGTCGAAAGCCGTTTCTTCCGGAAAGCGCCCGAATGGAGGTAATCATGGATAATCAAACTAAGGCATTAACTGCGGGGAAAGCGTATCTTATAGCAACGCTTATCCTTAATGAGCATCAATGCCATAAATTCGTCCACATAGCCAAAGAAAAGGATATCAGGGGCGGGATTGTGGTGCTTGGCAAAGGTACGGTGAAAAGCGCCACATTAAACCTGTTGGGTATAAAGAGCCAGAAAAAGCAGATCATAAGCGTCTTGCTTGAAAGAGAAAACTCAAAGGAAATGCTTGATATTATCACAAAGGAGCTCCAGCTTAACGAGCCCGGTCATGGAATCGCTTACACGACGCCCGTGACGATATCAAGTCAGATAATTAATAACGAGCAGAGCACCCTGAATACAATGCAAGGTATAGAGGGAGAAAGTATGTATAAAAAGCTTACGGTAATTGTCAATCGCGGCATGGCGGAAGACGTAATGGACATAGCCCGCAGGTCGGGCGTCACCGGTGGAACAATAATGCACGGCCGGGGGACCGGTTCGGAATACACCGAAAAGCTCTTCGGCATGGAAATCGAACCGGAAAGGGAACTGGTTATAATCCTGATGAGAGACGAGCTTGTGGAAAAAGTGGTGAACGATCTGTTTCAGGAGCTGCAGCTAGACAACCCCGGAAACGGGATCCTGTTTGTGGAGCCCGTCGTGGACGTCCGGGGCCTTGTCGACTCCAGAAACGGCAAGGAAGGCAAATAGAGATCGCTGGCTTCTTCACGTTTTTTATTTACGCCCGTATCGTGAAGGTCACATAACCGTCGCTGATCGAAAGAGAATGCAGCTCCACCCGGTCGGGCAAAAGGCTGTACAGTGATTCATTGGCCAGATCTACGGCGCTTTGAGGTATTATTCCCGTAATGTTGATGCCGTTCACAGTAGCTTTAACAGGAGCCGCCGACAGATGTCCGCCGTCATCGAGGACCAGACTGAATGAGAGAGACAGATCCAGTGTGTCGGGGGCAAGTATGAGAGCGGCCTTAAGCAGGGGCAGGTCCCTGTCGCCGATCAGAGCGCCTATATTCGTTTTGTTGATTTTACCCCCTATGGTGATGACGTCCGGCGACGCGAAGGAAACCGATATGTCGTCGATCGGAATTCGATCCCTGAGGGAAATCGCCATAAGACCCGTAGCCTCCGAGTCCGTTACCGTCAGGGTCAGGTCGGTGCGCCCGGAGGGCTCGGGAGAAGGAGAATAGCCGGCACCGGGAGAAAGCGGCTCGACGATTCCGCGATCGCCGGTGCTTTTTGCCTGATTACCGCCGGTTTTATTGCCGGCGTTTTCTTTTTGCCCATAAATGGACGCGCCGCTTCCGGGCCCGTCCGCCGGCGGCTTGCTTCCCGCAGCCGGCCAGTTGAGAGCCATTGAGAGAAGCAGAGCTACTGAAATCGCGGCGGCTGCGAATGTCACAGCTTTGTATATTCGGTTCATCAGCTTCGGGTTTTTTTCCGGCAGATCCTTCAGCTTTTTTATGGTACTCTTCATGCAAATCACCATCTCTCGCTGTCCAACGCTTGTCTGTCTAAGATATATGCACGATGAAAGCGGTTCATTCCGGCGTTTGTTTATGAAAAATTCATAAATGGGACGATAATTTTGGTTGAACTGGCATAATAAATATGATACTATAAATATAAGTTTATAAGGGTTCGGCGGAGCAGAAGCCGAGACAACCCTGCCATAGACCTGCGGGACTCCGCAAATTATTACGAGGGGGTAATCACCATGGTTAAGGTACTGATGGGGCTGAAGGGCAGCGGTAAGACGAAAAAGCTTATCGAACTTGTCAACAGCTCCATTGAGAATGAAAAGGGAAGCGTCATTTGCATTGAGCGCGGCAGCAAGCTGACATATGACATTAACTACAAAGCCAGACTGATCGATATTTCCGGCTTCTCCATCGAAAGCTTTTCAATGCTCAAAGGGTTTATCAGCGGATTGTATGCGGGAAATTACGACATCTCGCATGTCTTCATCGATAATCTCTTCAAAGCCAGCGGCGAGCACAGCATGGAGGCGGCCGGTGAGTTTTTAAAATGGCTTGAAAACTTCGGTGACAGGAACAATGTATCCTTTACCGTAGCGATCAGCGCTTCCGTTGACGAAGCCACCGACGATATAAGAAAGTATTTATAGCAGCAATCTGCTTTGGCGATGCTGCGTTTTATTATAATTTTGCACTTATTTTCTCTGTATCAGACATCGAGAATAAATTGGGACGTAAAAAAGGAGATGCCATTAAGCATCTCCTTTTAAATCCGTTACGGTTATATTCAGGGTTTATAGTCGCATTTCGGGGGTTTATAGGCCGCCGAGCCTTGTGGCAAGCGCTTTTCTCTGCTCTTCATATCCGGGCTTTCCCAGCAGCGCAAACATATTATTCTTATAAGCCTCGACGCCCGGCTGATTGAAGGGATTTACGCCGAGCACGTAGCCCGATATTCCGCAGGCGAGCTCGAAGAAATATACAAGCCAGCCGAAGTTCTCCTCGTCGACAGCGTCCAGATTGACGATAATGTTCGGAACGCCGCCGTCGACGTGGGCCAGAAGGGTCCCGCGGAAAGCCTGTGTGTTGACAAAATGGAGGTCCTTGCCGGCGAGGAAGTTCAGGCCGTCAATGTTCTGGGCGTCGGCTTCTATAGTCACGCTGCCCGGTGCATTGACGATGCGGACGACCGTCTCGAATATCGTGCGTTCGCCGTCCTGAATATACTGCCCCATGGAGTGGAGGTCGGCGGTGAAATCGACGGACGCCGGAAAGATGCCCTTTCCGTTCTTGCCTTCGCTTTCTCCGTAGAGCTGCTTCCACCATTCGGCCATGTACCGGAAGGAAGGCTCGTATGCGGCGAGAATTTCTATCTTCCTGCCGTTTCTGTAGAGAAGATTGCGGGCGGCGGCATACTGCCAGACGGGATTGCCCATTGATTTTTCCGAGAAAGCGTGCATGGCATCATTGGCACCGGCCATGACGGCATCAATGTCTATTCCGGCAACGGCCATTGGAAGCAGGCCTACGGCGGTGAGTACCGAATAGCGGCCGCCGATATTGTCGGGGATGACAAAGGACTCGTAGCCTTCCGAATCCGCAAGGTCCTTCAGCGCGCCTTTAGCGGCGTCGGTCGTGGCATATATGCGTTTTCTGGCTTCATCGACGCCGTATTTGCTTTCTATCAGCTTTTTGAATATGCGGAAAGCAATGGCGGGTTCGGTGGTGGTTCCCGACTTGGAGATCACGTTAATGGAAAAATCACGGTCCCCGATGAGTTCCACAAGCTCGTTGATCGCGGCCGAGCTGAGATTGTTGCCGGCAAAAAATATGTCCGGCGTATCCTTCTTCAATATGTTGTAATTCGGGGAACGCAGGAACTCTATCGCGGCGCGGGCTCCGAGATAGGAGCCGCCGATCCCGATAACAACCAAAACCTCGGAGTCGGACCTGATTTTCGCCGCGGCTTTTTTTATGCGTAAAAACTCGTCCCGGTCGTATTCCTCTGGAAGCCTTAACCAGCCCAGAAAACCGGCGCCGGCGCCGGTGCAGGCCTCAAGTGTTTTGTGCGCTTCGGCAAGCTCGGAAGCCATTGCCTCGTATACGGACTTATCAATAAAGGGGAATATATTGCCGGTATCGATTCGGATCATATTTGTCCTCCCTAGAACTTCGTAAATCAGCATCTGCTCAGTATTCTATTCCAAATCGTCCGAAAATTCAAGGGAGATTTTGAAAACGTTTGACAATGTGATTTATCAAAGCTATTTTTAGCCTTTTAAGGGCCTGTTTTTTTGGTACGGGTTATTTCGACATTACCATTGATCTGAACAGCCTGGAGTACATTCCGGCGAAGCCGAGCCTCTCCACATTGTTTGCCGCCACGATCGGTATCCTGCAAAGTTCGGTGCCGCCCGAAGTTACGATCATTTCACCCAGCTTCTGTGAAGCCAGCACCGGAGCTTCAATCTCCTCGCTCAATTCAATCGTTTGCTCCAGCGATTTAACCAATCCCTTATCGATTATCAGGCGGTTATCCCCGCCGATTACGGGCTGGACCTCAGGCAGTTTTCCGAGCTTAACGGGTATCGGAAGGAGTACTTCCTTCGGAAAGACCTCGATCAGGGTGTAATTGGCAAAGCCGTAATCAAGAAGGCTCTTAGCAGCGGCGAAACGCTCCTTGGAGGAGGGAGAGCCGAGAATGCCGCAGATAAGCTCCATGCCGTCCCGCTCGGCGGAAGCGGCGAGGCAGTATCCGGCGAGAGAGGTCGATCCGGTTTTAAGGCCGGTGGCGCCGGTATAGGTGCGGATCAGCTTATTTGTGTTCGCGAGCTGGAATTCCCCGCCTCTGACCGAGTCCATCCATATTGTGGCGAAATCCTTTATTTCCGGATATTCCAGGAGGAGGGCGCGGCTCATGAGGGCGATGTCATATGCGGATGTTACATGGCCTTCCGCGTCGAGGCCGGAGGCGTTGACAAAATGAGTGTCCTTCATTCCAAGCTCCGCAGCCTTGTCGTTCATCATCGCAACGAAGGCCGTTTCGCTTCCCGCAATGTGTTCCGCGAGCGCGACGACGGCGTCGTTGGCCGACGCTATGACCACGGACTTAAGCAAGTCTTCGACACTCATTTTTTCCCCGGCTTCAAGATAGATCTGGCTTCCACCCATGGATGCCGCGTGTTCCGAGGCCGTTACCTCGTCCTTAAGCGATATTTTGCCCGCTTTAATGGATTCCCCGATAAGCAGCAGGCTCATGACCTTTGTCACGGAGGCGGGAGGAAGCGCCTGATGCGGATTGCTTTCGTATAATACCCGCCCTGTCGACTTCTCCATCAGGACCGCGGCTTTGGCGCTGACTTCGGGCCCCTGGGGCGCGGCTTTTACCGGTACAGAAAGTATCATGAAAAGGGTTATGGCAAGCAAAAACGACAAGGTCCGTTTCAGACGAGCCGATGCCTGCATCAAGTATAACCTGTCCATCAGAACCTCATTTCTCCGGCGAGATTGTATTGCGATGAAAAAACGGAGCCGGCATCAACGCCGGTAATGCCGGCCTGTCAAAAAAACTCCACACCCGTAAGGATGTGGAGTTTCTTATGGAATTATTCGCGTTTTAACCGGAGCCGGGGGTATTGCGCTATTCATCGCCGGAATCATCGACGATAAAGTCTTTAATGTCGGAGGCGAATGCGGCCACGTCCTCCTCCGTGCCATGTATCTCGACCCGCACGGGTTTTGTCAGATCGATGCTGAAGATGCCCATAATGGATTTTGCGTCGATGATGTAGCGCCCCGAGACGACGTCGATGTCGCAGGGGCGGGCGACTGCGGCGTTAACAAATTTTTTGACATCGTTGATGGAGTTTAGCATGACCTTATAGCTCTTCATAATACATATCCTTTCTGATGCGATTTAGCCCAGCGAAAGCCCGAAAGCAACATTTTTATTGAACAGACGTTTAATAGCTGGTATAATGTACATGCTGATTGTCAAATTTAAGACAGTTGATGCCTTTTATTTTGCCTTAATTTATTATATCAAACGGCAGGGCAAGTTACAACGGGTTTTCATCCAAATTATTCTGCTGAATCGAAACTCCTTATGAAGGGATCGCACAATTCATGCGCATATCTTTTGTCACCCTCGGGTGCAAGGTCAACCAATACGAAACACAGGCAATGGAAAAGCTCCTGCATGCGCGCGGACACACGACCGCCGAACAGGGCGCACCCGCGGATGCCGTAATAATAAACACCTGCGCCGTAACCGGAGAGAGCGCGAGAAAATCCCGTCAGGCTATACGCAAAGCAAAAAAGCAAAACCCGGGAGCTATTATTGCGGTCTGCGGATGCTTTTCGCAGGCCGACGCGGAAGCCGCACGGGAGCTTGGCGCGGACTACGTGGGCGGCGCGGGGGAGCGCATGCGGGTTGTGGATTTCATAGACGGCCTCTGCAGCGAACCCTGCGACATACCGGAGCCTTTCAGCCGCAGACAGTTTGAGGAGCTCCCCGCCGGCGAAGCGGAGGGGCGTGTCCGTGCGCTTCTGAAGGTGCAGGACGGATGCGTCAACTTCTGTTCTTATTGCATTATACCATATCTGCGCGGGCCTTCAAGGTCGCTGCCTGTCGAGTCGGCGGAAAAATCAGTAATTGAACTGGCGGGCAAGGGATTTTCAGAGATTGTCATAACCGGGATCGAAATATCGTCATACGGTAACGACATCGGCGGCAGTCTCACGGAGCTTGTCGAAAGGCTGTGCAAAGCCGCTCCCGATATACGTTTCCGGCTGGGATCGCTCGAACCCACCACCGTAACGCCGGAGTTTTCGGACCGCCTGGCGCGTTTACCGAACCTGTGTCCGCATTTTCACTTGTCACTGCAGAGCGGAAGCGAAGGCGTGCTGCGCAGAATGCGCAGAAAATACACCCCCGGACGGTATGCCGAAGCCGTTTCCCTCCTTCGTTCGGCTTTCGACGACCCCGCAATCACAACCGACCTCATCGTCGGTTTTCCCGGAGAGACCGACGAAGAATTTCTCGAGACTCTGGATTTCATCCGTGATATAGGATTCGCCGCGGTGCACATATTCCCCTATTCAAAACGTGAAGGAACCCGTGCGGCGGATATGCCCGGCCATCTCCCGCGTTCGGTAAAGGAGGAGCGCGCCTCGCAGGCGGCTTCGGTCGCTGCGGAGACCAGAAAGGCCTACCTGGACCGCCAAACCGGAGCCGTAAGATCCGTGCTTTTTGAGACGGAAACGGACGGCTTCTGCAGCGGCCATACCGAAAACTATCTTCTTACTCAGGTAAGAGGTTCGGACCTTCGGGGAAAGACATTCAAGGTAAGGATAACTGGAAATGACGGCGACAAGCTGTATGGTGAGCTGCAGTGACGATATTCTACGTCATTTTCGCCTGGAATCTGATCACTTTTGCTGTTACCGGACTCGACAAGCTTGCGGCAAGAAGGCGCCGTCGAAGGGTGCCCGAGAAGTACTTCTTGTGCGCGTCGGCTTTTCTTGGCGGCGCCGGAGTGCTTATTGGCTTCTACATAACAAGGCATAAAACAAAACACTATTCACTGTTGGCAAAGACCTGGCTTATAACATTGCTGTCTTTCGGAGCGGCGCTTTGCATATATTTTTATTACGCCTGACACAGATAGCTGCCGGTAAGCTGATTTGCCGGTTTATTTGCACACTCCGTCACAGGTAAGTAGCCAATGGTGATCAGTAATAGATTTTTGGAGGAATTGAAATGCTTGAGGTAATGAACCTTTCCAAACATTTCGGGAAGGTCCGGGCCGTCGACGGCATCAGCTTTTCGGTCGGCGCCGGGGAAATCTTCGGTCTGCTCGGAGCGAACGGCGCGGGAAAGACAACCACTCTCCGCACCCTTGCCACAATGCTGAAGCCGACTTCCGGGACCGCGCGCATTGCCGGATATGACATTGTGGAAAGACCCGACGACGTGCGGCCGAATATCGGCCTTCTTTTTGGAGGCGATACGGGACTGTACGACCGGCTTACCGCGCAGGAGAACATCGTGTATTTTGCCGAACTGAACGGGGTGGATGCGGCCACCGCCGTAACAAGGACCAAAGAGCTTGCCAGGGCCTTCAGTTTTACCGAATATCTGAACACGCAGGCAGGCAAGCTGTCCAAGGGAACGAGGCAGAAGGTCGCCTTTTCCCGCTCCATCGTCCATAACCCGGCGGTTATGCTGTTTGACGAGCCTACAGTGGGGCTTGACGTGACGGCGAAAAGCGACGTAATGGATTTCATTTTAAAGTGCAGGTCGGAGGGGAAATGCATAGTCCTTTCGGATCACACCCTGAGCGTTGTTGAACGCCTGTGCGACCGCGTGGGCATTATGAAGTCCGGAGTCCTCCTCGGCGTCGGAACGATACCGGAACTATGCGAGCAATACCAATGTTCAAACCTTGAGGAAGTATTCTTTAAGCTGGCAGGTGAACGAAATGTGGAGTAAATTCATTGGCATAGTCCTGCGAAAAGAGATCAAGGATATGCTTCGCGACAAGCGCACCATAATAACAGGAATAATCCTGCCGATAATTCTTTATCCCATTATGTTCGGAATTATGGGCAAAGCGGTAAGCAGCATGGAAGAAGAGGTCCGAACCGACACTACCATCGCCATAAAGGCCGAGGTGGCTGCGGACGAGGAGATAATGTCTGTTCTCCGCGACGAGGTTTTTGCCGGCAGCGAGGGAATAAAGCTTATAGGATCGGATGATCCGGTCGGATCGCTTAAGAATGAGGAAGTCAAGCTTTATCTCGACGTTTCCCGCGATCCGGACAGCGGCGTTTTGGAGATGAACTTGTATTATGATGAGAATAAAATGGATTCGACCAACAGCCAGGGTTATGTGTCGAGTCTGATAAACGGATACAATAATCAAACACTGCATAAAAGGCTTGCGGACATGGGTATAGATATAGGATCCCTGTATCCCGTCACCCTCAGCGTCGAAAGCATCTCCGCAATAGCAGGCGACAGGGACAGCGTCGGCTCGGGAGGAATTTACCTCAGCATGGTGCTTCCTATGATGCTCGTCATTTTCATCTCGACCGGAAGCATGGCGGCGGCGGTGGACATGTTCGCGGGCGAGAAGGAGAGGAAGACATTCGAGCCCCTTCTTACGACGCGCGCTGGTCGTCTTCCCGTGCTTCTCGGCAAGTTTATAGCCACAAACTTCTTCGGAATCGCCACTACGGCCATGATGCTCATAGGCCTTATTATCGGCTATTCGCTTTATCCGCAAATGCTTACCATGGGAATGGGCGAAGTTACTCTGAAGCTCCCCGCTTTGGTGCTTGGACTGGTTGTGCTGCTTGTGCTGCTTCTTACCATGATATTCAGCGGCGTTCATGTGGCCATATCCACATGGTCACGCACCGTAAAGGAAGCCTCGTCGTATTCGACCTTCGTAATGATGGCCGGAATGCTCCCCGCCCTGGGCACAATGTATATGCAGGGCGGAGACATAAAACCTTGGATGATGTGCGTGCCGGTCCTTAATGTGATCGGATCGCTGAAAATGGTTCTCGCGGGCATTCTGCGCTACGATATGATTATTATCGCAATTGCCGCTTCCGCGGTATTTCTCGCGGTTGTGCTCGCGTTCACGCTGAATCTTTTCAAGAAAGAATCGGTAATGTTCAGAATGTAAAGAATGCTTTGCATTCTTAGGAAAAACTTTTCGTTTTTCGGTAAAACTGGGCCGCGCTCATATTGCAAATTCAACTGAAGGTTGGGTGATTGTTTGAAAAAAGGTATTATTGCATTTTTTCATGCTCTTGTGTACCCGCTGATATATTACGGGAGCCAGGTTATCGCAACTTTTGCCGCGCTGATTGCCTACTTCGCGACGTCGATCGCCAGGAACGGCCTGCCGGAAGATGATTTGACGGTTGGTTTACAACGTTTACAAAGCGGGGTTTTAAATGAATACAGCCAACCGATACTCATAGCAGCCTGTGTTATAACCATCCTTGTTGTTTTGATAATAGTCAAAGCGGGCAAGAGAAAGTTCAGAGACGTGTTCATAATAAAGAGGCTGTCGGTACCGAAAATCATCACCCTTTTGGTGTTGGGCGTTTCCATGAACATAGCCACGGTTTATATACTCACGCTGTTACCGATACCCGAAACTGTTATAAGCCAATATGAAGAGCTGGTAGGCAACACAATCGTAAGCGATAACGTTTGGCTGACGTTACTTACCACTGCCATTTTTGTGCCGATAACCGAAGAGGTTGTTTTTCGGGGGATGTCCTTCAATATCCTCCGGAAAGGCATGCCGCTCGCCGCCGCGGTGATAATGCAGAGCCTGATTTTCGCCGGCGCTCATCTGGTGCCGCTGCAAATCGCCTATGTTCTGCCAACGGCGTTTGCGCTCGGCCTTGTATACGTGTGGTGCGGCAGTTTTTTGGCCCCCGTCTTGCTGCATATATCCTATAACGGATTCAGTGCGGCGCTGAGCGCGGTTCCTGTTGCGGAGGAAGCCGTTGAAAGCACCTCTTTCCAGTATGCCGACTATATTATTATGGCCGTTTCGATCGTGGCAGTAATCATATGCCTGTGCGTTCTATATGTCACAAGGGAGCGTGCGGCCGGAGCTGGCATGGAAGCTGACGGCGCCGAAGGTTCAGTCTGCTGAACGGGAGGTCTTCGATGGAGAAGTATAAATGCGAGCTTGTCGAGATGCTTGTAAAAGCCGGTGTCCTGACCTTCGGCGATTTTACGACCAAAAGCGGACGGAAAACACCGTATTTCATAAATACGGGGAATTTTAAGTCCGGAGCTTATCTGGAAAAGCTGGGAGAGTTTTACGCAAAGACGATATATAAATCGCTTGGCTGCGAATTTGACGCCCTTTTCGGCCCGGCTTACAAGGGTATTCCGCTCGTGTCCGCCGCGGCGATGTCCCTTTACAGGTTATACGGAATCGACAAGCCGTATTGCTTTAACCGAAAGGAAACGAAGGATCACGGCGAAGGCGGCATGACGGTAGGTTATAAGCCGAAAGAAAAGGATAGAATTGTAATTGTCGAGGATGTTGTTACCGCCGGGACGGCGGTTCGTGAGACTGTGGAGCTTTTCAGGAACATTGCCGACGTATCTTTCGTCGGACTCATTGTCCTTGCAGACCGCTGCGAGCGCGGAACCGGCAGCATGTCGGCTCTGGATGAGCTTGAAAACTGTTTAGGGATCCGGGTTTTCCCGATTATCAACATATACGATATACTGGATTATTTATACAATCGTGAGATAGACGGGAAAATATATATAAAAGACGAAGAAAAAGCAAAAATCGAGCAATATCTTCAAGCATATGGCGCGAAAACACGAAGTCCGGCATAAAGACGATTTTTCTGTTGGGTCATTCCCAAAAATGCAGCGAAGGTTTACTTCACGACCCAACGCAAGAACCGTCACCATGACGGGTTTCATGGTTTCTCCTTAACCCAACAGGGGAGCCGCCCCAATGGCGGGCCCCGGGGCATGCCCTTCAGCCTGAAAGAAGAACCGTTCCCGTGTTGGGTTTCATATTTGACGGAGGTGCAGCTTAAGTTGACGGAAGTGAAGTATTCGGTCGTTATTCCCGCTTACAATGAAGAGGAAGTAATCGAAGAAAGCTGGAGACGGCTGAAAAAGGTCATGGACAGCACCGGTGAGCCGTACGAGCTGATATTTGTCAACGACGGCAGCAGAGACGGCACGGCGGACAAGCTTCGAAGGCTGGTTTCGGTTGACGGCAATGTAAAAATGATCAGCTTCTCGAGGAATTTCGGGCATCAGACCGCCATAACCGCGGGAATGGACGCGGCTTCCGGTCAGGCGGTTATTGTAATCGACGCCGACTTGCAGGACCCGCCCGAGGTCATGCTGGGCATGATTGAAAAGTGGAAAGCGGGATATCAGGTCGTTTACGGGAAACGGTTAAAACGCAAGGGCGAGACGTTTTTCAAGAAGTTTACCGCCAAGGTTTTTTACAGGACCCTGAACGCGCTGACCGATGTCGAGATCCCCGTCGATACGGGCGATTTCCGGCTCATCGACCGCAAGGTTCTGGACGTGCTGAAATCGATGCCGGAGAGAAACAGATACGTTCGGGGCCTTATAAGCTGGATCGGCTTTCGGCAGACGGCGGAGGAATATGTCCGCGAGGAGCGTTTTGCCGGTGAAACCAAGTATCCCCTGAGAAAGATGCTCAAGCTTGCGGCCGACGGGCTGACATCGTTTTCCTATAAGCCGCTCAGGCTTGCCACCTTTTTGGGATCGACCGTGTCGATGTTTTCCGTTTTATATTTTCTGTATATAATAATAAGGAATATAGTCGCCGAGCCGAATCTTTCGCCTTTATACACTGTGGGTGGGATTATAATCCTTCTTAACGGTGTCACGCTGCTGATGCTTGGCATTATCGGCGAATATATCAGCCGGATTTGCGATGAGGCCAAAGGACGTCCGCAGTATGTCATTGCCGAAAAGGAAGGGTTCGGGACCGGTGAAGAGAGGAGCAAGCAATGACTGACAGGGAACTTGTACAGCTGGCCATGGAAATGAGAGACAAGGCATATGCGCCATATTCGGGATTCCGTGTGGGCGCGGCGCTGCTGTGTGCGGACGGGAGCGTCTACAAGGGCTGCAACGTCGAAAACTCGTCCTATGGCGCCTCGATATGCGCCGAACGGACCGCTGCGGTGTCTGCGGTTGCCGACGGGAACGTCGAATTCGTAAAAATCGCCGTGGCGGGGAACGACGACAACTACTGTCTTCCCTGCGGGATATGCCGCCAGTTCCTGCATGAGTTCTCAAAGGACATGATATTTCTCTGCGCGGACTCGGAGGGGAATTACCGGGAATACAAATATGAAGAGCTTCTTCCCAATGCTTTTGATCTGTGAAGGAGGTCCGTTGTTCGACGCAAGGAGAATTTGGGCTTGCTAACGCAGGTTTATTCTGATAAAATGTTTTCGCCATGCTGACAGACGGAACGGAGGGAACAGGGTGCCGAGATTTTTTACGGATGTTTCGGGCACCGTCGGAGACATTATTCCGATTGTGGGAGAAGATGCGCTCCATATTTCAAGGTCTCTTCGAATGGCCGTGGGAGATCCCATTACAATCTGCGACGGCCTTGGAACCGACCACATATGTGAAATAGTATATGCCGGCCATGATATTGTTAAGGCCAAAGTGGTGGAGGTGTTTCCGTCCGAAAGCGAACCCGATGTTGAAGTTACGCTCTACGCGTCGGTCACAAAGGGCGAAAAAATGGACTTTGTCATACAAAAATCGGTCGAGCTCGGCGTGCGAGCAATTGTTCCAGTCCTTTCGAGGCGATGCATTGTCAGGCTCGACGAAAAATCTGAAAAAAATAAGCTCGACAGATGGAACAAAATCGCTTTTGAAGCGTCTAAGCAGAGCGGCAGAGGATATGTCCCGAAGGTCAGGAGCGTTATGACCTTTGAAAAGGCGGTCGCGGAAGCGTCGGAACATAGTCTCAGGCTGATCGCGTACGAACGCGGCAAGCTTCCCCTGGCGGACCTGCTGGGTTCCTCGGTCTATGTGGACGCCGCGGTATTTACCGGCCCCGAGGGCGGTTACGATGAGGAAGAGATCCGGCTTGCCGAAATAATGGGTATTGCTCCGATATCTCTCGGAAAAAGAATTTTAAGGGCTGAAACTGCGCCGCTGTGTGTTTTGTCCATTATTCACTATCAGGCGGAATTGAACAGCAAGAAAGGATACGGCAATGGCGAAAAAGAAGAAAACATCTCAGCAAGATGATAATATAACAAACCAGATCCTCGGCTTGTTTACCTTTGCGTTTCTGCTTATTGTCGGCCTCATGGCTACATACAGAGGCTATTCGAGGATCGACACGGTAGAATCGACAATAAAAACGGTTTATGGATTCACAGTTTTTGCCGCTGTTCTTGCCGTTGCGGGCCTCGTCTGGGAGTACCTTTCCCAAAAAAGCGGAAAGGATATGCGGTACAAGGTGGTTCGCGGAAGGAATCTGGCGGCGGTCTCGGCATTTGCCGCCGTATGCTCGCTGATAGCGGCCAGGTTTTTTATTGAAGGCATTAAAGCCTTGTATGTAATTGTCCCGACAGGGGTTGTTCTTGTTCTTATATACATGATCTACTCCGCCGAGTTCTTTACTATAGCCGCAGCCACTTCGATGAGCGGTCTGCTTATGTGGCACCTGAGCCGCTCGTACTACAGCCAGCCGCTTAAAGAAATAAAGCTTTCCAATCTTGTCGGAGATTACTCGTTCTACGCGGCAGTCCTGCTGATGGCGCTTCTTATTGCGGCCGCATTATTGGTCCGTTCGGCCTCAAAGCATGACGGAGCGCTGATGATCAGCGGCCGCCCAAGAAAACTGTTCAACACGCATGCCAACTATCCTCTTATTTATATCAGTATGACAATCTCGTTCTTAAGTACGGTTGCAGCTCTGATACTCGGCGCTGCTGTCGCATATTATCTGATTTTCCTGACGTTTGGATATCTGTTTATAGTCGCCGTTTACTACACCGTAAAACTGATGTAGGTTATATAAGATAAAGAACCGCTCTCATTTCGGATTGTCTGAAATGAGAGCGGTATTTTTAAGAGCCGGTTTACAGTAAGCTTAATTTTCGGTAAGCCTTGCGATTTCGGAACTGCCCAGAATTTTCTGCGTGTCGAGAAGAAGTATTATTTTACCTTCCTGCAGGCCGACGCCGGTGATGAAGTTGTTTGTGTAGTCCGATGATACTACCGGCGGAGGGGTAATCTGATCGTCGGAGATGGTTGTTACCTCGTCGACACTGTCGACGATCAGGCCGATCTGGTGGCCGCTGATGTTGGTAACGATAACACAGGTCCGCTCAGTGTAGGGAATTTCCTCTTTGCCGAAGCGAAGTCTGACGTCAATCAGGGGAATAATATTTCCTCTCAGGTTTATAATACCCTTGGCGTAGCTTGGGAAATCGGGAACCGCGGTTATTTCCTGGACGCCGACGATCTGCACGACATCGGCGATCGGGATGCCGAACGTTTGATTATCGATAAGAAAAGTGAGGTATTTCCCCCTCAGATCATCATAATCAACAAGTGACATATCTTGATATCCCGCAATTGTTTTAGTATAGTCCATATATATTCCTCCCCAATTTATATGCATTGGCCTATATTGAGTATAACACAGGGAATTTGCATTCGCAAGCAGTTTGCGACAAATTTGGATCCAATCGGTCATAAAATGACCGTAAACACCCAAAAACGAAGCAAGGGCAAAAATGATGTTGTACATGTTTTCAAATAAGTATATAATAAGTAAATGACAACAAGGAACCGAGTTTACGCTGAATCTGGCTGCTGTGCGGAGATTCCCGGAAAGGAGAAGTCGGATGCACTGGTTTTGGTATAAATATTTCGTTTATCTGTTGCCGGCTCTTACGATAGCGCTGATCGTGTATTATTTTATTAAGTACCACGAGCATACGTATAAGCCGTTGACGATAATCGATATTATTCAGGCTAAGCCTGGTTCTTTCTTCCCCAAAATGCATCCGCTGAACAAGGGAGATATAGCTCCCATGGCGATTATTACCGTTATTTACGCGGCAATAGCGTTCTTTAATCTTGGATCGAACGAAAATCCCCAGACCTTCCACAGATTTACCGAGGAGTCGCCGGCAGTTCTGATCGATCTCGGGGAAGAAAAAGAGGTTTCGGTTATTGCCCATTATACCGGCAATTTCCACGCAAGAAGCGGATACATCTTTGAGACGTCTTCCGACGGGACAGTGTGGAGGGATCAGGCGGATCTCAAACAGGATTACGCCCATACGTTCCACTGGTTCTTCGACCCGATCGACGGTGAATCTCAAAAAATGAGATATTTAAGGATTACTGCCCAGAGCACACCAATGGAATTGGGAGAAATCTGCCTGTTCGATAAAAACGGGAACAGGATCGACTCCGGACCTTTTGTCCTGTCCGAAGGCGCGGAGAGCCTCTTTGACGAGAGCGATACCGTGCCTGAAAAGTCAACCTATCTGAACTCCACCTATTTTGACGAGATTTATCACGCCCGAACCGCATACGAGTTCCTTAACGGTTTTTGGCCGTACGAAAATACGCACCCTCCGCTGGGAAAGATCCTTATCGGCATCGGCATAAGTCTTTTCGGCATGACGCCGTTCGGATGGAGGTTTGTAGGAACGCTCCTGGGTGTTCTGATGGTCCCCCTCATGTATATATTTATCAAAAATCTGTTCGGCAAGCGGACCGTCGCGATCATCGGCACTCTTCTGTTTACCTTTGACTTCATGCACTATGTCCAGACCAGAATCGCCACCATAGATACCTACGGCGTGTTCTTTACGATACTGATGTATTATTTCATGTACCGCTTTATCTCCAGCGATTTTGAGGATAAAGCGTACAAGCAGATCATTCCGCTCGCCTTGAGCGGTGTCAGCTTTGGTCTCGGGATCGCCTCGAAGTGGACCGGATTTTATGCCGCGACCGGGCTCGTGGTTCTTTATTTCCTTTACATTGTCCGGCAGGGCAGAAAACTTTGCGGGGAAGGGAAGGCCGGCATTTTCGCCGCACGGCTCGCACTGATACTGATTGTGAGCATAGCCTTTTTCGTCGCGGTTCCCGCAATAATTTATTATCTCAGCTATATCCCGTATGCGGAGGGAATGGGCGAACCTCTCTCTCTTAAACTTGTATGGGAAAACCAGACCGGTATGTTCAACTATCATAAAGGAGTGGACTCTAAGCATTCCTATGCCTCGAGATGGTGGATGTGGATATTCAACATCCGGCCGATTCTGTATTACCTCGATTACCCCGCGGACGGCATGCGGGCGTCATTCGGAGCATTTCTGAACCCGATAGTATGCTGGGGAGGCCTTGTCGCACTTCTGTCACTGCTCTGGCGGCAAATAAAGCGTCAGGGAAACGGACTCTCCCTATTCATAATGATCGGTTATGCGGCGCAGCTTGTTCCCTGGTTACCTATTACACGCATAACGTTCGCATACCACTATTTCCCATCGGTCGTATTCCTGGTATTGGCTCTTTGCTATACGGTAAACGAGTTCATTGAAAAGGCTCCCAAAATGAAACGCTACCCGTATGGATTGTGCGGTGTTTCCGTTTTTCTTTTCGCGCTGTTTTATCCTGTTCTGACAGGCCTTACAATTCCGGAAGGATACTCGCAGCTGTTCCTCAGATGGTTCCCTTCCTGGCCATTCTGACACGGTCAAATGTGCGAGCCCCGGGTCCGAGGATGATGTAGGAAATGTATTTGGCTGACTACCACACTCATACTTCATGCTTTTCCCCTGACGGAAGGTCCACGGTCGATGAGCTGTGCCAGTCCGCGGTGCAAACAGGGCTCAGAGAGCTCTGCATAACCGATCATTATGATGTGAACGGCTGGAACGGGGAGCCTTATGATTTCAGCGAAGATGAGTATTACGAGACTTTGTCGGAAGCGCGCGAACGGTACGGGGGGGAGCTCCTGCTTCTGATCGGCAGGGAAATCGGCCAGGCGACGCAGAACAGAGAGCTGGCGGAGAGAATCTCGTCGGACCCGCGCCTGGATTTCGTCATCGGGTCGCTGCACAATCTGGCGGGATACGATGATTTTTACTTTCTTGATTACCCCGATATCGAGCGCTGCCGGACGCTTACAGAGCTTTACCTTAGCGAGCTCCGCGAGCTTATCCTGCTCGGGGGTTTTGACGTGCTGGGGCATCTCGGTTATCCCCTGAGGTATATAAGGGGGAGAGCGGGACTTGACTTCGACTATTCCGGCTATCTGACGGAAATATCCGGGTTATACAGGCTCCTTATTTCATCGGGAAAGGGCATTGAGGTGAATACGTCCGGGCTGCGGCAGGCGTTCGGGCAAACCATGCCTTCATTCGATCTCATAGAGCTTTACAGGCAATGCGGCGGCGAAATAATCACAATCGGTTCGGACGCCCATGCGGCTCAGGACGTCGGAGCAGGCATTGCCGAGGGGCAGGAGATGCTCAGAGCCGCCGGATTTGAGTATTTTACGGTCTATAGGGGACGCAAGCCGTCTTTTGTTAAACTATAACGTTTATGAGATCTGCAAAGGATCAGGCTGTTTTTAACTTGATATTTGCCGGTTTATGCATGACGATGCGACTTGCTCTGCATAATCCGATTTGATATGGATTCAACGGGAGGAGTTTTAGATCATGGAAAGCAAAATTATCGCGGTTGCGAGCGATCATGCGGGGTATCCCCTGAAGAAGAGCATAATCGAGTATCTGGAAGCCAAGGGATATGCGTATAAGGATTTTGGATGCGGGGGAGAGAAGTGCGATTATCCCGTTTACGCCGAAAAAGCCGCCCATGCGGTCGCTTCGGGAGAGTGCTATCGCGGCATTATCTTCTGCGGTACAGGTATCGGCATTTCGATCGCGGCAAACAAGGTGAAGGGAATACGCTGCGCCTGCTGCTCCGACGCATATTCCGCGGAGTATTCGCGGCTTCATAACGACGCAAACATGCTCGCGCTCGGAGCGCGGGTTGTCGGGCCGGGACTCGCCGAAAAACTGGTCGAGCTGTTTCTTACAACAGAATTTCAGGGCGGACGCCATAAATCGCGCGTAGATCTGATAACCGCCCTTGAAGGATAGGATAATATGAAACGGCGTGAAAGATCGCCGCACAGAGATTTGAATCAGTTAAAGACCCTAAGGATTTTGTCAAGGCTGCTTTCATGCTTCCCGGCTTTTGGGATATGCATTTTGGCTTTCGCCGCGGCCGTTCCCAAAGCGAAAGCAATGGGAAGCGATTTGGTATCGGATGTTTCTATAGCCGAGACGGAAGAGTCCACGGCTGCCTCGCCCGGAATGGTAATCGACAGGAAAAAGGTTGCATTCGACACGGGTGACGAGTATACGGCCTGCCGCATCACGAGTTTATATCCGGGTGCCGCCGAACCGTTGGTGTTTGATATAAAAGGCGGAAACGGAAGAGCAGTCTATTTTGATTCTGGTAAAAGCGAGTGGATGACGATTCCTCTGAACGGCAACCTGCCAGATGCCGTCCTGTTTATCGAGACAGACGAGGAATATGCTATTGTCGGGCCTGCGGTGGTATATAAACCCCACGGCGACGGCAATCTTCAGGACATCGGAAAGCATGGCGACATATCGGCAGTTTCATCCGGTTTAAGCTGCCGGATATCGATAAGCTTTACACTCGAAGCGGGAACAGAAGCCCACATATGGATGCTAAGATCCGAAAAGCGCATTGTGGAATGGAACGACAATGCGAGGGAAGTCTGGAAGAGGCTTGACTTCAACGGCAGCCACCGTATATGTTATGACGGAGCCTATTATATTTCCCCCTCGAATTATATTCCGTCGGGAAGCGGCATGTATTGCCGGATTCCCGCCGTACATCCGGTTGTGGTGCTGATTGATGAGCACGACCGCGTTTCGGCGGAACTGAGCATCGTTCTGTTGGAAGAGGCGTTGGCCCATCAAAACGCCGAGGGCTATTGGCCGACGCCCGCCGAAAGCCTGTGGCTGAAAGGCGACTACGGGATTTCCTCGGGGTTTTACGACACGCGCTTCAACAACGACGTTACGATGAGGCTTTTCTCTGCGTATCGGCGTTTCGGGGACGAGCGGTATCTGAAGGCCGCGCTGCTGCAGGTCGACTGGCTGGTGCGCTACGTGGAAGAAAACAGTTTCCCCGCGGGTGCCGGCATTCTTGTGGAGGATTATGGCGGGGAGGATGCCACGAAAACTTCGAAAACCCATTGTTCTCTCAACCACCTGCTTCAGGAGATAAAGGTTTTGCTTACGGCTTCGGAACTTACCGGCAATGCCGGGTATGAGGCTCTGGCTGAACTGATGCTGGATGGAATACGCGGCACGGAGCATCTATGGATCAGCGGCGAAAAGGGGCTGCATTATTCCATTAAGCCCGACATGACGCCGGGAGGTCAGGATTATCCGTATCTGACATACAACGACCTTTATGACGTCCAGGAAATGCTCGAAGCGAGAGGCAAGCGGGATCCGGTCCTTGACAGGCTTATGGCTTCGAAGCTCCGGCATATGCTGAAGAACAATATAACGGGCTATAAGACGTACGACTTCAGGGATATGCCGATTCTTCTCAGAAAAGTTATGAACGAGTTTAAAAGCGTACAGGCAACTCCAAATATCCATAGGGCAGAAGTTGACGGCAATGTGTATATAACAGGCGCGAAATCTGCTGCTTGAAAGGTATGTAATAAATGGAGGCAGCTACTACAGGCTGAGAGACCCTGGCGCCGGAATTAACTTTCACATTAACTGAGACAGGATATTAAAACAGTATTGATTAACACACAAGGCAGAATTAAAAGTAAACACAAAAAGGATGCCGATTCACAAAACCGGCATCCTTTTTATTCAAAACGTATTGATGGTGCGGGAATTTACCTGAGGTTGAACCATGCGTCGCGGCCAAGGTAGATGGCGGTTTCGCCAAGCTCTTCCTCGATGCGGAGAAGCTGGTTGTACTTCGCGACGCGGTCGGTTCTGGAAGGAGCGCCGGTTTTGATCTGTCCGGCATTCAGGGCGACTGCGATATCGGCGATGGTGGTGTCTTCGGTCTCGCCGGAGCGGTGGGAAACGACTGCCGTGTAACCTGCGCGGTTTGCCGTCTGGATAGCGTCGAGAGTTTCGGTAAGCGAACCGATCTGATTTACCTTGATCAGGATCGAGTTCGCGACGCCGAGGCTGATGCCCTTGGAGAGGCGCTCGACATTGGTGACAAAGAGGTCGTCGCCGACGAGCTGGATCTTTCCGCCGAGCTCTTCAGTGAGCATCTTCCAGCCTTCCCAGTCCTCTTCAGCCATGCCGTCCTCGATGGAAATGATCGGATATTTGTCGACAAAGTTCTTCCACATGGCGACCATGTCGGCACGGGTCATCTTCTTCTGGGCCTTCGGGAGGAGATAATATCCGCCGTCCTCATTTACATACCACTCGGAAACGGCCGGGTCCATAGCAATCATAAAGTCCTCACCGGGCTTGTAGCCGGCTTTGGTAATAGCTTCGACAAGTGCCTTCAGAGCATCCTCGTCGGCTTCAAGGTTGGGTGCGTATCCGCCCTCGTCGCCGACACCGGAGGAGGGAACGACCTTCTTCAGTGTGTGGAAAACTTCAGCGCACATCTGGAGAGCCTGACGGAAGGATTTAGCCGAAACAGGCATGATCATGAATTCCTGGATGTCGACGTTATTGTTTGCGTGTGCGCCGCCGTTAAGGACGTTCATCATCGGAACGGGGAGGGTCTTCGCGTTGACGCCGCCGATATAGTTATAGAGGCTGAGACCGAGGGCTTCGGCCGCGGCTTTCGCACATGCGAGCGAAACGCCGAGGATGGCGTTGGCGCCGAGACGCCCCTTGTTCGGGGTTCCGTCGAGAGCGATCATGGCGCGGTCGATGGCTACCTGATCAAGAACGTTCATGCCGATAATGGCGTCGGCAATCTCAGTGTTGACGGCTTCGACGGCCTTAAGGACGCCCTTTCCGAGATAGCGGGACTTGTCGCCGTCACGAAGCTCGACGGCTTCGAAAGCGCCGGTGGAGGCGCCGGAAGGAACGGCCGCGCGGCCAACATAAGTCGTGCTGCCGTCGTCGACGACTACTTCGACCTCAACCGTGGGATTTCCGCGGGAGTCAAGAATTTCACGTCCGAGAACATCTACAATTTCGATAAACTGCTTCATGATAAAATCTCCTTATAGTTTTTATGCACGTATAAGCGACTGACCGGTCATTTCCGCAGGCTTTCCGAGACCCATCAGATCAAGCATTGTGGGGGCAATATCGGCAAGCCTGCCCTTGTTGAGCTGGACATCGGCTCCGCAGATGATAAACGGAACCGGATTTGTCGTATGGGCGGTGAAGGGGGAATGTCCGTCGTCTTCGAGCATCTTCTCAGCGTTGCCGTGGTCGGCCGTTACGATTGTGATGCCGCCGATCGACTTCATGGCTTCGAGGACGCGCCCAACGCATTCGTCGACCGCCGCGACGGCTTTTTGCGCCGCCTCGTACACGCCGGTGTGGCCGACCATGTCGCAGTTTGCGTAATTTAGTATGATGACGTCATATTTCCGGCTTTTTATGCGCTCGACGACCGCGTCGGTCACTTCGTAGGCGCTCATTTCGGGCTTCAGATCGTATGTCGGGACTTTCGGAGAGGGGATAAGCACCCTGTCCTCGCCCTCGAAGACCGTTTCTACGCCGCCGTTAAAGAAGAATGTCACATGCGCGTACTTTTCGGTTTCGGCAATTCTGAGCTGCCTGAGGCCAAGACGGCTTACATATTCACCGAATGTGTTGCTCAGCGATTCCTTTTCAAAGGCCACCGTCACGTTCGGCATTTCGGCGTCATATTGGGTCGTGCAAACAAAGTGTACGGGGAAGAAGCCCTTTTTCCTCTCAAAGCCGGTAAAGGACGGATCGACAAAGGCCCGTGTGATTTCGCGCGCACGGTCCGGGCGGAAATTAATAAAGATAATTGAGTCGTTTTCGCGGATTTCGGCGCCCCGAACGGTAACCACGGGCTCTATGAACTCATCGGTGACACCGCTGTCATAGCTCTCCCTGATAGCGGCAACCGGGTCCGGATTAAACTTACCTTCGCCGTATACCATGGCGGCGTAGGCGCGTTCGACACGTTCCCAGCGGTTGTCGCGGTCCATGGCGTAGTAGCGGCCCATGACGGTGGTGACTTTGCCAACGCCGATTTCGTTGCATTTTTTTACGGTGTCTTCCACATATGATGCTCCGGAAGTGGGCGGAACATCACGCCCGTCCATAAAACAGTGCAGGAACACGCGGTCGAGCCCCATCCTGCGGGCAAGCTCAACCACAGCCCACATGTGGGTATAGTGGCTGTGGACGCCGCCGTCCGAAGTAAGCCCGAAAATATGAAGCGAAGTGCCTTTGTCAAGGCAGTTTTGAATGGCCTCGCGGTAACGGGGGTTCTCATAGAAAGTCCCGTCCGAAATGGCCTTTGTTATTTTCGGGAGATCCTGGAAGACAACGCGGCCTGCGCCGATATTGGTATGGCCGACTTCGCTGTTGCCCATCTGGCCGTCGGGAAGTCCTACGTCATACCCGGAGGCGCCCAGCGTCGTGTGGGGGCATCTTGCCAGAAGAGCGTCGATATTTGGGGTTGGAGTATTGGCAATCGCATTGGACTTCGATTTGGGAGCGATCCCAAATCCGTCCATGATCACCAGAGTTACAGGAGTTTTCATATTAATATTATCACCAAGTTTACTGATTTGCGGCGTTTACAATCGCCGTAAAGTCGGCGGCCTTCAAAGATGCGCCGCCGATCAGACCTCCGTCGACATCCGGCTGGGCAAGAAGTTCGAAAGCGTTCTTCGCGTTCATCGATCCGCCGTATTGTATGGTGACCGCGCGTGCCGCACGGGCGCCGTACATCTTGCGGATAGTGGCGCGGATAAGCTCGCAGACCTCGTTTGCCTGCTCGGCTGTTGCGGTGTGTCCTGTTCCTATGGCCCAGATGGGCTCGTAAGCGATAACTATGTGACGGAGCTTATCGGGCTTTACGCCTGCCAGAGCGGCTTTGACCTGCATTGTGACAAGCTCGTTTGTGATGCCGGCTTCCCTCTGCTCGAGGCTTTCGCCGACACAGACGATCGGACGGAGGCCGACAGAAATTGCTGCATGTACCTTTTTATTGACAAGGGAATCGGTCTCGCCAAAATACTGGCGGCGCTCGGAGTGCCCGACGATGACATACTTAACTCCGAGATCCTTAAGCATCTCGGCGGAAACCTCGCCGGTATAGGCGCCGCTGGGTTCATGGTGGATATTCTGGGCGCCGACGGCAATGCGTGTATCTTTTAAGGCGCGGATAGCCATCGGGATATCGACGAACGGGACGCACACCACGACTTCGCACCATTTTACGCGTCCGACAGTCGACTTGAGTTCTTCAAGAAGGAGTTTCCCCTCCGATGCCGTCTTGTTCATTTTCCAGTTTCCTGCGATTATTGTTTTGCGGTATCTCCTGTTCACTTATTTATCTCCTTTCAGATGTGGGGATACTATTTTATTTATCCATCAAACAAGCGATGCCCGGAAGCTCAAGGCCTTCAAGGAACTCAAGAGAAGCTCCGCCGCCCGTGGATATATGGGTCATCCTGTCGGCAAAGCCAAGTTGCTGGATAGCCGCAGCGCTGTCTCCGCCGCCGATGATGCTGATAGAATTTGATTCCGCAACGGCAGTGGCGATTGCGCGCGTGCCTGCCGCAAAACGCTCGAATTCAAACACGCCCATGGGTCCGTTCCAAACGACCGTTCCCGCGCCTTTGATTGCTTCGCTGAAAGTCTTAATGGTTTCGGGACCGATGTCGAGTCCCATGAGGTTATCGGGAATCGCATTTGAAGGTACGCATACCGGCTCGGCATCTGCGGCAAATTTATCCGCGGCAATCGTGTCGGTGGGGAGCAGGAATTTGACGCCCTTGGCTTTGGCTTTTTCAATCATTTCGCGGGCATAGTCGAGCTTCTCGTTCTCGCAGATTGAGGTTCCGATGGCGCCGCCCTGCGATTTGATGAAGGTATAGGCCATTCCGCCGCCGATGATGATGGTATCCACTTTATCAAGGAGATTGTTGATGACGCCGATTTTATCGGAGACTTTGGCTCCGCCGAGAATGGCGACAAACGGACGCTTGGGGTCCTCAAGAGCCTTGCCCATTATTCCGATTTCCTTGCCGATCAGGTAGCCGCAAACGGCGGGCAGATAATCGGCAACTCCGGCGGTTGTGGCATGGGCGCGATGGGCGGTGCCGAAAGCGTCGTTTACATAAATATCGGCATATGACGCAAGCTTCTTTGCAAAACCGGGGTCGTTCTTTTCTTCTTCCGCGTGGAAACGCACATTCTCAAGGAGTATGACATCGCCGGGCTTTATCGCGGAGACAAGGGCGTCGGCATCGGGCCCGATTACGTCCTTCGCCATCCTGACTTCGAATCCCAGCAGCTCGCTGAGGCGCGCGGCGACGGGTGCAAGCGAATATTTCATCTTGAACTCGCCCTTCGGCCTTCCGAGGTGGGAGCAAAGAATAACCGCAGCTTTTTTGGAGACCAGATAACGAATGGTGGGCAACGCAGCCGTGATGCGGTTATCGTCGGTGATGTTGCCGTTCTCGTCCTGAGGGACATTGAAGTCGCAGCGAACAAGTACTTTTTTATTGGCGACGTCAATATCTTCAATGGTCCTTTTGTTGTACTTCATTGACAAAATCTCCTTTAAAAAATAAAGAATTTTAATGAACTACCGCCATAGATGCTTGTTGTTTTTATAACGCACTTTTAGCACAAGAATTATATCCCACATTTTGCACAAATTCAAGAGTAATGTTGGGATATATGCTTTTTTTTGACATACTATTAAAAATTCCGCTGCCGCTTAATATAGTTTTTATATGTTTTTCCATCATTATTTTCCGGATATCAGGGAAGCAGATTTTCCGTTTTGTGCAAGATGCGGAAAACCCAGCTGACGAAGCGCTTCGAACAGCACAATGGCAACGGAATTCGCAAGGTTCAGCGATCGAGCCTCCTCTCTGATTGGAATGCGGACACAGCTTTCAAGGTGCTCCTTCAGAAGCTCCTCGTCAAGTCCTTTCGTTTCCTTGCCGAAAAACAGATAATCCCCGTCGGCATATTTTACGTCCGTGTATGCTCTGGGCGCTTTCGTTGTGGCGAACCAGCAGCGAATGTTTTTGTTCTTCTCACGGAAGTCGTCCATACAGGGATAATAGCGAACGTCGACAAGGTGCCAGTAATCAAGGCCCGCGCGTTTTACCGCACGGTCGTCGATGGAAAACCCGAGCGGACCGATAAGGTGGAGCACAGCGCCGGTAGCCGCGCAGCTTCTCGCTATGTTGCCGGTGTTCATCGGGATCTCAGGTTCGACCAATACAATATTGAGCACCATGCTTCCTCCCCGTCAGGAATATGGAACTTATTACACGCTTTTGATATAATAACCGATAAGCTTGCCGGATTCAAGAGAAAAATGTACAAGTTTGCTTCTCCGGTCAACAAGCCCCGACGGAGGTTGTCCGGAAGCTGCCGGTAAAATAGATTCTTGTCACAATAACCATAAATTATTAGCACGCATCTCTTATACAGGACCGGTTTTATTGCGGCGGACATATAATAATCGTTGAAATCAACCTGCTAAAGTGGTAAACTGGATGATAATATACAGAGGTTGAAGGAGAAATCTTACAGTGGAAACGGAAAAGATAAAAAGGCTTGTTGTAAAAGTCGGGTCCTCCACACTGACGCATTCGAGCGGCAAGCTGAATTTAAAGAATCTGGACAGACTGTCCCGGGTTCTGTCCGACATAATGAATTCGGGAGTAGAGGTCATTCTGGTATCGTCGGGAGCGCAGGCCGCCGGCCTAGGAAAGCTTGGGCTTCGCGAGAAGCCGCATGAAATGCGCCACAAACAGGCCACCGCGGCAATAGGCCAGGGCGCGCTGATGTACATATATGAAAAATTCTTTAATGAGTACGGATATAACGTCGGGCAAATACTTCTGAACCGCGAGGACGTGGAAATCGAGCACAGGCGGCTCAATCTTCTGAATACGTTCAACGCGCTGTTCGAGTACGGCGCCGTCCCGATCGTAAACGAAAACGACTCGGTTGCAGTCGAGGAGATTATAATCGGTGAAAACGACAAGCTGTCCGCCGTGGTCGCATGCCTGGTCGATGCGGATCTGCTTGTAATACTGTCGGATATAGACGGACTGTATGATTCCGACCCCCATGTGGACCCGTCGGCGAAGCTTATACCGCTGGTGGAGGACATCGATTCGATCGACGCCGAAATCGGCGGCGCGGGGTCGAATCGCGGCACCGGCGGCATGGTTACGAAGCTGCAGGCCGCAAAGATCGCCGCGTCCTGCGGAGTGAGCACCATTGTGGCAAGGGGCGACACTCCGGAGCTTCTGTACGATATTATGGCGGGGAAGCCTGTCGGAACGCTGTTCAAAGCCCCTGCCTGCCCGAATTAAAACTGAAAAGGAGGCGTAATTGTGACCGAACTGGAAAAAATGGGACTGGCGGCGAAGAAAGCCTCGCCGATTCTGGCCGCCGCGTCCGAGCTTACAAAGAATTCCGCCCTGCTGAAGATCGCCGAGGCTCTCGAAAGCCGCGCGGACGAGATAATTGAGGCGAACACGGCGGACCTTAAAAGCGCGGAGTCAAACGGTGTGGCTCCGCATATGATCGACCGGCTTGCGCTGAACGGGAAGCGGATCAGAGATATGGCCGAGGGCGTGCGGCAAGTGGCCTCCCTGAAGGACCCCGTCGGAGAGGTGCTTTCCATGACAAAGCGCCCCAACGGACTGATTATCGGGAAGCAGCGCGTTCCCCTTGGCGTAATCGCGATCATATATGAAGCTCGCCCGAACGTTACTGTTGATGCGGCCGTCCTTTGCCTCAAATCGGGAAACACCGTCATTCTCCGCGGAGGCAAGGAGGCGTTCAACTCCAACAACAAGCTGACGCAGATAATGAAGGACTGCCTTGCAGAAGCGGGGCTGCCCGGGGACTGCGTATCCCTTGTGCAGGACACGACCAGAGATTCGGCCACGGCTCTGATGCAGCTTTCGGATTATGTCGACGTTCTGATTCCCAGGGGAGGGGCCGGACTGATTAAAAGCGTTGTGGAGAATGCCCGTGTTCCGGTTATCGAGACCGGAGTCGGAAACTGCCATGTTTATGTGGACTCGGACGCCGACCTGGATATGGCCGTTGAGATTCTCTTCAACGCGAAATGCCAGCGGCCTTCCGTCTGCAACGCCGCGGAAAGCCTGCTCGTGGCCGAAGACGTGGCGGAAGCATTTCTGCCTGCCGCAAAAAGACGCCTTGACGAAAAGAATGTCGAGTGGCGAGGATGCGAAAAGACTCAGAGAATACTTCCTGGTATCGCGGCGGCGACCGAGGACGACTATTACACCGAATATAACGATTATATCCTGGCGGTTAAGGTGGTTAAGGACGTAGGAGAGGCGATCGAGCATATAAATAAATACGGATCCGGCCATTCCGAAGCCATAATAACGAAAAACTATTTTAACTCCCAGAGGTTTCTGAGAGAAGTGGACGCCGCATGCGTTTACGTCAACGCGTCAACCCGCTTTACCGACGGATTCGAGTTCGGACTGGGAGCCGAAATCGGCATATCAACCCAGAAAATGCACGCACGGGGCCCCATGGGGTTAAACGAGCTGACATCAATAAAATATATTATTTATGGCGAAGGTCAGGTCAGGTAGACGAAAGGTTTAAGAAGCGGATGCGCGCTAATCCGACCATAACATTATATATAAAAGTGACAACGTGTCTCAAAAGGCCGTTCGGCCGTTTGAGACACGTTATATTTTTATGGTTAAACTCCTGCATCAAGACAGCATTAGTTTATGGTTATTTTACGGCGTTATTCAGCGTGTGCCGCGCTCCGGCCTGTTCCAGTGCCAACGGTTTCAAAGTCAAGCTTCCCGTCGGCGGCGAACACGCGGACGGTCGCGCCGGATTTGATGCTGCCGTCGAGCATGCGTTCGGCGACGGCGTCCTCAAGCTTCGACTGTATCACCCTGCGCAGCGGACGCGCTCCGTATACCGGATCAAATCCCTCCGAGGCAATGAGTTCGAGCGCCGAGTCCTCGACTTCCAGTTCGATTCCGAGCCCCTGAATTCTCTTCTTCACCGTCTCAAGCATGCCTTTGGCGATTTGCTTAATATTCTCCCTATCGAGTTGGTGGAACACTATGATTTCGTCGACCCTGTTGAGAAACTCCGGACGGAAGGTTTTCTTAAGCTGGTTCATGACGGTGGACCTGATCTCCTCCTGGCTTGTGATGCCGTTTGAATCCGAGGTGCCGAAGCCCAGCTTTTTACGGTTGAAGAGGTCATGGGCCCCAAGGTTTGACGTCATTACGATGATGGTGTTTTTGAAGTCGACGACGCGGCCCTGGGAATCGGTAAGTCTCCCGTCCTCAAGAATCTGGAGCAGAAGGTTGAAAACGTCCGGGTGCGCCTTTTCGATTTCGTCGAAAAGGATGACGGAATAAGGCTTCCTGCGGACCTTTTCGGTCAGCTGGCCGCCCTCGTCGTATCCGACGTAGCCCGGAGGGGAACCGATAAGCTTCGAAGTGTTGTGCTTTTCCATATACTCCGACATGTCGATGCGCGTCATCGCGTCTTCGTCTCCGAAAATCGCTTCTGCCAGGGCGCGGCAGAGCTCGGTCTTGCCGACTCCGGTGGGCCCGAGGAATATGAAGGAGCCGATGGGCCTCTTGGGGTCCTTCAGCCCGACGCGGCCGCGCCTGATGGCGCGGGCAACCGCCGACACGGCTTCTTCCTGCCCGATTACGCGCTTGTGGAGGATTTCCTCCATATGGAGGAGCCTCGAGGCTTCGTCTTCGGTCAGCCTTGTGACCGGAACACCGCTCCAGCCGGACACCACGGCGGCAACGTCCTCGACGGTCACTTCACCGCGCGCCGAAGACTGCTTTGCCTGCCAGGCTTCCCTTTCGGCCTTCATCTGTTCGTTGAGGCGCCGTTCCTCGTCGCGGAGCCTTGCGGCCTTTTCGAACTCCTGGTTCCTGACGGCCTCCTCCTTTTCCGCCGAGACGGCTTTGAGCCTGTCTTCGAGCTCCTTTATGTCGAGGGGAGCGGTCAGTGTGTTCATGCGGACGCGGCTCGCGGCTTCGTCGATGAGGTCGATGGCTTTGTCGGGAAGCTGTCTTCCGCTGATATAGCGGGACGACATCTCGACCGCCGCCCTGATGGCTTCGTCGGTTATCTTGATTTTATGGTGGGCCTCGTAACGGTCGCGGAGACCCCTGAGGATTTCAATGGACTCCTCCTCTGTCGGCTCGCCCACCATCACGGGCTGGAAGCGGCGCTCGAGTGCGGCGTCCTTCTCGATATGCTTGCGATATTCGTCGAGAGTTGTGGCGCCTATTACCTGAATCTCGCCGCGGGAGAGGGCGGGCTTGAGGATGTTCGCGGCGTCGATTGCGCCCTCGGCCGCTCCGGCGCCGATTATTGTATGGAGCTCGTCGATGAAGAGTATCACGTTTCCGGCGTTCCGCACCTCGTCGATCGCCGTTTTTATGCGTTCCTCGAACTCGCCGCGGTATTTTGTGCCTGCGATCATTCCAGTCAGGTCGAGGGAGAAAAGCCTCTTGTTTTTGAGGTTTTCGGGAACGTCGTCGGAGACTATCTTCTGGGCCAGCCCTTCCGCCACGGCGGTTTTGCCGACTCCCGGCTCGCCGATCAGAACAGGATTGTTTTTCGTGCGGCGAGAGAGTATCTGTATAAGCCTGGAGATCTCCTTGTCCCTTCCGATAATCGGATCGAGCTTTCCTTCCCTTGCCATCCGGGTCAGGTCCCTGCCGAACTGATCGAGGGTTTTAGTAGGAGGGCCGGACACCGGACCGCTATGGCTGCGGCCCATTTTGCCGGGGGAGGAACCCGCAGGCGCTTCGCCGGCCGCCGATCCGATCATGGTCTCGATACTCCTGTACAGACGGCCGATATCTATTCCGCCGCCCATGAGTATTCTGGCGGCAAAGCTGTCGGTTTCCCGAAGGATACTCATCAGCAGGTGCTCAGTGCCGATGTAGTTGTTGTTAAGACGCGCGGCTTCTGCCGCGGCGATTTCAATTATACGCTTGCTTCTGGGGGTAAGGCCCTGAGCGGGAATCCCGCCCTCGCCCTTTCCGACAACCGATATGATACTGTTTTTCAGCATCTCCGCATCCACGCCGGCATTCTGCAGGGCGCGGGCCGCGATGCCCTCGCCCTCCCGTAGGAGACCGAGGAGGATATGCTCGGACCCCACATAGCTGTGGCCCATTTCCTGAGCCGCTTCGTGGGCGAGACGCAGGGCATTCTGGGCACGCTGCGTGAATCGGTTAAATGAAGAGAACATAGTCAACCTCCCTATACTTCGTAATCTGGCTTATGTTTTTCCCGTCATTTGATTATGACGCTCCGGAGAAGTTCCGCCCTTCGTATGTCGCGCTCTTCCGGCGAGAGCTTATCCTTCCCGGACGCCTTTATGAGGTTTGAGGGCTGGATTTCCCACAAAAGGCTGTTAAGCTTTTCCATGTCGATGTTTATCAGGCCGAGGGAAGCTCCCATCCTTACGTCGGACAGCAGCTGCATCGCCTCGTCGGTGGAGATGCTCCTTGCGTAGGACAGCGTTCCCGCCGAACGCCAAACCCGGTCTTCGACCTGCAGCCTGAGCTGCTTTATCGCTTCGTTCCGATAATTGCGTTCATGTGAAATAATCTGCCTGAGCGCGTCGTACAGACGCTCGATAATTGTATCCTCGTCGAAACCGAGGGTCATCTGATTGGAAATCTGGTACAGGGCTCCCTTGGCTTCGCTGCCTTCACCGAACATGCCCCTGACCACAAATCCGAGCTTTCCTGCGTTTGCGGCAAGGCTCCGGATGGCGCCGCTCTGGGTGAGGGCCGGCAGGTGGAGCATGACGGAAGCGCGCATGCCGGTGCCGAGGTTCGTCGGGCACTTTGTCAGGTAACCGAGGTTGTCGTCGAAGGCATAACGGAGGGAATGGTCGAGAATATCGTCGATCTCTATGGCTTGCTTGAGGCATTCGTCGAGGCACAGCCCGGATCCGATTACCTGGATGCGGAGGTGGTCCTCTTCGTTTATCATAATGCTTATGCCTTCGTCCTGGCTGAGCAGAACCGCCCTGATGCCTTTGCCGTCGGCAAGTTCCTGCGAAATCAGGTGCCGTTCCATCAGAACATGCCGATCGACTTCGCCGAGAGGCGTGAGCTCAATGAGCCTGAGGCCGTTGCCGATGGGGCTTGCGGCCATGGCGGCAGCCACTTTGTCGACTATCTCACGCTCATTGGATGGGGTAAGCCTGCCGGGGAAGGGATAGTCGTTCAGGTTTCTTGCCAGGCGGACACGGGTGGAAACGACGATGTCGTTTTCTTTGCCCTTCGGGCGCTGCAGTTTGTTACCCATTTCCCAACTCTCCTTCAAGCCTTTTGATTTCGTCGCGGAGCTCGGCCGCGCGTTCGAATTCCTGCGTTTCTACGGCCCGTTTAAGCTCGGCCTTCAGGCTGTCGACCCTTCTGCGGAGCCTGAATTTCCCGCCTATGCCCGCGGGGATCCTCCCCGTGTGGGAGGTGTTTCCGTGAATCCTTGTTATGAAGGGGTTCAGCATATTGGCGAAAATGGTGTAGCATCTGGCGCAGCCGACACGGCCGGTTCGGGAAATGTCTCCTGATGTGGATCCGCACAGCGGGCAGGTTGTGGACGGCTCGGGGAAGTACGAAGGATCCTCGCCGAACATGTTGCTGAGGAAACCGTCAAGTCCGAAACCGAAATTGACGGGACCCCATGAGAAAATCGAGTCATATCCGAGTTCGGAAGCGCATGCCGCGCAGAGATGCGCTTCGCGGCTTTCGCCGTTTATAACCTGTTTGTAGTGTCTGGTTGCCGGTTCCTTGTTGCAGTGCTGGCAAAGCATAAAACTATCTCCTTTCCTGTGATAATCGGATTAGTTCTCGTTCATATCGTTAATACATACGATGAGAGTCTGCTTGAATATGGATGCGCGCACCTTGGATCTTAACTCCGCAGGAACGGCCGAAAGACTCCTGTTTGAGAGAGCGGCTGCAATTACAACGACCTGCTCGGGAGACAGCGCGTTTGAATTTTCAAGGTTGCTCAGAATTGCCGCGCAGGAAGCAGAGTCGATTTCGTCTCCGATCGAGTTTATCGCATGCATGAGAAGCGTAAGCCTTCCGGCGTTGACGCGCTTTATCCGTATATACCCGCCGCCCCCTCTGCGCGACTCAACGATGTAGCCGTGCTCCGGAGAGAAGCGCGTCGCGATCACGTAGTTTATCTGGCTCGGCACACAACCGAAGTGCTCAGCAAGCTCGCTTCGCTGAAGCTCCAGCACACCATCCGAATCGTTGAGCGCCCGCTTGATAAATTCGGTTATCATGTCGCTTATTCCCATATCCAGATCACTCCCTTTTTGACTTTGACTATCTTTGACTATATAATACCGGCAATCAGCGGAATGTGCAAATTTCGTTTGACCTTCCCTGACCTTACCAAATTAAATTATTGTGAGTTAGCTCCCCTTAGCTCTTGTTTTCGCTTTCGTTTTCTTTATTTTTTACGTTATCATTCTTTTTTGCACCTGATTTCATGTTTTCGGTTCCCGGCGATTGGAGCCGCGGCTCATGCTGTTCGCTGCGGGGGTCCGTGGATCCGTAAAGAAAGCCGTCCTGCCGGCTTTCGCTGCTTCTTTTCACTATAAATTGTCCTCCTTCGGGCAGAAATTTAGGTTCAGTAAATACTATTTCCGGAATATGCCTGTTTCAAGCATGAAAAAAACTGTGGCGGGAAATTTTTCTTAACTGACAAAAATTTCGACCGATAATACATAAATTATGCATATTGGTAATTGATTTCTCGAAATGTTGTGTTACAATAGGAATACTGATTATGTCATTGTGGCCAGGAAGAATTTTGGAGGTGTAAGTTTATGGCATATAGAATTACCGATGACTGCATCAGCTGCGGCACCTGTGAAGAGGAATGCCCCGTCAGCGCCATTTCGGCCGGAGAAGACAAGTATGTTATCGATGCCGATACATGTGTTGATTGCGGCGCATGCGCAAGCGTCTGCCCCGTGGATGCACCAGTACAGGATTAATTCCTACATATGACAAAGAGGGGGGATATATCCCCCTTTTTTGCATATTGAGCAAACCTCCGCCTTCAGCGAAAAAAGTTTCGGATTTTTGTCAACACTAAAGAGTTGTACCGGAGATTAACTATATGGCTTGCGAGGGACAGGACAATAACCGAACGGTTGAAAATTTAATCAACGGCTTTAAGCTTGTTCAGTCGGACCGGCACTGCAGGCTCGGAATGGACGCTGTGTTGCTGTCTGCCTTCCTAAGCCCGTCCAAAACGGAAAGCGTCTGCGACCTTGGGTGCGGTATCGGTGCCGTATCCATCCTTCTTGCCGCCAGGTACCCGAAAGCGAGGATAGACGGAGTTGAAATCCAGCCTGAAGCTGCGTCGCTTTTTCGGGAAAACATTATCCTTAACCGGCTGGGGGACCGTGTCAGATGCTTCAACGCCGACCTGCGGCGGCTTGACGGCATTCTTCCCGCCGGAAGCTATACGGCAGTGGTTTCAAATCCGCCTTATTTCCAGCAGGGCCGCGGGGAGCAGAGTCCGTCGCGGGAGAAACGCATCGAGAGGAGCGATGCTGAAGCCGACTTCGACGCAGTGTGCGGCGCATCGGCGCGCTTGCTTAAGAACGGGGGAGAACTGACCGTCGTGTGTCGCAGCGAAAGACTTTGCGACATTATGGCTTCTATGCGGCATGCCGGGATAGAGCCGAAACGCCTGAAGTTCGTTCATAATACCGCTCAAGCACAATCAAAACTGATGCTCATTTCCGGCAGGAAAAACTCCGGACCGGGCCTGAAAATCGATCGGCCGATGATCATACGCCGGGAAGACGGCGCATTTTCCGACGAATATCTCAAGGCATACCGAGGTGAATGTTTGCAATCCCTGGTTTAGGGTATAGGTGGTGCGGGCGCGGAAACGGGTGAAAAACCGGCTGTAAAGACATATATCTGTTTTGATGATTATCTGTGCGTATTGGTGCGGGAAGGAGATTGCGATGGCCGATAAGGATAAGGGAAAACTTTATATTGTGGGGACGCCGATAGGAAATATGGGCGACATGACGTTCCGCGCGGTCGAAACGCTCAGGGAAGTCGATTTCATTGCCGCGGAGGATACCCGCGTATCACGAAAGCTCCTGGCGCATTTCGGCATATCCAAGCCTCTTGTCAGCTACTACGAGCACAACCGCCGGGAAAGCGGAGCAATGATAGTGGACCGCATCTCCGCGGGTGAAAGCTGCGCTCTTATAACCGACGCGGGAATGCCCGCCATAAGCGATCCCGGAAGCGAGCTTGTAAAGTGGTGCTCCGAAGCGGGAATCGAGGTCCTGGCGGTCCCGGGCCCGAGCGCGGCCGTCGCGGCGGTCGCTCTGTCGGGGCTGAACACCGCGCGTTTCTGCTTTGAGGGTTTCCTGTCGGTAAACAAACCGTCGCGAAGAGAGCATCTCGAATCTGTCAAACACGAGAAAAGGGCGATGGTATTCTTCGAAGCCCCGCACAAGCTGCGCGCCACGCTTGCCGACCTGAGGGACACCCTGGGCGGCGACAGGAAGATCGCCATATGCAGGGAGATCACCAAAATTCACGAGGAGTGCATCCGCACGACGCTCGACGAAGCGGTAAGGATGTACGAGGATATCGAGCCGCGGGGCGAGTTTGTGCTGGTTGTGGAAGCCGCCGCCGCCCGGGAAAGCAGGCCGGATGCCGGGGACGCCATATCCCGCGCCCTGTCTCTTGTGGAGGAAGGCATGTCGGCGCGCGACGCATCAAGGATCGCCGCACGGGAGTCCGGAGTGTCCAAAAACGTGATCTACAAAGCGCTGATCGAAGCGGCGGCAATGCCGGACAGCGGAGAATAACATAATGTCCCGAGTAGTATGAATATTGGGTTACGATAATAAAAACGAGCTGCCTTTTATAGAGGCGGCTCGTTTTTATACAGGTCGCAATCCGTCTTTACGATTTTTTTTTCCTGAGGAGCTTTATCTTTTTTACCCTGCCCAGGGCCTTGGCGATTTTCTCCCTCGTCACTTTGTTCTGATAGTATTTGCCTGCCAAAAAAGCGCCGGCGGCCACTCCGGCGACACCCGTGAAACCGAGAACCTTTTTTACAGCGGACATTGAGATACCTCCATCAGCAGTGTAATTCCGTAAGTTGTTCACTGATATTCTATGAAGCATATAGCCGGGGGGTTCCTTGTTGAAAATATAAATCCTGAAGTTCTGAAAGAATTAATCCCGGCTTCGGTGATGGTAGTGTTTTGCTTTACTCTTGATTCCAGCTGCTTTACAGCATTTATGAGCAAACGGATCTGAGAGCACGAGTCTTTGGCCGTGCTTCTGTTATTCTGGCCTTGACCAGCTCATGATCGATGCTTCTTTTGTCATTGGCTCCAGTTCTTCCATTCCGGCGGGTACGGTCCCGGCTGACGGAAAGATGTGTGATGGTTACGCCTTATAATAATAGTGTTCAAGCTTTAAAAATAATTTCATGCCAAGTGACTCAGCTAATTTAATTGAAGGCAGGTTAGTATGAACAACTTGGTATTTAGGCACATTTCCAGCGTTTAGTATCTCTTTCAATGCTGCCCTTACTACTTTTCTGGCATATCCATTTCCCCTTTCATTTTCAATTGTATGGACAGCACCGACTTCCCATATATTGTAACAGTTATGAAAAATAAGACATGTGCTTATAGGCTTGTTATCTTTATAGATAGAAAATGAACTTGCACCCTTAGCAAAGTATTTTTCAATATCGCTTTTGGTATACCCGTTTTTTACCCACAACGGCAGGAGCCTTTCATCTATGCGGGCAGATTTTATTACATCAGGGTAATCTTCGTGCCCATCAAGGCTTTGGCAGGAATATGATAAATAAGCTTTCTTCCAGATAAGAGGAAATTGTTTTTCAACCGCGTCCTTGTATATCGGCTTATGTATTTTAAAAACTAAATCTTTATCATTCGGGATTTCTTTTATAAGCTCAGGGATCATCTGTTCATCAGAACCGGCTAAATATACTATATATTTGGCTTCCGGATACGTCTCAGTATCAAAAGCGGAGGAAGCAACAGGGAGCAATAATACGATGCCCCAATTACTCCCATGCTCAATTAGCCTATACTCTATGGAGTTTTCATATTCCTCAAGCATTTTTAAGTGGCTTATATGTATTAGCCTTTCTTTATTCAGTAATTCTTTTATTCTAATTAGCTCCTTCATTGACATTTCCCCCCTGAAATAATAAACATTTGGACATGAGTGGTATTTCTATAGCCGCTTCTTTTAAACCATACGAATGTTTGCCCAGTCCCAGACCCAAAATCTAAACTCCTTGTCCTTCCTGCCATTTTTCAGTCACTATTATATTACACCTGTCTGTAAAAATGAGCGGGACTCTCTCTTTTAAAACTATAATAGGCGCGGGCTTTATATTGGTCTATGCCTTATTTTTATTTTGAATGCAAAATTGCTTTATTTCAAATAATAGTTTGGCGGCAAATAAAACTTTACTACTATAGAAAACTATTAAACTATATAACTATGAAATGAAGGTGATGCGCACATGTCAACAAATGAAGCCAATAGACTAATCCATGAAAAATCGCCCTATCTTCTACAACATGCATATAATCCTGTTGACTGGTATCCCTGGTGTGACGAAGCCTTTGAAAAGGCCAGGGCTGAAGACAAGCCCGTCTTTCTCTCCATCGGATATTCCACCTGTCACTGGTGTCACGTGATGGCTCATGAGTCGTTCGAGGACGAGGAAGTTGCGGAAGTGCTGAACAGGGATTATGTTGCCATAAAGGTCGACAGGGAGGAAAGGCCCGACGTCGACTCGGTATACATGAGCGTCTGCCAGGCGCTGACGGGGCACGGAGGGTGGCCCCTCACGATTATAATGACGCCCGACCAGAAGCCGTTTTTTGCCGGGACATACTTGCCGAAAGAATCAAAACACGGAATGAGGGGGCTTCTCGACCTTCTTTCGGCCGTGGCCGACCGCTGGGAAAACGACAGGGCGTCGCTTATAAAATCCGGAAATTCCATAGTTAATTTTGTCAGGGAGCAGGAGGACCGGTACGGAGAAGGCGGAATTGACAGGCGGACATTTGAGCGGGCCGCGAAGACTTTCAGCCAGTCCTTTGACAGGAAATACGGCGGCTTTGGCGGCGCTCCGAAATTTCCGACCCCACACAATCTGATGTTTCTGATGCGGTACAGCCTTCTGGAGAACGACGGCCGCGCGCTTGAGATGGCTGAAAAAACGCTGGAGAGCATGTATCGCGGCGGGATTTTCGACCATATCGGCCATGGCTTTGCGCGATATTCGACTGACGACAGGTGGCTTGTTCCGCATTTCGAAAAAATGCTGTACGATAACGCGCTTCTCGTCCTGACGTACCTCGAGGCATATCAGCTCACCGGAAGGGAGCTTTACAGGAATGTGGCCGAAAAGACGCTGGGTTACGTCGTCAGGGAAATGACATCACCGGAAGGCGGGTTCTACAGCGCGCAGGACGCGGACAGCGAAGGAGAGGAAGGACGGTATTATTTACTATCGCCCGGCGAGGTTGAAAATGCGATCGGAACCGAAGCGGGCAGGAAGTTTAACAGCCGGTTCGACATTACGGGGAAGGGTAACTTTGAAGGGCTGAATATACCAAACCTCATAGAGAACCCCGATTATGAGGAACATGACCATGAAGCGGAAAAAGCGCTGGACACGCTGCGGGAATACCGCAGGAGCCGATACCGTCTGCACAAGGACGACAAAATTCTGACTTCCTGGAACGCACTGATGATCGCAGCGTTTGCAAAAGCGCATCAGGCGACATGCGATATAGCATATCTTGACAAAGCAGAAAAAGCGGTCCGGTTTATCGAGGAAAATGTTGCGGACGGTGACGGGACTCTCTACGTCGGCTATCGAAACGGCAGAATCGGAATTCCGGGGTTTCTGGACGACTATGCTTTTATGGCATGGGCCTACCTCGCATTATACGAGGCGACTTTTGAGGAAAAGTACCTGGAGAAATGCATACGCGTGTCGGGAAAAATGTCGGACCTGTTTGAAGACACGGAAAACGGCGGCTTCTTCCTGTACGGGGAAAAGGGAGAAGCGCTGATCACCAGACCTAAGGAGACATACGACGGCGCTATGCCTTCCGGAAACTCAGTTGCGGGCTATGTTCTGAGACGCCTTGCCGAGCTTACCGGTAACATCGCGATCATGGAGCGCGCCGAAAGACAGATGTCCTTTTTGGGGGCCGCAGCATCCGATTACCCGTCATCCAAAACTTTTGCCCTTATAGCCGCCATGAGCGGCGTGTATGAAAGCGCACAGCTTGTATGCGTGCTCCCGGACAGCGAAAAGATCGTCGGACTGAAAAAGTCATTAAGCGGGAAATTTTGTCCGAACACGACTATTTTGGCGAAAACACCGAGAAACGAAAAAACGTTGTCCCAAATTGCGGAATTTACCGGAGAGCTTGTTGCGAGGGACGGCAAACCAACATATTACCTCTGCAGGAATCGCTCCTGCACCGCACCGGTCCATTCGCTTGAAATGGTCCTGAGAGAGCTTAAGTAACAGGTAATATTGCGGGAACGATAAAAAGGCGGCCGGCTGCGGCAGCCTTTTTCCCTCAGGGCATAAATATGCGGGAATGCATATAATATATCGGAAAGCGAATGGAAATAGCAGATTGCTCATCAAGGAAACGAATGTCGATTTGCCTCGATCGATTATCCTCACGGGTTTATTGACATATAATGGTAATTATTATATACTGGGAGAGTAATTATGATTTTTTCCGAAAGGGTGACACAGTTGACCGCGGCTATACTGAAGGCCTTGAAACCAGGGAGAAAAAGCCTGATTGCCACTTCCCGGCTGGAGTCGCATGAAAAGCCCTCCATCACCCGTCCGATTATATGTTCCAGTGCAATAGGCATGCGAACAAACAATGTTAAAAAAGGAAGTAAGTAGATGCGTAAGTTTATCTCGGCTGCCCTGTTGAGATTCTACGATTTCAGCAAGGAGCATCGGGTTTTCTTTGCGATAATTTCATTTCTGTGTTCAATTTGGTTCCCGATAGTAATAAACCACTTGGGAACCTTTTTTAGTCTTGCCGACTCTTCGAAATCAGTTTCACCCTTTGGCTGGGTAATGACAATAGCGCTGTACTTCCTGGCCTTTGCCAACATTATTGCCACCGCGTGCTTTAATAAATATGATAACGACTCGTTGATCCTGAAAAGCATAAAGAAATGCATAAACAACGTATGCGATAAGAAGTACGATACTCTGATCGCCAAAATCGACGAACTCATTGAAAACCCCATTGCAGGATACGCACTTCCCAGAATAATATCAGAGCCGAAAAAGCAGCTTGAAGAGATCCGGGTTCAGCTTTGCGCATGCCTCAACGAAGTGACGAAGGATGCGCACAAAAAGAACGACATAACCGTCAATATAGTCCTCAGATGCGATTTCCAGTCCGACTGGACATGCATCGGATTTCATAATTGCCTGCCGAAGAGCAGGGAGAAAATCCTGAAATCGGACAAATCGACGTTTTATGAAGCTTTAAACAGCCCGAACGGGTACGCGTGGTATAATGACAAGAACGAGGCATACCGGCTGGGGAAATACTACTCCGACGGCGGCAAACTCAAAGGGTCAATTTATTGCAAGCGTATTGTGCTGAGCACAAAAAGGGAAACCGCAATTTCGGTCGTATGCGTATCCACTTCGGAAAGCCTTGCAAAGATCGGCAATAAACTGGAGGAGGATATGGTCTTCGAAAACCTCCAATACATAATGAAGGATTTCGAAAAACGCATTCAGATAGAGCTTGCATTATACTACTTGTCGTGTTATAAACTGTTTTTGGAGGGTGAAAAAAAGCTGCGTAAAAAGAAATCGCCGGCGCAATGAAGAGGTGGGAGCCATGGGTTTTACGGAGATAATTGTTCTGATATTGGAGCTGATCGGCACGATAGCGTTTGCGTTTTCCGGCGCTACCCTGGCGATGAAGAGAAGGATGGACATATTCGGCGTCGTCGTTCTGGGAGCTTCGACCGCCGTGGGAGGAGGAGTCATCCGCGACATTATCCTCGGGATAACGCCGCCCGCCATGTTTTTGAATCCGGTATATGTCGGGACCGCGGCCGTCACATCCCTGGCGCTTTTCGCCCTTGTATACTACAGAAGCAATGTCTGGGACAGCCGGTACATGCTGTTTCCCGTCAAGGTTATCAACGCGTTCGACTCTATAGGACTAGGTGTATTTACCGTAACCGGTATTAATACCGCCATCAATGCCGGATACAGGGACAATAAGTTTCTGATGGTGTTTGTTGGAACATTAACGGGAATCGGCGGAGGAATACTCAGGGACCTGCTGGCCGGTGTCATGCCCACCGTTCTTCAGAAAAAAATTTACGCGATCGCCTCAATAACTGGTGGAATAGTTTACACAATACTGCAAAAATACATTAACGGCACTGCGGCCATGCTGACCGGAGCCGCCGTAATCATCGTTATCAGAATGCTCGCCACGAAATATCGCTGGAATCTCCCGGTGGCGACGTTTCCGCCCGAGAATCAGTAGCCCGTCATGCGGAGACCTGTCTCTCTCCGGAAGGGAAGTCCTGCTCGGGCCGGCCGCGGACAAGCCAATTTTTTGAAGCGCTGACGGCAAAAAACGCTCTTGACAGAACCATTATAAATAGTGTAATATAATCTTCGGTCACCAAAACGGACGCTTAGCTCAGCTGGTAGAGCATCTGCTTGACGTGCAGAGGGTCAGCGGTTCGATTCCGTTAGCGTCCACCACCGAAATTATCGGGAAAGCCCGCAAAGCTCTAAGCTTCGCGGGTTTTTTGCATTTTTCGGCCGTCATTTCAGATCACATTATTACCGGGATGTGTGAAGCGGCTCTGTCGCGAGTCGATGCAATTATGGCAGGGATGGCTAACTTTAACGAATTTCTGCCTTTTCCGTGCCGTCAAATTGTCATCAGTTAAAAAAATACGGGATATACTTGAAATGAAATATTTACAGATGTATTATATATCACAATTATAACGATAATTGCAACTCGTGGAAGGAAAGGAAACTTCCGGATCGGCACCCGGCCGGGAAATTATGATGAGTTGCTTTTTTGGTAATTATTTCTGGAGGGGCAGGGAGCTGGTTATGGGTAAAGTAAAAGCGTTTCTGAAAAGAAAGGATATAGAAATATCCCTTAAACGTTACGGTATAGACGCCATGGGAGCAATGGCACAGGGTTTGTTTTGCTCGCTTCTCATAGGAACCATACTTAATACTCTCGGCACGCAGCTTGGTGTTCCCATACTGAATAAAATCGGCGAGTACGCGTCGGGTATGTCCGGCCCGGCGATGGCCGTAGCGATCGGGTATGCGCTGCGCTGCCCGCCGCTGGTGCTGTTTTCGCTGGTTGCCGTCGGATATTCGTCCAGCGCCCTCGGCGGGGCGGGCGGTCCCCTGGCGGTTTTATTCATTGCCATTATTGCGGCGGAAATCGGCAAAGTCGTATCAAAGGAAACAAAGGTTGATATTCTTGTTACCCCGCTTACAACCATATTTGTCGGCGTAGCGCTTTCCGCCCTTTTAGCCCCCGCCATCGGAACCGCCGCAAGCTCGGTCGGCCGGATTATTATGTGGGCGACCGAACAGCAGCCCCTGATAATGGGCATTATCGTATCCGTCGTCGTAGGCATAGTGCTGACCCTACCGATCAGCAGCGCCGCAATATGCCATACACTGGGCCTCACCGGTCTCGCGGGAGGGGCCGCGCTGGCGGGCTGCTGCGCGAACATGGTCGGGTTCGCCGTACTGTCGTTCCGTGAAAACCGATGGGGCGGAATCGTTTCACAGGGATTGGGCACCTCGATGCTGCAGATGGGCAATATAGTGCGAAACCCGAAAATATGGATACCCGCGATAGCGGCCAGCGCCATTACGGGGCCTGTCGCCACGATCATGTTCAGGCTGGAAATGAACGGTCCCGCCGTCGCATCGGGAATGGGCACCTGCGGGCTGGTCGGCCCGATCGGAGTTTATACCGGCTGGGTAAACGACATTGCCGCGGGCGCCAAGGAAGCGATAACCGCTACGGACTGGATAGGGCTTGTCCTCATTTGCTTCGTTCTTCCCGCCGTTCTGTGCTGGGCTTTTGGATTGCTTCTGAGGAAGATAGGCTGGATCAAAGAAGGAGATCTGAAGCTCGACTGATAACCATTTAGTAAACAGCGAATTTTAGAGCTTTGACGGAGGTATATAATCCTGCCGTGCAAAAAAAATCATCATCCTGATTTGAAGCAAAAATCAGGATGATGATTTTTAAATGTGCGCCAGGCATGGGGCAGATGGTAGTCACTGCCCGATTACATATTGCTTACATTTTGCGCCTGACCATTTTGAGCGAAATATTTTACTGCAAACTCGAAATACCGTATCGCATATTATAGCACTTAATGCTGTTTGATATTACCGCTTCTGCATCGGATCTGCCGCTTATTTCTTCAACCACAGTGGTTTTATTCTCCAGGTGCTTATAAACCTCGAAGAAATGCTTGATCTCCTGGAACTGGTGATACGGAAGGTCGTTGACGTCGACGTAGCAGTTGAGCGAAGGGTCCCCGAAAGGTATGGCAATGATTTTCTCATCTATGTCTTCGCCGTCCGTCATCTTAAGAATGCCGATCGGATAACATTCGACAAGGGACAGGGGATCGAGCGTTTCCTGGCAGAGAACAAGCACGTCGAGAGGGTCGGAATCCAGCGAGAGGGTTCTGGGTATAAAACCGTAGTTTGCCGGATAGTGCGTCGACGTGTAAAGGACTCTGTCCAGGATAAGCATGCCGCTCTCCTTGTCGAGCTCATACTTCTTCTTGCTGCCCTTAGGAATTTCTATGACACAGATAAACTTTGAAGGAGTTATTCTGGACGGGTTGAAATCATGCCACGCGTTCATAAGATCCCTCCGAAATTGCGATAGATACGGCTTACAAGTTTATATTACCACGAAAATTGACAGTAATAATACCATTTATTTTTGAAATTGTAAACACGTGCGCGAAATGGCTTAACATAACGGGACAATGAGTTGGGTTTTCGCTAATAATACTTTGTAAGAAATGCTGTAAAGGATTTTTAATGAGAAATATTGTAAAGGTTTTTTATATGTAACAAATGTTACAGAAGAATTCATATAAAGATGCTATAGTTTAACTACAAAAGCGAACGGAAAAGAGGATGAACATATGAGCTTTAAGAAAGGACATTGGACCGAGGCGATAGATACCCGCGGGTTTATCGCTCTGAACTACACACCGTATGACGGAGATGAGAGCTTCCTTGCCGCTCCGACGGAGAGGACCAGGAGGCTTTGGGAAAAGACGAAGGCCCTGCTTGATGAGGAGCGCAGGAGAGGCGGGGTGTACGATATCGACGAGCGCACCGTTTCAACCATTACATCCCACAGGCCTGGATATATAGACCGGGAGCTGGAACAGATTGTAGGCCTCCAGACGGACGCGCCGCTGAAACGCGCCATCATGCCGTTCGGGGGAATCCGGATGGTCAATACGTCTCTCGAGGCTTACGGAAGAAAGCTTCCCGAAGAAATAGCGAACATTTTCAAATATAGAAAAACTCATAACGACGGCGTTTTCGACGTGTACACCGATGAGATGAAGAGAGCGCGCCATTGCGGAATCATTACTGGGCTCCCCGACGCTTACGGCCGCGGGAGGATCATAGGAGATTACAGGAGGGTACCGCTTTACGGCACCGCGTTTCTTATCGAGCAAAAGAAGAAAGCCAGGGCGGCCTATGTGTTTGATACCATGGACGAATCGGCAATACGCCAGAGGGAAGAGCTCAGCGAGCAGATCCGCTCTCTCGAGGAGCTTACCGAAATGGCCGCATCCTACGGCTTCGATATCACAAGACCGGCGTCGGATACAAGAGAGGCTGTCCAATGGCTGTATTTCGGATACCTTGCCGCTGTCAAGGAGCAGAACGGAGCCGCGATGAGCCTCGGAAGAGTTTCTACTTTCCTCGATATCTATGCCGAAGAGGATCTGAGGAACGGAAAGTATACCGAAGAAGAGATTCAGGAGTTTATAGACCACTTTGTCATTAAGCTCAGGCTTGTGCGTTTCCTGAGGACACCTTCCTATGACGAGCTGTTCAGCGGAGACCCGACCTGGGTCACCGAGGCGATCGGCGGGATGTGCGTGGACGGGCGGCACATGGTGACGAAGATGAGCTATCGCTTCCTTCACACGCTGACGAATCTCGGCCCGGCGCCCGAACCCAACATGACCGTCCTCTGGAGCGAGCGTCTGCCGGAGAACTTCAAGAGGTATTGCGCCGACGTATCCATCAGGACATCGTCGATCCAATACGAAAACGACGACATAATGCGCCCGAAGTTCGGGGACGACTACGGAATAGCATGCTGCGTGTCGGCAATGCGGGTCGGCAAGCAGATGCAGTTTTTCGGGGCGCGCTGCAACCTGGCCAAGGCTTTGCTCTACGCGATAAACGGGGGCAGGGACGAGCGCTACGGCATGCAGGTGGGACCTGAGTTTGCGCCGATAACTTCGGAATACCTCGATTATGATGAGGTAAAGCGCAAGTTCGATACCGTCTGCGATTGGCTTGCCAAGCTGTATATCAATACTTTGAACGTTATCCACTACATGCACGACAAGTATTGCTACGAGCGCATAGAGATGGCATTGCACGACGAGGAGATCGTGCGGACAATGGCCGGCGGAATCGCCGGGCTCAGCGTTGTGGCCGACAGCCTTTCCGCTATCAGGTTCGCTAAGGTGAAGCCGATAAGAAACGAGGAAGGACTGGCGGTAGACTTCGAGATCGAGGGAGATTACCCCAAATACGGAAACAATGATCCTGTGGCCGACCAGATCGCGGTCGACGTCGTTAAGGGCTTTATGACAAAGCTGAGGAGCCATCGCACATACAGGAATTCCATTCCGACATTGTCGGTGCTGACGATCACATCCAACGTGGTCTACGGAAAAAAGACGGGTTCCACGCCCGACGGCCGCAAGCTCGGAGAGCCGTTCGCGCCCGGGGCAAATCCCATGCACGGCCGAGACAGCCACGGATGCGTCGCAAGCATGAAGAGTGTGGCGAAGCTCCCGTATGATTTTGCGGAAGACGGGATCTCCTATACCTTCAGTATTGTACCCGGAGCGCTTGGGAAAACCGAGAGCCAGAAAATCGACAACCTCGTCACGCTGCTCGACGGATACTTTGCCGACGCCGGACACCATATCAATGTGAACGTTCTGAACAAGGATGTGCTCATCGACGCGATGGACCATCCGGAAAAATATCCCCAGCTTACGATTCGCGTCAGCGGATATGCCGTAAACTTTATCAAGCTTACGCGCGAACAGCAGCTGGACGTACTGAACCGCACTTTCCACGAAAGATTTTAAAAGAAGGGGGCGGCTATGAGCCGCTCCCTTTAAAACGAAACGCAGGAGAAGGAGGCGAATGGAATGGGAGTCAAGGGACGCATACATTCGGTTGAGACTTTCGGAACGCTGGACGGCCCCGGAGTCCGCTATGTGCTGTTTCTGCAGGGCTGCGCGCTTAGGTGCCTTTTCTGCCACAACCCGGATACCTGGGATGTCAATACCGGAAAGATTGCCGACTCCGAAGAAGTGGTAAACGACATCCTGTCATACCGCAACTTCATTCGTACCGGAGGAGTAACGATTTCCGGGGGAGAAGCCCTGCTGCAGCCGGAATTTACGCTGGACATCATCAACAGGTGCAAGGCAAACGGGCTTCATACGGCGCTGGACACGGCCGGCAGCGTGCCGCTCTGCGTCTCAAAGCCGGTGCTGAACGCGGCGGACCTGATCCTTTTGGACATCAAGGCGCTCCGAGATGACGATTGCATCGAGCTTACAGGGCGCAGCAATGTCAATACGCTCGCAACGCTGAACTACTGCGAGCAGATCCTTAAGCCTGTGTGGCTGAGGCACGTTCTGGTGCCGGGCTACACTCTCGACATGCGGAAGCTTAAGGAACTTGCCGATTATCTTGCCTGTTTTTCGTGCATAGAAACGGTGGAGCTGCTCCCGTTCCATAAGATGGGGGAATACAAGTGGAAGGAACTGAAGCTTGATTACAAGCTCGGAGACACGCCCGAGCCGTCGGCGGAGGAACTGAGGGAAGCAAGGCGGATATTTACCGACAAGGGGCTCTCAGTCCTCATGAAGGATATATAGCGGCAGGGTTCATTCATCAAAGTATTGGATTCAGGAAAGACCGATTGTATAATATTGCGTATATACAGGCACATAAAAGAAGCCGACGGGAGTTGATCGGATGAACGAGGCCTTATCCTTAAGCCCGCTGTTTGTCGATATGAGCGGGGGGGAGATCGAGGAATGCATAAAATGCTCGGGCGCACAGACAAAGACTTATGAAAAAAACGAGATGGTCTTCACGTCCCTCGACGAGCCTACATGCGTTTACGTGATGCTCGAGGGCAACATACTGATTTGCAAGGACACGATATCGGGGAAGAGGCACATCTTCAACGACGTCAGCCGGAAGGGGGACGTCTTCGGCGAGGTGTATCTCTTCATGGGCAAGAAGATTTATGAGTATTATGCCACCGCCTTGCAGAAAGCAACATTGCTCGAAATTCCGAAGGCATACTTTTACCATAAATGCGAGAAGGACTGCGAGCACCACACAAAGCTGATCCGCAACATGCTGCGCATCCTGGCACAGAAGGCGTATCACTTCAACCTGAAGCTGCAGATACTCGCGAGCGGAACTCTTAGGCAGAAAATAATACGATATCTGCTTGAGAACCGTGACGGGGAAAGGACGGTGCATCTGAAGATAAACAGGGAGACTTTTGCCGATTATCTGAACGTCGCGAGACCTTCCCTGTCGCGGGAGCTCCTTAAAATGCAGGATGAGGGCCTGATCAGTCTTAAAGGCAGATCGATCGCGATAACCGATCCCGAAACGCTTGAGAGCTATTTGTAGACGGCGGAGCAATCCTCTTCTTCCCGGTTATATGATAGAAAATCGAACATATATTTGGCATTGTCCTTTTTATGGGACAATGCTTTTTATATAATATTTTCAGATCGGGAAGAGAGGAAAAGTCGATGAAAAGTTGTAAAGCAATCAAAGGCCGCAAGGCTGTCAATTTCACAAGTCGAATAAACAGCGTCTCAATCCTTCCGGGAGTAATATGCCTGCTTGCCGTCGCCGGAGCGAGCGATGCGGAAAAGCTCGATATGACCGGGCTGGCAATCGGCCTTGCGGGGGGCGTACTTATGATGGCAATCGGCGCCGCAGGAAACAGGCTGCGTATCGCTGCGTTATCCGCGTTGCGTTTATCGTTAAAGCTTCTGAATCAGTTCATCTGCCCGTCCGAAAGGTCTTCCCGCACCGGAAAAACCCTTGCACGGTCAAGCGAGTTTTCCATCACTGTCGAAACTCCCGATGAGAAAACGGAAAAAGTCCCGCCGTTTCCTGAAGAAGCGCGGTTGTACTCAAAATGCTCATAAAAAGCTCCTCCGGTCATCCGGCCGGAGGAGCTCATGAGATTCTGGCTTTACTTTATGGTTTGCGGGTTCGCAGCCCGCTTGCCGGCCGCCGCATTAAGCTTTGCCGTTGCATCCGAGAACGTTGACGATCTTGTGGCGGACAAGCTCCTTGATGTTTTCGCGCGCGGGTTTCAGATACTGGCGGGGATCGAAATGATCGGGATGCTGAGCCATATATTCGCGGATCGACGCCGTCATTGCAAGACGGAGGTCGGAGTCGATGTTGATCTTGCAGACCGCGCTCCTGGCCGCACGGCGGAGCATGTCTTCCGGAATGCCGATGGCGTCGGGCATCTTTCCGCCGTAAGTGTTGATCATGTCGACAAACTTCGGAATAACAGACGAAGCGCCGTGCAGAACGATCGGGAAATTGGGCAGGCGCTTTGCGACTTCGTCGAGTATGTCGAAGCGAAGCTGGGGCTTCTGGCCGGGTTTGAACTTGTAGGCACCGTGGCTTGTCCCGATGGCGATAGCCAGTGAGTCAACGCCGGTGCGGCTTACAAATTCCTCAACCTCGTCCGGACGCGTGTAGGAAGCATCCTCTTCGGAAACGTTGACGGCGTCTTCGATGCCGGCAAGGCGTCCGAGCTCACCCTCAACCACGACGCCGTGGGCGTGCGCGTATTCGACAACCTTCTTCGTAAGGGCTATGTTTTCTTCAAAGCTGAGATGGCTTCCGTCTATCATAACGGAGGTGAACCCGCCGTCTATGCAGCTCTTGCAGAGTTCGAAGCTGTCGCCGTGGTCGAGATGCAGGCAGATCGGAAGGCCCGTCTCAATTTCGGCGGCTTCGACGAGCTTCATCAGGTAAGTGTGGTTGGCATATTTGCGCGCACCGGACGAAACCTGAAGTATCAAAGGGGCCCTTTCTTCCTTGGCAGCCTCGGTGATACCCTGAATAATTTCCATGTTGTTTACATTGAAAGCGCCTATGGCATATCCGCCCTCATAAGCCTTTCTAAACATTTCTGTAGATGTTACCAGTGGCATAATCGCAACTCCTTTAAATAAAATGGGACCTGTTTTCACTACACCATATAGTATTTTACCAATTGTATAACATAAAATCAACAACGCCCGGTTATATTTTTAACCAATGATTTCTTGCCGGTAAGAATTTAATTGTTCAAATGTCTGTATTGCATTTCCGCACCCATTACCCTCTCCATTGACACGGGCTTTTCGACAGCATATTATTATGTTGCGAAAGGGGAGTGGAAAAGCAATGATAACGCAGAAGACTATAAACATACTCGTCGAAAACCGTCTCAACGATTCAAAAGCATGGTATGAAGAGCATAAGTCCGAAATAAAAAAGTTTGTGCTTGATCCGTTTTTCAGCCTTATCGAATCTCTTGATCCTGACATGCTATCAATTGATCCCCTGATTGTAACCGAGCCGAAAGTCGACCGTACGCTTTCCCGGATATACAGAGATACACGATTTACCCGCGACAAATCCCGCTACCGCGACTCCATATGGATACATTTTAACCGCGACAAGAACCTGTTCCCGGGCTATCCGTCTTTTTTCTTTGAGTTGAAGCCCGTTTTTGCGTGGTGGGGATGCGGATTTTATATGGCCGACCCGGCCGTTGCGGAATCCTGCAGAAAGATGATACTCAATCGGGACCCCATATTTATGAAAGCAAAAACGACTATGGACCAATCGTCCTATTTTGTCCTCGATGAAGAGGAGAGATTCAGGCGCACCCGCTTTCCCGATCAGCCGGAGGAGTTTCGGCGCTGGCTTGACCGAAAATCGATCTACTTTGCGCACATGGAGGAGAATGTCGAAACAGTCTTTACCGAAAGCCTTGCGGACATCCTGCGCGCGGATTTCATGAAGCTCGAGCCTCTTTACCGCTTTATGTGCACCGCATGCGAGCGCGCAATAGCCTCCGATCATGTTATTCGGGGAGACAAGATATAATGCTTGCAGCATGGAGTATTATATACCGGGGAATCGGGTTGCCCTAATCCGGCAGTATAACCGGATCACAATTTTCTCAAAATCCTTTTGGCCAGTTCCGCGTCCTTGTCCGGGACATCCCTTGAATCATATCGCGCGCGATTATAAGCCTGAATAAAGTCATAAGTGTTTTCTCCTATGACTTTATTTGCTTCCTCGGATAATTCATTAGGGGTCTTGCTCAGCAGATGCTGCTTGCCATAGGTTACTCTTTTCAGCAGGTTTTTAAAGACAAAACGGACCTTTGAACGGTTGTCGGGCATATCTTCGAATCTGGCCGGACGATATGTGATCCTGTCCCACAGATCCGAAAGGCTTTTTTTCAGTTCCTGCCGCAGCCCGCCTTTGCCGAGCAGGTCTTCCGTCTCGTCGATATATGTCTCGTCATTGACGGAATTGAGTTTGTCGAACAGCCTTCTCAGCCAATCGGGAAGGTTTTTAATCAGCTTCCTTATGGTTTTTATCAGTATATAAAGCACAAACAGTGCGGCAGCCACGATGGCAATAATAACGACGATCTGCACAATTGTCTCGATTATGGGGTTGGGTGTCCTTGTTTTTCCTCCGGGGAATGGATTAAAGTCGCCTCCTGCGCCGTCCGCACCCGAGCCTTCGCCGCCCGCAAGAAGCTGCATTATTTTGTAAATTATCATGAAAATCGTTCGCAGCACGAATTTTGCGGCCTCGACAATGAAATTGCGAAGTCTTTCGAAATTGGCAATTACAAATCCGACGGCCACCATTGCGATAATCATGATTGCATTGCTTTTGCGCATACCCGGGGGAAAAAAGCCTTTTGAAGTCATCGTACTTTGCTTTGAGGCTTCCCGGAGATTTTCGCGGTTAAAGGCAAAAAGACCCGCTATCAGGAATATGATCGCCGAGGTGTTGAGAAAATCCCTGTAATTTTCGGCATGCGCCCCGCCGACAAGGATGCCTCCGATAAAAATAATCAGCCCCGATACGAAACGGCTTGATCCCATAGCGTTCGGCCCTGATACGTAGGCCATAGTGAAAAGCACAGACGTAAGGATCGGTACCAGAGCGAAAGCTATGAACGGGAAAATTGAAAGCTCAAAGGAAAGGTATATCGGTATCGCAGACAGAGCCAATGAAGCCGCAATCCCTATGGGGATTGCGAAAAGGGATTTCTTTTTGTGAAGCAGGCGCCCGGCAAAATAGACTGTAAAACAGGGGCTGCAATACAGGACGAACGACCATGCCGAGAGGTGCTGCAGAAGAAGCTTCTGAATCAAAATCGCGGTGGCGAGGAAAATCAAAAGCGTCATTATTAAATTATAGACTTCGGCGTAAAGCTTTTTACTGAACATTGCCGCCACCGTCCTTTTCCGCGGGTTGCCTTTCGTCCGGTATAACGGGTATATAAGTGACTGAGTTTCCAAGCAAACGCAGCTTTGCCGCGCGCTTTTCGATATTGTCGCTCCAGTACGGAGAGACAACGGCAATGTCCATCCCCGTAATCCCGTCGTCGCAAAGATAATCCATCAGGGTATGGAAATTGCGCTCCCTCACGATTTCGAGCTTTGCCATGGCTTGAAGTATCATATCCAGATGCGCCTGGGAGCAGGAGGGAGATATGCGGACGACGCCCTCTTCGTCCGCCAGCTTGCCGTTGCTGGCGAAGCCTGCGTCGAGACCGTTTGAAATCGCCCAGGAGACGAGGTGGGCGGCGTAACGTATTCCAAGCTCGATAACCTCTTTGTCCCTGAGCTCCATCTGTCCCCACAGGGTTTCGGAAATCTGCGTATTTACGAGGATCATGACACGCGGAGAGACTGTATAGTCCCTCACCTTTACCTGAAGCTTGCCCGTCCGCGCGGTCGCGCCCCAGTGGATGTCCTTCTGGCTGTCTCCCGGGCGGTATTCCCTTATGCCGTTTACCAGAATCGGATCGGGCATGATCCAGCGGCGCATCATTACGTCTCCCTGCCACTTGAGCGAAGCGGGAGATATCTCGTCGAGCGCGAGCGGCTTTGGATATACATAGAGATGCGCGTCGCCGGTGACATGCTTGAAGCGGTTGAACATTCCGAAGAGATCGCCGGTGGTAAGCGAAGCGATCTTCAGCGTATAATAACCGCGATGGGTGCAGGTGAACTCATGCCTGCGGCGAATGCGCTTGTATCCGCGAAGATAAAAAAGGCTTTTGTGAAACTGGTCGTATCGGATATCGACGTCTTCCTGTTTTTTGAAGCGCAGATAAGGCGAAATACTGCTTTCAACTCTGAGCCAGGGAACCGGAATGATCTTCCGGTTCTCGATTATTTCTATCATTTCCGCCTTTTCGCCCTCGAAAGCCGAGGTACGGTCGAAGAATCTGCGATAATGGAGATGCCGGAGGCCTGTAAAATAGAAGAATTGCGTCTGGAAGATAACGAGAGCCCCGATGACCAAAGCAAACCAGATTACGCTCATTTTGATACCCTAATCCTTTCGGAAGTTTAGTAGCGGGCTGTCGGGTCCTCCGTAGGAGCCGGGGTATCGTGTATAATTCTCCTTACGAGCTCGATCGTCCTGGACGAACCAAGGCCGGCTCCGGAGGTGAGAATTATGCGGTGGCAGAAGACGGGAACCGCGAGCCGCTTTACGTCGTCGGGAAGGACGTAGTCCCTGCCGGCGACCGCAGCCGCGACCTGAGCCGCCCGGAGCATGGCGAGCATTCCGCGGGGGCTCACTCCGAGGGCGACATTTACGCCGTGGCGCGTCTCTTCGACGAGCTTTGAGATGTAGCCGCGGATCGCGTCGCTCACATGGACCCTGGAGTAGCTTTTCTGGGCGTCAAGTATTTCCTCGACGGACGCGACCGGCTTTATATCCTCGATAGGGTTGTCGGCTATGAAACGGTCCAGAATCGTCTTTGCATCGTCCCCTTCCGGGTAGCCGACGCTGAGTTTTATAAGGAAGCGGTCCAGCTGGGCTTCCGGCAGCGGAAAAGTGCCCTGGATCTCGATGGGATTCTGGGTGGCTATGACGAAGAAGGGCGAAGGCAGCCGGCGGGTCTCGCCCTCTATTGTGATCTGCTTTTCTTCCATGCATTCCAGCAGGGCTGATTGAGTGCGGGGCGTCGCGCGGTTAATTTCATCCGCGAGCAGTATGTTTGTAAAGGCGGGGCCTTCACGGAACTCAAATTCTGACTTTTGCTGATTGAAAATATTCAAACCCGTAATGTCTGAAGGCAGAAGGTCCGGAGTAAACTGAATACGCTTAAAACTTCCGTTTACAGATTTCGCCAGAGCTTTTGCCATAACAGTTTTTCCCGTTCCCGGGACGTCTTCGAGAAGAACGTGCCCGCCGGCAAGCAGCGCTATTGTAACAAGTTCTATCACATCGTCTTTTCCGACGATTACCCGCGAAACGTTCTGGCGTATGCGTTGAGAGAGGGACGTTATTTCCTTAAGCTCCATTATTATTACCTCACCTTAGTAAAAATACGGTAAATTTCAACTGCTGTTATTGTAATATATGACGATGGATAATTCAATAATTATTATTCCGTATAACAATGCGCTGATTGACCGGTGAGAAGGGAGTTAAAATATTATAATCGCATTGGAGGATGAAACGGTCATTTTGCCATAAAATATTACCGCTGCCGACGGATTTCATGTCTAATATTTATTTAACTTGCGGGTTGTAAATTTCCGGCGTTCGTGCTAGAATGGTATCCACCGTACAGAAACAAATGACCTCGCATAAGAGACAAGGAGGGCCGTATGTCCGGAATGCCGAAATATTTCATAGTGGAAGCGTCAGCTCTTCCTGAGATTTTTCTGAAGGTCGCCGAAGCCGAATACAATCTGAAAACAGGAAAGGCGGCGACTATCGGAGAGGCGGTGCGTCAGACGGGAATAAGCAGAAGCGCCTTCTACAAATACAGGGATTCTATAAAGCCCTTTTTCAGTATGTCTTCCGCCGGTATGGTGACCTTCCACATGGTGCTCAGGGATGAACCCGGCGTCCTGTCGGGGATACTTAAGGAATTCGCGGTTTCGTCGGCCAATATTCTTACGATAAACCAATCCATTCCGATAAACGGAGTGGCCTCGGTCACAATCTCAGCCGAGAACACCAGCGAGAATGGAAGCATGGAAGACCTGCTTGAGAGAATAAAGAACTTAAACGGAGTATCCAAGGTAGAAATTATCGCCGGTTAAGACAGCCGGCGCGGCTCAGACAGACGGAGGTTATTATGATATATGCGGCAATAATGGGATTCGGGGTCGTCGGCTCCGGCGTATATGAGGTGATGAAAAAAAACTCCTCCCACATTGCGGTCAAAAGCATGAGCGATATTAAAATCAAATATATTCTAGACAAAAGGGATCTTCGGGGCACCGATGCAGAAAACCTTTCCATAAACGATTTTTCGATCATCGAAAACGACCCCGAAGTTCAAATTGTCGTGGAGACCATCGGCGGTACCGGAGTCGCATATGAGTTTACAAAGCGGCTTCTGAACGCGGGAAAGCATGTGGTCACTTCCAACAAGGAGCTTGTCGCAAAGCACGGCTGCGAACTCCTGAGAATAGCGGCCGCGCGCAGGGTAAACTACATGTTCGAGGCCAGCGTTGGCGGCGGAATCCCCATAATCCGCCCGATGATCCAGTGCCTCTCCGCGAATGAAATCGAGGAAATATACGGAATACTTAACGGAACGACGAATTATATTCTTACAAAGATGGTAAACGAGGGACAGACCTTCGACGAGGCGCTTGATACAGCGAAAAAACTCGGCTATGCCGAGCAGAATCCGGCGGATGACGTCGAAGGTCACGACGCCGCAAGAAAGATCTGTATTCTTTCGTCGCTGGCGTTCGGGCACCATATCTATCCTGACCAGGTGTCTACGGAAGGCATTCTGGGAGTCACTCTTGACGACGTCCGGTATGCGGCCCAGGCCGGCATGGCTCTGAAGCTCCTCGGACGATATGTGCGTATAGGCGAAAACAGGATATGCGCATATGTCGCGCCGCATCTCGTGAAGAAAAGCAATACCATATCGGTGGTCGACGACGTTTTCAACGGTATTGTCGTGCGCGGCAATGCGGTGGACGACGTAATGTTTTACGGCAGGGGCGCAGGGAAAATGCCCACAGCCTCCGCGGTGGTGGCCGATGTGATTGACGCCGCGCGGCATATCGACAAGACGAAAAACGTCAACCTCTGGGATGAAGGCGGCGATTTTGTCGAGGACTGCAGGGTTCTGAAAAACCGCTGGTATGTGCGTGCGGACGGAGGTCTTGAACTGGCGCGGGAGCTTTTCGGCAGAGTTAAGGCCATATCGGGAGAAGACGGAGGAGACTGCGCCTTTATAACCGGCGAGATGAACGGTTACGAATTTGAGGAGAAAATGGAAAAGCTTCGCGAGGAAGCCGTGGTATATTCGACGATAAGGGTTCTTCCCTGAACTCCCAAGCGGACGGCATATAGTGAAACGGTTTTGCTCTTACGCGGAAATCCTATAAAACGGAGGCTATTTATGGCATTCATTGTACAAAAATACGGCGGCAGTTCGGTAAGGGACGCCGAAAGGATCTATAACGTCGCCCGCAGGATAACCGACACGTACAAGGCGGGAAACGACGTGGTAGTGGTGCTGTCGGCACAGGGGGACACGACCGACGAACTGATTGAAAAAGCAAAGGAGATAAATCCGAACCCCTCCCGGCGGGAGATGGATATGCTTCTGTCCACCGGGGAGCAGATTTCGATCGCCCTTTGCGCCATGGCGATCGAAAAGCTCGGATACCCGGTAGTATCGCTGACAGGCTGGCAGATAAACCTGCGCACAGACTCAAACTATGGCAACGCCCGCATAAAGGAGCTCGCAGGGGAGAGAATACGGGCGGAGCTCGACCGAAGGAACATCGTCCTGGTCGCCGGGTTTCAGGGTATAAACAAATTCGGAGATGTGACGACGCTCGGACGCGGAGGCTCGGATACGACGGCGGTTGCCCTTGCGGCCGCGCTTGACGCCGATCTGTGCCAGATATATACGGACGTCGACGGAGTCTATACTGCCGATCCGCGCAAGGTTCCCAACGCAAGGAAGCTGGACGAGATCACCTTTGACGAGATGCTGGAACTCGCCTCCCTCGGAGCGCAGGTGCTGCATAACCGTTCGGTGGAACTGGCAAAGCGCTTCGGCGTGCATCTTGAGGTGTTGTCAAGTCTTGAAGATAAACCGGGCACAATCGTAAAGGAGGTAGTAAACAGAATGGAAAAAACCTTAATAAGCGGAGTGGCAAAGGACGATAACGTCGCAAGTATTTCGCTCATCGGACTCAAGGACGTCCCGGGCGTTGCATATAAAATCTTCTCGCTGCTTGCAAAGAACAGGATAAACGTCGATATAATCCTGCAGTCCATCGGACGCGAATCAACCAAAGACATTACCTTTACCGTAGCCAAGGAATATGTGGGAAGGGTCAGGGAAATACTTGAAGAAAACAAATCGGTCCTGATGTTCCACGACATAACCACCAACGAAAAGCTTTCAAAGGTATCGATAGTCGGGTCGGGAATGGTCCACAATCCCGGTATCGCGGCCCAGATGTTCGAAGCCCTCTACCGCGTCGGGGTCAACATCCATATGATTTCGACAAGCGAAATTAAAATATCCTGCCTTATAGACCTCAGCAAATCGGATATAGCCCTTCAGGCGGTACATGAGAAGTTTTTCGCATAAAGAAATAAGCGCTAAAGCGCTTAATGATGCTTGCTGACTCTTTATATTGGCGTAATAAGACTTTATATACATGATAATATATAAAATGGCTGTACCGCTTATGTTTGAAGCGGTACAGCCATTTTTGGTACAGGCATTGCTTTTTAATCCCCGTCGTAGTATGCGGGATCACCGATTTCGGCGCCTTCATCATCCGGTTTTTTACCGTCTCCGCCGGAAGGTCCGGATGGGTTGTTACCGGAACCGTTGTTTGAACCGCCCGGATTTGTGTTTCCGGAGTTATTTCCGGGTCCGTTGCCGTTGTTTCCTCCCGGATTGGAGCCGTTGCCGTTCGGGTCGTCCGGGAAATCGTCGTCCCCGTAATCCCACGGATCTTCGGACGGCGACGGGGAGGGAGAGGGCGCTTGGGCATGTTCGGAACAGAATGCGTTATGCTGAATCTGATCCTTTTTCAAATTCATGCCGACACGGAATGTCCCGTCGGAAGAAATCGCGTCCGGATTGTCATAATCCCGTATCGTATACATCTCGTCATTGAGCTTGATTCCCGCCACCGGGAATCTGCGGTCAAGATCGAGCATAGCCACACGCATAAGTCTTTCGGGCGGACAGTAGGGGGTCGCAAGCTGCTTTGTCACGGAATCGATGTTCACATATTTATGGACATCGCATGCCTCCTTCGGTACATCCTCGCTGAAGAACGTGCCGGTGGCGACGCGGCTTCCCCTTATGTCGTCGCGGCAGGCGGGGCCGGGCGCCATTCCGGAATCGAGGCAATAGCTGGCCTTTACCAGCGTGCCGCTGGGGGTAAAGAATTCCCTGGCCTCGAGATTCTCGTGAATTTTTGACATTACCGCCTGCCAGAGGGGAACTGCCGGGCTTGTGCCGCTTTTTGTCACGATGGTTTTGTTCTCGTCGAAACCGTACCATACGACGGCAGTGTAGTATGGAGTATATCCGGCGTACCAGCGGTCATAATCGTCGTCGGTGGTGCCCGTCTTGCCGGCGGAAGGCATGTTTTTCAGCCTGGCGTTTATACCGGTGCCGTTGGTTACGACGTTCTGAAGCATGAGGTTCATATAGTAGGCGGTTTTTTCCTTGATGACGGGAGTGCTGTTCAGCGGGTTTTCGAGAACGGTGACGCCGTTCGAGTCAACCACCTTTGTGTAAGTGCGGGAGTGATTGTAAACTCCTCTGTTCGGGAAAATCGAGTAGGCTTCCGCAAGCTCGCGCACCGTTACGCCTTTGGTCAGTCCGCCCAGAGCCATGGACGCGACATGTTTGTCCGAGTAGTGCTTGCCGTTGATAACTATATCTTCGATCAGCGAAGTAAGGCCCATCTTATATTTCGCGAATTCAAGGCAGCGCTCCGGGGTCATTTCTTCAACGAGCTCTGCGGGGATCGTGTTTATGGATTGCTCAACCGCTTTCATGATTGTTACCTGTCCGCGGTAGCCGACGGATTTGATATCGTAATTCTTGGGCCACGGAGTGGTTTCGTTGATGACCTGCGTGGGCATGTCGGGATAAACCGAATAGGGAGTTATAAGGCCTGATTCTATAGCAGGCGTATAAACTGCGATCGGTTTTATGGAGGAACCGGGTTGGCGCGTCGCCATTGTCGCGCGGTTATATGAGCGGTTGCCCTGCTTTTCACCGAGACCGCCGGCCATGCCGACTATGTCGCCCGTCGAATGGTCGATGACCACTATTGCCGACTGGGGGGCTTCGCCGTCTGTTTCCTTGAGTTCCGGCCAGTACTCGGGATTTGTATATACCTCGTCGATTGCCGCCTGGATGTCCATATCGATGGTGATATAGATGTGGTAGCCCCCGCGGTACAGAAGCTGGGTCGCCACCTTGTAGGAGATGCCCTTCTGTTCCATGAGGTCGTGCAGTACGTCCTCTATCACCTGATCGACAAAATAGCTCTGATATTTTCTGCCGCCGCCGGAATCGTCACTCGACGTGTACTGGGAATCGCGCCTGAAGACAAGCTTTTCCGCGATTGCCGCGTCGCGTTCCTCTTCGGTGATATATCCCTCCTGGCACATTATGCTGAGAATCAGTTCCTGACGCTTCTTGTTGTTTTCGCGGTTCAGGTACGGATCGTAATAGGTGGGGAGGTTTGTGATGCCGACTATTGCGGCTGCTTCCGCAAGCGTAAGCTCGCTTACGTCCTTGTTGAAATAGACGCGCGACGCGGCCTGAATTCCGTGGGCGCCCTGGCTGAAATATACGAGATTTATATACCACTCGAGTATATCTTCTTTGGAGTAATTCCTTTCAAACTCGAGCGCACGGAAAATTTCGGTGATTTTTCGCCTGACGGTGACCTCGTTGTCGCCGGTGAGGTTTTTTATCAGCTGCTGCGTGATCGTGGAACCTCCGAAATTGTCCTTCAGACCGAGGAACATATTGACGAATGCGCCTGCCGTCCTGTACCAGTCGACGCCTTTATGCAGGTAGAATCGATGGTCCTCAATCGCGACGACGGCGTCGAATACGTACTGGGGGATCTCCTCATAACTGGCCCAAACCCTGTTTTCGGTCGCGTGAAGTTCTTCCAGAACCTTATATTCACCCGTATCCTTGTCCAGATAATAGACAAAGCTTGTCAGGTCCAACTGGAAATCGCTGGGATTTATGTCAAGGTCGGTGTTGATGTATTTGTCTACGTATATGGCGAATATGCAGCCGAGCATGGCTACGGTGGTGATTCCGATGAGAATCATTGTGCCAAATACCTTGCCGATCCAGCCAAGCACGGAAAGAAGGGGACCGGAAGATCTGATTTTCTTTGCCGGGGCTTTTCTGCTTTGCGGCGATCCTGAAGGCTTTTGCATATTTCCTCCTGTAAGCAACTGTTGTGTGCGTATGAAACCTTTTGACTGACTTCGTTTTGTCAATTTATTATAACACGAGTTGAGGAAAAAGGAACAACAAATTTTGTAACCTGCCAAATTGTATAATAATTTAGCAAAATAATCGAATAAACCCGCTTTTTCAAGGCGAAAATATATACAGATTATGCATATCGTCAATTTGTGCAAAAAAGCGGGGAGGCGCTTATGAAAACCAATCAGAAAATTGCCGCTCTCGGCGTTCTGAGCCTGATCGCGACGATTATAACCGCTCTCGCGTTTGTAAGCGAGCCGCCGGTGCAGGACGCTGCCGGAAATAAACCGGCGATGCAGGCGGCGATGGCGGAGGATTTGGCCGCAGATACTGAAGTTACCACGGTTGAAAGGGAGAAGACGGGGAAGAAATATATACTGAAAAACGTATCAGGTTTTATAGGGATCTTCGAGGCCGATAACCCGGAGACTCCAAGGACGGTTACCGGTATTGTAGTTAGCAAGCTCAGGGCTGCCGACGCGGAAATGCTGAATGAGGGGATCGTCGTGAACGGCGAGGAAGAGCTTGCGCGCCTTTTGGAGGACTTCGGATCGTAATTGTACCACAGAGATATATTTGCATTTTACGTTGACGGATTATGGAAAAAGATTTATTATATAAAAAGGATTATATGCTGATTGCAAGTTGTATAATCCAATAATCGACGGACCGAAGGGTCCACAAGGAGGAAGCGGCATGAGCGAAGAATTCGGCAGCGATTTTATAGTTCTTACCGACGACGAAGGAAACGAGTTTGAACTGGAGCATCTGGACACGCTGGAGTACGAAGGCGTAACATATATGGCCTTCACGCCGTTCAAGGAAGATGCGAAGGACGATGACGACATCGAAATCGTCATCCTGAAGGTGGAAGAAGAGGACGGCGAAGAGATTCTTGCCACGGTGGACGACGAGGACCTGCTTGACCGGGTCTACGAGCAGTTTATGCAGCGTGTCGAAGAAGCGGAAGAGGACGGGGAAATCGAAGACTGACCGGCCTCTTTTCCGGGGTGAAACCGGCCCTGCCGCGATATTGCCGCGAAAAAGTTTTGGAGATTTAATTATTTATCCTGTATAACGGCATAATATCCGACAATAGTTCTGAAATTCGCTCAAAGCAAACGGCGTGGGTCATATTAACCGAATTTCACCGAGGAAGAAAGTAGCTATTGAATTCAATAAACCCTTATGATACTATAATGACGAAGAAAAGAACGATATGTTCCGATTTCCCTGCTTGGTTCGTGATTGAACTTATTTTAAACCCACATTAATAATATGGGATTACGGCCTCCCGAGGTGGTTTGCAGGCCTCCCGGCAATTCGCCGGATGTTGGAAGCAATAAAACCGAGGGGAGTAAACCCACCTGCTGGTTGTGCAGGTTTTTAAAATCGGTTCACACGGCCAGAGTGGGGACATAAAAAAGACAAATTTTACCCCGCCGATCAATCGGCGGGGTAATTTCTATCGCTTATACGCTTCGAGCCTGTTGATCGGGATTCCCATCGAGTGGAAGCGCCGCTCATATTCCGTCACGGCTCCGCCCGCCGGATTGAAGCCGCCTTCCCAGCCGCCGTGCAGGTCGCGCGTGACATTTCTCAAAATCCAGCCGCACCTGTTAAACTCCTTAACAGAAAATTCGAAAAGGGCGCTGTTGTCGGTTTTAAAAAATATGCTGCCGCCATCGGAAAGTATGTCTGCATATATCCTTAAAAAACCTTCGGACGTAAGTCTCCGATCCCTGTGCCGATTTGAGGGCCACGGGTCGCTGAAATTGAGGTAGATTCGCTCCACTTCTCTCGGAGAGAAATAGGCTCGCAGAAGGCCGGCGTCGCCGCGGAGAAAGCGGACATTTTCGAGGCCTTCCATACCGGCCTTCTCCATCGCCATTACGAGTACGTCCGGAACCTTCTCGAGAGCAATGAAGAATATATCGGGATTGGAAGCCGCCGTTTCGCAGATAAACTTGCCCTTGCCGCATCCTATTTCCAGATGCAGCGGCCTGCCGCCGGATATTTGAGCCCATTTGCCCGACATTTCCGAGGGATTGCCGATAAGGAAGGACGCGACGCGCTCCATTCTTTCGTTCAAATGTTTTTTCTTTCTCATCCTCATAGAGATTCACCATCCATAATGCCGTTCGTCCGGCTGTCAGGGTGTCATTTTACCATAGATTTTCATGAATTGCCATATATAAGTTCGTTGGCAAAAAACGCAAAACGCTTATATGTGTTGCGTTTCGTTGCTAAAAAGTGTATAATTCATAAGCGGGAATACCCGAAACCGGTAAAAAATTTTATGTGAAAGCTGCCTGTACAAAGCCGCATTTTAAACGCAGTCAGCATAACGGAAGTGGGTGGATAATGGATACACTGTACAGCGTAAAGCTTACCGAGATAATCAAGGAGTTTAATCTCGAAGTCATATATGCGCCCGAAGGATATGAACAGACGGTTATCGTCGCGGATGATGTCAACCGCCCCGGACTGCAGCTCGCCGGCTTTTTTGATTATTTTGACTCGAGCCGTTTGCAGGTGCTCGGAAAGGTTGAGAACACGTTTCTCGACCGCTTTGCGCCCGAAAAGCGCAGAAAGGTTTTCGACAAGCTGCTGTCAAAGCATGTGCCCGCCATAATTATTTCGCGCGGGCTTGATCCGTTTCCCGAGTGCATTGAAATGGCAAAAAAATATAAAACTCCGCTTCTCCGCTCGATAGATCCGACATCATACCTGATCAGCGCTCTTATAACCTATCTAAAGACCGCTCTCGCACCGAGAATAACAAGACACGGCGTACTCGTCGAAGTCTACGGCGAGGGAATACTTCTCATAGGAGAAAGCGGAGTGGGAAAAAGCGAATCGGCAATCGAGCTTGTAAAGCGCGGACACCGCCTTATTGCCGACGACGCGGTCGAGCTCAAGAAGATATCGGCGAACACACTGCTCGGGTCCGCGCCCGACATGATCCGCCATTATATAGAGCTTCGCGGCATCGGAGTAATCGATGTCAGGAGACTTTTCGGAATGGGTTCCGTAAGACCCACGCAGATTGTCGACCTCATCATCAACCTCGAACCGTGGCAGGAAGGCACCCAATACGACCGCCTTGGACTTGAGAATCTGTATACAACCATTCTGGATGTTAAAATACCTTCTTTGACGGTGCCCGTAAAGCCGGGCAGAAACCTCGCGATTATTATCGAGGTTGCCGCAATGAACAACCGCGAAAAGAAAATGGGCTATAACGCGGCGCACGAATTCAGCGAGCGCATAAACCGTCTTTTTGAAGAGAACAACAGGGGCAAGTAAATATGAAGATTATTGCGGACATGCATACGCATACACTGGTCTCGGGTCATTCATACAGCACTCTTGCCGAGAACTGCAGGGCTGCAAGGGAACGTGGCCTCACTCACATCGCATTGACGGACCACGCTCCGGCAATGCCGGGAGGACCGTCCGTCATTTACTTTGCGGCGGGAACTCCCAAATACTCGGAAGGCGTAAGGGTTATAAAGGGAGCCGAGGTCAACATCCTGAACGAGAACGGCGAGCTTGACCTTCCGGAGCCTGTGCTCAAAAGGCTTGAATATGTGATCGCATCCATGCATGAGATCTGCTGGAAACCCAGCGATTACGACACCCATACCAGGACATGGCTCAATATTCTTGATAACCCTTATGTGGACTGCCTTGGGCATATCGGCAACGCCAATTACACGTTCGACATGGAAAAGGTGCTGAAGAAATGCGCCGAAAAGGGCAAGATTATTGAGATTAACAACCACTCCTTTACGGTTCGCAGGGGAAGCGCCGAAAACTGCAGGAATGCCGCGCTTCTATGCATGAAATACAATATCCCCGTCGTGGTGAGCACCGACGCCCACTTTATGGACGAAGTCGGAGTTTTCGACAAATCCGTCGGCATGCTTGAGGAAATCGGTTTTCCTGAAGAGCTGATACTGAACGCCGATACCGGAAGACTCCGCCGCTTTTTCATGGAAAAGAAGGGTATTGATATTTGAACCGTTAGACCGATGAATGCAAGGTATTATATGGTTTCGTAAGAATGGAGCTGAAATATGACCGAAAAGCTATATATCGGTATAGATCTCGGAGGCACAAATATTGCCGCGGGACTTGTAACCGAAGAGGGCAGACTGCTCGATAAGGTGAGCATTCCGACGGAAGCCGGACTTGGCGCCGGTGAAGTTATCGGAGGTCTTTTAAAATCATGCGATCTTCTGGCAGAAAAGACGGGCTTCGACAGGGCCGGCCTTAAAGCCATCGGAATCGGAGTTCCGGGAATGATGGATGCAGGGACCGGTGAAGTAATTTTTTGCCCGAACCTGCCGCTCAGACATGTAAATATCACAAGGGAGCTTCACGAAAGGTGGAATGTTCCGGTTCACATAAATAATGACGCCAACTGCGCGGCTCTCGGAGAGGTGTATGCCGGCGGCGCTAAGGGAACGGCCAACGCCGTGTTCGTCACCCTGGGGACGGGCGTCGGCGGCGGAATAATTATCGACAGCAAAATTTACACGGGATTCAACGGCGCCGCGGGTGAAATCGGGCATATTGTAATACAGCTCGACGGCCGTCAGTGCGGCTGCGGAAGGAAGGGATGCTGGGAGACATACGCTTCCGCCACCGGCTTGATAAGGACGACCCGCGAGTATATGAGCGAGCACCCCGAGACAATCATGTGGGAGCTTGCCGGAGGAAGCCTCGAAAAGGTGAGCGGCCGTACCGCCTTTGACGCGATGCGAAAGGGAGACGCCGGGGGCGTTGCCGTGACCGACCTGTATATAAAGCACCTGGCCGCGGGTATAATTGACATGATTAATATCTTCCAGCCGGAGGTAATTTGCATAGGCGGAGGAATTTCAAACGAGGGGGATTATCTTTTAAAGCCCCTCAGAAAGCTGGTCGAGGAGGCCAGATACACGCGTGATGTGCCCCAGACGGTCATCAGGCGTGCAGAGCTCGGCAACGACGCCGGCATCGTGGGCGCCGCCATGCTTGGGATCTGAAAGAAATGCAAAGGGGCTGCGCAGGAGTGTTCGCTTTCTGCCGCGGTCCTTTTTCCGCTTCTATTTGCAAATAAAATATAGTATACTCTACTTGCACTGATTTAGTGCGAATTTATTACCAAAACGGGATACGACGGGGGGCTATATGGAAATAGGAGAGGTCGTAACCGAGCTCGGGCGCATTTTGCCGGAGCTTCCGCTGAAATTGAACGAATCGATGAGCGGCCACACGACGTTCCGGATCGGAGGACCAGCCGATATATGGTGCAGGCCGGAGAATACCGATCAGCTTATCCGGGTCGTCAGGTTTGCCGAAGAAAAAGGATATCCCTGTCTCGTCATCGGCAACGGCTCGAATCTGCTTGTGAGGGACGGCGGTATAAGGGGCATTGTTATAGAAACCACCGCCCTTGATAAGATAGCGCTGCTTCCCGGGTGCGTAATTGAAGCCGAATGCGGTGTGTCGCTGACAAAGCTGGCAGTCTTCGCGATGGAAAACGGGCTTACGGGCATGGAGTTCGCTTTCGGGATCCCCGGAACGGTCGGCGGAGCCGTGTATATGAACGCGGGAGCATATGGCGGTGAGATGAGCCATTGCGTTCAGGAAACCGACTTCATGGATTCTTCGGGCACCGTTGGGACGCTCCGTGGTGACGAGCATATGTTTGATTACAGAAAAAGCTTCTTCACGCGAAACCCCGGATATGTTATTCTAAAAACAAGGATCAGGCTCGAAAAAGGAGATACTGCCTCAATACGGGAGAAAATGACGGAGCTGAAAAACCGCAGGCAGGAGTCCCAGCCGTTGCAATACCCGAGCGCCGGAAGTTTCTTTAAAAGACCGCAGGGCTATTTCGCGGGAAAGCTGATCTCGGATTGCGGTTTGAAGGGCGCGTCGTGCGGAAAAGCAAAGGTGTCGGAAAAACACTGCGGTTTTATAATAAACGAGGGCGGAGCAACCTGCCGCGACGTGCTGAGTCTTATGGAAAAAATACAGCAAACCGTATATCAGAATTGCCGTGTAAGTCTTGAGCCGGAGGTCAGAATAATCGGCGAAGACTAGTCAGTCCATAAACGGCGGAAGGCGAAAAAACAAGGATTAGCGAAAGGAGGGTGGCTTTGTGCAGATATTTATAATATCGGGACTTTCCGGAGCGGGCAAGAGCCGTGCCGCGAACATTCTGGAAGACGTGGGTTATTATTGCGTAGACAATCTTCCCGTTGCGCTCCTGCCCAAATTCGTAGAGTTTTGCATTTCAATGCGCGGAAAGTATGAGAAAGTCGTGCTTGTTACCGATATCAGAAGCGGAGACAGCTTTGCACCCCTTTTCGAAGCCTTGGAAACCATAGGGAAGATGGGCTGCGAGAGCAAAATAATTTTTCTCGAGGCGGACGTTGAGGCGATAATCAGGAGATACAAGGAGAGCAGGAGACGGCACCCCCTTGCCGCGGACGGCGTATCGATCGAACAGGTGGTAAACCGTGAAATAGAAAAACTGAAACCGGTGCGTGACAGGGCAGATTACGTTATCAATACGACCGGGCTTTCTGTAAACGACCTCAAGGAACTGCTGTCGGACTGCATTTTCGGAGGGAATAAGGTCGCTTCAATGGTTATATCTGTAATGTCCTTCGGTTTTAAGTACGGTATACCCGCCGAGGCCGATCTGGTGTTTGACGTGCGTTTTCTTCCGAATCCCTATTATATAGAAGACTTAAGAAACCTGACCGGACTTGACGAGCCCGTAAGGGATTATGTATTCGGATTTTCCCAGACATCGCAGTTTCTTGAAAAACTGTACCCGCTGATTTTCTTTCTTCTGCCCGGATACATAGAAGAAGGGAAAAGCTCGCTTACCATCGCGGTGGGCTGCACCGGAGGCAGGCATCGTTCGACGGCGCTGGCAAAGGAAATAGCGGCTAGAATCGAGACGGAGGGCTACCATGTGGTGCTTTCCCACAGAGACATTCACAAGTAAGGGAGGTGGGAGAGTATGACGACACGCAATTCTGACGCCGACGGAAGGCCCCTTCCCGACAGTGATGCCGAGAGCCTTTTGAATGACGACGTTATCCTGTACAATCCCGGAGAGTATAAGCTCAGAGACATAGAGTCGGCGAGGATCATGGGCCCGAAGATTGCGGCGATCGGCGGAGGAACGGGCCTGTCCACCCTACTCAAGGGACTCAAGGAATGCACCGAAAACATAACGGCAATAGTGGCCGTGTCGGATGACGGAGGGGGTTCGGGCGTGCTGCGCTCGGAAATGGGCATACTCCCTCCCGGAGACATACGCAACTGCATACTCGCCCTGGCTAACGCCGAGCCCCTTATGGCGCGGGTGTTCAACTACAGGTTCACAGAGGGCAGCCTCACCGGACAGAGCTTCGGAAACCTTTTTCTCGCGGCTCTGGACAGAATCTGCGGCTCCTTTGACGAAGCAGTGAAAAGGATGAGCGACGTCCTTGCGATAACGGGCAGGGTGCTTCCCGTCACAACCGCGGACGTCAATCTTGAGGCGGAATTTGAAAACGGGACCAGAGTCGTGGGCGAATCGAAAATATTCCGCCTGAAAAAGCAGCAGAAATGCCGGATAAAAAGGGTGCGGCTGGTACCCGAAAAGGCGGAGCCGTCCCCCGAGGTAATCGACGCCATAACGGAAGCCGATATGATTGTATTGGGCCCCGGAAGCCTTTATACAAGCGTTATCCCGAACCTGCTGGTTTCCGGTGTCGGAGAAGCGATTGCCGCGTCCAAGGCAATAAAAGTATACGTATGCAATGTAATGACGCAGGAAGGCGAGACCGAAGGCTATACCGCATTCGATCATGTCAGGAGCCTGTTCGAGCATTCCTCCGACAGGCTGTTTGATATATGCCTCGTAAATTCCGGTCAGGTATCAAGAAACGTTGTGATGAACTACGACAAGGAAGGAGCCTGTCCCACCGAGATCGACCGCGGTAAATTCGCGGAGGCGGGGATAGAGCTCATTGAGAAGCCGCTGATCGCCGAAGGGGAGAATCTTGCCAGGCATAACCCGCAGCGTCTCGCGGCGGAGCTTATGGCGATTCATGCGAAAAGAAACAGGAGACCCGGACTGTCCGGCAGATATGACAGGATGATGGTCGACTGGCTGTGGAAAAAGCTGAGACAGGAGGAGTGAAATGTCTTTCTCGGCAAAGGTAAAGAACGAGTTGTGCCGTAACAGGAGCCAGAAGGACTGCTGCGCGTTTGCGGAAATATACGGTATATTTCTGTTTTCGAACACATTTACCGAAAAAGAGATCCGTATTGTTACCGAGCATGAGCTCTTTGCGGAGCATATGAAAATGCTGCTCAGAAGGACATTTCATGCCGGGTTTGACGACCTTTCGGGCAACGGATCGGCTTCGAAGGGTATATATCTGATTACCGACCGCAAAGTTATCGATTCGATACTGGATCACTACGGAATTGATCCGGCAAGGAGTCTGGCGCTGCACCTCAACGCGGCGCTTCTCGAGGAGGAACACTGCCGCGAAGCCTTTGTCAGAGGAGCGTTTCTCGCAGCGGGCTCCGTTTCCAGCCCCGAAAAGAACTATCACCTTGAGCTGATCACAAGGCATTATTATCTGTCCAGAGAGGTGATGGCGCTGCTTCTGGACATGGGGTTTTCACCGAAGATGACAATACGCAAGTCAAACTATATGATATATTTCAAGGAAAGCGAATCGATCGAAGACTTTCTCACGAAATGCGGCGCTCCGGCATCCGCGATATCAATAATGGAGGCCAAGGTTGAAAAGGAGCTTCGGAACCGGGTGAACCGCAGGGTAAACTGCGAGACGGCAAACCTGTCCAAGACTGTCGACGCGGCGCAGCGCCAGATCGCGGCGATCGAAAAACTGATCGGGTGCGGTGTGTTCGACAGCCTGCCGGAGAAGCTCAGGGAGGCTGCGGAACTTCGCATGGAGTATCCCGACGCCGCGCTTGCGGAGCTTGCAGCCGTCGCACAGTTTAAAGTTAGCAGATCCGGTTTGAACCACAGGCTCGCAAAGCTGATCGAGTTGGCCGAAGAAGCCGCTTCGGGGAAGCGAGGCTCAGTATGACCGATTTTGTACATCTTCATGTTCATAGTGAGTACAGCCTGCTCGACGGAGCCTGCCGCATCGGTGCCATGGCCGCGCGAGCGGCGGAGCTCGGGCAGATGGCGATGGCGATCACCGACCATGGCGTCATGTACGGCGTCGTGGACTTTTACCGGGCCGCCAAAGCAGCCGGCGTCAAGCCCATTATCGGATGCGAGCTCTATGTGGCTCCCCGCACCCGCTTTGACAAAGTCCACGAACTCGACGCCGAGCCCAGCCATCTTGTGCTTCTCTGCGAAAATAAGACCGGTTACTCGAATCTTATCAAGCTCGTAAGCGCGGGGTTTACCGAAGGCTTTTACGGCAAGCCGCGTGTGGACGAAGAGCTTCTCAGAAAGCACTCCGAGGGACTTGTCTGTCTTTCGGCGTGCCTTGCGGGCGAGATCCCGAAAAAGCTTCTAGAAGGAGATTACGGCGGAGCAAAGGCGGCCGCTCTGCGTTACTATGACATCTACGGCAAAGACCGTTTTTACCTTGAAGTCCAGGACCACGGGATACCCGAACAGGAAAGGGTAAACCGCGGTATTCTCCGTATACATGAGGAAACGGGGATCCCGCTTGTCGCGACAAACGACGCGCACTATGTCAAAAAAGACGATGCCTACATACAGGACGTGCTGCTCTGCATTCAAACCGGAAAGACGATCGACAATCCCGACCGGATGAGGTTCCAGGGAGAGGAATTTTATCTGAAGTCGGGAGACGAAATGGCGGCCCTTTTCGGCGAATATGAGGGAGCAATTGAGAATACACTTAAAATAGCAGACATGTGCAATTTCGATTTTGTGTTCGGCGAGTACCACCTTCCCAGGTTTGAGCTTCCCGAAGGCGAAAGCGATTCATATGAGTATCTGAAGAAGCTATGCCTCGAGGGATTTCAACGCCGGTATCCTGATAATCCGGAAGGATATATGGACAGGCTCCTCTATGAGCTTGACACCATCCACAAAATGGGTTTCGTCGACTATTTCCTTATTGTCAGCGATTTTATTGCATTTGCCCGCAGCAGGGGGATTCCCGTCGGACCGGGCAGGGGCTCCGGAGCGGGGAGCATGGCCGCTTATTGCCTTCAGATAACGAATATCGACCCGATAAAATATTCGCTCTATTTTGAGAGGTTCCTTAATCCCGAGCGGGTAAGCATGCCCGATTTTGACATCGATTTCTGCCCCAACAGAAGACAGGAAGTCATCGATTATGTTATCGGAAAGTACGGTGCCGACCATGTCGCTCAGATCGTAACCTTCGGAACAATGGCGGCAAGGGGCGCGATACGCGACGTGGCCAGGGTTCTCAATATTCCTTACTCCGAAGCGGACACCGTCGCAAAGCTCGTTCCGTTCCAGCTCGGGATGACTCTTGACAACGCGCTGAAAATATCAAAGCCCCTCCGTGACATGTATGAAAATGAAGACAGCATCAGAAACCTGATAGATACCGCCAGGGCTCTCGAAGGTATGCCCAGGCACGCTTCCACCCATGCGGCGGGTGTCGTAATAACAAGGAACCCCGTCTCAGACTATGTGCCGCTGTCAAAAAACGACGAAGCGACCGTCTGCCAGTTTACAATGGTAACGCTGGAGGAGCTCGGCCTTCTTAAAATGGATTTTCTTGGGCTTCGGAACCTCACCGTAATTGACGAGGCCGAAAAAATGATCAGGAAGTCCGACCCGTCCTTCGATATCAACAAGGTGGACGAGAACGACCCCGCCACATATAAAATGCTCTCGGAGGGAGACACGCTCGGGGTTTTCCAGCTGGAGAGCGGCGGAATGACAAGCGTGGTCGTAGGCCTGATGCCGCAATCGATAGAGGAGATAACCGCGGTTGTCGCCCTTTACCGGCCCGGCCCCATGGATTCCATTCCCCGCTATATACAGGGCAAGCACCACCCGGAGACCGTCCGCTATAAGCATCCGATGCTTCGTGATATTCTTGATGTCACATATGGCTGCATCGTCTATCAGGAGCAGGTTATGGAGATATTCCGCAAGCTTGCCGGGTATTCGCTCGGAAGGGCGGACGTTGTGCGCCGGGCCATGTCCAAAAAGAAGATGAAGGTGCTGCAGGAGGAGCGAGAAAACTTCCTGCACGGCAATCCGAAGGAGAACATTCCGGGCTGTGCCGCTAACGGCATATCGGAAGAGATAGCGAACAGCCTTTTCGACGAAATACTCGACTTTGCAAACTACGCCTTCAACAAGGCCCATGCCGCCGCATACGCGGTCGTGTCATTCCAGACTGCCTATCTCAAGTGCCACTACCCGCGGCAGTTTATGGCGGCGCTTCTTACCTCCGTTCTCGACTCTACGTCGAAAATATCCGAGTATATAGCGGAATGCAAGAAGCTCGGCATCGAGGTCCTGCCGCCCGATATAAACGAGTCCGAAGACGGGTTCACGGTGGTGGGCGACACAATACGTTTTGGGCTTGCCGCAGTGAAGAACATCGGCCGCAAATTCATACTTGAGGTAATGGCCGAGAGGGCGGCAAACGGGCGTTTCACCTCATTCCAGAATTTCTGCGAGCGCATGTTCAACCACGACCTCAACCGGCGCGCGGTCGAGAGCCTTATAAAATGCGGCGCCTTCGACGCGTTCGGCCGCCGGAGCGCCCTTCTGCAGGTGAGCGGCGCCGTTCTCGACAATATCGCGTCCTCGAGGGCGAAGAACCTTGAAGGTCAGATCGACTTTTTCTCTCTCACAGAGGGAGCGCAGCCGGAGGAAGTACGAATTCCCGACATACCCGAGTTCCCGAAGAAAATCCTGGTCGCCTATGAGAAGGAAGTAACCGGGCTGTACCTTACCGGCCATCCGATGGACGAATACCGTGAAGTTCTCCGTTCGATCAGGATTACAAGTATAGGGCGGATAGTTTCGGGCTCGGAGGAGGAAAACGGGAGCCTCGGTGACGAGCAGGAAGTGACGGTCGCCGGCATGATATCAAAAGTGCGGATGAAGGCCACCCGGACCGACAGCATGATGGCTTATGTTGAGCTGGAAGACGACACGGGAGCAATAGAACTGATAGTTTTTCCCAAGACACTGGAGCGTTGCAGCCCTTACATAAAAGAGGACGTCGGAATAATCGTAAACGGCCGGATCTCACTGAGGGAGGACAGGGATCCCCAGATTATATGCGATGCGATAAGGCCGATATCCGATCTCGAACACGCGGCGAACGACCCTGAACAGAAAGCGAGCCAAAAGCTTTACATCAGGCTCGAAAGTAAAGACTGTCCGCTTGTCCGGAAGGTAAAGCCGATGCTTTCGATGTTTCCGGGAAGCATGCCGGCGGTGCTCTATTATGCGGATACGAAAAAGCGCGAGCAATGCATAATAACACCGGACCAAAGGCTTTTAAATCGCCTGAAGGAGCTTTTGGGACCGGAAAACGTAGTCCTGAAATAAGGCCGAACAAGCGGCACTTTTAATAATAAAAGGAGAAACAGCATGGATAGGAAGATAAAAAGAATTGGAGTACTTACGAGCGGCGGCGACGCACCCGGCATGAACGCGGCGATAAGAGCCGTTGCCAGGACCTGCAAGTCTCTTGGCATCGAATGCATAGGCATCCGCAGGGGATATAACGGGCTGATCAACGGCGATGTGGAGCCTCTTGACGATAAAAGCGTCAACGGACTGATAACGCGGGGAGGGACCATCCTATACACCGCACGCAGCCCTGAGTTTGTCACCGAAGAGGGACAGCAGAGAGCCGCCCAGACCTGTAAATACATCGGACTTGACGGTGTGATTACCATAGGAGGCGACGGGACCCTCCGCGGCGCGCTCGACCTCTCAAAATGGGGAGTTCCTGTTATCGGCATTCCCGGCAGCATAGACAATGACATAGGCTGCACCGAATACTCCATCGGGTTTGACACCGCGTGCAATACGGCAATCGAGTCGATCGACAAGCTTCGTGACACCATGCAGTCGCACGAGAGATGTTCCGTGGTCGAGGTAATGGGCAGAAACGCCGGCCATATAGCCATCTATGTCGGGATTGCGGTCGGTGCGACCGCCGTACTGGTGCCTGAGAAGGAGCTTGATATCGAGCATGATGTCATAGAGAAAATACGCCGCGCCAGGCTGAGCGGCCGCACGCATTTTATGATCATCGTGGCCGAAGGTGTGGGCAGCGCGGTCGATATCGCCGCTCAGATCAGAGAGTATACGGGTATGGACCCGCGGGTAACGGTGCTTGGCCATGTTCAGAGAGGAGGTTCGCCCACCGCCCGCGATCGTGTTACCGCCTCCCGTATGGGATATTATGCCGTCAAAATTCTGGCCGAAGGAAAGAAAAACAGAGTTGTTTGCACCAAAAACGGCGATATCACCGATATCGACATCGTGGAAGCGCTGAATATGAAGAAGGGGTTGCAGGAGTCAATGGTTCAGTGTTTAAGTACCCTCACAGGGACTTGAATAAATCTGAAATTAAATGGAGAGGTGTTTTATGACGAACAAGACAGTCGAACCGCACAAATCGTCGATCGGAGGGCTTGACGCAAACATCGTCGCGCTTCTTGCCTACGTCGCCGCCGCCGCAATCATGCTGATACCCAATCTGGGCTACTTCTGCTGGATTGTGCCGCTTATCGCGTATTTCATTGAGAACCAGAGCGATTTCGTCCGCTTCCATGCGCTCCAGTCCTTTGTTATCAACGCAATCGGCGCAATCTTATCATTCATAATCACCGTAATCTTCAGGGGTATAGTTCTCGCGGTGATATACAATCCCTATTCCCTGTTCGGTGCAGTCGGAGCCTACACTGTTTTCAGCTATTTAGCCGGTGCGGTTAGCATTGTGATCCTAGTATTCTCAATTATCGCAGTGGTTCAAGCCTACAAGTACGTCGAATATCACATCCCTCTGATAAATCCCATTATCCAAAAAGTTGCCTCTATCCTTGGCAAAAAGTAACCGCAATGGTGTTACAAGCATTTATTAAACCGGCTACATAAAAATCAGGCGTGCCCGCGGACATGTAACCCGGGTGCGCCTGATTTTTAAGTTTATTTCTACGGTCTGTTAAAGCTGTTGCAAAATTCGACGATCTATAATATGCTAAGTTATGGCGTTTAATGGGATACATTACATTATTTTCCGAAATAACAGTGTGATTGTCCGACGGCATAATTTAAGCAGCTAGAGGGTGTGGATGTGAGCAAACACATTGGTGTTGCATGTAAAACTTTTATTGCAACTATATTGCTGATTTCTTCATGTGTTTTGCTCCTAAACATAGTGCGTCATTTTGGTATAAGTCTAATTATTTTCCTGGCTGTTTTAGCTGTATTTATAGTTGTTTTAAGGCAGGTAAAGAGACATTATAATCTGGCTTTATTGCTTATATTATTCATTTCTCTCGCACTGCGACTAGGCTTTGCAACAAAAATCAGCACCCCGGTCGTTTCGGATTTTTCCTTGCTTTATAATGCCGCCAAAGCGTACGCAAACGGAGACCTATCACATTTTAAAACGCGGTACTTTTTAAACTGGGCTTACCAGACCCCGTTTGTACTGTATCAGGCGGCAATAATAAAAATTATAGATTCGGCTTTGGCCTTAAAGGTTCTGAATGTAATTTTTATGGTCTGCACAAATTGTTTTATATACTTAATTGCCAGTAATATTGCAAATAAAAATTCAGCCTTAATCTGCTCGTTCTTATATGCGATATACCCTGAACCGATACTATATTCCTCCGTATTGACAAATCAACATATGGCGACTTGCCTTTTTTACGCTGCGATATATGTTCTGATAGCCGCAAAAAAGTACTCTATCCTTCGTTTTGCGCTTTCGGGTTTGCTTTTTTCCTTAGCCAACCTGATAAGGCCTGAGAGTATAATAGCTGTTGCAGCTGTTATTATCACTTCTGCATTTCTTTACATTAAGGAAAACGTCAAGGCCAATAAAAGAAAATTGTTGATTTGCACGGCGGGTTTTTTGGCAATTTACTTTATCTGTCAAATATCTTGCTCAATTTTAATACGTGCAAACGGGATTAACAGCAACGGGATATCGAACCGTATTCCTGAGTGGAAGTTTATATGCGGTTTAAACAAACGGTACTTATTCATCGGAATATCATTACGTTCTAGGTATGGAAAATGATGAAGAAATAAGAGAAGAGGCTTTAAGAATAATAAAGTCGAACATACCGAGTTTTAAGTCGTTTATTATGTTATTATGCGAAAAATTCAGATATATGTGGTCGTCGCTGGAGGATGTCAGCTGGTCGCTTTCCCACATTGACATGAATGGTATCGTATTTCAAAAAGTTACATATAGGCATATTATACGCCAGCTGAAATATTTCGATAATGCAATATATATTTTTATTTGGCTTGGGGTTTTTATAACTTCTCTATATTCCCTGATAACAAAGGATATTTGCTATAAAAGATTCTATTTAATACTTCTTATTTTACTGAATATTGTTGTATATATGCTTATTGAAAACCAAATCAGGTACAGATATAACATCATGCCAGCGCTCTTTATTTTGCTTTCATCGGCTTTAGCTGATACTCCGGACATCAATGTTCAGCTGCGGCATAAGAAAGTGATATCAAAAAACAGGAGGGGATAATGATATTCCGGCCGCGGCCATATGTCGTCATTATCCTTCCGGAGCCTGAAACTATGGGGGAAATACGGAGGAAAACTCAAAATGAATAAAGCCAAAACTGAGATTCGCTTTATTTTATTGCTGATTATTCAAATTTTCAATATATAACATAAACACTTGACATTCTCTCTTACTCGCAGCACGCATTATCGTTGATACGCCGGCGGCTCGGATGGAAGACCAATACTGCTTTCCTTTCTATTAAAAGAGTGATATACTTTTTTTGGTTATTTTGTAAAAATATGAGTTTATAATGGTTTTCCGGCAATAAAGAATAAACCTGAAGGGGGGCGCAATTCCATAAGAAAGCTAAAAGCCCTTAAAAGAGAGCGTGTCAACCGTGTTTTGGAAAACATCTTCAAATATCCGATAGTAAACGAGCTTGTGGAGAAGGTGCTTTATAACGCCTATGACGAGCATATTCAAAGGTTTTTGCTGCGTCTTTCCGTGATGGACAGCTTCACAGCGGAGAAGGCGGCGTTTTTAACGCAGGAAGGAGAATCGGAGAAAATCCTTTAAAGCTGCGCCGCGAAAACGCTTTTATTGCATACGACGAGGCCGCGGGGGTCTATATAATCCACAATGTGCTGCTGGACTTCCTTCGTGGTAAGCAGAGGGATGAAGAAGAATGCGCCGCTCTCTGCCGGCGGCTTGGCGAATGGCACCTTGCGCGTAGAGAATACAGGACGGCATACGGCTATCTGTTCCGCGCGGGCGAGAAGGAGCGTATCCTCGCGCTGCTGGACAACGAGGATACCATCACCAGCGATTCCGCCGCCTTTGACGGGGTTTCAGACATGTTTTCCATCTTCCGTTACTGGATAGATATAGACGGGAACAAGGTGGAGGAGGACAAGGTCATTCCCGCTGGCACGAGGGGATTTGTGTGGTTAGAAGCTGTATGGGAAGAAATATAGTTAATTAACCTGTAAACAGGTCAAGAAAAAGGACTTATCACACAAACTGTGCGATAAGTCCTTGGCGGAGAGTCAGGGATTCGAACCCTGGATACGTTTCAGTATGACGGTTTTCAAGACCGGTG